>Ga0172364_10004524_pt1 | contig 11061 bp, 11 predicted proteins | sample LakKivSesite10cm_FD_114545 | JGI IMG/M metagenome (GOLD analysis project Ga0172364, IMG submission 114545) | Sediment microbial communities from Lake Kivu, Rwanda - Sediment site 10cm | ecosystem: Environmental > Aquatic > Freshwater > Lake > Sediment | place: Rwanda: Western Province, Lake... | reverse complement strand
GTTTCGATCACTCTCAGTGTCTCATGATGGATTTTCTCCACGTCTTCCGAACTGAGAATGTCCAAGCTCAGGCGGGGGTTGGAGATAGACTTGATTCTTTGACTCACTTCAAGACTCCTTTCCTTCGGAAACTGCCGGCCCGCGCTTTTCCTTTCCAGTAGAAGTATGCCGGAACTCCCAGGCCGAGCAGAAGCAACCCGAACACCGACTTTCGGGGTTCAGAGATGACCGTGTTTAAGAAAATGAGAAGGTTGACCAGGGAAAAAAGGATGGGCACGGCGGGATAACCCCAGGTCCGGTAGGGCCTGGCTAAATGAGGACGCTTGCGCCGGAGGACGATGACGGCAAGGCCTGTGGCCATGAAAAAAATGACCAAGGCGAAGACCACGAATTCATAGAGGTCCTGGTAGGTTCCGGAAAGACAGAGAAGACAGGACCACGCAGCCTGCCCAATGAGCGCTTTTGATGGGACATGATAGCGGGGATGGATATGGCTCATGCTCCGGAAAAAGAGCCCGTCTTCGGCCATGGCCAGATAGACTCTGGGTCCAAACAGGATGTTGGCGCTCAGACAGCCGAATATGGAAACAGCGATCGCTCCGGAAATGACTGCGGTCGCGATCGGGCCAAAGAGCTGACTCGAAACGAGCTCGCCAACCCGGGTGACACCGCGCATCTTGTCAACGGGCAGGGCGAGTACGTAGACGGCGTTGACCAGGAGGTAGGTCCCCATAACGGTCAAGGTCCCGAGGACGAGACCGAGCGGGATGTTCCGCTCCGGCCGCTTGATCTCTTCGGCGGTGCAGTTTACGGAATACCAGCCGTCATAGGTCCAGAGGGCGGCGATCAGAGCCAGTCCGAAAAGAGTCATTGTCTGGGGGCCGACCTCCGGGCCTCCAGAAAAAAGCTCCTGAACGCTGGTGATCCCGGCGCGCTTCCCCACCGTCAAACCCATGACAACAAGGGCCAAGACCGAGCCGAGACGCAAAAAGGTGAAGATGTTCTGGACGACCGCTCCGCTCTTAACCCCAAAATAGTTCACAGCCGTGAGCAGGACGATCGACGCCGCCGCCACCAGCTGGCCGGCCGATAGCGAATAAGAAAACCCCCCGATGGTTATCTTGAGAAAGACGCTCTGAGTGGACAGGGAGGGGACAAAATAGCCGAAAAATTCGGCAAACCCCACGGCGAGGGCAGCGATTCCTCCTCCCATGATAAACCAGAAAAATCCCCAGCCATAGAGGTAGCCGGCGAAGGAGCCGTATGCTTCGCGGATATAGATGTATTGGCCCCCGGCCTGGGGGTACATGGCACCGAGCTCGGCACAGGAGAGCGCTCCGCCAAGCGCGAATAGTCCGCCAGCGAGCCAAACGAGCAAGAGCCATCCCGGCGACGGCAGGAATTCGAGGATATGGCCCGAGGTCATGAAGATTCCGGAGCCGACAACCGCCCCGATGACAAGGAAGGTTGTATCCAGGAGGTTCAGGCGCCTCAGGAGCTGCGGTTTCTCTCGATTGGAAATCATCTCAGGTGGCAACGGACCCGGTATCCTTCCGGATCGCTCCAACAAAATGATGACCGGAGTCGCCATGCTAGCTTGGCTCAGGCCGAAAAGTCAAGCTCCGCATCGGATTCTGTAACAAAAAGCGGGGTGCGATTGGCCAGGCAATGTTTTGACATCGGTTTTCGATTTGAGATAAGTTGGAAACCTGTCCCTTTTGGATTATGACGGGGCCCATCGGCCGGGAGGAAAAAATGATTAGGACCATTAGGCTATTCCGATCGTTGTTGATGATTGCGTTGATCATGGCATTCGAGAACTTCGCGGCCTCTTTATTTGCGGAGACTCCAAACCAAAAAATCACCGTTGAAAAAAATGTCGCGGCGACGATGCGGGACGGCGTTCGGCTTTATTCCGATATCTATCGTCCTGCAACGGCGGACAAACTCCCGACGATCCTGATCCGGACTCCCTACAGCAAAGACCGGTATGCGGGGTACAGCTCGTTTCCCCGTCTCGCGGCGGAGAACGGATATGCCGTCATCGTCCAGGACGTCCGGGGACGCTTTACTTCGGAAGGGGCATTCTGGCCTTATGTCCAGGAGCTCAACGATGGCTACGATTCCGTCGAGTGGGCGGCAGCCCTCCCTTTTTCGAACGGCCGGGTGGGCATGCAGGGATGCTCCTATCTCGGCGCCGTACAGTGGCAGGCGGCGGTCACAAACCCGCCCCATCTCATCGCCATCTTTCCCCAGTGCACCTTCGCCAACGGCCGCCATTTCTTTTTTTTCTCCGGCACCTTCGACCTCAGCTGGATCTCCTGGCTCAACGGCCGTCTCCCCGATATCCGGAAGCGTCAGGGCTTAAGCGGTGTCGAAGCCTCCGAAGAAAAGGCCGAGAGGCAATGGGAAGCCAGAAAATGGGAATGGCTCAATTTCTTGCCGCTGAAAGAATTTCCGCTCTTTAAAGGGCTTTGCCCTTATTATTATGAATGGCTGGACCATCCGGACGACGGCCCCTTCTGGGATTTTGCCAATGTTGAAAAAAAACATGCCGAAGTCTCGGTTCCCGCCTACAACCTCACCGGTTGGTTCGATGACGGTTACGGCCAGCCCGGGGCCATCCGGAATTTCTTGGGTATGCGGCGCAACGGCCGGACTCCGCAAGCCAGAGAGGGACAGAAGCTCATTATCGGGCCCTGGACCCACTGCGACCCCAGCTCTATGGTCGGGTCGATGGACTTTGGCCCTGAAGCGGCCGTGGATGTCCCGGCGCTCGCCATCCGCTGGTTCGACTACTGGCTCAAGGGAATCGACAACGGAATTATGAATGAGCCGCCGGTCCGCTTTTTTGTGATGGGGGACAACATTTGGCGGTATGAAGCCGACTGGCCGCCAGCCGCAGCCCAACCGACTTCCTTTTACTTTTCCAGTCATGGGGCCGCTAACTCCCTTTATGGCGATGGCCTATTGAGCCGGAAGATGTCCCAGGGGGCAAAATGGGACCGCTATGTTTATGATCCGGCCAACCCGGTTACGGACCATTTCTTTGAAACGGCAGGGCCCCGTGACCTCCGTCCATTCGAAGCCCGCAATGATGTCCTGGTCTATACTTCGGAACCGCTTTCAGAAGACCTCGAGGTGACAGGCGATATCCAAGCAGAGCTCTGGGCTTCCTCCTCGGCTCGCGATACCGATTTTATCGTCAAGATCTCGGATGTCCATCCTTCGGGTCTTTCTCAAAGCCTCACTCCGCCCCTTTCCGGAATCATCCGGGCGCGCCACCGGGATTCTGAATCCGCGCCATCCTTTCTCAATCCCGGCCAAGTCTATCGGTTTGTTATCGGCTCCATGTCAACAAGCCATGTTTTCAAAAAGGGACACAGAATTCGAGTCTGGACGAGCTCGAGCTTTTTCCCCCATATCGACCGGAACCCGAACACCGGTCATGTTTTTGGCTCGGACGCCGAGATGGTCCCCGCCACGCAGACCGTTTTCCACGACCGCAAACATCCCTCCCGGATCATCCTCCCAGTCATCGCCAGATAGGGAGAAACCTTCCGAGAGGGTCCAATCGGCCGGGTCCGTTCGTCTTCGGCCTAGGGCAGACCCGGCAGGGAAGTCACTCCGTTCGCCTTGGCATAGGCCGTCAAAATCCGGGTGAGCTCGCCTCGAGCGTGCTGATCGACAACGGCCGGCGGGTTGCTCGCCAACAATTTTTCAATGTGCTCGTGGGCCCTCTGGGCGATCGGCTTCTTTCCCATGGACGCCCAGGCGTCATAGGTGTCCCGATCGGCAATCACGGGATAGAAATGTTCCAATCGGTACCATTTCTTCGTGTGCGGCATGGACAGGAACTGGGTTTCGGGTGTATACCCTTCGAATTTGTCCGTGGCGATCGGGTCGTCTCGGTGCGCAATCCCCGAGATCAGCCGGTAGGCCATGGCACAGATCTCATCGTCAATGACCAGCTTTTCCAGGCTCTGGCAGGACTCGAAATCAAGCATCCCGGGGCCGGAAATAACGTTGATCCCGGCCAGCGCTCCGAGCACGGCTCCGACGCCGGTTTCCATCCCCGCCTGGGCATCGTTTGTTTTCGCGTCGCTCAGAGCCATGTACGCATGAGTGGGGAGGTTCAGGTATTTCCCGATCTGGGCATAGCCGACGTCGATCATCATTGTTTCGATCGCGCCCATGGGCGGCGTGCCCCGTTTCATGTCGAAGCTGGCGGGAGAGCCCCCGAAAATCACCGGCGCGCCCTTCTTGGCAAGCTGGGTGATGGCGACGCCGCAGAGGTTTTCAGCCACGTGCTGAACAAGAGTCCCCGAGATCGTCACCAGCGATGTGGCCCCGGTGAGGCCCATCGAAATAAGCTCAGAGGGAATGCCCGCGCGGGCCGAATCGATCAGGCTCTGGGCCGTGAGGTTACTCCACTTGAGCGGCGGCGACGGACAGGCATCGAATATGGCCAGGGGCTTTGAGGCCAGCTCCTTTTCGCCGCCCCGGACAGCCGCCAGAAGATCCTTCATCGGCCGGAAGGATTGCACTCTGAAAGTGCCCGTCACCACGGGCTTTCGTGAGTAGATGAGGCCGATATAAAGACGGTAGATGTCGGCGATTGCGTGGGGGACATCGGCGCTGATTAAGCCCGTGCTCTGGAAGTGAATGTTGTCCAGGCACTCGGTCAGCCGAATAAAATCCACCAGATCTTTGGTTTCTGGCTTTCGTTCTTCGCCGGTCTTGTGGTCAAGGATCCGGACTGCCGCCGAGCCGGGGTCGAAGTGGACTTCATCGCCCCCGACAACAAACTCCTGCTCGCCGGTCCGGTCGTAAAGCTTGATCACGGAAGGGGCTGTGGCCAGGCATTTTTCAACCAGACGGCGCTTCAGATGAACGCGGCTCGTTTTCTTATCCACCTTCATCCCCGCCTGGCTGAAAAGCTTCAATGCCTCTTTGTTTTCGACGAAAATCCCCTGCTTGTCCAGGATCTCAAAGGCCTCATCTATGATCTTCTCGATAAACCGCCGGCTCAACAATTCCAGCTTGGGTCGGACTGTTTTGATCATCTGTGGTCCCTTTTATCTGAAAATCCGGCCGCCAGGGTCGGCTTCAGGCTCCCATCAGCCGGCTGGCGAGCTTCACCGCGAGCATGGCGTTCTCCGCATAGCCGTCGGCTCCGATCTCGTCGGCCCACTTCTGATTGGCCGGCGCTCCGCCCACCAGAACTTTGAATTTCCCATAAAGGTTTTTCTGCTTGAGAAGCTCGATTGTTTTCTTCTGGCCCAACATGGTCGTTGTCAGTAAGGCCGAAAGGCAGATGAAGTCGGACTGGGTTTCCACGGCCTTATCGATGAACTTCTCGAGCTTAACATCAGCCCCGAGGTCGATGACCTCAAAGCCATTGGCCGACAGCATCGAGGCGACCAGGTTCTTGCCGATGTCGTGAATGTCGCCTTCGACCGTACCGATCACAACCTTGCCTTTGGATTTCGTCTTGATCTGGGCCTTATCCAGCTCGGGCTGGAGAACGGCCATGGCCGCCTTCATGCATTCGCCGCCGGTGATGAGCTCGGGCAAAAAGTACTCGCCCTTCTCCCACAGGTCGCCGACTTTCTGAATCCCCGGCACATAGCCTTTTTCGATGACTTCGGTGAGGTCCAGTCGGGCCTTGATCGCCTCTCGGGCGAGGTCCTCCGCCTCGGACTTCCGGCCTTCAATGATGGCTTTCTGGATTCGGGCAAATAATTCCTCTTTATTCATCTTTTCTCCTTTCCCTGATTTTTAAGGTTCTATGATACCCATCAGAAAAAATTAATCAACCCCTTTCTTGACGATGGCGGCCATCCTTCTGATATACTCCGGATCGGTGCCGCAGCACCCCCCCACGATATTGGCTCCGTTCTCGATAAGCCGAGGGACGAACCGGAGATAGTCTTCGAGACCCTGTGAATACGTGACTTCGCCCTCTCCGGAAAGCAAAGGCTTCCCCGCATTGGCCTGAGCGATCAGGGGAAGTGGGGTCGTTGCTCTCATTTCCTTGACCAGTACGGCCATGTCCGCACTGTCCAGAGTGCAGTTGGCCCCAACGGCCACCGCCCCTTCCCTTCCCAACGCCTCAAGACAATGGCCGACACTGTTTCCCATGACGGTGAAGAAACCTCTGGGCCCTCGGCTGAAGGTCATGGTCACAAAGACGGGAAGAGACGTCGCTTCCCGGGCCGCCCGGAGCGCGCAGAGCGCTTCCCGGAGGTCATACTGGGTCTCGATGATCAGAAAATCAGCCTTCCCGTCGCTCAACCCTCTGGCTTGTTCGGCGAAGCTTTCCTCGAACTCGGCCTCGGTGAACTCCCCTTGGGGCCGGAGAAACTTCCCCGTTGGTCCGATGCTTCCGCCGACGAATCTGCCCCCGGGCCTGACCTCGTGCGCGATCCGGGCTGCCGCCCTGTTCAACTCATAGCATCTTCGATCCTGACCGTAAGAGGCGAGCTTGATCCGGCTCCCGCCGAAACTGTTGGTCGAGACGGCGTCGGAGCCCGCCTCGAAGTAGCGGCGGTGAATTTCCCCGATGACCTCGGGCCTCTCCACGTTCCAGGCCTCTGGACACGCTCCCCGGGGAAAACCCCGCTTTATGAGCTCGGTGCCGAACCCTCCGTCGAGGAGAACATTCCGTGTCTTGACCAGATCCAGGATTGTCATTCGTGTTCTCTCCCGCCAGCCAGAATTCCGAGAGTTTCGAGTTCCCCATTCTGCCTCAGATCGACAAATATCGCAAGGAATGGGGCCAGTGCCGGGCCGCCCAAATCCGTGTCATGTCTTTCGTGAGGCCAACAGAGACGGTCCCTGCTCCCTCAAAAAAGTTTCAAAAAAAAGCTTTTCATGCTAAGATAGGGCGCCTTGCGAATGAGAAGCGCAGTCCCCGAGAAGGCCCGCGAAATCCTCCGGAGCCAACAGAGCCTCCGGGATGTGTACGTGCACATCCAGGAGGAGCTCGAACGTGTCGAGGAGAGCCTGCAGGCGTTCTCCTCCTCACCGAGCCGGCTGATTTCTGAGATCAGCGCCTATCTCTTCGAACGGAAAGGGAAACGCATCCGTCCGGCGCTTCTCATCCTCTGCTCCAAGCTACTCAACTACCAGGGAGACGAGCACATCTCCATGGCCGCCCTGGTCGAGCTCATCCACACCGCCAGCCTGATTCACGACGACATCATTGACAACGCCGATTTCCGGAGGGGGCGAGACAGCATCCATGCCCGCTGGGGCGCGAACATTTCGGTCCTGCTCGGCGACTACCTCTACATCAAAACAATCCGCATGTCCCAGGAGAGCCCTCATCGTGAAGTCATTCGAATCCTGACCGATGTCTCGGCCCGGATGATCGAGGGCGAACTCACCGAGTACGAGATGAGCGGAAACCTGGAGACCGGCGAAGAGGACTACCTCACCATCATCGACAAGAAAACGGCTGCGCTCTTTTCTGCCGCCTGCCAGATCGGGGCCGTCCTGAGCCGGGCGACACCTGAAGAGGAAAGCCGACTCATCAACTACGGTCGGAACCTGGGATTGGCCTTTCAAGTAACGGACGACCTGCTCGATTTCCAGGGCCAGGAAAGCCGGCTCGGCAAGCCCGTCCTTGCCGACCTGAGCGAGGGGCGCATCACACTGCCCTTGATCTATGCTCTCCGCGGCGACGGAGCCGAAAGCCGCAAGCGCCTGAGAGCCCTCCTCGAAAAAAGGAGATGGGACCGCCGGTCGAAGGAAGAAATTCTGGACATCATCAAAGCCAACGGCGCACTGGACGACGGCTACCGAAAGGCGGAAATGTTCTCTCTCCAGGCGAGGGAGGCCATCTCCGGGTTTCCGGACTCGGCCCACCGGGAAGCGCTCAGCTTGCTGGCCCAGTTCATTGTTCGCCGAGACAGTTAGAAGACGAAACAACCGTGGTCGAGATCGAAGTCAAAGTCCGGGTCAACGACCCGGCGGCCATCCGGCAGGCCATCCTCCAGTCGGGCGCCCGGCTGGAAAAAGAGCGCACCCCCGAAGAGAACACTCTGTTCGACCTCCGGGCACGGCCCCTGACTTCCAAGAAGTGCGCCCTGCGGCTGCGCCGGGCCGGTCGCAAGGTCTTCCTGACATTCAAGGGAACACCCCAAAAATCGCGCCGGTTCAAGGTCCGAAACGAATATGAAACCGAAATTCGGGACGAAAAAGCGCTGCGGCGGATCCTGCGCGCTCTGGGCTTCATCGCCGTGTTCCGGTATGAGAAATCCAGGACACTTTTTAGAAAGGGTCGCCTGAAGATAGCGCTCGACGAAACGGCGGCAGGGGCCTTCTGCGAGTTCGAGGGAGAAAAAAGCGATATCGCCCGTTATGCCCGAACTTTGGGTTTCCGCTCGTCGGATTGGATCAAACAGGATTATGTAGAAATCCTGCAGGCATCCGGGAAAAAAGGCTAGCCTTCCTCCTCTTCTTCTTTCTCTTCTTCCTCGAGCTCTTCCGGTGGCTCGAACTCGTCGGAGAATTCCGGCTCGACCTCGTCTTCAGAAAGCGCGGCTTCTTCTCCGGCGACTCCCTCTCCGAGCTCACCCACAACGTCCTCACCGAGAAAAACATGGTCCTCCGGCTCCACCGCCTCTTCTTTCTTGCTCTTCAGGATCTCATACTTGATGAGCCCGAGCTTGACCTCGTTCTGGGCGATGCGGATCGGGTTTCGTGATTTCGTTTTGATCCGCGCTTTGGCGCCCTTGAGCAGCTCCTTCGCGCGTTTCGAGGCAACAATCACGAATCGGTATTTGCTGTCGACGTTGCCGTAGTCTTTTAGCGGGATTGGATTCCTCCTCGATTTTTCTTGAGCGACAGCTATATAGGATAGCAGAAACGCCCAGAAATTTCAATTTTCCGGGGGGAAATATTCACATCTTCGGGCCGCTGTGCTAGAATGAGCGTCTTATTTATACCGTAAGAAATACACGATCTCCATGCCTGAGTCCACTGAGCAGCCAAGGGCAATCTGGGCCATCGGCGGAGGCAAGGGAGGGACCGGCAAGAGTTTCCTCTCGGCCAGCCTGGCCATCGCCCTGAGCGTTGAGCGGGAAGACATCGTCGCCATCGACGCTGACCTGGGCGGCCCCAACTTGCACACCCTGCTCGGAGTCCGGGAAAACGGCTGGGACCTGGGGGATTTCGTCGAAAACCGGATTCCCCGGCTCGAGGAAATCGCTCTCCCGACATCCATTCCGGGACTGCGACTCGTTCGCGGGAGCGAAAACACGCTTTTCCTGGCCAACCTGAACCACGCACGAAAGCTCAAGCTCATCCGGCAGATCAAGAGTCTGCCGGCAAAGGGAGTCGTCGTCGACCTGGGCACCGGAAGCGCCTACAACACTCTCGACCTCTTCATGACCGCGAGCCCGGGGATTATTGTGGTGACACCCGAGCCCACGGCCGTCGAGAATGCCTATCTTTTTTTAAAATCGTGTGCGCTTCGAGTCTTGAGGGCGTATGCCCGGCATTTCGGAATCGCGGATTTCGAGGAGAAGGTCAGCCATGCGTTCGGGCATTCCTCCCCAACGCTTCTGAAGTTCATGGAAGACCTGGCGGCCGGCGACGGTTCAGCCGCACAGGTCCTCACCGCGGCTCTGAGGAATGTCAGGGTTTCTCTCGTTATCAACAAAGCCAGAGACAGGAAAGACGGCCATCTGGGCCGATCCATCGTCGATGTCGTGCGCAAATACTTCCTCATCGACATGGACCTCCTGGGGACAATCCCCCATGACGAAAGAATTCATTGGAGCCTGAGGAACTTTTCTCCCTTTATGCTCGAGCATCCGGAGAGCGACGCCTCACGGGCGATCCGGTCGATCGCTGAGAAGCTGGCCCTGAAGGCGCTTCAGGGCGAAGGCGAAAAGGAACCCTCGAGGCCGGTCTGACCGATGATCAAAAAGGTCGAGGAAATGGACTTTTATGATCTCCTGAATCTGCGCACCGACGCCTCTCCAAAAGAGATTGAAGACGCCTATCTCCTGGCCTTGGCCACGTATCACCAGGAGGGGCTGGCATCTTATGGCGCGCTCGGGGACGCCGACCGGGCATCAATGCTCGACAAAATCGAGGAAGCCTTTGAAACCTTGCGTGATCCGCGGAAAAAAAGCGTTTATGACGGCTCGGTTCTAGCCCGGCGTCCGGAATACCGGAAACGGGCCTACTTCCGCCGGACGACTCAACGGCTGGAGATTGAGGACGCCCAGGAGCCGGTCAAATTATGGGACAGGATCAGGGCCGCCGCAGGAAGCTCCGGACGCCGCGGAAATGGCCAAAAGGATGCCCATAACAGAGTCTTACCTGAGGCGCTGCCCGGGGATTTCTATTACTACGGCGATTATCTCAAGAAGGTCAGGGAGAGAAAGGGCCTTTCCCGGGAAGAGGTCGCCGCACGTTGCGGCATCGGGCCAGACCGGATCGAGGCCCTGGAGAAGGAAACTCCCGCTTCTCTTCAATGCAAACAGGAGACGTTTCGGGAGCTCAGCCTCTACGCTAAGGGCCTCGGACTCGGTCTGGGAAAAGGACAGAACGCTCTTTTTTCTGATCGCCTCGACGAATAGTCTCAGCGCTCGAGGACGCGGTCGTCGTCGGTCCCGAACGTCCGGTCTTTTCCGGCAGCGGTGAGGCGATAAGTCGAGTCGGACAGCCGTTCGTATTTGATGGGGGTACCCCAGGCGTCGGATGGGTCGCCAGAGAATATGCGGGAAGCGAAGAGGGTTTTCAGGTCGGCGGGGGTCTCGCCTTCAGTGGCGATATAGGTTTCAATCGCCTTCTGCATGGTCGCCAGGTTCACCTCGGTGAGCTCCGCCCGCATCCTTTCGTTGGCATCCAGGCTGGCTTCGATGTAGCTCTTTTTTCCGGCCTTGGCAAAATAGAGAAAATAGACGATGACCATGGCCAGGAGAAGAATAATCAGCGCGCCCCGAACCTTCATGATGGAATGAAAACTGACCCGTGTAGGACTCGAACCTACAACCCGCGGATTAAGAGTCCGCTGCTCTACCTATTGAGCTAACGGGCCAT
>Ga0172364_10004518_pt1 | contig 11071 bp, 12 predicted proteins | sample LakKivSesite10cm_FD_114545 | JGI IMG/M metagenome (GOLD analysis project Ga0172364, IMG submission 114545) | Sediment microbial communities from Lake Kivu, Rwanda - Sediment site 10cm | ecosystem: Environmental > Aquatic > Freshwater > Lake > Sediment | place: Rwanda: Western Province, Lake... | reverse complement strand
CCCAGTACGGCGGGCTGGTGACGCAGCAATGGACGCTCTCGTCGGGCAGGGATTTGAGTACCTCGAGCGTATCGCCGCAATAGATGGTGCAGTCCTCGTCGATCTGTTCGCGGGTGCACGCCATGAGCATCACATCCTTTCACGTAAACAGCGGTTTCTCGGTGGCCAGGATTCTTCTTTTTGCCATGTCGAAATATTTTTTTTCAATCTCGATTCCGATGAATTTGCGGCCCAGGCGACGGCAGGCGACGCCCACCCATCCCGCCCCACAAAATGGATCAAGCACTAAATCGTCGGGTTGGCTGTGCAGCCTGATAAAGTGCATGGCCAATTCAACCGGCTTCGGAGTTGGGTGGTCGCTGGCGGTCGGAATGATTTTGGTAATCCCTGCGTAACCTGGCCGGATAATGTTTTCAATCCGGTAGGTTTCGTCGTACCATTTGCAGGCCCCGCCCGGCTTCTGGGCCACCAGCACGGTTTCATAGCTTCTCCGGTAATGCCAACCCATCCCCATCGGCCCTTTGTCCCAAACTACCATTTGTTTAAAAGCAAGAACCTCGGCCAGCCACAGCGACCAGTGGGCGAATTGCGGGACGGGTCCACCACCACCACCACAACAACAACAACAACTCCCCGGCCTTAAAAGGCGTTTCCATTCCGGCAAAACCCTCCGAAATACTTCATTGGCTTCAGGCCCGTCGTTGATGATTGGCCTTCCGGCCTTCACCTCGCCACGCCCCAAAGCCACTTCTATCCGCTGGATTAAATCCCCATTACTATTATTATTATGGCCGTAGGGTGGATCGGTAACGATTGCATCAACGCTCCCCGCCTCCAGCGTCGGCAGGACTTCGAGGCAATCGCCCAGGTAGAGCGTGCAGTCCTCGTCGATCTGTTCGCGTTCGTAATTCATGGTTGCCTCCATTTCCAATACCCCCATACCGCAAGGCCGAAGTAAACCATTTGAAGTAAAGATTGAGAGTAAATCCCATACGCAAAATCCACCACGGCCCAGGCCGCGTTGGTAAACATCCACACGGCGAAGCACCAGCGTTTATGATGGATGTTGGCCACCACGCCGATGATGCTCAAAATAGTCAAGCCGAAGGTCCAATTCATTATTTGTCCTCACTGGTCGAATAATGATTCCCGAAAGTTCTTGGCACATCGCTTAATCTCCGCCAAAAGCCCTCGCCCGCGGATGAGGCGGGCGAAGGGTGTCATTTCTCGGTGACTGGAGGACAGCCAAATCACCGATACTACGCGACTTCGCCCAAGGGTTTGAAAAGTTCGTCGGGAAGTCTATCGTACTTCCGACGAATGTAGCTGAACTCTGAGGCTGGTTTAGGATTGGTCTTGACGTTGATCTTCTTGCCGGATATCTGCCAGTGGCCGCACACCATTTCGCCCTCCACGTCGGGCAGGAGTTTCTTGAGTTGCTTTTGCACGGCATCATAATCCGATACGGCTCCGTCAAGTTCGGCCAGACGGTCCAGGAGTTCGGCGACTTCATCGCTGGCGATAACCTGCTTTTCCCGGGCGTTCAAGTCGGGCATACACACCTGGGCAAAGGGGCACTTCGAGCACGTCGGCAGGTCGTTCAGCCTCTCCGGGTACGTCTTGGCCTGGATGTGACTCCACGCCGTCTGAGCCTTTTTCAAGATCGATTCGGCCAGGGCGTAATCGAGAGTGACGTTAATCTGCTTTAGTTTGCCCCAGGTACGCTCCTTCATTAAAAACAGCCCGTACTCGGTGTTCAGAAGGAGCATATAGAGTTGCAGTTGCGAGAACCACTTTCGGGTCAGGTCCGAGCAATCAATGAAGTCCGTCGGCTTATCAAGCTTGCTGAACGTCCATTCGTTGGTGGATTTGATTTCCACCACGGCGAATTTCGTCTTTGCATCGTCGAGATAGAGCTTGCCGTCGGGGTGTCCGACCAGCCCGAATTGATCCCAGGAAACCGTGTCCTGCTGGCCCCAGAACTTGGCCCGGATGTCGAGTAAGTCGCGGACGATGATGTCCTCCTGCTCCCGGCCTTCGCCGAAGATCAGAGACAGCCCTTCGTCCACGGGCTTGCGCTGGTCCCAATCGAGGACGGCGTGGACCAGATAGCGGGTGCAGGAGTGGCCGACTTCGGAAATGCGGATGCCCGCGGGCTTGACGGCCAGAGCCCGGTCCTTCGTTCGATGCTCCATGATCTGCTGGGCCAGGTCGGGAATGTTGACCGGTTCGTCCGTCATTTGGCACCCCCTTGTTGGAACGCGGCCACGTCGCTCCCCACCTTGGCCCGAAGATCAGTCAACGCCTTTCCGGTGCAGGCGTCCAAATTAAGGCAGGCGTACTTGACCTTGAGGATGGATTTTAGCTTTGCTTCATCGACCCCGGGGTTCATGATGTAGACGTTGGTCCACACCTCTTCGCGGATCGCGTCCTCTTGGTTGGGTTCGTCGGCCGGCGGCGGGAGTTCCTGTTCTTTCGGGGCCTGGGCTGGTTCCGTCGCGGCCTTGACCGGCTTGGTGTTTCTGCAAGCGGGGTATCCACTGCACCCCCAGAAGTCGCCCGTCTTGCCCTTCCGCAACCGCATAGGCTTCCCGCACTGGTCGCAAACCATCGACCCGCCAGACGGTGCCGCTGCCGTTTCGGACGGACCCAGGTCGGTGGGAATGGGCGGTTGCCCCCCGAACTGCACGAATTTGATCTTGTACAGGGGTACTTGGAGCACCTTCACCGCGATTTCGAGCGGGATGGACTTGAGGCCGAAGTGGACGCGGACGGCGGCCTTGTACAATCCCTGCCATGCGGCCGTCTTCACATCGGGCAGATTGATTTCGGCCAGTGGCTTTTGCTCACCCTTGGCCATGCCGAAAAACTTCATTCGTGTGTCGGCGTGTGAGCGGATTGGCAGATTGCGGCCCTGGTAGACGGCGACGGCCGCATACTCGAACTCGATCCACTTGCCTTTTTCGTCCTCGTGCGTGATCGCTTGGCCGCCGGTAATCTCAACGATGCTGATCCCGAGCATGGCCAGCCGGCACGCGGCGGAACCGGTAATCTGGACGTTCCAGTTCCCGGACTGGCCGGGGAACGCCACCAAATCCCCGGCGTAGACGCCCTTGAGCAAGGCGGCCTGTCGCGCCTTCATGGCGTCGGCATAGAGCTCCAGAACCTTGGTTTGCTCTTCGAACAGTCGCAGTTCTGCCATGGAGCGGGGGATGATGTCGGTCGCCTCGTCCTGGACCGCCAATGCGGTTTCTACAGGTTCCACCTCGGCGTCGATGGGTTCGTTCATGGGAAGTCCCTTCTATATATAAAGAGGTACAAACTCGTAATTCTCACGCCCGCCGACACAGCGGGCGTTCTGTTGTCGAATGACAGGGTATAAAATGTCATTCGTTTACCGCCGTTTACCGCATGTTCTTTTGGATCTTCGACCAATACTTTTTTGTCGCCGGGTTCTTCGGCCCATGTGGGCCACCGTTCCACGCCCTAGCTTTGAACTCAGCGGATTTTCCCCTGAACTGCCGCATGTAAAAATCGAACATCTGGCGGCTCTTCGCCGGGCTGTACCGATCCGCCAGCGTCCAGCGGGTTCTGCCGGCCAGCCGGTTGCACTCGGCCACCATGATCGGCCAGAGTTGAGCGATTCCGACGGCCCTACCTTGATCCCCTATCGCCCGTGGGGTATTACCGCTCTCCACGATGCACACAGCCCGCCATAGGGCGTTATTCTCTCTGGCTTCGGCGCCAGATATGGTCAACAACACTGATGACCAAAGGATGATTGTGTGCGTTCTCATGACTTAACTCCAAGTCTAGAAAATTCCGCCCTGCGGTGGCGGCCGCAGGGGTTCCCTTCCCATGCCGACCGCGGCTATGGTTATTTCTGGTTCAGCGGCAATTCTTCCTGAACCGCCCCCATCGTCACGTCCACCAGGGCGTCAACCTCCCCTTCCGGCGAGGGGTCCTTCTTGCCGACCATGCCCCCGAGCTGCATGAGGTCGTCGGCTTCGATGGAGTTCTTTGCGAATTGCAACTTGACTTCGATCCCATCTTTCTTCAAGGTGACTCCCTTGATGATGGCCATTTGGTTGATGTTCATATTCGGTCTCCTGAAAAAATTGGATGAATATTAACCGTTTTGGTTTCGTGGATTAATTATGGAGCGGGCCTTCATCTGTTCGTAAATCTGCGGGTGGCTGACCTGCAAAAGCTTTTCCAGGGACAAACCGTCGGCCTTGTAGAACTCGGCGATCTTGACGCAGTTTTCAAACCGGGGTCGGAGCCGGCCGGTCTCCCACAAGGCGTAGATGGTCATGTTGGCCCCGATCCCCGCCGCCGCCTCTTTCTGCGATACTTCCCGGAGCAGCCGACTTCCCATGTGCCACCGGGCCGACCGAAGCACCCTCTTTTGGTCGTGATTGATCGTAAAGGACTTTGTTCTCGTTTCGATCCCATGTGTTATTTGTTTGGCATCCATGTGTACCGTTATAATATGGAATATCGTGGCGGCAAGAAAAAAATATGAAATTATTTAAAATTTTTTGGCGGCCATATACCTTATACAACCTTATGTATTACAAGCGATTACGGATTTTGGCAAGGTTGGGTTCAAAAAAATCTTTTTATCCCTCCATGAAAAAGTGTTCAATTCATTGGATATTCGTTTAATATATAGAACATGGGATATCGGTGGAAGCATCAAAAGTGCGTTCGCCGGGTGCAATTCCGCCCCCTCTTCGAAGTCGCCTGCTGCCTGGGCGAAGAGCCGGTGGACCTGGAAGAATTATCGGAGCTGACCGGGCTTCGGCTGGCCAAAATCAAACAGGCAGTGCGGGAACTCCTCCATTTGCACCTGATCGCGGAGTTTGAGCATAACGTCTCCTTCGTCGCCCACTTTACCCCCAAATTCCGCGGCCGATTAAAACAGTATTGGCAGACCGCCCACGGCGGGATTCTGAACGATACCAAGGAACGCTCGTGCCTGAAGTGCTCGCACAGGTTCGTATCCACGTGGGCGGGCGAACGGACCTGCCCGGCCTGCCGGTTCGAGTTGGAACGGCTTAGCGACACCCGCCCGGGCCGGATGATGACCAGCCACTACCGGATCCACGGCGGCCCGAATGCGGAGCGAACGGACGCCCGCTACAGCGGGGAGGAGGTGATGCTGGGATGAATACCAACGTGGACCGCAACAAAATCAAGGGGCTTCTGGAGGCCATTGGCCAGACCGCGGAGGCGGTCGAACACCGCCGGGCCACGGCCAAGGGGGATAAGGTTCCGGCCATGCTATCCCCAGTGGACCTGAAAATCCTTTTAAAATACCGATACGGGACGACGGAAGAACTCAAGAACTCACTGAACATCCGGACCCCAAAGACGCGGATCGACGAAAAAATCCGCGAAGCCCCCCAACTCAAAGACGCCCCGGACTGGCTGGAAGTCCTTGGCGGGGAACTGCCGACGTTCGCCAACGGCAAAGTCAACCCGGAGTTCTTTAAAAAGACCCTCCTGTATCTGATCTCAAAGTCCACCCTGCACCTGGATGAGTTCGGGGAACGGCTGGACCTCTCGCCGATGGCCCGGCAACTGATCGAGACGGCCAAGCAATTCGGTTTCGACCTGACCGATGTGGACAATCAGGCCAATTACGATTGGCTCAAGGACAAGGACCTCTTCGCGTGCTCCAGGGAAAACGTTCTCGCCGTGCTGCGGGAAATCCGCAAGATTCGGCCCCAATCCCGCAAGGAAGAAACCCTAAAAAAAAAATGGATGCGGCTGCTGGTCGTCTTGGCCCGGATGCAGGATTGGGCGCGTCGGAATGACCATGTGGCCTGGACGTACATCGGACGCACCCAGGAAACCGGGGAAGTGTTTTATTGGGACCCCATCCATATCGATATGGCCGAAACGTACATGTCAGGCAAGCCCTACCTGGTGGTGGTCCCGTCTGGGCACGGCAAGACCAACCTCCTCCTTGGCCTGCGGGCCTGTCTGGTCGGCCGACTAAAATCAATCCGGATCGTCTTCGTATTGCACGGCATGGACGTATCCAAGCGGGTCCAGTACGTTAGGCAAGTCGTAGAATCGCGGCGGTTCCAGGCCGTTTACCCCGACGTGCGGATCGACCCCAGAAAGTCCGATTCGATTACGGAATTTTCCATCGTCCGCGATACCCCGTCCGTCGAACCGTCCGTCCAGGGCAAAGGAGTACGGCAGAAGGTGGAGGGGCTTCACGCGGACATAATCGATATCGACGATCCACACGGCCGGGAAGTGGCATGGTCGGACGCTGAACGCGAGGCGGACCTGCGGGCCATCGACGATACGTGGGCCAAGCGGATCAATCCCGGATGCCCTATCGGATTCACCCAGACTCGCTGGCACGATAAGGATGTGGCCGGGGTCGCGTTGGCCCGGCACAAAGAGGCCCGGCAAAGCGGTCGGGACGAAGACGCCGGCTCCATCTGGTCGCGTATGCAGATATATATCAAACCAGTTCCATACAAAACGGACGAAAATGGCCGGAAAATCCCGGTAGGAACGTTGTGCCCTAAGAGGTTTCCCCTGGAATTACTGGAAGACGAAGCCAGAGAAAACCCCCAGGCGTTCAGCCGCGACCGATGCTGTGACCCCTGCGATGCCTCCTCGGGCAAGGTCTCCTTCGTGCGGTACTACGCCCCGGAGATGGTCCGGGGGATGCACACGGTTTTAGACCGGTGGATTTCCATTGATCCCGCCGTGTCGGACACGAAAACATCGTGCAATATGGGATGGACTCAGATTGATCGGGTCATTCGATCCGACGGGAAGCGAAGGGCCATTTTGACCGATGCGGGAATGCACCGCCGCAAGATATCAAAACTGGCTGAATTTTTGCTGCCGAAATTCGAGGCGGGGATTATCAACTACGCGCTCGTGGAAACCAAGGGAGCGGCCAAGGAGTTTTTGCCGGCTATTCGCACAGAACTCGGCGAATACGGGCACAGGCTGATATATTGGGAAGGGCTGAATATATCCAAGGGGGAACGTTTGGAATCTTGCTCAATCTTATTCGAGGGCGGGTATGTTCTTTTTCCCGGCTCGCAGCAAGGTGGGACTGATACATGGGAACCCATGCCGCATATCGCCTGGCTGGTCCAGCATATCTTACGGTTCGATTCGGTCGCGGACCCGGACGGGGTGGACAGCCTCACCCAATGGCTGATCAAGTTCCGCGATTGGCTCATGCACTCCGAAGAATCCAAACGCGAAGAACGCAAGCCCAAGACCCAGGCCGATCTTCTGTTGGACGAGTTCAAGGCTTCCATTACCCGCAACTTCGACCAGCACGACGACGGCAACGCCAACGACGAATTGCAACTGCTGGAAATTTAAATCCTTCCCCCCTTTCCCATTCTTACCCCCATTGACTTAACGGAAATCCGGTTTACGGTTCAATCCAGATTGGAGATATTAATGGCAGAAAAAAACGTTCCGGACCGGGACACGCTGCTGCGGGAATATGACGCCCTGGTTCAGCGGCTTCAAAACGTGGTAGACCATCAGGCCCGGCAGGTACAGATGCTGGTCGAATGCTACGTGGCCTGCATGAACCCGAAGGTCGCGTTCAAGCGGGACTTGATCCCCAGCGCCATTCCGGCGTCATCCATCCCCATGCCGGAATCGGAAGCCCAAATCCGGGCCAATCTGCAAACCCTTGCCGAAGGTCGGGAACTCGAAGCCCAAACCGGCGGAGTGTAGACCGTGCGATTTACCGATAAAGAATTGGAGCAATGGCTGACCGAACAGATCAAGAGTTCGGAAACCGCCGGTCTGCGAGACCGGTGGTACGATACCATCTCCATCGCCTACTACGCCGGCAACCAATGGGCCCGGCAATCGTCGGCGAACGCCTCGTCCAGCCGGAACTCCATGAACTCCCGCTGGCTGAAGGTCGTGCTCGACCCGACCCGTCCTGACATACGGGTCACGATGAACCTGATCGAAGAGAACGTGACCAAGGTCGATTCCAAACTCACGCCCCAGGAGATTCCCTTCGGCGTGGTGCCCCAGGCGTCCACCAATCCCGCGGATCGGGTGGTCGCGGATATCGCGGAAACCCTCGCCCGGTGCGATACGGAGGCCAAGGCGTTCCTGCCCCACCTCCAATACGCCTCCTGGAAGCGGGTGGTGTTGGGCACGGGCATCCTCAAGCAGGTATTGATCGACCCCGGCAATCGCCGGGATTACTTCTTCGCCGACGTGGATAAGTGGTCCATCGTTCTGGACCCGGCGAATTTCCATCCGGACATCGCCCGCTGCCATCGGTGGCTGATCCATTCCTACGCGGTGCCGAACGAAGAACTCAAGAAACGCTACGGGATGGCGGACATCCAGCCCCAGGCCAAGCTCGGGGAACTGTACCTCGAATCGAGTTTGTTCAACTCCGTGGGCGGGTCCCGGTATTCGGCCAGGGCGCATTCGTCCACCGCCGAAGCGAATATGGTCCACGAACTCTACTACGGCTCGGAGCCGGGCCAGTATGACGAACTCTACATCGTCTGCCGGACTAAAGATTCGAAGGCCCGGGTCCTGTGGGCGGGTCCAAACCCGTTCCCGTCGTTGCCGTTTATGAAGCTCGACTATCGGCCGCGGATCGACAGCCCGTGGGGCAAAGGCGTGCCGCTCATCAACCTCAACGCCCAGGACATCTACAACCTGGCCATGACCAACCTAATGCGGTATTTGGTCCATGCCTCTTGGGTCAAGTGGATCGCCCCGAAGGAAACCCTCGATAGCGATACCCGGTCGGCCCTGACCAATAACCTCATGTGCTCGCTCATCGAGTACACCCCGTCCATTACCGGGGACCATAAGCCCGAACCGGCCCGATTGCCGGAATTACCATCGGTGGCCCCCGGCTTTGTGGAAATGATGCCGGAAATCGGCCAGCGGCAGGTGGGCCTGTCTCTGGTTAACTACGGGATCACCTCCAAACGCGGCGAACCGGCGGGCACGGTCAAGCAAAAGATCGACGAGGCGGGCAGTATCAACACCCGGATCAGTTCCGGGGACGCCAACGAAATCCGCCGGTTCCTCAACAACGTTGCCATGTTCCCCGTGGTGCATCGTGACTTTGAAACCCTGACGGAAAAGGTCGGGGATAAGTTCACCCCGGACCAACTGGAACTGTACATGCAGACGGACCCCAGGCGGCCCAATATCCGCTACCACGTGGTTCCGGGGGCATTACTGCCCAAAACGGCCCTGGAGCACAAACAGGAACTCCTGATGGAACTCGGGTCCGGTGCCCTGACCCCGATGGAATACCGCATGACGATGTTCGCCCGAACCGGGGTGGCCTCCAGCCGCTTGGACGATGTGACGTTCCGGCTGGCCGAAGAAGAAAACCGCATGATGCTGGCTGGCCAAGAACCGCCGGTCATGCCCAACGACTTTCATGAGGGTCATGAGCAGGTCCACCTGATCTGCTACAACGACCCCGTTACGAGATTTCGATACGGTCCGGACGCGATTGATCGAATTAATCAGCACGTCCAGGACCATCGAGACGCCCGCGAAGTGCAGGCCTTGGCGACCGTTGACGTATCCGCCCCCGGCCAGGGTACCGGATACGGACCAATGCCGCCGGAGATTATGCAAGGCGCGGCCGGGGAAGCCCTTGGGGGACGTTCCCCCAATCCCCGGAACATGCTCCGTTCGATGGGGGCCAGCGCGGAGCAAATGGTAGCGTAGGTTTTGATTGGCCTCATGGCCCGAACCGGGCGCGTAAGCGTGTCTGCCGGGCCGAAGGAGACAGGCATGGTTGGTTTGTTTTTAGTACTCTGTGTCGGCTGGTTTCTGTGGTTGACCGCAGGCGAAGGCGACGGCGCCCCGGCTGCGGTAGCATCCACCCCCGCCGATCCGCCGAAGCCCCCGGACGGCCCGAAGACCATCCAGGTCGGCGGCAAGACGTTCACGGAAGAGCAAATCCTTCGTCACGCCGATCAGGCGTCCGAAATGGGTAAGCTCATCCAGAGCGGTATGGGCAACGTCATTAAGGCGGTCCGCGACGGACGGATCACGGTCGAACATTTGCAGGCGGCCATTAACCCACCGCCGGCAAATCCCGGGGAACCCGACCCGGCTCCGGCAGTTATCCAACCCACCACGGCGGGAGCGAAAGCCCCGGACGTGGGGGAAATCAACTGGATGATCGACCAGCGGGTCCAGGAAAATCTGTCCGCTATGGAGTTCAAACGCGGAATCCAGGCCGAGAAAAAGGCGGTGGAAACCGCCCTCAAACGGTTCGGACTGACCGACGACGACGCCGACAACCCGATGAACGCCGCCCATATCAACGCGGTAAAGGCAATCCTAAACCGCGGGGTCAAGTCCAAGGACGGCCAAGTGGCCATCCCGCCGTGCGTGGATGAGCAGGGGAACGTTGTTCCCGCCACGCCGGAATTGGTGGATAAGATCACGGAGTTCTACGCCACGGCCCTGCTGCCTGCCTCCGAAAAACTCAAGAACCATAAATTCGGCACGCCGCCACCCGTTCCGCCCGGCGGGACCGGCACGGGACCTGCGGCCCATATCGACAAACCGGGTCCCAAGTCCCTGCTGTACCTGTCCCCGCAAGAGGCGATGGCGCAGGCCCGGGAACACCTGGCCCGCAAGCACGCCGCGGGGCAGACGGCCTCGGCGGTGCGGTAGGTGGCAGTAAGTCCGAGAAAGGAATAGTGCATCATGGCTGCGTTAGATTTCACACAAGTGCTTTCGGATGCAACTGAATTGCTCCGAAACCAATACGTACTCGGCGACGAGTACATGCAGGTCCTCCGGCCCCGTGATGGCCTCCCGGCCTATTTCAGTTGGGGCACCCTGCCGTTGATGAACGGGGACAAGATCGGCTATGAGGTGGAAACCTCTCCGTATGCCGGTGCCCGTCACTCGGGGCTGGAAGATCCCCTCCCGACCGCCGGGAAAATCCAGGGCAAGAAGGTCTGGATCAATATCGGGGCGTCGAACACCGACGTTCGGCGGCTGTCGGGGTCAATCGAAATCACAGAGGAAGACCGGATCGTCTACT
>Ga0172364_10004515_pt1 | contig 11075 bp, 9 predicted proteins | sample LakKivSesite10cm_FD_114545 | JGI IMG/M metagenome (GOLD analysis project Ga0172364, IMG submission 114545) | Sediment microbial communities from Lake Kivu, Rwanda - Sediment site 10cm | ecosystem: Environmental > Aquatic > Freshwater > Lake > Sediment | place: Rwanda: Western Province, Lake Kivu... | reverse complement strand
GGCCTGAGATATCAAAAATTGTATATGATAGTCCGTATCCGAATTCGTATGATACAGGAACCCTCATGGTATTGTAATAGCGGTATCCGACATAAATACCTTCTTCATATGTCACCTCTGAAGGCTGAGGACGGTTGAACGCGGCCATGAGTCCTTCACCTTCCTGTGGTTTTGGTGCTTCTCCTATCGTTTTACCTGGGAAACTTTTTGCAGACGGTACATCATCATATTTCACAGGAAATGTCGATGCGAGTTTGCCGGAGGGATTTACTTTCCCGCAAAGAATATCGGCAATTGAATTTCCTGTCTCCTGTCCGCCCTGCCACGCCAGGAGTATGGCATCGGGCAGATCTTTCCAGCTTGCAGTTTCAACAACACCACCGACGTTCAGAATCACAACAACTTTCTTATTCTTAGCGTGGTATGTGGTGCATACTAAACTGATAAGGTCTTTTTCTGTTGAATTGAGGTAGAAATCTCCCTCTTCTGCTTTGCGGTCATATCCTTCTCCGGAGTTTCTTCCTATAGTTATTATAGCAGCATCGGTCACATTTACCATACTATTGGTAATATCATCTCCGAGCGGAAGTTCCTTCACCGGAACTGAACCCATCATAAAGCCGCGGCTTCTCTGTCTGCCTTCTTTTGCTGCTTTCAGGAATGCAGTATAAAGTGCCTGGAGGTTCTCGTTGACCGAATAACCGGCATTGTTCAATCCCTCCACCAGCGAAATGCTGTAAGCTTCATTGACATCTCCGCTTCCGGTGCCTCCGGTTATAATTTCATACGAAGTGTTACCGAAAGCTGCAATTTTCTTTATTGCCTGCAGCAACCATGGCAGCAGGATCTCTTCCGCCGAACCAGTCGGTCATAACATAACCTTTAAATCCCCAGTCGTTCCTGAGAACTTTTGTAATAAGGTCGTAATTCTCCGGAGCGTAGGTACCGTTAATGAGGTTATAGGACGACATTACGGTCCATGGTTGAGCCTCCTGGACAACGATACCAAATCCTTTAAGATAGATTTCGCGCAAGGCTCTCTGGCTTACGATCGTGTTCACCGAGTTCCTGTTTGTTTCGGCATTGTTTGCTGCATAGTGTTTGATCGAAGTTCCGACACCGTTGGATTGAATACCGTTCACCATTGCTGCAGCCATCCTGCCGGCAATAAGCGGATCTTCCGAATAATATTCAAAATTCCTTCCGCAGAGAGGATTGCGATGGATATTCATACCAGGTCCCAGAATAACATCAACACCATATTCAAGGATCTCATTACCCATAGCTTTACCGACACTGTTCACAAGGTCAACATCCCATGTGGATGCCAGAAGTGTTCCTACAGGGAATGCGGTAGCATAGAAAGTTCCCTCCTGCCCGGGTCTTGTCGGGCTTATCCTTAATCCTGCGGGACCATCAGCTACAACCATTGAAGGTATTCCAAGACGTGGTATAGCGAAGGTTGTACCGGCAGCGCCGGCAACCAGATCCTGTGTTTGTCCCACCACTGTACCTCCGGGCATTGCAGGCTGGTCCTGAGCAGAAGGAGCAGGAGTAGCCGGAGTATTATTACCCTGCCGGGCCTGACCTGGTGCTCCTTGTCCACCTCCGGGAAAGTTCATTCTCATTCCCATACCAACTACAAGGCCTGCCTTTTCCTCAAGCGTCATAGCACTTATAACTTTCGCAACCGGCTCCTTACCAAGCTGAGATGCAGTCTGTGAAAAACTGATCACTCCGAATGAAAGCAGGGCGATCAGTGCGATGATCTTATTATTCATATCTTTTGTTTTAGGTCTTAATTGTTTCTATTTGAACAGCATAGGTGCAAATTCTGAAAGGTATATTCTCCAGTTGGTCCATGTATGTCCGCCTGTGCTTTCACGGTAAATATACTTAAATCCTATCTTGTCGTATACTTCCCTCATTGTGGTGACACTATTGAACAGGAAGTCGTCTTTTCCGCAGGCTATCCAGTATAGTTTCTGACCGCTGTTTTTCAGTACCTCGAGCTTGGCATTTCTTTCAGCTTCGACCTTTGCAGCGTCCTGGTTCGGGGGACCAAAAGTCATCAGGCCCATGCTGAACACACCGATATATCCGAACAGGCCGGGATTATCGTTTGTAATAGTCTGTGTATGCATTCCACCCATTGAGAGTCCTGCAATTGCCCTGTTCTCTTTTCCAGTCAGTGTGCGGTAGTTTTTCTCAATGAACGGGATGACATCCTTCACCAGGTGTTCTTCAAATTTACCGGCCAGTCTCATATATGCTGCCATTCCCTCTTCGCCCTGTACAGCCGCGAGAGCGGGAACATCGTTGGGTGCACCTGCCTGGTTTGCATTGCCGTTGGTCATGACCACTATCATAGGTTTAGCCTTGCCCTGGGCAATGAGGTTATCCATTATCTGGGCAGCGCATCCCATGTTTGTCCAGGCGTCCTCATCGCCGCCGGCGCCATGCAGGAGATAGAATACCGGGTACTTCATTGATCCTCCCTCATAACCTGCAGGAGTATAAACATATACTCTTCTGTCGATTCCCAGGACTGATGAGTTGTACCATATTTTTGTAACTGTTCCGTGAGGGACACCGTTCTTCTGAAAATAGAGATCTGATTCTTTTCCCGGAACAATGAAGAAATTCTGGTAGCGTGTTCCATCACGGCGTACCTGTGAATTATTACCATCTAAAGCTCCGACTCCATCAACAGTAAAACTGTATCCGTACAGCTCAGGAGCAAGGGGTCCCACTGTAAGCACAAAAAGTCCCGTATCGTTTTTCACCATATCCTGACTGGCTCCGAATCCGGCCTGCCATTCGCCGGATACAGTTATTTTCTGAGCATCTTTCGCATAGACCCTGAAGGTGACTTTGTTATCGGGTAATATCTCCGGAGATATCACCCTGGGGGGCATTCTGAAAGCCGGTCTTGCAGCAGGTGCAGCTGCAGGACTAGCCGGTTGCTGGGCAAAAGAGGTTACTGCAAACATGCAGAGAATTGTAACAAATGTTACAAATGGTATTTTAAAGTTTGTTTTCATATTGAATAATTTTTAATTGGTTTGATTTGGTTTATATTGAAGAAGTTTGGAGTGACTAGAGTGACTAGAGTGACTAGAGTTATCTCTTTTAATCAACTTTAGTCACTCCAAACTTTAGTCACTCTAGGCACTTGGTATCGCTTTCCTTGCTTCCCTGTCAGGGTCATTTTTCAGTTCGCTTACATCGTCGAGCACCATTACCTCGCCGGCCGCAGTTGAATACTTCTTCCATTCAGGAAGTCCTCCGCCGTTAGGGTCTCCGTTTTTCATGAACTGAATGAGAGTCGATGCCATTTTCTCTGACAGTTTTCTTGGCCTGGCGCCTCCTCCCGTATGTGTGAGCATCAGGTCGGTATTATAGTACCAGAAGCAGATGTCGACGCAATGGAATGCGCGCATTCTGTTATCGAACAAAGGAGGCTGCCAGCAGAACCAAGCTACGTAAACCGGCGCGGGTTGTTTAGCCTTCGCGTCGGCAAGAGCTACGACACCCTGGCGGTTTGCAGTTACAAGGGTCCAGATTTCAACAGGTCTCATATCCGGAAATGCTTTTGCGTATGCATCAACAACCTCGCCGGCTTTGTCGCCGAAACCTGCACCGAATCCTGCCCGCAGCTTAACTCTTTCCTTCACCTCATCAAGGGTGACATTTTCAAGTGAGGCATCGGTGCGGCTGGGTGCCATTTCGTTCATTGTTGAACATATGATCATAGGTACATCTGATGCTGAAGGGGCAGGATCAGGATAATATGGATGCTGAGGAATATATACTCCGTCGGCACAGGGACTGAATCCCATTCTCATTCCGCTTCCTGCAGGACCTGTCTCTGCAAGCATTTTTGCAGACGCATTGTTTGCAAGTGCATAGTAATCCTGCCACGGCATCTCCTGGAGCTTGCTGATATCTTTGGGTTTGAGTCCCGCCTCTTTCAGGATATAGGCGCCGAGTTTTTCAGAATACTCTTTATCACCAGTCTTCACTCCTGCCCCGCTCAGGACAACTGCCCTGTGAATGAGACCTTTGGCTGAAGGCATAGCTGTAACTGTTGTAACTTTTGCACCGCCGCCCGACTGTCCCATTATTGTCACATTTCCCGGGTCACCGCCGAAGTTGATAATATTGTCACGCACCCATTCAAGTGATGCGACAAGGTCGAGCATTCCGACATTACCTGATGCGGAGAACTTCTCTCCTGCCACTCCTGCAAAGTTAGAGAATCCCATCGGACCCAGCCTGTGATTTACCGAAACGAATACAATATCTCCGAACCTTGCCAGGTTTTCTCCATTATATCCATCCTGTTCAATCCCGTTCCCGTTTGTAAATCCTCCGCCGTGGAACCATACCATCACGGGTCTCTTCTTTCCATCATTTACAGCGGGAGTGAAGACGTTCAACCTGAGACAGTCCTCGCTTACATCATCGTAGTTTCAGTGATCGGCAAATGATCCGTATGGGTTTGCATATCTTTTCTCCATGTTCTGCGGAGCGGTATTACCCCACCACACTGCAGGGAAAATATCATTCCACGGTTTGGGTTTCTGAGGCGGCATGAACCGGTTGGCGCCCGAAGTATCGGCGCCGTAAGGTATTCCAAGGAAATAACAGATTCCCCTGAGCTGATAGCCTTTTACTTTTCCGTATTGTGTATCGGCAAGGGCAATGTCATCGCCAATGAAAAGGATCTGCCCGTCATCCTCTTCCTTTTTTGCAGATGAAGGTGCACAAGATGTGGCGGTGATACCTGCTGCGGTTATCGTCAGTCCGGCAGCGCCGGTACCGACTGTCCTGATGAAATTACGTCTGTTTTATTTCATTGATATTTATTTTAAATATTATTTTGTTCTTCCTTGGTGTTCTTTGTGCTCTCCTTTGTGTCCTTTGTGGTTAGATATGTTTTTATTCTTGACCACTAAGAGCACTAAGTACACATTAAGAGCACAAAGGAGTGTTTTTCAATTATTCCTTTACATTTATAACACCTGTTGCCTTCAATGCGTTTACGGCTTCGGCAGGCAGTTTCCAGTTATTATCAAAGCAACCCTGAGTTATAATGTTATCTGATGTTTCCCTGAAAAGAACGAAGTCTTTAAGGTTATTCAGTGCATTGACCTTTGATCCCATGAAAGCCATTCCGGCCTGGGCTGCCTGTTTTGCCGGTGTCCACCATGGAAGGCCCGAATTCACAAGTACATAATGGTCGTTCATCGGGAAGATGTAAACCAGTCCGTACTCTTTTGCATCAGGTTTAAGGTGTACAGGTAGTTTATCGGCAAATTTTTCAATTATAGCATTTGTCTCCCTTGTTCCGAAGAGTATCAGGTTCGAATTCTCATAATCGCTCTGGCGTACCTGTGTATCAGATATGACTCTCGGGAAGACCATTATTCTTCCTGCCATTCCGCCCCAGTCGGCCACGCTGTTTGCCTGTGCCATTCTTTCTGCAAGCACTTCGCGCGACGGATTGTCTTTTGTTCCATAAACATACACATGGTTGCTGCTGACTGCAGCGGAGAGAGGTCCTTCGGCGCCCTGCATTTTTGAGGTGAGACCCGGAGTGAACTTCTTGTTTGTCCATGCACCATTCAACTTCATGAATGATACCCCGTCAGATGTTTTTGCTGTGAATGACTTTCCGTCAAGCATTACAGCAACCTTTTGTGAAGGATTGAACATCGAATGTCCGGCAATGTTGAGTGTAAAAGCATCGAGGTTGTTTGTTGTAATCTCAAGCGTATTAACTGCTGTGAACTTTGCATCAATCTTTGCAAGTGTCCCGGGAGTAAAGTTATCGAGCTTAACCCAGTATGCCTTATTGTATTTAAACCATTTGGTATTGAATTTAACCTGTTGCGGAAAGGGATCGCGTGTAAACTGCGAGAACCAATCAAAGATGAATCCGTCCTTGTAAGCATATTCCCAGCTGTTATGACCTATTCCGGGATATTCAATAAAATCGAACCTGGGGGTTACAGCTTCATATTTTGCTTTCCATTCCAGGGCAGTCTTGTAAAGGAAATCCTTATCGCCCGCGAAAAGGTGAACAGGCAGGTTGCAGGCATTGTCAGCAAGCTCAATTGTGCCGTCGGGGGGAGCAGGGCAGCATGGAGCGATAGCAGCCCATATATCCGGCCGGGTAAGTCCCAGCCATGTTGTTCCGCCTCCGCCCATCGAAAGTCCGGTTAGATAAATACGATCCTCATCAATAGAAAAGCGGCTTTTAATATCGTCAAGCATCTGGTATACATCCTGTTCGGGGATACCCTGGTATCCTGCTGTTCCACGGGCGAAAGGTGCTGCGACAAAATAATTGACATCTTTCAGTTCAGGCCAGTACCTTGTTGCCTCGAGATCTGTCTCAGTTACAACACGGTTTGGGAGGATAAAATCAGTGCCTGCGATATTGCCTTCCCCGAAAGCACGTCTCAGTCCGAGGCGGTGGTTCGACATTGCTCCGTGAAGGAATATTACCAATGGATACTGCTTCGACTCGTCATAATTCTTGGGAATGTAGATAGCATAAGGCTGATCGGACTCGTCGGCGGTTGAGAAAAATGAAAGGTCCTGAGGACCAGGCTTAAGTTTCTGTCCATTCAGGATTGCCGGTGTCAGCGCTGATATAAATATCAGCAGCAGAGTAATGATTTTTAATTTTTTCATACAAAAATTCATCTTTGATTTATTTACCCCTAATTTCATCAATTCTCAGGAATCTTGCGGCATTATTATAAAGTATATCCCGTTTTTGTTCCTCAGTAAGGTAGCTGGCATTCTGGATAAGGCTTATTGAGTCCTCTATCATGTCGGGGTAAGCCGTTCAATTGTTTCGAGAAAAGCAGCGGTCAGTTCATCATCGTTCTTCGCTGGTTTCCAAGGGTCCACGCAGTCTTTGACAGGGAATGACATTCCGGTTTTTGGATCTGTCCCTGGCATGTTTTCAAGGAACCATGGACAGATGTCCCCCATCTGGAAAGTGCCCACAGACATTGAATGAACATGAATGTCGATTATCGGAAGAGGTTTCTTTGCGGGGGCCTGTACAGGGCCCTGGGCAATTGAAAGTACAGGCATAATGAAGCACAAAGCAATCATTATTATTTTCGTTTTCATATAATTTGATTTTAATAGTTTCATTTGTTTTTTTAAGAAATAACCCACCCCTGCACTTACCTTCGCCAAGGCTTAGGTGTGCAAGGCAGGAAGGGATCTGATTAATCGAAATTCTTGCTTGCGAACTCAACGACTTTGGGCAGGCATTCCATCCAGAAAGTCCAGTCGTGGCTGCCTGAACGTTTAATAAAAGTATGTGTGATGTTTTTGCCCGTGAGGAAAGAATCAAACTGAACATTCGAAGTAAAAACAAGGGCATCTTCCGTTCCGCACTCCATTGTGTACGCAGGAAGGTTATGCAATTCATCACCGGTACTGGCATTTATAATCGCCTGGATGTCAGGCGCTGAGCTCCCCATTGAAAGGGCTCCGCTCATTGAGTAGGCGCTGCTGAAGAGATTGGGCCGCTTGAATGCATGAAAAGTGCAGCCATATCCTCCCATGGATAGCCCGGCGACAGCTCTGTTCTTTCGATCATTCTTAGTCCTGTAGTTAGATTCAACCCATGGGATGAGTTCGTCAATCATGTAATCCTCGTACCTCATGGTACCATTATTATAATTATTACAGTAAAAAGCATCAAGACCATCAGGCATTATCACGATCATTGGCTTTGCGTATTCTTCCCTGATGTAGGAATCGAGAACACCGGCCATTCCGTTTTTCACCCAGTCCTGATAATTTCCCCACATACCGTGCAGGAGATACAGAACAGGATATTCAATACCGGACGTGTCATAACCAAAAGGAAGATAGACAGAAAGATGCATTTCACGTTCAAGAACACTGCTTGTCATCGTCCTGGTTATATCAACTGTGCCCTTAGGATAATTCCTTTTTTCGCCGTTATTATCGTCAGTACTTTCTTTGGAACATGCAAGAAGTAAATGGCAGATGGCTAAAAGGGAGAATAATTCGGAGGAATGCCATTTCATTGGGAGCCGCATTAATTTGAAAAGAACGTACCATTGTGCCATTCATTTGACATCTAATGGGTTATGGTACGTTCTTTAAGTTCATAGAAACACTATCCTAACCAGGTGGATCACCATCCAGGGTTCTGAACCAGGTTTTTATTGACCATCACCTCATGTTCAGGGAATGGAAGCAGTTCATGCTTCCCGACTTTAAATCCATATACAGCATTAGTATGGGGGTAGGTAACCTTATGTGTTACGCCATCAGTTTCAAAGCCCCAGAATGTTGGTATCTGGCTTCCATTGTCTGCAAGAGCTGCTGCTGCATCACCCCAGCGGATAAGGTCGAGATACCTGGTACATTCATTCCAAAGCTCTAGTCTCTTTTCCTTCTTGATATCATCAAGTGTTACTGTTCCCAGTGAAGACAGCTGTGCACGGGTACGTACCTGATTTATATAGGTGCGTGCTGTTGGTTCATCTCCGGCCATCAGACTAGCTTCGGCGCCAAGAAGCAGCACTTCAGAATATCTCATATAATGCCAGTTTACATGCCATGCATATCCGAATCCTCCCTCAAGGGCTTCAGAACGAAGTACACGGTATTTCCAGGTAAAATAACCTGAATGGCCGTAAAGGCCCTGCGGACCCACAGTCAGTTGCAAGCCGGGAACGGGGCATATATTAAGTACCTGTTGATATGTTTTCAGAGTACTGCCCAAACGGAAGCCATTTACTCCCTCCATATCAACAAATGCCTGATACACTTCAGGTGTGGCATTCATAAAGCCCCAACCGCCGTAGTGTATGTTATGAAGGCCGACGAAGTAACCTGCCATGTTCATGTGATCACCACGCCATCCCACCATATTCATAAGTATACCTGAAGAAGCGCCGGTCCATGTATTAGCCGGGTCGTTAAGCCCTACAACCTCCCATACCTGCTCCCTTCCAAAATCCTGTACCTGACGGCAGACATTCTCATAGTCGGGTATTAATTCATACAAACCACTGTTGATAGCCGCTGTAAACTGAGCTGCAGCAAGGCTGTACTTTTCCTGCCACAGGTAAGCTTTACCGAGTAAAATCTGAGCCAGTTGTTTTGTAACCCTGGCATTTTTGGTCTTGTCATCCAGACCTGATTTCTGAGGAAGAGTATTAGAAGCAATAGCTTCAGTAAGATCGGATTCTATAAGTGACCAGAAATCAGCAGGATTGCCGTTAGTCTGTCTGTACTCGCTGGGAGCCAGTTCATGTTTAACAAATGGCGGAGTGCCCCAGAGATTAACCAGGTGGAAATTTGCCCAGGCACGAATAACTTTAGCTTCAGCAATAGCTTTATCCTGGACTGGTGTACCTCCCTTAACATTATCAATCACCATATTACACCTGTAAATGAGTGTGTAGCAACTGCTGAAGAAACCTGAAATATTTCCGTTAGCAGGGTTGAAAGTATATTCATTCATCTGTTCAAGGCTGGGGTTGTCTCCTCTTCCGCCACCACCGTTTGTAACATCATCAGAAAGCGTGGTAAGCAGGAAAAACCAGCCGCCATACATATTCCTCACCTGTCCGTAAACTGCAGCAACAGCTTCTTCGGCATCATTGTCAGTCTTATAAAAGTCTTCCACAGCTGTAGTTCCGGGTTGCGAAATATCCAATCGATAATGCCAGGGCAATGAGGGCGGCGTATTTCAGTGTTTCCCTTATGAAAGAAAACCGGTTTTGATGGTTCTCCCCGATAACGAGATCATTCAGTTCCTTATAATGACGGGCTTTGATCCTCTCCCATGAAAGAGCAGTATCGGTTTTGACTGAAGGATCAGCCAATTTCGAAGCCTTATAAATCTCCTTCAGCTCGTCGAAGTACCTTTTGTTTTCAGCTGATTCGTGAATCCATGCAATGGCAGCTTCACGTTCTGCTTCTCCGGCCATTCCTGTCAGATATGTAACCAGCAACTCATCAGTTTCCTGGTATTTTTCTTTTTCTCCCATAATAATTAATTCAATACTGAGACCCTTTAGACGCATTAAAGGGTGACAATTAATTAAACATATTGTAAAAATAAATATTTGTAAGGGGGACCGGGTTAACAAAGTTTTCCTTTAAATTTCGGATATGATTTTTCATATCAATTTCTAATCAAACTGATCAATAATGAATAAAGACAATTTCAACCAGAAAGGTCAGAGGGGCAAAACCTTTTCAAGAAGGAGCTTCCTCAAGACCACAACTGCAGCTTCGGCTGCATTTACTATAATCCCCGGCGTAGCTATGGGGAAGAAACTGGGGTACCAGGCTCCGAGCGATACGCTGAATGTAGCGCTGGTGGGAGCAGGAAGCCAGGGATCAGGCGATATCGGCAGCATCTGCAAGCCTGAGGTTGCCTCAGCCTCTCCGGGCATGTTTGGCATGGCATCAAAGCCAGGCACTGAAAAACTCGTGGCTGTCTGTGATGTCGACTGGGGTTATGCTCCGGTAACAGGCACATTTGAAAAATACCCTTCAGCAAAGAGGTATAAAGACTGGAGAGTTTTGTATGATGAGATGGCAAAATCAATTGACGCTGTTGTTGTGGCAACTGCTGACCACAATCATGCAAATCCGGCTGCAACTGCCATGACTCTTGGCAAACATGTGTATGTTGAAAAACCGCTTACACATTCTCTGTATGAATCACGGCTGCTTACGAAACTCACGAAGAAATACGGAGTAGCCACCCAGATGGGGAACCAGGGTTCTTCAGGACCCGGTGTACGCCAGGCATGTGCATGGGCATGGGCCGGTGAGATCGGTGAAGTCCGCAAGGTTGCTGTCTGGTCAGCCCGTCCAATCTGGCCTCAGGGGCTCGACACCCCGACTGAAGTGCTGAAAGTACCTAAAACCCTTGACTGGAATCTATGGATAGCACATATGCCTTTCCGGCCGTATCATTCTGCGTATCACCCATGGAATTTCAGGGGATGGTGGGACTTCGGAACCGGCGCCTTCGGCGACATGGC
>Ga0172364_10004511_pt1 | contig 11078 bp, 9 predicted proteins | sample LakKivSesite10cm_FD_114545 | JGI IMG/M metagenome (GOLD analysis project Ga0172364, IMG submission 114545) | Sediment microbial communities from Lake Kivu, Rwanda - Sediment site 10cm | ecosystem: Environmental > Aquatic > Freshwater > Lake > Sediment | place: Rwanda: Western Province, Lake Kivu... | reverse complement strand
TGCTTTTGAAGCCGGATAAGACAGTATGGTGGGAAGGTGGGGATGGGCGACCTCCATCCAAAGGGATAGACTGGAAAGGTGACCCTTGGAGGCCGGGTATGGTCGACGAATGTGGCGAACCTCTGCCAGGAGCTCATCCAAACAGCCGTTTTACTGCACCTGCGAAACAGTGTCCCTCAATATCATATCGTTTGGACCACCATCACGGCGTTCCGATATCCGCAATTATATTCGGTGGGCGAAGGGCGCATCTCGCTCCGCTGGTCTATGAGGCATTCGATTGGCAACACGGCGTTTTCATTGGTGCAACAATGTCTTCGGAGCGCACTGCTGCTCAGTATGGAAAGTTAGGCGAAGTCCGACGCGACCCTATGGCAATGTTTCCATTCTGCGGCTATAATATAGCGGACTACTTCAAACATTGGCTCGATATAGGTAAGAGGATGAAAAAAGTGCCTAAGATATTCCATGTGAATTGGTTTAGAGTTGATGAAAATGGAAAATTTATGTGGCCGGGCTATAGCGAGAATCTGCGTGTAATTGAATGGATATTAGATAGATGTAACGACAAGGTATCGGCGATAAAAACCCCTATCGGCTATATGCCGAGACCACAAGATATAGACATGACAGGGCTAAGACTATCTGAAGCGACCTTGCAAAAACTTCTTCATGTGGACAGAGAAAAGTGGCACAAAGAGGCAGAAGATATAGAACGGTTTTTTAAGATATTCGGTAAGAGACTACCTCATGAATTAAAATTAGAACTTGCCGCTCTTAAGAATAGACTTAAAAGATAATAAAATAAGAGATATCTCGCTTCTTCTAAGAAAATATTTTACAAGTGAAATATCTCTTCTTTAGTATTGCCTCACGTTAAATGCTACTCTTAAAAACTCTAAACACTAAACTCTAAATCCTAAACAAATCCAAAACCCAAAATCCAAATATCTAAAACGAATATGTGTTTTGAGCTTTGAATTTAGAGTTTTGAGTTTGTTTAGAGTTTAGGGTTTTGGATTTAGGGTCTAACTAAAAGGAGTAATATTTATTAGTAACTCAACGGTATTCTATTTTAAAGATTTAATAAATTCTGCCAATTTAATCCTGTCTTCTGCATCCATGACGCTGAAATTTAAAGCTATGAGATAAGAACTCTCACCCGCCGTCCGTTCTACCCTAACGACCCTTGACATTATAATAACATCTTCGCCTGAGTTCGGCAATTCTATTTTCACTATAAGCTCTGAATCAACAGGAACAGGACTTCTGGACCTAATCAAAACGCCGCCCTGGCTTACATTTATCGATGAATTTATATTATATTCATTTCTGACATCATATTTAACTCTGATCTTTCTGTCAAATCGCGGGAACCTTCTCCTTTCTTTACCTTTATATAATGTTGTATTTACATATTTGCCAGTCTCTATCTCACCAAATCCTTGCTCATTATCAATAACAGAAAGAACATATGCCCTTTGCATATATCGATTAAAATCAGCTATGGTTATAAGCATAACTTGAATATTAAATCCTGTGAGCTCTTCTAAATACCTAATAGTATTCTCATCAGGAACATCTACTATGCCTAAGGTTAAAATGTCGCCAATCAGGTCAATTGGAATCATCCCATAAGTTTTGGATATCTCTTCAGGAATAATACCTAAAAGGTCTTTATTAAGCCTGCATTTGTCTAAAGCAACGTATGGGATATTGTATTGTTCGGCTACATATCGCGTTATTTCATCCTCTTCAACATAGTCTAACTCAACGAGATTTTTGCCAAGACGTTGCCCATTTCTTCTCTGCCTTTCAAGGGCAGCATTTAGCTCTTCCTCTGTGATTGCTTCTGCTTCTAAGAGAAGCTGACCTATCTTCTTATGTGTCCTTTTGCTCAACATTGGAGGTCTCTCTCTTATTAAATAGACTTTCCAAACATATATATTAAGTTTGAAACAAAAGTTTTGCTATTATAATTATACCATATATAATCATAAAAGAAAAGAGCCGAGATAAAAATTTATTTTAACATTTATAACTTATTGATTTTTAGAGGGTTACTGATGTTAGTATTGCAAAAAGTTTGGTTTATTTGTTTAAAAATATGAGTTTTGGCTAATTATCTCTTAAGATGAGTCATTTCCAAACTATTGTCTTAAGACAAGACATTTCTAATGGCGAGATTTATTTTGTTAGAGGTATTTTTACTCAGTTATGAGTGGCAAGTTTAGAAAGATAAAGTAGGCTTACTCTTCTATAAACTCCCATCCTACCAATTTACCATCTTTGTCCACAAGAAGATATAGTTTCTCCCCTTTAAAATGACTTGACGCAGCAGGCATATAGAGCCATTTATATGCATTTTTCTTTTTATCGAAGACCTCAATAATAGGTTCGCCATATTTTTTTCTTATTGTATCAGCTAACATACCTTCCTTGAATTCCTTTGCAATTATCGCCTCTTTAATTCTATTGTAATTCTTTGTCTCTTCTCCTAAAGACTTGGCAATGTCGGCCTGACTTTTTCCTATTTCCATCAATGTCTTAAGGTCAGCGTATGTGTCTGGTCCTCTAAATAGAATCAAAATGATAATAAATAAAATCATAGTCGTATGCTTTAACATCGTTTTTCTCTTAACCTTTCTCATTTTTACCATCGACTATTTAGTTAATCTCTCTACTTGCTACTTGCCCCGTTTAGAAATTTTCAATTTCTAACGGGGCTTGCTACCTTCTTTGCTCAGCCTATGGCTCATCCTTAACGGCTCAGGGATGCGGTATTTTCCGACACACTGCATAATTATTCTAACAGAGTCTTCTATATTTATCATATGTCCAGGCGACACAAAAACAGGTTTTACCCCTTCTTTAGTCCTTAAAAGTGCTCCTATCTTTTCATCGTCTTTATCCTTTAGATAAGAGAGAGCGCCTTTTTTATTTCGAGGGATTGTAGAGTCTCCATATAACTTTGACTTAGCACATCCTATACTTGGCTTTCCAAGTAACACGCCCAAATGTGCAGCAAGTCCCATTCTTCTCGGGTGAGCAATCCCCTGTCCGTCGAATATTATAAGCTCGGCTTCGCTTTTAAGTGCACGGAAACAATCACAGAGAACAGGGCCCTCCCGAAATGTCAAAAGTGTAGGGATATAAGGGAATTCTAAATTCCGCTTTTTAACTATTTTTTCCACGACCTCTAAGCCGGGAAATGTCATAACAACAACTGCGCCGATAGCTTTATCTCCAACAAATGAAACATCGGCACTTGCTATTAGTTTGGGTAGCTTTCGAAGCGGTTCTATCCGAAGTTTCCTGCGTAGCTCCTCCTGGATTAAAATGGCTTCCTTGCGAGAGACGTGCCATGAGTGGATTTTTCTTATCTTCATTATGGTACCTTGTCAACTAAATAAAGGTATGATTTCGCAGATGAGCACAGATTAGAAGAAACAGATGATCGCAGATATTTCCCGTTGGAAATCTGTGCTAATCTTGTATCTTTTCATCTGTGACAATCTGTGTAAGAAGGCACTTTTGAGTAATTCTCTTATGTCCAATTGTACTCATCGTGGAGGTTGTTCGCCATGCCTGGACCTTAGAGCCTCCCATACCAAGATTATAAGCTTACCCATTAACCATATTGCGAAAATTACAAAGAAAAACATCAGCACAAAGTACAACAGAAAACCCAGTATATAGATAAGAGGATATAATAAAATACATAGGCCTACTAATACGCCAACCAATATTAAAAATATCAAACCGACCAAAAATGCCTTCATACTCTCATCTCCATTGTCGGGCGTGTTAAATAATAAGAAAAGTTTACAATTTCCAAATCATAGTAATTGTGATTTATTTACTGTAATCATGGTATGCGACTTTCACTTCTCGATTACGTCAACAAAAGCATCCCAGGAATATTCTTGGTCAAAGGCATAACCTGGATTATCTTGTGGTGTTGGAAATATCGCTGTTGCCACATCAGCGACACCGTAAATTTCACGACTATACCAGAACCACAGCCCTTTCATAATACCAATATGCGGAGTTTTATCTTGAAAACCTTTAGCAACCTGGCCAGGAAATTCTGCGAACCCAAAAAGGGCATTTCCTACGCCTCTCAGGAATTTTCTGCTGACTGGCTTAAATGTCGCTTCAGTAAAATTAGGGTCGCAGTAATCATAGGGCTTCCCCTCTTCCCACGCATATTCTGCATCAAGTGGAATACACATACCTACGTTATCTTCGGGGTTGGCAGTCCAAAAACCTGCTAGCTCCAAAGCCCCCCAAGCTGTTCTTCCTATGGTATAGCTGATGCCTTTGAAAAAACCAACACATCCACCTAAGAGCTTATTATTTTCATACTTGTCGCTATTATAACCTTTCATTGTCTGCATCGGTAATTCTACCCAACCTGTCAAAACATTTACGACGCCTTTTGTAAGCTTTTTGCCCATGCCAGTAAAGAGGTCGCCACTGGCACCCTGTGCAGTAGAGCACGAAAAGGCAATTACTAAAAACAACACTAAAATTGTTATTTTTGCCTTCATAACATACCCCCTTCTTGTATAATATGTGCAATAGCCTGTTAATGTCAAATTTCCCAATGACGAATGGAGTAGCTTAGTCAAAGGTCGAATTTATAATTGCTGTTAAATTGTTTAACAAACTCCCTTCCATATTATATCCTTAAAATATTATAATTCAATCTAAAATTCCTCTTTGCATAATTATTATTTACAGGTATAATGATAAGCGATGGGTCTGGTGGAGGATGGGTCTTGTGAAATTTAACATAAAAACAACTTGCATAATGTTTGTAGCTATACTCTCTATGTTGTTTATATCCCATATAATAATTATAATGCTTGAGGGTGAAAAAGGTCATCTTAAGAGAACCGTATATAAAGCAAAAAGGCTTGCTGAAAGGGAAAATATAGTCGGACTTACAAATTATATATCTATAGATTATTCTGACGAGCTTGGCAATGACAGACATACGTTTCTCTTAATCGCTAAAAATTTTTTCGACGAATACAAAAATATATTAATCCTCATCGATGCGTTGGACATAAAGATACAAGAAGAAAAAGCCTCTTGCCACATAAAAGCTACTGTGTATTGGCAGGAGAATTCCTCCAAGGATATAATGTCTGACATAGCAGAAGTTGAGGCAAACTTCAAAAAAGAAGGAAATAATTGGAGGCTTATTGGACTTGAATTTTTCCAACCGGAAAAGAAAAATCTTTTCCACCCGATGATAGGATAGGAGGTATTTGCCATGTTTAAAAAAATATTTATAGTATTACTTATTCTCTTCGCTTTTTTGCTTGTCTCAATTTATATATTCCGAGCTAATATAAAACGCTACGCCATCCAAACGATACTAAAATCCTTTCCCCTGCCCAACGTAGCTTTAGCTAACGTAAGATTCGATGAGACGAGTGGAAAACTGAATTTAGAAGAGATTAAGATAAAAAATCCGAAGGGTTTCAAAAGTGAATATATGATAGAGGCGGATTCTATCAATATGGACATAAGATTTACCACTAAACCTAATCTGCGTCTGGACATAAATAAAATCGATATAACTAATCCTGTATTTTATATCGAGCGTTCGCCAGACGACAAATGGAATTTCCAGGAATATCCAAAAAAAGAGATGACAGCTTCACTCAAAAAAGAAAATGGTTTCGACTTTATAAAAGAAGCTTTTGCCACAGAATCTGAAAGAAAATCCCAAGTCATGCTTCCAAGGACTATAAACATAAATAATGGAACAGTTCATTTTTTGGATAATTTTGTTGCATTCGGCAAAACGCATAAAATCGATTTCTTTCCCATCACAGGAACCCTTTCGTTATACTACGAAGCTGAAAAACAAAATTATACAAAGATAAGTTTTAGCGGCTCCTCCAATATAGCCGGAGAATCTGAGCGCATGATAAAAGGGAACTTCGAAATATATCCTATGGAAAAAAATCCGTCGTATACATTGGAGTGTAACGCTTACAATGTACCTCTCGCAACAATAAAACCTTATCTTGATAGATATACTCCATTTATAGTCATGCAGGGAAGTTTTAATATGGCATCTCAGGTGAAATCAGTCAATGGGGCAATAGATGGAGATTATACAATGGAACTTATGGATTTGGTCTTTGCCTTAAATCCGGAAAAAAGCGATATACCCTTTCTTGAAACAAGTGTAAAAAAACTTACGCTATACCTCACAAATCAAAGAGGGAATGTCGTAATGGACTTTAAACAGAAAGGAGAGGCGGGAGGGAAAATTAGCTGGGAATTAGGGCCGATTACAAAGAGGGCTATAGGGCTAATGGCAATCGACACTGTGATAGAAGTAATAGATGCGATAGAAAAAAGTAAACAAGGTGAAGCCCTAAAGGAAGCACTTCCTAAAGATATGCCGCCGGAAGTAATTGAAATATTTAAGGGAATTTTTAAATGAGACCAACAGTAAGGAAAAGGGGACAGGCTACTTTTTCTTTTCTCTGAAAGAAAATTATGAAAAAGTAGCCTGTCCCCTTTAATCCAACATCCCGAAGTTTCGGGATGAAGGTTCTCAGTTCTGCTTGCGAGTCTTCGAGCGGCCTGCTGCCTGCCATGCCTTCATCGCCTTTTCATTCAGCGACTTATCGATGGCTATATAAAGGTCGCCTATCTCTATCAGTGCATTGTAATCGCATGCCGCATCTGCTTTTTCAAAAGCGGTATCGAGCGCTTTGACAGCGTTTTCCTTATCACCTTTTTCAATATAATCCTTGGATTCGTTTATTAATTTAGAAATGTCGTTCTCTTGAGAAAAACAATATAAAGTAATTCCAACACAAAGTATAATCAACATTACTAAATTCGCTATCTTCACAAAGGCTCTCATTTTCCACTCTCCATGTTTTAATCTTGAAATCTTTCCTATATATATTATAATAATAAATAATAAGAAAGACAAGGTCATTTTCATAGTGTCTTTAGTTTTAAAATACACGATGCAAACCACACACCGCGAACCGTAAACCGAATATTAGACTTACGAAGGGAGCTAACATGGCAAAGGCAAGACAATCTTGGGGAACAAAGTTGGGAATTATTATGGCTGTTGCTGGTAGTGCCGTAGGTCTTGGGAATCTCTTACGGTTTCCTGTGCAGGCTGCGAATAATGGTGGCGGTGCGTTTATGATACCGTATTTTGTTTCGCTCTTTCTTCTTGGCATACCGCTTATGTGGATAGAGTGGGCTTTAGGAAGATACGGCGGCGGATTTGAACATGGGACAGCACCTGGTATCTTCCATACCATGTGGGAAAAGAATAGATTTATAAAATATTTTGGTGTCATTGGCATATTCGGCCCTCTTGTAATATTTATCTACTATACCTATATAGAATCGTGGACGCTCGGTTACAGTGTCTTTTCTATTCTAGGAAGCTATAAAGGTATAGAAAACCAACAAATGATGCAAAGTTTCCTCGGTGCCTATCAAGGTCTCCAGAAAAATAGCTTCTTCACAAGCCTCGGTCCTGCTTATTTCTTTTTCTTAATCACTTTCATTGCTAATATCATTGTCATATATCACGGGATACGTGGCGGCATAGAAAAACTTTGTAACATAGCAATGCCACTTCTCTTTATATTAGGAACCATAATAACGGTGCGCGTTCTTACGCTTGGTGCTCCGGATATCTCAAAGCCTGACTGGAATGTCTTGAATGGAATGGGATTTCTCTGGAATCCTGATTTGAGAGCTCTCTTACAGCCAAAGGTATGGCTTGCTGCAGCAGGCCAGATATTCTTTACGCTCAGCGTTGGAATCGGCGTCATACTCACGTATGCAAGTTATCTAAAGAAGGGCGATGATGTCGTCCTATCAGGTCTTTCAGCTGTCAGCATAAACGAATTTATCGAAGTCATAATTGGCGGCAGTATTGTCATACCTGCTGCATTTGTCTTCTTCGGTCCAATTGGAATAAAAGAAGTTGCAACAAGTGGTGCCTTTAATTTAGGATTCGTCACAATGCCTATAATATTCCAGAAGATAATGTTCGGTGCATTCTTCGGCGCAATCTGGTTTCTCTTACTTTTCTTGGCTGGTATAACTTCTTCTGTCTCGCTTGCCCAACCAGTAGTAGCATTTCTTGAGGATGAATTTAATCTAATAAGAGAAAAGGCGGTTGTGATATTCAGTATAGTAGCTTTTATATGTTGCCAGCCAGCTATATTTTTATTAAAAAATGGTGTCGTAAATGAACTTGACTTCTGGGGTGGCACATTTTGTCTGGTGCTTTTTGCAACTATAGAGACAATTCTTTTCACCTGGATATTCGGAATAGATAAGGCGTGGGATGAGATACATCATGGTGCAGACTTAGCTGTTCCCAGGATATATCGCTTTATAATGAAATATATAACTCCGCTTCTTCTAATTGTAATTCTTGTGTCATGGTTAAAAAAGGAGGGGATGCTTGTAATAACAATGGAAAGTGTCTCAGCAGCTGATAAGCCATTTGTATTGGGGGCGAGGGTCTTTCTTATAATGCTTTTTGTTTTACTTTCTGTTCTTGTTAAAATTGCATGGAAAAAGAGGAAGTTAAAAAGATGAATACAACGGGTATTATATTTTTAATTCTATCGTGGACAACTATATTGGGTATGGTTATCTTCTGTTTTTACCACATTTTTAAAAAGAAACGTGTTGATTAAATTTCGTATTGCCTCTTTATTGTGCTTTTGGAGCCTGGTTAAGCGATTCTCTTTTTAAGAGATTATTCCAATCTTCGTCGATTTCCTTTTGAATCTCCTCGACGATGTAGCTATATTCGGGCTTTTTCAGATGCGCGAATCTTCCCTGTCTCTTAAGCCACTCAGAAACGGGTAATTTATTCTTTGGTTTATATGTTATTTTTAATTTGCCATTTTCTATCTCATAAAGCGGCCAGAAACAAGTCTCAACTGCGAGTTTGGCAATTTCTATAGTGTCCTCCTGTGGAAATCTCCAACCTCTGTGGCACATTGACATCACATTGAGAAATGCCGGCCCATCTGCTTTAAATGCCTTTTCAGACTTCGTTATTAAATCATTCCAGTGGGATATAGAACATTGTGCGACATATGGTATGTTGTGTGCAGCAACAATAGCTGTGAGGTCTTTTCTCCTCTGAATTTTTCCATAGCTTTCCTTGCCTGACGGCGCAGTCGTCGTCGACGCACCTTTAGGCGTAGCACCTGAGCGCTGTATTCCAGTATTCATATATGCCTCATTGTCATAGCAGACATAAACAAATCTATGCCCCCTTTCAAGCGCACCGGAAAGTGATTGAAGTCCGATATCATATGTGCCACCGTCCCCTCCAAAAGCGACGAATTTAATCTCTCGATTTATTTTTCCCTTTTTCTTAAGCGCTCTATAAGCTGTCTCGACCCCGCTAATGGTTGCTGCTACATTTTCAAAGGCATTGTGTATAAATGGCACTTCCCAGGCAGTGTAAGGATATATTGTCGTTGCAACCTCAAGGCAACCTGTAGCTACACCAACGACAACAGGGTCTTTTGTTCCCATAAGGACTTGCCTCACGACAATCGAGGCGCCACAACCAGCGCACAATCTATGTCCGGGCGAAAGTCTCTCCGGTATTGTCTTCGAAAGTTCCTTAAGGTTCGCCATTAGCTTCCACCTGAGGCGGACCCGCCTATGGCGGGCGCTCCGCTCGCTGAACCACAGATGAGCACAGATCTTATTTGGAAATCAATGTTTAACAGATAATCACAGATATCTGCGATCGTCTTGTGTAAAAACATTGATTTTTAACATGTAATCTGTGATCATCTGTGTATGAAATTCCAAAATTGTAAATTACTCCCGCACCCCAAGAAATTGAATCTTTTCTTTTATCTTGCCTGTTTTTGCAATCTCTAAGATTTCCGAGTATACCTTTTCGATATCTTTCTCAAATATATCCCTTCCACCAAGTCCATAAACATAATTGACTACCAACGGCTTACTCTTTTCTTCATAAAGCGCTGCTCTTACTTCGGAAAATAAAGGCCCGCCTTGAGCAGAAAAGGCTTCACTTCTATCCAGAATTGCTATAGCCTTCAAATGTGAGAGACTTTTTACTATAGCTTCGCGGGGAAAGGGCCTAAAGAAGCGGGGCTTAAGTAGCCCGACCTTAAAACCTCTATCTCTAAGCACATCGACTACGCTTTTAGCAGTTCCGGCGGTAGAACTCAAAACGCATATAGCAACTTCGGCATCATCAAGTTTATATCCATCTACAAAGTCATGCCTCTTTCCAAATATCTTCTCAAATTCTCTAAATACCTCTGGAATAACCTCAAGCGCTTTCTTCATAGCTTCCGACTGCTGTCTCTTATGTTCAAAGTAGAAATCCTGTAAATCCAATGGCCCAATAGTAATTGGTTTATCTACATCTAAAAGAGAAAATCTCATCTTATACTCACCAACGAAATCCTTAACGAGCTTGTCGTCAAAAAGTCCCACTCCTTCTACGGCGTGACTTGTTATAAAGCCATCCTGGCATATCATTACAGGAAGCTGCACGTCCGGATGCTCCCCAATCCTGACAGCCATTATGATACTTTCATACACCTCTTGTGCATTCTCGCAGTAAATCTGAATCCAACCTGAATCCCTTGCGCCCATACTATCGGAGTGGTCGCAATGAATATTTATGGGGGCGGATAAAGCCCTGTTTACTACAGGCATTACAATAGGAAGCCTCGTCGAGGCTGCCACATACAAAATCTCCCACATAAAAGCAAGACCGCAGCCAGAAGTTGCAGTCATAGTTCTTGCGCCTGAGGCTGCCGCACCTACGCAGGCACTCATTGCACTGTGCTCTGACTCGACAGGTATCATCTCAGTTGAGACCTTACCGTCAGCGACATATTGCGAAAAATTCATCACTATCTCTGTCTGTGGTGTAATAGGATAAGCTGCTACGACATCCGGGTCAACCTGCTTCATCGCATAAGCTGCTACTTTATCTCCTGTGAGTGGAATCAATTTTGCCTTCGCCAATTTATTTTTCTCCTTTAATG
>Ga0172364_10004509_pt1 | contig 11079 bp, 9 predicted proteins | sample LakKivSesite10cm_FD_114545 | JGI IMG/M metagenome (GOLD analysis project Ga0172364, IMG submission 114545) | Sediment microbial communities from Lake Kivu, Rwanda - Sediment site 10cm | ecosystem: Environmental > Aquatic > Freshwater > Lake > Sediment | place: Rwanda: Western Province, Lake Kivu... | reverse complement strand
TTTGGCCGAATAGGTCGACCAACATTTAGACGAATATTGGAAAATCACCCCGATTTAGAAGTGAAGGCAATTAATGATTTAACAGATAACAAAACCCTGGCTCATCTTTTAAAATACGATTCCATTTATGGAACTTTTCAGAAATCAGTAGAGGCGAAGGAGAATAGTATTGTAGTAAATGGGCAAGAAATTAAAATTTTTTCTGAAAAAGAACCCAATAATCTTCCTTGGAAAAATTTGGGTATTGATATTGTTTTGGAGTGCTCGGGCGTCTTTACCGAAATTGAAGGAGCTAAAAAACATCTGGATGCCGGCGCAAAAAAGGTTATAATTTCTGCTCCTTCCAAATCCAAAGAGGTCCCAGCATTTGTTTTAGGCGTTAATGAAGAGAAATACAACCCCAAAAGAGACAGTATCATTTCAATGGCTTCCTGCACAACCAATTGTCTGGCACCGATTATTAAAGTTTTAAACGATAATTTTAAAGTTGTCCGGGGCTTTATGACTACCTGCCACAGTTATACTAACGACCAGAAAATTTTGGACTTGGCTCACAAAGATTTAAGACGGGCCAGAGCAGCTGCTTTAAACATTATTCCAACAAGCACGGGCGCGGCTTCGGCAATTGGCAAGGTTATTCCAGAATTAGAAGGAAAATTAGACGGAGTTGCTTTTCGGGTTCCAACCCCTACTGTTTCAATTCTTGATTTGATTATTGAGGCAGGAAAATCAACCACAGTTGAAGAAGTTAATAAAATTTTTAGAGAAGCTGCCAGGGGTAAAAGATTTCAAGGAATCCTTAAAGTAGAAGAAGAACAGTTGGTATCTTCTGATTTTATTGGCAATTCTTATTCCTCAATTGTTGATTTAGGGTTAACAATGGTAAAAGACAATCTGATTAAGGTTGTGGGTTGGTATGACAACGAATATGCTTATGCCTGCCGTTTAGCCGAATTCGCCGAATACATTGGAAAAAAAATTTAAAGCTAAGAAAAATTGCTAAGCTAAGCTTAAAAAATTGCTAAGCTAAGCTAAGCAATAAAATTCCACAGGGTCAGACTCTGCGGAGTTTTTGCTTTATAGCTTTCCTTTATCTACAAAAAATTTAAAGCAGAGGTTCTGAGGAGTATAAATTTCCTTTGGTTTGGAGGTATAATTTTTTATTATTTTCGTTAAAAAATATTTTTGGATTCTCAATTTCTAAAAGCGACTCTTTTTCCGCTAATTCCGCTTTCAATTCATATAAATTTGGTTTATCTCGATTATCCACCTCTATAATTTTTATTTTATTTTCAGCATTAAAAACTAAATAATAGGGATTTAGCCAGAAACAGTCTCCAATATTTTCTGAAAATCGATTTAGAAAGATTTTCTCTCCTTCTAGGTCGGAAAGCCAAATTTCGTGATTTGAGAAAATTAGGATTTTTTTGAAATCTGGTGAAATTTTAAGATTATTAAAATTGTTAAAAAATTCTTCAAAAATTCTCTTTTCTTTATTTAAGTAAAAAAGATTTTCATCTTCAGCAAGAAAAATATTCTCCCCGGGTAAAATCTTAATGAGATATTTTATCTCTTTTTTAATTTGATAAGGTGTTTTGTTTAAAACTTCAAGTATTTTTCCATTGAAGTCAGATTTAATCAACAAACCCTCTTCTGAAAGCCAAAATATATTATTATTAGAAACTGTAAAAGTTAATAAATTTTCCAAGATTTTTTGAGGCTCTTTTTGAGAATCTTGTTTATAAAGGATATTATTTTTAATAAAAAATAATTTATTAGGATCTTTCAAATCAGGCGGAGATAAAAAGTCTTCTATTTTCCCCTCCAATAAAGCAAATCGTATTTTTTCAGGAAATAAGGTTATATTTTCTGCTTTAGTGACCTCTTGCTCTTTTACTTCTAAGAATTTTTCCCAAGGAAAATATCCATCTTTTTTTGCAGTAACTTTATATTTTTTGGGCAAGAGATTTTGAACAAAAACCGAATTAAATAAAATGGTGGTTTTCCCAATCAATTTATTATTAAGATAAACCTGTGTTCCTAAAGGAGAAATTTTTACATTAAGGCCTCCTGTTTTTACAATTCTTTTTTCATCAAAATCAAAACGATATCCTTGAGAATAAGCAATCAAAAAGAAAGAAAATACAAAAAACAAAAGCACTAAAATAGAAATCATTATTAATCGTATTTTTCTTGACATAATTCTTTTCATATTAGCAAAAAGATGCTCTCTTGCCAAGTTTAAAAATTTAGTATAAGATTCATATATGAGTATGGAAGAAAAATTCATTATTGAAGGCGGAAAACCTTTAGAAGGAGAAGTTGAGGTTTTGGGGTCAAAAAATGCAGCTGGCCCAATTTTAGCAGCCACTTTGCTGACCTCAGAAGAGTGCGAAATTGATAATATTCCTCAGATTTCTGATGTGCTTAATATGATTGAGGTGATAAAAAGTATTGGAGCTAAAGTTTCTTTTTTAGGAGAACGAAAAATTAAAGTAAAAGCACAAAATCTCGACCTTAAAAAAATGGATTTTGAGAGAGTTTCTGCCATGAGGATGTCTGTTCTTTTAATAGGGAGCCTCCTTTCTAGATTACCTTTTTTTAAGATTCCTCACCCTGGTGGCGATAGAATAGGCCAGAGACCAATTTCAATTCATATTAGAGCTTTAGAGAAATTAGGAGCCGAGGTCTTAAGAAATAATGATTTTTATAAGATAAGAAGGAAAAAGAGAAAACAAGAAGAAATTATCCTTCAGGAATTTAGTGTTACTGCTACTGAGAATCTAATGATGGCTGCCGTTCTTTCAGAGGGTAAAACAATAATAAAAGGAGCAGCCTGTGAACCTCATGTTCAAGATTTAGGGAAAATGCTCAAATCTATGGGGGCGAAGATAGAAGGAGTAGGGACTCATACTATTGAAATTGAGGGAGTAAAAAAATTACATGGTTGCAGTCATAAGATTATTTCTGATTATATAGAAGCAGGAACTTTTATAATAGTGGGAGCTCTTACCCATGGTAAGATAAGAATAAAAAATGCTAATCCAAATCATTTAGATCTTTTTTTAGCCAAACTTAAAGAAATAGGAGTTAATTTTGAAAAAGACGAGAATTCTATTGAAGTTTCTTTTTCACCAAAACTAAAGGCGGCCAAAATTCAATCCCTTCCTTATCCTGGTTTTCCAACCGATTTGGTTCCAATCATAATCCCTCTTTTAACCCAAGCTCAAGGAAGAAGTTTAATTCACGACCCCTTATATGAAAATAGGTTAAATTTTGTTCAAGAGTTAAAAAAAATGGGGGCTGATATTGAAATAGTTGACCCTCATAGAGTCTTTGTTTTTGGTCCTACCCCCCTTTCTGGTTTAAGAATTAATTCTTGGGATATTAGAGCCGGAGCTTGTCTAGTAATAGCTGGTTTAATAGCTAAAGGTAAAAGTAAAGTTGAGAGTATTTTCCAAATAGACCGAGGTTATGAGAAAATTGAAGAAAGATTACAAAAATTAGGAGCAGATATCAAAAGAGTAAAAACATAAAAATATGTTTAGGTTAAAAATCGCTATTGATCTTGGAACTTGTAATTGTGTCGTTTTGGTTTTGGGAAGAGGAATAATTTTAAGCGAGCCTTCAGTAGTGGCAGTTGCACCTAAAGGAAATACAGTTCTGGCAGTAGGAAGTGCGGCCAAAGAAATGATAGGCCGAACCCCTGAGACAATTAGAGTTTATAGACCCCTTAAAGATGGAGTAATTGCTGATTATCGAGTTACCCAGGTAATGATAAAGTATTTTATTGAAAGAGCTAGTGGAACTTTTCATTTTTTAAAACCCGATTTAATAATTTCAGTTCCCGCTGGTTCTACTTCAACTGAAAGGAGAGCGGTAGTAGAAGCAGCAATTTCTGCTGGAGCTAAAGAAGCTTTTGTAGTAAAAGAACCAATTTTGGCGGCTTTAGGAGCTGGAATACCTATTGAAGCATCCTCGGGTCATTTGATTGTTGATATTGGAGGAGGAACTTCTGAGGTAGCTGTAATTTCTTTAGGGGGGATAGTTTCCTCAGTTTCAGCTAGAACAGGTGGGGATAAAATGGATTTGGCGATTACCGATTTTATTAAAAGGAAATATAAATTAGCTGTTGGAGAGCAGACTGCTGAAGAAATAAAAATAAAAATTGGTACAGCTATAAGTGAAAGACAAGAGAAAATTCTTGAAATTCGTGGCAGGGATTTAATTTCAGGTTTACCAAAAAGCTTAAAAATTTCTTCAAATGAAGTTTGTGAGGCAGTCTCTGATATCTTAAAAGAAATTAGTCAAACGATAAAAAAAGTATTGCAAGAAACCCCTCCAGAATTATCAGCTGATATTATGGACAAAGGTATGATTTTGAGTGGGGGAGGAGCTTTACTCAGAAATATTGATGAATTTATTTCTCAAGAAATTGGAGTTCCCTGTTTTGTTGCCGAAGACCCATTGCTTTGCGTAGCAAAGGGAGCAGGTGTGGTTTTAGAGAGTTTGGAAACTTATAAAAAAGCCCTTTTAGCGAAAAGATAATGGAAATTATAGGTCATCAAAAAATTTGGCAATTTTTAAAAAAATCAGTTGAAAATCAAAGTCTTTCCCATGCTTATCTGTTTTCGGGCGAAGAACATTTAGGAAAAAAGAACCTAGCTTTAGAATTTATAAAACTTATCAATTGTAAAAAAAAACCTTTTGCTGATAAAGCTTGCCAAGAGTGTATTTCTTGTAAAGCTTTTTTAAAAAATTGGCACCCAGATTTAATTTTGATTAGTAATGAAAGAGACGAACCTATCCAGATTTCTCAAATAAGGAAAATTCAATATTTTTTAAGCGAAACCAGCTTTCTCGGTTCTTACAAATCAGTTATTATTGACCAGGCTGAAAGAATGACCAAAGACGCTCAGAGCTGTCTTTTGAAAACTCTGGAAGAACCAAAAGGAAAAACTCTTTTGATTCTTATTACATCTTTTCCAAATCTTATAATGAAAACAATCACTTCCAGATGTCAAAAAATTTGTTTTTTTTCAGTACCTTCACAAACCTTAAGAAATTTTCTGGAGGATAAAAAACTTACTAGTAAAGAAAAAGAAAAATTAATTTTTTCTTTCCGGGGTAAACCGGGAAGGTTAATCAATTTTCTTTTAAGTCCCGAGAAACTGGAAAAAGAAAATCAAATTTTAAAAGAAATATTAAACTTGTCTAAAAGAGATTTATATTCTCGATTTCAGTATATAAAAAGTTTGGAAAATGAGAATCTTACTAACGAAATCATTAAAATATTAATGGAATATTTTAGAGGGCTTTTGCTCGGTCAATTTAATAAAAGTTTGCAGAATTTCCAAATTTTCAAAGAAAATTATTCCTTATCAAAATTAAAAGAAATTCTTGAGTTTTTAAATGAAGTTTATTTTTTAATTTCTTTTACTAATATTAATAAAAAATTAGCTTTAGAGATGTTGATGATGAAGTTATAAGGGATTATGTATAAAGAAATCATCAATAAAATTGAACCAGAACTTGATAAAGTAATTGATTTTTTAAAGAGAGAAATAGATAAAATTCAAGCCGGTCGGCCATCAATTTCTTTGATTGAAGATCTAAAAGTTGAGTATCTTGACCAAATCTTTCTTTTAAAACAATTGGCATCTATGGCCTTAACTCCAGAGCGCCAAATTGTTATTCTGCCCTGGGATAAATCCTATATTTCAGCTATTGAAAAGGTAGTTTCAAAGTCAAATTTGGGCTTTAGTATTAGTATAAAAGAAGATAAAATTTTTCTTTCTTTACCCCCTGTTACTTTAGAATACCGTCAAGATCTTTTAAAGATTTTATCTGAGAAGACAGAAAATGCTCGTCGAACCATTAGACACTGGCGGGAGGACGCTTGGGATGAAATTCAAGAATTATTTCTTACTAAGAAGATTTCCGAAGATGACAAATATAAGGCAAAAGATGAACTTCAAAAATTAGTCGATGAATATAATGAAAAAGTGAAAGAATTAGCAGAAAAAAAGAAGAAAGAAATACAATAGAGATGTCTCTAATCAATCGCGAATTTTATCTCTAATAATCGCCAATAAATTGTTCGAGATAATTCGTGATTAGAATTAGAGATTGATTAGCGATTATGGTTTTAACAATCTTAATTGTTGTTATTTCATTATCACTTTTAATGGCTTTACATGAGTTTGGTCATTTTATCTTGGCTAAAAAGTTGGGGGTAAAAGTTGAAGAATTTGGAATAGGGATGCCACCAAAGATTTTTGGAAAAAAAATTGGTGAGACTATTTATTCTTTTAATTTAATTCCCTTTGGAGCTTTTGTTAAAATTTATGGAGAGGAAAATTCAAAAGAATCTTTTGACCCCCGAAGTTTTACTGCTAAACCAATTTGGCAAAGAATTTCAATTGTTTTGGGTGGAGTAGTTTCTTTTTGGATAATATCGCTGATTTTATTTACTATTGTTTTGGGTTATGGGGCTGCTACAGCGGTTGGAGACGAAGAAAACCCAAATTTTTTAAATCCGAAAGTCCAAATTTTAAGCGTAGCATCTGATTCACCAGCTGAAAAAAGCAACTTGAAAACAGGAGATGCAATTTTGAAGCTTCAATTCAAAGAAGAAATTTTAGAAACCGATAAAGTCGAGCAAGTTCGTCAGTTTATAAAAGAACATGACGGTTTACCTCTTTTAATAACAATTCAAAGAGGAAAAAAAATTTTTGAGAGAACAATTACTCCTCAAAACAGAGTTTTAGGAGTTTATTTAGCCAGGACAGCTATCATAAAATACCCCTGGTTTTCAGCTCCGGTTGAGGGTGCGAGAACCACCCTTAGGATGACAAAATTTGCCTTCCTTGGTTATTTGGAAATTTTTAAAAGTATTTTTGAAGGGAAAGGCCTTCCCGAAGGAACAGAGTTAATGGGTCCAGTTGGGGCAGGAGCTCTATTGACGGGCGCCTTTGAGACAAGTTTTGTTTATTTTTTACAAATTTTAGCTACCCTTTCTATTCTTTTTGCAATTTTTAATCTTTTACCTATCCCCGCCTTAGATGGAGGAAGGTTAGTATTTTTAGTAGTCGAAAAAATTAAGGGGAAACCAATTAATCGAGAGATTGAAAAAAATATAAATAGTCTATTTTTATTTTTATTAATGGGTTTAATGATTTTTGTAACAGCAAAAGATATAATGAGATTATTTTAACAACTATGGTAAAAGAATTTGAGAAAAAGCAATTAGTTAAGAAATCAAAAGATTTTTCAAAATGGTATACCGAGGTAATACTTCAGTCGGGTCTTGCTGATTATGCGCCGGTAAAAGGATGTCAGGTTTTTAAACCTTACTCTTTCGCAATTTGGGAAAATATTCAGAAAATTTTAGATAAAGCAATTAAAGAAGCAGGTGTCAAAAATGCTTATTTCCCACTTTTTATTCCTGAAAAATTTTTAAAGAAGGAAAAAGAACACATTAAAGGATTTTCTCCAGAATTAGCTATTGTGACAATTGGTGGAGGAAAAAAACTTAAAGAGAAACTCATTGTTAGACCAACCTCAGAAACAATTATTTATGAAATGTATGCAAAATGGATAAAGTCCTGGAGAGACCTTCCAATTTTGATGAATCAATGGTGCAATATTATTCGTTGGGAAAAAAGACCTCGTTTATTTTTAAGGACAACCGAATTTTTATGGCAAGAAGGCCATACAGTTCATCAATCTCACGAGGAAGCTCTAAAGGAAGTTCAAAGAGCGCTAAATATGTATGTTGACCTTTACCGCAATTTCTTCGCTATAGATGGAATTTATGGAATAAAATCTGAAGCAGAAAAATTTCCTGGAGCTAAAGATACTTATACTTATGAAATGTTAATGCCCTCAGGTTTAGCTCTTCAGGGCTGCACTTCTCATGATTTGGGCCAAAATTTTGCCAAAGTGTTTAATATTAAATTTTTGGGCAAAGATGGAAAAGAAAAAATACCTTGGCAAACAAGTTGGGGTTTAACTACCAGAAGTATTGGAGCTTTAGTTATGGTTCATGGTGACGACAATGGTTTAATAATTCCTCCTAAATTAGCTCCTATTCAAATCATTGTTATTCCAATTTTTCAAGGAAAAAGAGGAGATGAAAATTTAGAAAAGAAATCAGAAGATCTAAAAAAACTCTTAAAAAGCTTTAATGTCGAAATTGATAATAGAAAAGGATATTCAGTAGGGTGGAAATTTAATGAGTGGGAGTTAAAAGGAATTCCCCTAAGAATAGAAATTGGCCAAAAAGAAATAAAAGAGAACAAAGTAACTTTAGCGAGGCGAGATAATGGAGAAAAACATTTTGTTCCTTTAAACTCTTTAATTCCCAAAATCCAAAGACTTTTGAATTCAATTCAAAAAGATTTGTTAGAAAAAAATATAAGATATCTTAAAGCTAATACAAGAGAAATTTTTGACTACAAAGAATTTAAAAGTATAATGAAAGAACATCAAGGTTTTGTAAAAGCTTTTTGGTGTGGAAATCAAAAATGCGAGGCAAAAATCAAAGAAGAAACAAAAGCAACTAGTCGTTGTTTGTCCCTCGATGCTCCCACCGAAAATGGAAAATGTATTTATTGTGGCAAAAGAGCAAAGAGAAGATGGGTTTTTGCTAAAGCTTACTAAAATTTATGTTTAATAAACTTCTTTCTTATCTTTCAAAAGATTTAGCAATTGATTTAGGAACAGCGAACTCTTTAGTTTACGTTCGGAACGAAGGAATTGTTATTAACGAACCTTCAGTTATAGCTGTAAATCAAAAAACGGGTCAGATTTTAGCTATCGGAGAAGAAGCAAGAAGAATGGTTGGTAAAACTCCTGCTCATATTGTAGCTTCTCGGCCTTTAGTTCATGGAGTGATTTCTGATTTTGAAACCACCCAGGAAATGTTAAAGTATTTTATTACCAAAGCCAATCGGGGAAAATTTGTATTTAGAAATTTTTCTCGAGTAATTATTGGAGTTCCTTGTGGGGCAACTGAAGTAGAAAAAAAAGCCGTTATCGATGCTTGTAAAGAGGCGGGGGCTAGAGAAGTTTTTTTAATAGAAGAACCATTAGCCTCTGCTATAGGGGCAAGATTACCTATTCAGGAGCCCGGAGGAAATCTTATTGTTGATATTGGAGGGGGAACAACAGAAATAGCAGTAATTAGTTTGGGTGGAATAGTCTGTTTTAGGAGTTTGAAGATTGCCGGAGATAGACTTAATCACTATATAATGGATTTCTGCCAGTCAGAATTTAAACTTTTAGTTGGAGAGAGAAGTGCTGAAGAAGTTAAAATTATGATAGGCCAAGCTTTGCCTCCCAAAGAAAAAAAAGAAGTTGCTATTAGAGGAAGAAATTTAGTTACTGGCCTCCCAGAGGAAATTATGATTTCAAATTCTGACGTTCATCAAGCAATGGAAAAATCACTTAATCAAATTATTCAGGCAATAAAAGAAACAATTGAAGAAACTCCACCCGAACTCTTAGCGGATATTATGACCAATGGGATATATGTATCCGGAGGGGGAGCCCTACTTAAGGATTTTCCAAATTTAATTACAAAAATGACCAGGGTTCCAGCAAGAGTAGTTGAAGATCCTCTAACCACTGTAGCAAAAGGAGGAGGAATAGTTCTTGAGAGTCTTGATAGTTTTGGAGATGTTATTGTGAGTGATAAAATTGAAGAACCTCCAAAAATTTAATAACGAACCTCCAAAACTTTAAAGATGGATTCAGAATTTTTAAATAATTTAAATCTTTGGTTAAGTTCTGCTCAATTACAGGAGCAGTTGATAGGGATAAAGATAGTTTTTATATTATTGGGCCTAATTTTTTTAGGAGTAATTCTTTATCTTCTTTTTAAATCAAGTTTCTTAAGAACTCACTTTTTACAAGATTGGTCTGAATTTCTTTCTTATAAAGCTTATGAACTCCAAACGTTAAAGCATCGTTGGAAAAAAATTCGCCAGAGATTAGAGAGCGATTCCGAAGGCGATTGGAAATTAGCAGTAATTGAAAGCGAAGAGTTATTAAATGAAACCTTAGTTTTAAAAGGAGGAGGAAGACCCGAAGAAACCCTGGAACAAAAATTAGAAAAAATAGAAGATGAATTTTTGCCAAACAGGCAAGAAGTTTTAAGAACTCATAAAATCTATAAAGATATGTTAGCTGACCCCGATTATCATTTAACGTCGTTTGAAGCAAAAAAATTTTTAAATACAATTGAAGAAACTCTTATAAATTTGGAAGTAATTTAACCCCCCCCTCTAAGCTATCTCTGATTTATTTCTTAGCTTTCTTTTAAAATCCCAGAGAGTCAATATTGGGTAGGTGGAATTAGAGACGGTATAGAGAGCGGGGTTGATTTTTTTTAAAAAAATAGTTAACATTAAAAATAGCGGGGTAGAGAAGTAGTATCTCGGGAGTCTCATACCTAACGTGTGACCCAGAATAGCAATATTCTGTGGAAAAATTCCCTAAATTGCTGGAAAGCCATTAGAGTTTTTCTTGCTACAACATAATCTGAAAAGATAAGTGTGAATGCTTTAAAAAAGAAGAAATTTGGTAATCAGCAGCCAAGCCGAGTACCGGAGTACATAACGTCTTATGTGCGTGGCGCTTGGAAGGTTCAGAGACTATAATGGGAACCGCGTACATAAATTTTATGGACGTGGATGGGATAGTCCATTCCCTTTGGAAACAAAGAGTAATAAAAGAAGCTCCAGACGTCCGTGCAATTCGGGCCCCCGCAACATTGTATTATTTTTTTGAACCCACTGTCAAGAAAAATTAATGGTTGGATTAAAGGATTGCTAATCTTGCCGGGGTAGTTCAGTGGTAGAACGCCGCACTCATAAGGCGAAAATGTGAGTTCGATTCTCACCCTCGGCACATGCGGGTGTAGCTTAGCCCGGTTAAAAGCGCTGCCCTGTCACGGCAGAGAACGTGGGTTCAAATCCCATCGCCCGCGCAAAACTGGTTTCTTCAAATATTTCCACTCAAAACCCATTGGAAAGAATTGACCGGAAATAAGCGAAGTACATAATAGACCTGCTG
>Ga0172364_10004506_pt1 | contig 11084 bp, 13 predicted proteins | sample LakKivSesite10cm_FD_114545 | JGI IMG/M metagenome (GOLD analysis project Ga0172364, IMG submission 114545) | Sediment microbial communities from Lake Kivu, Rwanda - Sediment site 10cm | ecosystem: Environmental > Aquatic > Freshwater > Lake > Sediment | place: Rwanda: Western Province, Lake... | reverse complement strand
CTTTTTCTGTTATGAGGCTTATGCTCCTTGCGTATTCCAGAAAAGCCATGCGTAGAGTTTCGCTTTCGCTCTGCCCCGGCTTTTCCTTATGCTGAAGACTCAAAAACCTGGGAGGGTCTATCACAGAACGGGATAGATAGAGAGACAAAAGCTAAGGGTTTACTATCTCTTTTTTTATATCCTTATGCTACTAGCTTGATTTACTGAAGACCCTATCTCTATCCTCCCCGAACGGTGATAGACCTACAAAATTTGTTTTAGAGGCTGGAAGAGGGCGGAGGCTAGGTAGGCACGGCGCGACAAAAAACGCTTGAACGGGGCTTACGGTTATCCTTAATGAATATCGGAGGGCATACGATATTAGAAAAACGTAGTTTTCATGACAAGATGTTATCTCATGCCTCAAGGTTTAGGGTTTAGAGGCTTATATGTCTCATCATGCTGACCAGGAGGAGTTTGACTTTTTCAATTTCCGTAATTCAGAAAATCATGCTCACAGGTTCAACTTGTCAGGCTGTTCTCCGTTCAAATTCCGTAAGCTTCTTTGAAAAGTTGAACTTGACATGCGCACTGAATCCGTATGGAAAACAAGAGAAAAAACAGCGGTACACCTACTGACTTTAAAAAGGTTGGCACTAAACTCGACGATGTCAAGGATGAGAGAACCAGACAACTTCTTAAGGAGGCAAAACGAACATCTATATTACAGAAAGGACAAAAATCAATACCGACAAACCGAAAAAGCAAAAACCGTATCAATAGATATCGGCTCTCAACGATAGAAGGAAGTATGGTGAGATATGGAAAACGATGAGATTAACAAAGTGGAAAATGGTGCGAGATTTTACAGAGTGGATCTTCACATTCATACTCCGGGGTCGCTTGATTATAAGGATAAAGCTTCAACTCCCCAACAGATTGTAAGAAAAGCAGTTGAAAGCAAACTTGACCTCATCGCCGTTACTGATCATAATTCTATAGATGAATGTTATAATGTGATTAAAGCGGCTAAAAGTTCTAAACTAGTTGTGTTGCCAGGTGTCGAGATTTCTGCTCTAGGTGGTGAACAAGGCATACATGTCTTAGCAATATTTGACTGCAATACTTCGAAGAACAAGATTCTTGATATGTTGGCTAGGATTGGCCTAGGTTCTGACCAAAGAGGTAAGCAAGAGGCATTAACGGACTTGGCATTAAGCAACGTTGTGGACGAAATACAAAAGGCCAAAGGTATTGCTATAGCAGCACATGCGGACCAAAACAAAGGCTTAGTAAATGATTTGAGGGGTCAACAACGAATAGCTATCGTTAGAAATGAAAAATTGTCCGGAATTGAAATTTTTGAGAGAGAAACGCGAAAATTTTTTGATGGCAAAGATGAAAATTATAAGAGAAAAATCCCTTGTATTCAAGGTTCTGATGCCCATTCGTTGTCAGAGATTGGGCGTAGGGTCACTCGGTTAAAAATGGAAAAGCCATGTTTGGAAGGTATTAGGCAAGCTTTTTTGGATCAGGAATCAAGAATAAGATTTGATGATGAACCGATTCTGCGTCCATATCCTTACATAGTCGGTATGAGTGTTAAAGGGGGATTTGTAGGTAATCAAGTAATACGGTTCAATAAAAATCTTAACTGTTTGATTGGAGGAAGAGGTACCGGCAAATCAACGATTATTGAACTTCTTCGGTTTTGTTTAGACGCTTTACCACGCTCCAAAACGTTTCAGGATAGACGCTTAGAAATGATCAAATACGTCCTTGGTGAAGGTGAAGTCACTGTTTTTATTCAGACAAAAGAAGAAACCACGTATAAGATTCAGAGAAAATTCGGAGAAGAACCTCATGTTTTCACGATTGAAAATAAAGAAACTGATGTCAAGCCGGTATCTCTATTCCCAATGGTAGGGTATGGAGAAACTGAGATTGAACAAATATCTTATGATGTTTCTTCTCAACTTGATTTGATAGACAAGTTTTCAGAGGGGTTGGATGAACCAAAAAGAACGGAAAATGAACTTCGTCAGAAACTTCAAGCAAATACTGATCTTGTTCTCAATGACCAACGAATAGTCTCAGGTATCGAGCAGAAACTTATTGATTTTCCTTCTGTGAATGAAAAACTTAGAGAGCTGCAAAAACATGATTTTGACAAAAGGTTAGAAAAACAACGAAAGCGTGTTGAAGAAAAATCTCATATCGAGAAAATTAAAGATGCCTGTTCGGATTTATCTGATGAAATAACAGGGTCAACCCTAGTCAAGGATCTTTCCCAAATTTTAGACGAGCTTCCAAGTGACGATATGATAGAGCAGATGCCCAATAAGAAATTACTGAAGAATGCAATCAACCAGTTCAAAAAGTTGCATGCATATATTTCGAAAAACTCCGAATATGAAAAAAACTACATACAAAAAATCATTGAAAAAATCGAAAAGATATCGGCAGAGCTTCAAAGAAGACACGAAATACAAGAAAAAACTACTCTGAAGTTGTTCGAAAAATTAGAAGCTGAAGGAGTGAAAGACGCAGCACAAAGTTACTTAGATCTACAAAAAAAGAAACGTGAGCTAGAAAAGCTGCGGTCAAAAGTTTTCAAATTGAAGCGACATCTCGGCAAACTGGAATCACAAAGGACTGAATTATTGAAAAAGTTGGAGCAAACTAGACAAAAAATCTTCAAAATACGCCAGCAATGTGCCAATTTGCTTTCTGAAAGGCTAGGGCCAAGAATAAGTATCGAAATAGAGAAAGGAGGGAATATTGAGGAGTACTGCAATGTTCTAAGGGAAGCTTTGAAAGGATCAAGGGTATACTCGGAATATATCGAAAATATTGTGAAGAGCATATCTCCCTTTGAATTTTTTAGCATCGTCAAAGAAAAACGAGTTAACGACCTAACCAAGAAGATTGATATAACAGATCACTGGGCGGAAGTGATTGTCAATTTTGAGCCTCTTAGAGAGAAATTATATGAAATTCAACAAGTCTTCCTGCCTGATATGCCAAGAATTTTTTTGGAAGTCGGCGGCGAGAAAAGGCGCCTTGATAGTATATCTTTAGGTCAAAGATGCACAACTTTATTGTCGTTAGCCATGCTGGAAAGCGAACTTCCATTGATAGTAGATACGCCTGAGGAAGGATTAGATAACATATTCGTATTTGACAGTGTTGTCAAGAATCTACGAGACATAAAAGAGAGAAGACAACTAATTTTTGCTACACATAACGCTAACATACCCGTTTCAGGAGACGCTGAACTCATAATTTGCCTTGAGTCTGATGGACAGAAAGGATGGGTTTCATGCAGAGGTTCCATAGATGAAGAAGAAGTCAAAGAACGAGTTCAACATGTTCTGGAAGGTGGAAAAGAAGCATTTATGATCAGGAAAAGGAAATATGGCTACTAGTGGTCTTGGGAAATCAACTGTATTGTCCTTAAAACATCGTCTCGGTACGCTTTGGTTTTCACTTCCCAAATTAACCCGGTCAGTATGTCCGACATTTTCCAAACTTCAATTCCATAGAGGCTTTTTGCCTTTTCAATTACGCTCTTTTCCTCAACATCCCACACAACAAGCACCTTCTTGTATTCTCCGCTGCCAAAGATTTCCTTGACGACGTCCTTCACAGGCAAAAACTTGATTTCGTTCAGCGTGTCTATGCCCCTCCTGTGCTTGCGCCCGCTTCTTGTCTGAGTGTCGACCATCCTTATTCGGAAGCCTTTCTCAATGGTCACTCTAACCTCAATGTGATATTTCTCTCTTGAAATCGGGTTGACAGCGAGCAGGTCGATTTCCTTGCCGCCTTCAAGCATAATATTTGTCATTGTGAAGCATCGCTTTACTAATTGCATGTAGCGGTCTACGATGTGGACTTCGGGTTCCAAAAAGCCACCGCATAGACAATCAGTGCAGCTCGGGCATATAATTCGTTTGGTTGAACCTTGCTCATTATGTCGTGTTATGGTATTATGAACAGAGTAAAGTTCATGATAGATAAGGGTTTAAGCGTGAAGATATCCTTGCTGCTAGAAACACCATCTGTTAAAATCCTGCTTTTCCTTCAAGAGAAAGGCGAAGTGAGATATACGGACTTGACGAGGCTGATAGCAAGTAGGGGAACACTTTCCCTCAACGTCAAAGAATTGGAGGAAGAAGGGCTAGTTCAAAGAAGGGTGGTTACAACTAAACCGATACAGGCGCATTATTCATTAACAGATAAAGGCAGAGAAATTGCGACCTATTTTGGCAAAATCAAAAAGACATTATAAACTTCATAATAGAAGAAATGCATCCAAGGAGAAGAGGGTTATGAGTCTTAAAATCCTCGTCGTTGTTCCTTGCGGCAGCAGTAAAATTTGGAGTAAAATTCCAAAGGCTAAGGCAACTAGGGCGGAAGAGGTGTATATAGGAACTCCCTTCAAGGTGAATAGGGCATTTGCTCAGAAATTTGCTGACAAATGGATGATTTTGTCGGCAAAATACGGTTTCATTTCGCCAAGCTTTGTCATTCCAGAAAATTATGACGTTAGTTTCAACGCTCCTGCAACCAACCCAATAAGCCTAAGTGAGTTAAAAGCCCAGGCAAAAGGGAAGGGCTTGGAAAATTATGATGTTGTTATCGTGCTTGGCGGCAAGAATTACACTGAGATTGTGAAGGAAGTATTCATGAAGAACGCAAAAGTGGTTGCTCCAACGGAAGGTTTGCCTATAGGCAAGGCTATGGGGCTCATTAAGTTCCTTACGAAGCTCGGCAAGACAGAGATGATTAAAAAGATAATATGAAATATTATGGTGGAGATGGCAGTAGCGTGTATGATTTATCTCAGGATACCTTACAATGATGAAGAAACTCTTAGCTGAACCTAGTTATGATTTCGCCGCGGTTTCTACAGGAACCGTTCCCGAAGAACCCGGGCTGTACATCATTCATGATAAAAGAGTGAAAGCAGTAATTTACGCTGGCAGAACCAAAAACCTGAGAAGACGTTTATTAGATGACCACAAACGCGGAAATGTTAAAGGCAGCCAGTTCAGAAGGGCGTTAAAGCAAAATCTCGCTTTAAAATCGGAAATGGGAATTACTACCTATATTTTGGAAAACTGCAGTTTTCAGTTTATGGTTATTAACGAATTTGACGAGATGGTAAGACTGGAACACTTTACCACAGCTATCCTAGCTCCAATTCTTAACATTAAACTAAAACAATAGTCAGCCAAGGAAACATAACCGCGACAATCGTATGGTTTGCCATAACAACAGGCGCAACAGCAGGACTAAGCTACTACAAAGAAAGAGAATAGTTAGGCGAGCATGCGAATATCAGCGAGCAATTTTTCTAGTATTAGATCAATGTTATTTGCGAGCCCGTAAGACGTATCTTGGAGGTAGCAATCCGTGTCTTCCCTTAAAGTTTTCTCGCGCCTTTTCTATGTTGTGCAGAAAAGCTTTTTTCAACTCGAAGTCATCAATCCTTAGAATAAGATCCATGGAGTTTTGGACAAAGCGCTGCATCCTTCGAGGGGTTAGGGGTTCGCCGCTAAATGTTCTCGATTCAACTTCCTTAAATCCAATTAACTTCATGATGAACCCCAAGTCGTTTGGGTCCACTTCATGAGCGTGTTCTCTTCCTATCAAGTGGGAGACTGCCTTCGCCACCTTCCACCTCCAAGAAGCCATTTCGTCTCCCTCATTCCGCTTAACGAAAGGGCATTCATCACTTAAAACCATCTTTCCTCCTCTGCTTAAGACTCTCTTAAGTTCAGCTAAAACCTTCACTATACGACATGGCGGAGAGTTCATGTCAGCTACGGCCCTATCTGAGAACACCAAATCTATAGATTCTGCTCTGAGCGGCAGGTAAGCTGAATCAGCTGTTATGAATATAACTGGAGCTTTGTACGGAAGCTTTGCGATGTTTTCCTTGGCGAGTATAAGTGAATTGCGAGCTATTTCAACCGCTACAACAGTCGCCTTTGTCTTCTGGAACACTATTTTTTCCAGAATTTTGGTAGTCGTTGCCCCTTTGCCAGCTCCTACATCTAGGATGATCTTCTTCTTCAGATCAATGCCGCCCCAAAAATACTCTTCTAAGTGCAGATTGTTTCACCCACTTCTTACTCTTTCACTTCCCTAAAATAAAGATAGCCTGATGCCAAAACCCGGTGCACTGTGAGAATCTCGCCAATGTCAGACATGGTTTCGGGAAATCTTTGACCGATAGACGACTTGTGACAGCAGTTCGACGAGACTCATCAGTAGACGCACGACTGAATTGAACAACGTTTTGGAAACTGAACCAGATGGATGTGTAGTTAATTGATCTTGAAGATTACTGTGCCTTTGTGTGCGGATCCACAACATTGGTGTCTTTCAAAATATGTGTGCCTGCAAGACCCTTTAGAGATGCGGTGAGCTTGCCGATTGGAGCAACAATAGCCCTCTTACCACCAAACTGGGTAAACTTCAAGGAAGCTCTAACCTTACGACTCATCCCGCCTTTAATATGTCCTTCTTCGCAATATTTCCTCACAGCACTTGTGCTAACCTGTCGCAGCAGCGTGGCTTGACGAGAAGAAAAAGGAACAAAAATCCCGTCGACATGGGTTAGAAAAACTAGAGTTGTAGCTCCAACTAATGTGGCTATTTTAGCTGAAATCAAATCTCGATCAATGACAGCTTCTACTGGGATATAGAGGCCTCGGTCGATAATAGGCACGCCTCCACAAAGACAAGCCACAACGTTGATTCCATCAGCAACTAGTTTTTTTATGATTCTGCCTTCTATTACGTTCTTTGGTTCGGGAGACGCAACCACTTTTCGATAAATTCCGTTCGTGACCTCGGCAAATACCCGTTTCTTTTCCTTGCTAGGCAAGACAGAGCGCCTTTTCATCTCATCTTTTGTCAAGAACACTCCTACGGGAAAGCAGAAGCTTCTGGAGCTTGTGGAATCACTATCAAGTAATGTATGTGTAAGAACGGTAGCGAATCTTGCATTTGATCTCCGTTTCTTAGCCTCATTAATAAGAGCCAATTGAATGATGTGGCCGACGAGGCCTTGCACTTTGGCGATATTTGCATGTAATGGCCATGATATCAAGTCTTTTGTAAAATCCTGTATCATCAGTTCAGCGGTAAGTTGGGGACCTGAGCCGTAGACCAAGACAAAGGTGTAGCCTTCTTCTATTGCATCCATCACATCCTTTGCTACTTGGCTTGCATTCTCACACTGCTCTTCATAGGTCTCAAGCTCTCCCCTCTTGAGCAAGACTTCACTGCAGAGAGAGATCACAGCTATGTTAGCTTCATTCGTATGTTAGCCTCCTCGACGTGGAATAAAGGATCAGCCCTCCCAATAACGTAGCTAGGGAATTAAAGATTAACAGGCACAGCAAAGGGCTGCTTATCCACGCCAAAGTCATCAGCGGGAAGAGAAGTGCCGTCAAATCACTCAGTGCGTGCATGCCAGCAATTGCCATGCCTCTATACTGAACGTAATGAACTGCTATGAAGATGTTGATCGCGGGTCTATAAAAAGGTATCAAAGCTTGAGGGACGAGTATAAGCCAAGCAAAAATGGAATTCCATGGTGTCAATATTATAAATAAAGCTAGCGAGAATCCGCCAGCCAGTAGCGCAGCGCTTGCAACTTTCATAAAAGCATACTTCTCCCTTGTTTTGTCAATGACGTAACCGTGAAATAAAGCAGAGACCAAGCGTACTGCGTTGAGAATGGAAAAGAGGAAAGCTATTGACGTAACATCAAGTTTGCCGGCTTCACAGAGGAAAGGAGAAAGAAAGGCTGCGGAGACAGTGGCCAAACCTAACAATAGTGAAAGTACTAAGACTGATCGATAGGTTCTCTCAAATAACAAAGGTTTCAATCCCGAGAAATAGTTTCTGCTAGTCTCAAGAGGACTTACTGTCTCAACTATAAAAAGCCTCAAGATCACAATCGCTAAGGCAATTAGCACTAAGTACTTGAACAGTTCATTACCTAAGGAGAGATACATATAACCAAAGAGAAGTGAACCTACAATTCCAGAGCCAGCAGATGTGGGGATGCCCAAAGAGAGAAACTTCCCTTGAAAGCTTTTGGGTACCGACTCAACCCGTGTGAGAAATGAAGGTGATGTGGGCCACGCCTCAGACACATTGTATAAGCATACACTCAGGGGTAGGGCGACGGCGTCCAAAAGCTGGTAATACACACTGGCACTTAGCATAGACAACGATAGAACGAATATAGCGTCAGCCGAGACTAGTGGCCACTTTCTACTCTTGTCGGCAAAGTAACCACCCATAAGAGCCGAGGCAGAGCTTAGAGGCATGGATAAAGTGTAGCTTAAAGCAAAAGTTGTAACACCCCGTTGTATTAAGAGGATTGGTAGGAACCAATCAAGGAAACTGTGCAGCATTCCTTTAGTAAATCCGGCAATCTCCATTATCGTGACATTTCTGACGATCCATGTTCCCCCGTCGCCCACCACTTCATGCCACCTTACAGCAAAAGTGTTTGTGGAAAGAGCCCCGCATCATATAGACTTTGACATATCGGATAAGATGCTTTAAAAGTCCTATGTGTGAGATAAACTTCAGCTGGACATTTGTTTGCGCAGTAATGTCTAAAAACGCATCTCCCACATACACCCGAAAAATCTTCAGGTGCTAAGCTTCGAAGTTCCCCAAGAAAACCTCTGCTGGAAGCCCAGATATTCTTTAAAGATTCTCTAAAGATGTTTCCCAGAAGAAGTTCTGAACTATGCAGTCCAACGGCACAAAGAGAGACTTCACCGTTAGGTAATATGCCTAGCAATTCTTTGTAGTTGCAATGCCCTTCTGCCAGTCTTGCGTACTTGGATCCATGAGTTATAATTAGACACAGAGGCAACGACGTAATAAGACGAGTAGGATACTCTTCATAGAGCATCACGAGCTTGTCAGCCAATACCTTCAAGTCTTTCGTGTCGACTACCTCAGAAAAATTCTTCGCTCTACCAACTGCGTGTACAGGATTAATTCTTACAGAATTAACTCCTAAATCAAACATGAAATCCACGGATTCCTCCACATCTTTTAGGTTTGATTTTGTCACCACCATTACGAGCCTTGTAGGGACGGAATGCTTGGTAAGCAATTTTGTTGTCTTCACGACTGCGTCGAATGTCCCAGCTACACCTCTGAAAGAGTCAAAAAAAGTCGAATGTGCAGAATCCAGACTCATGGAAACGTGAACATCGTATTTTGAAAAACTACGTGCCAGTTCCTCATCAACCAGTGTCCCATTGGTTTCCAAACGACTGTTTACACCCATGCGATTCAAAAGTCTGATTATCCTAATTATGAGATTTCTTTCCATTAGCGGTTCCCCCCCAGCGATGAGTACATCTTCTAGCCCCAGATCGTAAGCTTCCTCGATAGCTTTCTGTAGCACTTCAAAATTAAGTGATGTAAGCCCTGAAAGGTGCGACGTATAAACACTATTTACCCAACAATGCTTACACCTAAGGTTGCAAAAATTAGAGATATGGACGTAGAGGCTCCTCAATTTGTGCACATTTTTACGCCTGCTTCTCTTGATCTAATAGAATAATCAGATTCGATTTCTCAGCTTCCCGAACAAAGTCCATAACATCGTTCAACAACTCACTCTTACCTACTTCAAATTTCTCACTTAGTAATTCGACAATAAGTTTTAGGGAGTGTTTTCCGTCGCAGTACTGAAGCACGCTATGCGCTGAAACATTAACAATGAAAACCATTCCTGTCGTTTTGTGCAGATAGATGAATCCATCAGGCAATTGATTAATGTAGCGAGCGTTAAGGGAAGGGAAACACCGCTCTGACAAGAGTTTCTCATCGACGAATTGCATTTTTGAAGTCGCTATAGGAGTCTGAAGTCGTCCCCGTAGCTGTCGCAGGCTCTACCATCATATAGTATGATTTTTATCCTCGGCTTCTCATACTTCTTTTTTTCCATTATCTCCGACCTACCCTTTCTTGGTTTAGTTCGAAGTCATATAAATCACTTTCGCAAAATATTCGAGGAGAATTAATGCTTTATGAGTCATGAATGAAACGAGATTGCTCAGGACTATTTACAGAGGAGAAGAGCCCAGGAAGTGTAAGGCATATCCTTCAGACAAGCTGAATTAAATGCATGAGGGTTTGGTTAATATTTTTTCTCAAGTGATTGCGTGGTTACATGTGTAATGCTAGACGTGAGGAGGTTTTTGCCAAATCAGCCATAAAACGGGCTTAGTTAGGGATGGTGCGGGGGGTGGGGGTGGGATTTGAACCCACGAACGAGGCAAGGAAAAATCCCAGCAAAAGGGAATTGAAAGCGGATTCCTTACTCTGACTTGTCTGTGATAATTTCCTCTTTTGTTGTGTCCCATGCGCTGCGCATGAAGCCTGTCAGAGCCCAGCATTTGCCACGTTTCTCGGCTACACGCTGGCCCAAGACGGCGTCTAATCGTTTGTTCATTTGTTTTATACGGTTTGTCACATGGAAGCGTGTGAAGCGTTTATCGCCCAATCGAGCAGCCATGTCTCGTGGGAGCATGCCATATTCTCCTGCGCCCCAGGGCTCGTCCAATATCTCTTTGTCTTTTTCGTCTCTGCACACACTCCTGAGATAAGCGAAGACTGCATAAACGCAACCCATGTTATTTTCTTTGCAGCGGGCGGTAACGTTTTCATACTTCCAACTGATCGATTACATTGTTGCTCCAGATAGAAAAATCTTGAAAAAAAGCTGAGCAATAGCTTTGCAATTCGTTGTTTTTCCGCCGTTACCATACTTTTCCACGGAAGAATCTTAACGAAAAACCGAAACAATAGCTTTGCAATTGGTTGATAATTGGAGCACTCCATACTCTTTCAAAACTTGCCTAATGTTGAGCCTTAACTGCACACAGAAAAAAAGGGGAGTCGCGGGAGATATCTCCATTCGTTGGACTAAAAACCTTTTCCTAAGTCTTTTAGAATTCATCTTTAGTATCATTTCTTTTCTTGAATAGCATCATGTGATTTTAGCAGCAATATGGTAAATTGTGCGCACAAATAATATTATATGCCTT
>Ga0172364_10004504_pt1 | contig 11087 bp, 13 predicted proteins | sample LakKivSesite10cm_FD_114545 | JGI IMG/M metagenome (GOLD analysis project Ga0172364, IMG submission 114545) | Sediment microbial communities from Lake Kivu, Rwanda - Sediment site 10cm | ecosystem: Environmental > Aquatic > Freshwater > Lake > Sediment | place: Rwanda: Western Province, Lake... | reverse complement strand
TACCCAAACGGGTACAGGTTCGCTTTTTCCTTGACATCGCTACTGAGCCGTAAAGAGTACAAGACAACAAAGAGACAAACGAAAGGTAAATGCCACAAGCTCAGGGTTTCAAACATGGGCTCTAGCCTAAGCGCGCGCGCTATTTTCCTAAAAAGAAACGGATTAACGAAAAATAATATGGGTGTAGTAATGACGTTTCTATATAGTAACTGTTAAATACTATCGCTATATTATTCTGCACCTATGAAGATAATTGAGGATGGCACAGCAGAGATCATAATGCATCCGGTTCGGTTCAAAATTCTCCAATTCATCAGGGAATCATCTGAGCCGCCTTTCGTGGAGCAAATCTCCAAGGCGGTTAAAGAACACCCACGGCTAGTCTCTCACCATCTAAACGTTTTGCAGGAAGCTGGGCTAGTTGACTGCAAATATGAGGTTGCCAAAGCAAAAGGTTCTACAACCCGCGGGGTGGCTGTCAGAACATGTGCTCCAACGCCGTATTTGTCAAAAGTATTTGGACTTATTGGAGAAGCCGTGTCGGAGGCGAAATAGGTATGGAAGGAATTAACAGGCTAAAAGAATTTGGCAGGCTTCTCAGTTACAAACTGAAACAGAAAATCGTGGTGGTCACCATGGGCCTTTGCTCAATCCCAGCGATTCTGCTGTTTTCGCTTCCATTAACCGTTAGGTTAGCCTATGCTGTTGTAGCGATTTGCTTGGGAACTGTACCCATTATTTCTGCGGCTGACCTAATCGTGGGCTCCGCTCTTCTATCAGTTCAGATCAATCTTTACAATAGAAAGCACAAACCACAGAAAATTTTCAATCCAAGGGTTAAGGAAATGGCTGAGAGAATCGGTCTGAAAAACTACAACAAGCCAATTAACATAACCGATAATCCATCAGTGAAAAGTCCTTTCGTAAACCTTGGTACCGGAGTTATCACCTTGCCGTCTAATTTCAAAACAGAATATAAGTTGGCAGACATCGAAGTTGATGCCACATTAGGTCATGAACTTGGTCACTTAAGGACTAAAAGAACAGTTGTGAAAGAACTATTGCTAATAAGCTTCGGTACGATGGCGATCGGCTTTTTGCTTAACCTAATTACGATTCCTGGAATATCCCAAATTGGCGAATTCGCTTTTATGATGTACTTCTTAAGTCGGGTATTGCGCCGAAATGAATTGAGGGCTGACATGGAAGGAGCGAAAGCGGTCAACCCAGAAGCGTTAATATCAGTGTTCGAAAGCTTTAAGGCTCGGTTCAAAAAGGACGAAGGTTCCGATACTCATCCTTCTCTTCAAGAGAGAATCGACCGACTGATGCCACTCTTAGATGAGGGTAACCAAGACCAAGCAACTTAGGATTGCTCTATACCAGTGCATGCGTGCAATCAACCCCTCTTTCCCTTTTTCTTCATATGAGTAAAGATTGCTTTCAGAATCCATGATTTCATTTTATGAACAGTTGTGATAGCGCACGCTAAGAACGTGTTAGTTCATTTTAATTCAGCAACGCTTTTGTCATAGTATAAGGCAATAAAGTTAATGAAGAGCTGGAAGGGAGATGGAATACGACTTCAAGAATCTGATTAAATGGATGGAAGAGAAGTTTGAATTTCAAAGGCTAGACAACGCGCTTCTAATTCTTTCCTCTCTGGTTAACGTTGTCTTTGCAATAGGAAACTCTATCTATGGTGGTGAGATTTTGGCTTTTGTTCTTCCTCTATATTTCATTGCTTGGGTTATGCCTATTTGGAGTGGATACTTTCTAGGTGCAGTCGTCAGAAAAAACCTAGTTGATAGAATGAGGGGATGGATATACTTGCTATCAGGAACCGCCTCCTACTTTGCTTCACTGATCGCCATACCATTGGTCCCCCTTCCTTTAGGTCCTAGTCAACTCGACCCACTTATTCTGCCAAAAATGGTCTTTATTATACTCCTCTACAATGGGACAATTGTGCTCTTTTCGTTGGCTGTCTGCAAGAGTATAGTTAGGAAACTGTTCAAGACAGCAACCAGCAATGACATAGATTTGACTGTAAATCTCTCAAGCAAACCTTTTCTTTTTACGTATTTCGCCATCTGGTTACTTAGCTCGATGAGTATCCTTTATATCTGGGACGCTCTTAGACGCATACTTGATCCGAAGGTATTCTCAGTTGAATTGCTACTTTATGCAGGAATCGTATTCTTTCTAGCTGGGCTTTTATCTGAATTCTTGGCAACATTAACAACCCAGAGTCAAAATGTTCAGTCATCAGTTACCGTGCCTGTTTGAAACTCAAGTCTGCTGTTCTGTTGGTGTAGCAGTGATCGTTGGTTGGATTCAAATTCCAGTCTTGAAACTCAGATTGAGCATAGCCCGCGCCTACGAGGTATAGAATAGATGAAAAGCGCCTAGCGCGCGCCCTAGCTGTGGAAAGGAGATGAGTCTAGAATACTCATTCTGTTTGAACTGTGGAAAGAGAATCGAATAGAGCGCCCGAGCGCATGTGTTAGAGAAAAAAAGGGGGAGCTGCGGAAGATATCCCCCCCACTATTTAAATCACTTATATATGAAAGTTGACTGTTGCTAATTTTTATGTTTGAAAATGTTGAATGTTGATTTTCTTTTTAGGGCAGCCTTGTATCAGCAGTATGTTTTCCAATAAACACCATGCTATATGACTTATCTAAATTGAAGCTACACACGGTTTAATCCGTTCTATCATGATTTAATAAACTTAAATACAAACTGCTGAAATGTTGAAAATACTTTGGCAAGCATTTATGATTGGATGAAGAGCTACCGGAAGGCTACTTTGGTCACTTTCTCAAACTATTCTCATGATGAATTCACAAACATTTCATAGTTCATAGAAAGAAAGATTCACAAATCAACTTAGATTCTTCTTTCTTTTCGCTTTTGTTTTTCTTTTCTTCTCTTAGGAAAGGTGATAGTTACTTGATTATATTCATCTATAGCCTTTGCAAAAGTTCTGTCTGATATGCTCCATGCTACGCCCTTGAATTTTTCTTGCATTTCTTTTAGAAACCTGAAATAGTCTTCACCTGTTACGTCATAGCCATATTCGTCTCTGATGTCTGTATCCCACATCACAAATAACTCTTTGTTAAGTAAATGCATGACTTTGGAGGCACCAGTGTATTCAACACCTTTAACCTTGGAAAGTATAGAATATATTTGTTTTATAGCGTCTCCAATTTCATCAAAATTAACTGCTTTGAAATCCTTTCCTCTCACCTTCTCAAATAAAGGTTTAGATTCTTCGATTGCTTTTTGTAGGTCAAGAAGATTCTGAGTGTCACTTGCTATAAACCTGAACCTTCCAGTGTTCCATACAGCCAGAATTATTATGGATGCTTGCAATGGATGAGCATCTACTATTTCCAAAGCAACATCATAAAAGCTTGCTGGCCCTTCAACTTTCCTAAACTCTTCACATACTTTCTTCAGGGTTTCCTCGTCCATATTCTTGCTTCCATATTCTAATTAATTCCTTAGGCTCTGCTATAACCTTACCACACTTCTTACATTTAACAACTTTTAACGGTTCATAATACGGAATCAAGAGTTAAAAGGTCGTTCGTAAGAGGTTAATCTCGGAATTTTTTAGTAAACTTTCGGTAACAGTCATTGCATATAATATCTCCTTCAAAATCAAAAGTATCTTCTATTGGCACTTCACGACCACAGTAACAGGACTTTACTTTTTCTTCACTCGTAGCTTAACCTTCTTCACAGTTGATTCTTAATCTTAAATATTCTAATCAGTTCTTTTGGTTGTGCTATAAGTTTTCGCCACTTTTTCATTTCTTTTTGAGCGTAACTTGAACAGAGCCTTTAAAACCACTAGGTATTCCAGCCTCAATTCCTACTGAAACATTATTAATCTCATAGTCTTTGAATTCTTTCTCAAGACCTTCTAACGCTTCTCTGATACGCTTTGGCACATCAAAAGCCTTCATTTCTCGTATTGTTATTCTAACTTTTTTCGATTGAACTGCCAAAACCATTACCTCTTTTCTTTTGTTATTTAAATTAGTTGTTTCGGTTCAGCTATAAGCTTTCCAATATTATTTAGACCTAATTGTTTTGATGAGCATGGCTAGACTCACAAAGAAAACAACAGCACAACCGAAGACAATGGGCAAGTAATAGTATCCCCAAGATTCTATTCGAATGTCTGTTCTTCCTTGAACTCCATAAGTGAAGAGCCACCATATTAAAAATTGCATAGTAGCCAATGCCAAAAAGGTTGGATAAGCAGTAATAAACATCAAAAGCAGAAAAATGACAATTCTAACACGCTTACTCACTTTCATTCTCTTTTCACAATTCTTATGAGTTCTTTCGGTTCTGCTATAACGCTTTTGCACTTCTTACATGTCTCCACTTTAAGTGGTTTATATGTAGGAATAATAGCCTTAACCTTTGGCTCTAAGCTAGGTTGTTCAATAAAGAGCTTTTTGACTTCTATTCTATTCCAATAACCACAAGCCTTACACTTCATTCTGAGACTGGTCTTCATTGTATTTTCCTATCTACAGTCTTATATTTGCAAAGCGATATTTAGAAACTGGGAAAAATATGGAAAAATGGATAGAGGCGAATATTTTTGTGCATGAAGGAAGGCAAAAAGAAGTTCTTTTGAACCTTATAAGACCGTTGGTTCAGCGATTAAGCTTCGAGTTTGGCATTATTGCATATCATTTTTTGCATGAACCAGATAACGAGATTAGATTCAGAGTTTTAACCACTTCAGACAATGTAGAGAAGATAAAAGACCTAATTGATAATCTTGGAACAAATGAACAAATTAGAGAAGTAAAATATCCTGAAACTCCGTATGAAGGTGAAAAACAAGCATTCGGGGAGGATGGTTGGAAGACCGCTTACAAGTTCTTAGAAGTTGGAAGCGACTTTGCCCTAGATTCGCTTGATGCGAATGTGAGAAAAGGACCGCAATTCAACCTCATAGCATTCTCACACTATTTCCTTAACCAAACTGGTCTTAATCAAGTAAACGAAGCAAGTTTCCACACTTCAGCTTCAATAGAGAGAATGGTAACATGGGTTCTTACAGAACTCGATAGACGAGAAAAGAATATCGTGCAACAGATTAATCGACTTGAAACTCGAATTCGAAAGTTAGAAGAGCAAAAGACAACTGCGTGATCAGCCTTTTACTGGGTCAACCATGCAACCCGTTGCTTTGATTGTGATTTTAGGTCTGATTATACCTTCGGTTGTGACTTCAAAGGTTTGACATTTTTCCCTCAATTCCTTAACAACTTTGAAAAGGTCAACATCGCAACCTAGTTTGAAATTCAATTCGACTGCTTTAACGTCTTTTACATCTAACATCGTTTTTCCCTAATAGCTGATGTGACTTGAAACCTTTTTAAGCCTTTTCAAAAATTCTTTTACGGTTCATTCACTTTTCAGATTTAGCTTCTAGGTTTTCCCACACTTAAGATTCTGAATCTTGGCAAAGCTTTCTCTATCCATCCACATAGTTTCACCACAGAATTTCGAGAGAAGCAAGAATAGAAAGCCTAATTCTTCCATTTCTTCCAGTTTGAGGTAGAATTTTGACCAATGCCCCGATTTCGTCTTAGTTGCTAGATACCATACTATATTTCCCTCTTCTTGCGGTCTTAAATGCACTCTAACCTTTAATGTCCTTCCACCCTTTTCAGTCTCAAAAAAAGTTTCTCTATCGCCTATATGTTTCTTCCAATTCCAGCTATTCATTTGATTACTTCCCGTAGAACATGGGAGCGAAAGACTATGATTAGTTTTTCTGTTCTGCGCGTTAAAGGCCAAGTTCATACATAAAGTCGAATTTCCTTATTCATGTCGATTTTTTAACTATTTGCCGATTCATCTAAATACGGTGTTTGAATATCGTGTGACATTGCATCCATATGGAGTCATTATGCAGTTTCAATTGTGAACCAAACAACTTAATTTCCTGCTTTGGTTTAAAAAATCACTTGATTTACTTGGAAAAATATTAAAATTAGAACTTTATCTCCAGATAATGGTTTTCCTACCTTGTTTTTAAAAAGCACTTGTTTTTTAAAGAGTTTAATTTTTCATCATGGAAACATCATAAGGGAAATCCACCCTGATTTAATTAGGATTTTATGATAAGCAAATATTTGTCGAGTTTTCTAAATAATTCGCTGGTGATGTTGATTTCAGCGCATACCGATTCTGTACAACAATGTTGGATTGCTTTTCTGACTTCTAGCGCCTGCTATTGCTTAAATATTGTTCCTATATAATAAGTAAAAGAGGAGAATGGATTTCATGAGCCAGCAAGAACAACTAAAAGAGAATCTCGTTCTGATTGGCTCCACGAACTACGATTACGTTGAATCTCTAAGAGCTTTCATCCAAAACAAGAAGCTCGTTTGGTCATCTTGGAATTTCCGAATAAGAGAAGAATGGCGCAATGTAATATCTGAACGAATAAAGACAAATGGAAAATTTCCTATTCTCTTTTACCTTAGCAAGAAGTTAGGCGGAAGTGGGACTGTTGAGTTTGTCGGAGTCGTAAGTGATATTATAATAGGCAATACCCCAACTAAGACACCAGACCCCGAGTTCACAAATGTTGGAGAGGAAGATCTCCCAACTGAGGATTTCAAGTCATATACATGGTTCAAATTCTCGGAAGTTGATCCTTTTGGTCCGCTTGATTTACGCAATTTCAGGGATATTGATACAGAAGATCCAATAGTACCCTCCCAACTTATAGCGTCTTTCGCATACGCCTTCTTACCAGAAGACTTTGAGGAGACAGCGCTTGTAGAACAGCCTGTAATTGGGGCTTCTGTCAGCGTTGAAAGGGACTTGAGAAAGTATCTTGTTGTAAATCTCGATTCTCTGGAGACAGGCCTCAAACTGTATCAAGATCAAGAGCGAACCGGAGAGGAGTACCCCATAGAAGGAGGAAGGATGAGGATAGATATTCTTGCAAGAGATGCTTCAGATAGTTACGTAGTAATTGAACTGAAGGCAGGTGTTGCTGATCTTTCTACTTTCGGTCAGCTTTCGGCTTATGTGGGTTGGGTGAAGCGGAATTTGGCAAAAAATGGAAATGTTAGAGGAATAATAGTTGCAAACGATTTTGACGAAAAGATAAAATATGCTATAGAGTCAGTCCCTCACATAAAGTTAAAGCAATATAAGCTGGAGTTTCAGTTTGCCGACGCGAGCTGACAATTTCAAAATCAATATGTTTCTCGCATGCATCTTAGCGGTTCCTAAATCAGAAGAAATAGGAGGTTTTGAGCTTGAAGTTTGAAAAAAGAAGACGGCAAATTCGAAGACAAAGAAGAAGTGATGAAGAGTCGCTTTACTACATTCTGGAAAGAGATCTGGACCGAAACGCCATATTTGATTCTAATGATGGGTGGTTTCCTCAACTACGCATAGGCAGTAAGGGGATAATCGACTACGCTTTAAAATATGGTGATCTGCTTGTTGGCATTGAAGTCAAGAAAGGCTTTCCTGACCTGAAGCATTTCGATCAGGTGGCAAGATATTCCAAGTTTTTCGATGCTATTTTTCTGGCATACCCGTCTGACGCTGCTGCCGAGGCTCTTTTTCTTAGCGAGAGTAAGGCAGTAAATATACAAATTGGGATACTCGCATTGGCGCTTTATCGTACACATGTGGTCAGAAGAGCCGGAGTCATCAAGAGAACAAGCGATGAAGTTTGGAAGAATGCCTTTGATGAAAAGGAATATTGGAAGGATTTGGGTCGAAAAAGGAAAGAATTCAAGCTTGACGATGATGAACGATTAACTGCCTCAGCTTTAATGAGCAAATGCATATGGACGAAAGTGAACAAAAGCGGAAAGCGCACGAGAGAAGCCTGTCGAATCAACATTCCATTAAGTGCTTGGCGATTTGTGGCTACACTATACGCGTTAAGCAACGCCAAAAGTATCTACTGCATGCACCCTAAAACAGAAGTGGACGACTTGTTTTTCAAGAAAATGAAGTGGGCATATATGAATTGGGGCGTGCCTTTGAAGGCAGGGTTTGTCTACAGCCGCGAATATGGAACCAGACTGACTTTGTACAATTTGACAGAGGAGATGGATCTACTCCGACCTGAACTGGAAAAGGCACTTGAAAATGAGCTTGGAAAAACAGATTGGCGTAGGATCCAAGAAATTGTAGATGACCTAAAAAAAGAGCACATTGAGACTCAGAAAACAAGGTTTGAAGAGTTCTTCAAGCTGACTGCTTAGAACATGTTACGCATTTTGACATATTAAATACCAAAAAGATAGGAACAAGTTTGTGGGTTATGTCTGAATCTGGAATGGTAAACCTTTTTGATTTTCTGGCATATTTTATACCGTTACTATTAGTTTTATGTGTAACGTTTTGGAAATAATAACAGATTAATCTTGGTTGAGCCTAAACGTGAAAAATCAAATGGTTGCGTTTACTCATGAAATTCAATCCAATTATATTCGTCAATTAGCCTTGTGGCTCTTTTGCCATACTTTCTCTGCAATTCTTCTATTGTTTCGTTTAAGGCATTCCACAGTTTCTGCATATCTTTTAGAAACTGAAAATAATCTTTTCCGTTGCCCTCCCATTTCTCATATCCATTCCTCATGTCGGCATCCCACATAACAAAAAGGTCTGGGCAGCAGAGGTGTAGAACTTTCGAAGAAGTCGTTGAACCAACATATCTATCCTTTCTGTTTTTGCTTTTGAAGGAAACTCCTGCAATTTTATCGAACAAGTCGACTATCAAGCCTTTCTGTTCTTCTAACTTGATTAATTTTAAGCTTTCTTTCCTCACCGGTTCTATTCTGTCTGCAAACCTCTTTTCCTTAATCTTTTTGTAAATTGCTTCGATACCAACATACCCCAACGTCCTCTGCATCTTTCCCCACTCAAAAAGAAATGTTCCTATTATGCGCGTTTTATGTAATTCATTTATTTCACTTAACTTGAGGCGGCGAAACTCCTCGGTGCATTGAACATGGTTGGCTTGTGACTTTGCGAAGTCACCTTACGCCAACCTGCCTGATGGCATTTTTAGTTTTTTAGATTTTTAACAAGTATATACAATGATTTTCAGCATTCGACTTCCAGACCTATCCTCACTACTATGATATTTGCAGGTTAGTTCTTTGGGCAATTATTTTTGATTTTTCGAAGGTCTACCGCTAAGCATATTTATTATGCCTTTGAGTTCTTCGTCCATTTCGTTCCGAGTCATAGCTTGCATGATCTTTGCTCCCATTTCACCATCGTAAAAATCAATGCCTCCTCGTCTAAGCACAAGTTTTAGCACTTCTTTTTTGTTTTTCTTCTCCGAGTTTTGGGAAATCATATTGGCAATCTCTTCTTCAGAAAGTCGAATATTCGGAAAAGCTCGAGCTATTGCAGGAGGCACCAGTAAATAGGCTTCGATGGAGTTCTTATTAAGAGTGATAATGTGATTTCCTTCCAGCTTCAGGGTTGCCGTAAGGCGCTCTTTGATTTTTTTATATTTTTCTTCCTTATCTGTATCTCCATCAAAAATTGCAAAAACCTGAACCTTTATATTACGTGACTTAAGCACGCGAGCATTAGCGTAATAGGCCATGCTATTCCATCCTTCGGAATCGATGAATCCTATACGAGATTCAATGTCTTTACCAAAAGATGTTGCAAGTGCAGTAAATATTTTCACGTCATCATCGCCTTCTACAAAGGAAATGACATCATAGTCTAGTATGTCACTTGCTCTAATTCCAAGCTCCTTAATGATGCGGTCTATGTTTTTGTCATTAATGGGTTCTATCTGAGTTGCTCCTTCTTCATCTTTTGAAACCATATAAACCGCTGCAATTTCTGGCTTGGAAGCAAAAACCGCACTATGTGTACATATTAAGACTTGTGTTTCATTCGCTAAAGATAAAAAGTAACGTAACGCTTCTCTTTGCAATAAGGGATGCAAATGGTTTTCTGGCTCTTCTATGGCGTATATAAAGCCACCATCCAAAGTTTCCCAAATTAGTCCTACTATTGACTGCTCTCCTCCTCCAATTTGACCTGGTAGGAGGCCCAGATCACCTTCCTTGATTAGTACCTGTGTGGGATTTGGCTCTAATCTTTTCTTCAGTAAAGGCTCTACATAGGCACGAAAACGTTCCCATTTCTTTTCCGATTCCCTATCACGGTTAATGGATGTATTAGTAATCATTTGGATTGTGGTAGATTCAATTAATGAATTACGTTGTGGTGGAACATTCTTAGCATCTCTTGCAGCTGGGAATAGTTTGAATATTCCCTTCAAGGAGCCTAGACTATTTACTACTTTTTGAACTATTTCTGGAGTGATTACTTGAAATTCTGATAGGTCAGCAGAAGTCGGAGATGTTATTGTTAAGCCATTTTGTTTAGCCCAGTCTTGCCAATTTTGTCCTAAATACTCTGTGGAAGATTCGATAATTTCCTTTTTAACAAGATCGTCAAAAAGCACATTACTGGTAAATCCTTTCTTCTCTTTGACATTGACAAGGATTCTATCGCCACCTATATTATTTTTTGAGTACCCCTGAGTAAAGAAAAGCATTTTATAATCTCTAAATTGGGGAATCGGTGATAACGCATCCAAAAATTTTTCAGGAGTAATCAAAACGTCTTCAGTTACAAGAGGAATGTCAGCCCATTTTATTTCCAGTGTCTTCCAAGAACCTTCTTTAGACAATGATCGCTTGATCACAATTTTCCTTATATCTTCCTTTAGTTTTTCCTTGACTAAATGGAAGAGTTTCTTAGGAAGAGGAATGATTCGACTAACCTCAGATTCATTGAGATCAAGTGTGACTTCAATTTCAATGGGATCATATGATTCTCTCTTATACCATAAGATATCACTAAAAGGCGTGGTAGCGCTTCCACCGATAGGACTGAAATCTGTGAAGAAACGATACAAAGCTTCGAAAATATGAGATTTTCCTTGTCCATTTGGACCAATAAATACAAGAAGAGGCTGGCCTTCAAAATCAATGTCTTTTAAGCTTCCATATCTTTTTATTTTGGCT
>Ga0172364_10004502_pt1 | contig 11089 bp, 10 predicted proteins | sample LakKivSesite10cm_FD_114545 | JGI IMG/M metagenome (GOLD analysis project Ga0172364, IMG submission 114545) | Sediment microbial communities from Lake Kivu, Rwanda - Sediment site 10cm | ecosystem: Environmental > Aquatic > Freshwater > Lake > Sediment | place: Rwanda: Western Province, Lake... | reverse complement strand
GCGGTGCTCAGCCTCTTGCAGTGAAGATGAATGAGGGTGTTTGTATCGCTGTTGAATGCGATGAGCAAAGAATCGACCGAAGAATAAAGGCCGGGTTCTGCGATGAGAAAGTAAAAGATATAGATGAAGCAGTAGAGGTGGCTAAATCGGCGAAAAAAGAAGGAAGACCTTTTTCTATAGGTGTTTTGGGAAACTGTGCTGATATTCATCCTAAATTGGTTGAAGATGGTTTCAAACCAGATGTAGTAACTGATCAGACGTCTGCACATGATGAGCTTAACGGATATGTTCCTGCTGGTTACTATGGTAAATATTTAAAAGATGCTTTAAAACTCAGGAAAGAAGATCCCACTGTATACATAAAGCAGTCTATGGTGAGTATGAAGAATCATTGCAAAGCTTTGTTGGATTTTCAGAAGAATGGAGCCGTAGTTTTTGATTATGGTAATAACCTCAGGGGACAGGCTAAAAAAGCTGGGCTTCAGCACGCGTTTGATTACCCTGGTTTTGTTCCTGCTTATGTGAGGCCTATGCTATGTGTTGGTAGAGGACCGTTTAGATGGCTAGCGTTATCTGGGAATCCTGATGATATTTTGAAGACAGATAAAGTAGTTATCGAGATGTTCCCTGAGAATAAAACGTTGTGCAATTGGATTAGACTCGCCGAGAAGCATCTTCCTTGGGAGGGGCTACCCGCTAGGGTTTGCTGGCTTGGATATGGTGAGAGAGAAAAATTTGCATTAGCTATAAACAAAATGGTGCGAGAGAAGGAGATAGGTCCTGTTGCTATAACAAGAGATCATCTGGATAGCGGTAGTGTTGCTTCTCCTTATAGAGAAACCGAGGGTATGAAGGATGGTAGTGATGCTGTTGCGGATTGGCCATTGCTCAATGCCTTGTTGAACTGTGCTGCAGGGGCAGACAGTGTACATATCCATAATGGTGGAGGAGTTGGTATCGGTCTCTCTACTCATGCGGGGATGGTCGTGGTCTGCGATGGAACAAATGAAACCGATGAGCGGATAAAACGTGTATTTACCACTGATCCGGGGTTAGGTGTTGCACGACATGCTGATGCAGGATACAAAGAATCAATTGAACTAGTAAAGAAAACAGGCATTCATATTCCCACAATAAAATAAGAGACAGTATCGAGAAATATCTATTTATTCTAGACTTCCTATAATCTTTTCTACATCTTTTAGTATTTCACAGGATTTCACCAGTTCTTTCATCCTTGTATGATCTGGATACAATGGTCTATCCTCATCTAAAAATTTCACATATTTCCGTATGACCTCTTTTGCCTTCGTCACACCTTTCCCAAATTTATAGTCACGGAAATCGAGTGCCTGAGCAGCAGCCATGAATTCGATACCAAGAATTCCATATGCGTTGTCAAGAATCTGAAAATTCTTAATCGCAGTATTCATACCCATAGAGACAAAATCCTCCTGATCCGCCGCAGCAGGAATCGACTGAATAGATGCCGGTGCAGAAAGAATCCGTTGTTCAACAATTAGCATATCTGCAGTGTACTGGCTTAGCATAAGCCCTGAAAACATCCCTGCACCTTTTGTTAAAAACGCAGGAAGCCCTGCACTCAACGCAGGATTATTCAAACGATTCATCCGTCGTTCAGACATGACACTCACCATAGTGATCGCCGCACCAGCCATATCCATAGGAAGTGAAACAGGGGATCCTTGGAAGTTCGCACCAGACAACTGCAGGTTTTCTTTCGGGAAGAACACCGGGTTATCACCAACACCATTAAGTTCTATCTCAACCTGAGATCGTGCAAATGCAAGTGCATCATGCGCAGCACCAATCACCTGTGGCGTAGAACGCATCGAGTATGCGTCCTGTACTTTACACTTTATTTTTCCTTCAATAAGATCACCGCCTTGAATCAGTTTTTGAATAGCCTTTGCGCTCCTCACTGCACCAGGAAAACCACGTGCCGCATGAAGTTTCACCGTATAGGGTTTCATGTTTGCTCTCAATGCTTCGAGGGACATCGCCGCAGCAATCTCCGCATGTTTCAACCAGTTGTTTGCATCATACAAAAAAATCGCACTCATTGCAGTGAGCAGATTCGACCCGTTGATGATTGCAAGTCCATCCCGCGCCTGTAACCCTGGTAGAGGGATACCTGCTTTTTTCATGGCATCTTTTCCATCAAGAAGTTTCCCTTGGTAATAGGCTTTGCCTTCACCAAGCATTAACAACGCAATTTGAGACATGGGTGCAAGATCACCACAGGCACCAACCGAGCCTTTCTGACAAACATAAGGAGTTACACCCCTGTTGAGCATTTCTACCAGGGTGAATGTGATTTCAGGGCGGCATCCAGAATTTCCATGGGCATGAACATTGATTCTTGAAAGCATCGCTCCACGTACATACTCGATTGGAGCAGGATCACCGATACCAGCAGCATGATTATAGATAAGATACTTCTGGAAATCTTTAATTTGATTATCGCTGAGAACAACCTCTGAAAATTCACCGATCCCTGTGTTTACACCGTACATTATTTCATGTGTTTTGATTTTCTTTTCAAGCATCGCTCTGCAATGTTTGATACGTTCTAATGCATCAGGATGAAGTTTTACCTTTTCGTTATATCTTGCAACATTCACCACTTTCTCAATTGTCAGTCCTGAGCCATCTACAATAACGGTCATATTTGCCCCCTTCTTTTTATTTGGTTAAAATCAATACCGTATTAAGTAATTATGTATTAAGTTTCCCGATGATTTCTTCTAAAACCGCTACTATCAAATGAACAGCCAATTGGTGCACTAAATAAAAACATCAAACTAAAAATTAAAGTATGCCTAATTATTTTCCCCTTTGGGATTTTAGAGATGGGCACAACAATAGATTTAGCAAGATTCATAAACGAACAATTAGAACATTCCGGGTTCAATATAGATCCATTAGTTGGACAGATTATCGCTGCATTCATTTTTTTTGCTCTCTCAATTATCACTGGTTGGATTGTTTATCATATTTTTGAGCATTATTTTTCAAAATGGGCAAAAAAGACGAAAACCACTCTAGATGACGAAATAATTCGTAACGTCAAAAAACCGATTTATTTTTTTGTTATCCTAATTGGTTTCTATTATGCTATAGATCAATTATCCGTTCTAGATGTTTATTCAGTATACATAGCGCAAATTTTTACCGCCGCTGAGATTCTTTTAGTCGCTTTTATTATCACACGAGTGATAAACGTTCTTGTCTCATGGTATGCTGAGAAAACTGCCAAACAAAGAAAGAGAGAGATAAGTGATAAAATTCTTACTATCTTTAAAAAATTCCTTCAAAGCATCGTTTATCTCATTGCATTTTTAGTTATTTTAAATACATTCAATGTTGATCTTTCCGGCGTCGTTATCGGTCTAGGTGTCGGTGGTATCGCTATCGCATTTGCCCTGCAAAATGTTCTTAGCGATGTATTTAGCGCGTTCTCCATCTATTTTGATAGACCATTTGAAGTTGGAGATTTTATTGTTGTAGGAGAACATGCCGGCACGGTTAAAAAAATCGGTATGAAATCAACACGGGTTCAGCTATTACGGGGTGAAGAACTAATACTTTCCAATAGAGAAGCAACTACAACAAGCATAAGAAATTTCAAAAAAATGGAAAAACGCCGAGTAGAGTTTACTATTCGTGTAGCCTACGATACTCCAATTAAGAAACTCAAAAAAATTTCCGAAATTATTAAGGAAATAATTGATAACCACGATCTGACAAAGTTTGATATGATTCATTTTACAGAATTTGGGACGTTAGGTCTCAATTTTCAAGTTGTTTACTACATAAAAACTGGTGACTATAAAAAATATCTAGATACACAGCAGGAGATTAATTTTGCGATAAAAGAAGCCTTCGAGAAAGAGGGTATAGAAATGGGATACCAAACGAGACCCTCTAACTCCACCGACAGATAACACCAAAATAGCTATCTAGCAGATGTATAATTTGTTCTATTGAATGAAACAGCAAGTTTCATAAGAAAAATGTATATTTGTTCTTTCGTTTTATAGCCCCGTGGTGTAGTGGTCAATCATTCGGGACTCTGGATCCCGCGACAGCGGTTCGAATCCGCTCGGGGCTATCTTTTTATCCAAGCATTTTAACAGATATATTTTTGTTTATCTCTATTAGTGCTCCTTCTCCACGTTTACCCATGCTGCAGTTTACAACAACGGTGTTATTAGTTTTTGTATAGCCTGGATCTTCATGGATATGCCCACATAGGATTAACCTTGGTTTATATCTATCAACGAGTTTTCGCAGGTTTTTATTACCAGCATGCATCCCAATAAATACTTTGTCTTGGAGACCATATGGAGGTGTATGTGCGACTAATACACTTTTTTCATCTAACCGGTTTTCAATGAGAGAAATATCGCTTTCGCTAACCCCGACGAAGGATATGTTGTTTTTTTCTACCTTTTTTGATACAATGTTTGTTGCTTTGCTTTTCTCAATCGCTTCGGCAACATCAGGTGTATCGATATTCCCTGGGATAGCAAATGTATCAACGGTGATTTGCTCTAGAAAATTTGTTGCAACCTCTCCTGGGCCAAATTGTGTGATATCTCCGCATACTACTACGAGATCTGGCGAGAATTTTTCTATGTTATCTAATAAGATGTTTAATCGGTATTGAGAACCATGTATATCAGCAATTGCAAGTATCATCATAACATTCTTTTTTTCTAAATCACTGATTTATTCTTAAATAATTCTCTAAATTTAATTTCATAGACTCAGGTTCACCAAAATCAAATATACCAAAAACATATTTCACCATGTATATGCCAGTTGTAACATTTGATTATAAAGACTTCGTCGATCTCCTTGGGTATAATATCCCAGTAGAGAAGTTGATAGAAAAACTACCCATGATCGGAGCTGATTTTGATAAAGTTGAAGAGGATAAGATAAGCATTGAGTTTTTTCCTGATAGACCTGATCTTGCATCTGTTGAAGGAATCGCTCGTGCCTCGAGAACGTTTTTTGGTTTTGAAACAGGGTTAAAAAAATATCGTGTTGAAAAATCTGACGTAGTTTTAAATGTTGATTCGTCTGTTAAGAAAGTAAGACCTTTTGTAACAACAGCTCTTGTGAAAAATATCAATATGACCGATGAGCTCATAGTATCACTTATGGATCTGCAGGAGAAATTACATTTTGGGCTTGGTAGAAACCGGAAAAAGGTTGCCATTGGTGTCCATAATTTTGAACCTGTACAGCCTCCTTTTACATATAAAGCGGTTGATCCCGACTCAGTTAGGTTTGTTCCATTGGCTAAGGTTGAATCGATGACTCTGAGTGAGATACTTACGCGCCATGAGAAAGGCATAGATTATGCACATTTGCTTGAGGGATTTGATAAGTATCCGTTGATTGTCGACTCAAACAATAACGTGCTTTCTTTTCCACCGATAATCAACGGTAGTTTGACCGAAGTTACACCATTTACAACAGATCTATTTATCGATGTAACTGGGAATGATAGAAAGGCTATAAACCATGCATTGAACATTGTAACAACTGCGCTTGCTGAGAGAGGAGGACAGATTTTTAGTACTACTGTATATTATGATAGAAAACCATTTGTTTCTCCGGATTTAACCCCGGTTAAACGGGTTTTGTCTGTGGATTATGTTAATAGGATTCTTGGAACAAAGATGGATGAAAAAGAAATCATTGGCTGTTTGGGACGAATGGGACACGATGCAGTAAAAGGAGGAAAAGGGGAGATTAGTGTTGAGATTCCTGCATGGCGTGCTGATATTCTTCATAGTATTGATCTCGTTGAAGATGTAGCTGTTGGGTATGGTTTTGATAAATTTAAAACAGATTTCCCCAAAGCATTAACATTTGGAGAGGTTTTACCTAAGCAGGCTCTCTATGACAGTCTTAGAAATATGATGATTGGGCTTGGCTTCAACGAGGTAACTACGTTTACCATATCGAATGAGAGAGATGAGTTTGAAAAGATTGGTTTGGATGTAGACGATAAAGTGGAGATAGAAAATCCAATTGGTGAGGAGTATTCCTGTTTGCGTATAGGTCTACTTCCATCTTTGTTAAAGATTTTGGCTGAGAACAGGCATCATCCGTTGCCGCAGCAGATTTTTGAGTTAGGTATAGTGGTTGATAAAAATTTTAAAAATCGGCATAATCTCGCCGCTGTTAAGATAGATGCAAAGGCGAACTTCACTGAGTGTAAATCTCTCTTGGATGCTATTATGCGGAATGTTGGGAAGAAATATAGTATAATGGATAAGAGTCATCCTGCTTTTGTGAAGGGTAGGTGTGCATCGATTGTTTGCAATGATAAAGAGATAGGTTTTTTTGGTGAGCTTCATCCTAGAACAATCACAGGGTTTGACTTGGAGCACCCTGTTATAGCATTTGAAATACAGGCAGATAGTCTCAGTCAATAAACTATTTTATATAGAAAATGTTCTCGGCTGTTTGATGACAAAGACATGCAGCAGATGCAGAAAACCTGCGATAACGTTTATAAGGTACAATGGGGCGCATCTATGCAAAGAACATTTTATTCAGTATTTTGAAAGAAGGGTTAAAAAGGATATTAAAAAACAGGGGAAAACAGAGGGTAACTGTAAGATGGCTGTAGCTATATCTGGTGGAAAAGACAGCACAGTAGCGCTGTATATTATTAATGATATTTTTTCTAAGAGAGCAAATATTGATATCGTTGCTGTAACCGTTGATGAGGGGATTAAAAACTATAGAGATAAAAGTATAAAAATCGCTGGAGCAAACTGTAAGAAACTAGGGATAGAACATCATATCGTATCATTCAAAGACCGAGTTGGGAAGACAATGGATGAAATAGCTTCTATGAGAGATGAGATTGGCGAATGTAGCTACTGTGGGGTTTTTAGGCGATTATGTTTAAATAAAAAATCAAAAGAACTCGGAGTCAGCAAGCTGGTCACAGGTCATAATTTGGATGATATGGCTCAGTCTATATTGATGAATTTTGTTAACGATGATATGGAAAAACTAGCTCGTTTGGGGCCCCATAGAGAGATTCAACCTGGGCTTGTGCCTCGTATGTTTCCTCTTCGTACTATTCCTGAGAAAGAAGTCATGTTATACGCGATTGTAAAAAACATAGAATATTATGATGGTGAATGCCCTTATTCAACCCGTGCGTTACGTGGGGTTTTTCGAGATATAATAGATGAGCTTGAATATAAAAACCCTGGGACACGGCATAGTATTTTGAACAGCTACGATGACATCAAGGATCTATTGTTGGAGAGGCATCCGCCTACTGAGTTAAATAATTGTTTTAGATGTGGTGAACCCACATCTCAAGATATCTGCAAAGCTTGTATGCTCAAGGACAGAATTTTATGATTTCTCTGGGGGGATATGATTATATTAAAAACCTTTTTATTCTTGATTATACTGACTCCTTTCTGAGATGAAACGTTTACTGCTTAGATGCAAACCTCTTGATGACCTGTTGGGTGGAGGAATTGAAAGCAATACAATTACTGAGATATATGGTGAGGCCGGGAGTGGGAAAACAAATATCTGTCTGCAAGCCTCCAGAGAATGTGTTGTTTCTGGCGAAAAAGTAGCATACGTTGATACTGAGAGCGTATCAGTAGAGAGACTTAGACAAATTTGCGAAGATTATGATTACAAAAAGATACTAGCAGGTATTCTGTTTTTTGATCCGTCTTCTTTTGAAGAGCAGGAAAAGATGATAAATAATGTCACTGAAATAGATGATGTTAGATTGATAGTAGTTGATACGTTCAACATGTTTTATCGTCTTAAATTAGAGGATGATGAAGAAGGGGCGAGTCGATCTTTAAACAGACAAATGACACATCTACAGTTAGCGGCACGTAAAAAAGATCTATATGTGTTATTGTCTGGGCAGGTTTATACTGCTGAAAACGATGACGTGAAACCATTTGCTGGGCGAGGCATTGAACATATAGCAAAGACCATAATTAAACTCGAAAAAGTTGGTGTTGGACGAAGGCAGGCGACGATTATAAAACATCGGTCTCAGCCAGAGAGAAAAAAGACTTTTTTTACTATAACTGCTAGAGGCTTAGAATAGAAAATGAGAAAAATTACACGTTGGCTTAATGAAAGTGTTTATATCACTCCGCTTTCACCCGCTTGTAAGATGTGTGCCCATGGTTCAAAACTAGTATTATTGATTACTGGTTTATGCCCTGCTAAATGTTTCTACTGTCCTATTAGCTTTGAAAAAGGTGGGAAGGATCGTATATTTGCTGATGAATGGGAACTCGATAACGAAGGCGATAAGAAGAAGCTGATACGTGAGGCGGAATACATTGATGCTACCGGTGCTGGTATCACTGGTGGGGATCCTCTTGTTGTTTGGAAACGAGTTAAGAGATATATATCTCTGCTTAAAAACACGTTTGGGCAGGATTTTCATATTCATCTGTACACGTCTGGTCTTAAAAATGGAGAACGTCTAGGTGATCTGGTATCTGCTGGTCTTGATGAGATAAGATTCCATCCATCACCCCGGTATTGGGGTATTATGGATAAGGGCCCGATATTATATTCAATAAAAAAAGCGTTGGAGACTGATGTTGATGTTGCTCTTGAGATTCCCGCTATTCCAGATAGGGATGATCAGGTTTTTTCTCTGATTAAATGGGCTGATGGTAGAGGAATCAAATGGGTTAATTTGAATGAGCTTGAGTATTCTGAGAGAAATTGTGATGCGTTAAACCATCGAGGTTATAATGTTAAAGATGATATCTCAGCGGCGGTCAGTGGAAGTCAGGGATCTGCTTATAGAATTCTTGATATGATTGCCCATGAGGATCTTGAGATCGGTGTTCATTACTGTTCATCGTCTTTTAAAGATGGTATACAGCTAACAAATAGGATTAAACGAAGGGCGAATAATATTGCACGGGATCATGAGATTATCAGCGATGAAGGAACTCTACTCAAAGGAGTGATTTATACACAAAATATGTCTCTGCATGCTCTCTATGAATCATTAAAACTGGAGTTTAATATACCTAATAATCATATTTTTTTGGATAAAGAAAAAAGTAGGATCGAGATAGGTCTTTGGATTCTTGAAAAGATTGCCCCTGTTCTTAAAAAACGTGGAATAAAGTGTTACATGATTGAGGAGTATCCCACTGCAGATGGATTGGAAGTAGAGCGAACCCCGTTGCCTTTTTAGACTGTAAAAAATTTATAGTGTCTTAATCTTTACCTGAAAAAGGTTTTTATAGGTGCCCCACATTCCAACTTTTACGTTTCCTACAGGAAATTAGCCTATGAAAAAATAAAAAGGAGGCTAAAAATATGGCGATGTATGTAAGATTCAAAACACCGAAAGAGGTACAGGATTTAGCCTATGATATTGTAGAAAAAGCTCGAGATAATGGGAAGTTAAGTAAAGGGGCAAATGAGACAACAAAACAGGTTGAGCGAGGTCAGGCAAAACTTGTTGTAATGGCCGAGGATGTTACCCCCGAAGAAATTCTTGCTCATATGCCTGTTTTATGCGATGAGAAAAACATTCCCTATACGTATGTTCCTAGTAAACAAGAGCTGGGCAATGCCGCTGGCTTAGGCGTTAGTACAGCCGCAGTAGCCGTTGTTAATCCTGGTAAAGAAAAAGGTGGCATTGAGAATATTGTCAAAAAGATAGAAGCATTGAAGAAACAGGGTTAAACTATGGTTGAAGGAACTCCTTGTGAAGTGGTAGAGATCATTGAAAGGACTGGTATGGCTGGTGAGGCTTCTCAGGTGAAAATACGGGTTTTAGATGGTATAGACAAGGGTAAGATTATCACGAGGAATGTTATGGGACCAGTTCAATTAGGCGATATCCTCATGTTGAGTGAGACTCAAAGAGAGGCAAAGAAGCTAGGTGGACCACGGTAAAGAGGTAATTGATTCTATGGTGGAGAGAAGAAAGTGTTCGTTCTGTGGAAATGAAATTGAGCCCGGTACTGGCAAGATCTTTGTTAAAAAAGATGGTACTGTACTGTTTTTCTGTAAGAATAAGTGTCAGAAGAACCTGTTGGATTTGAGACGTATCCCTAGAAGGGTTAGATGGAGCAAACATTATTTAAAAAAATAAAGACTATCGTGGATTAGAGATATGCAGATTCGTTTACCCTATGGCAAAAAGATTTTACCATTGGATGTGCCTGATAAAAATTTGTTGGATATTGTTTTACCTAAAGAGATTATTCCGCCGGGGCATCCTGAATCCATGATTAGGAGTGCTTTGGATAATCCTTTGGGTACGGATCGTCTTTCTGAGATTTCCAGCAAGGGCGATAGGGTTGCTATTGTGGTTGATGATTATACGCGGCCTTGTCCTACTAAGGAGCTTTTAACCCCGGTTTTAGAGGAGTTAAAAAAAGCGGGTATCTATGATTCTGATGTGTTGATAATTGTTGCTACCGGTACGCATAAGTCTCCGTCTCTTGAGAATATTAAAGAGATTGTTGGGGATAAGATTTCTCGGAATTATACGGTTATATCCAACGATTGCATCAATGGGGAATTCGTATCAGTGGGTAGATCAAAACGTGGCAATGAAATTGAGATATTGAAAGATTATGTGGATGCTGATGTAAAGATATTGGTTGGGGATATAGAATATCATTATTTTGCTGGCTATGGTGGAACCAGAAAAAGTATTCTTCCGGGATTAGCCTCGAAGAATACTATTCAGAATAATCATAGCATGATGTTCGAAAAAAATTCAAGAACTGGTATTTTAAAAGGTAACTCTATCCATGAGGAAATGAATGAGGCGATGCATCTTGCAGGATGTGATTTTGTTTTGAATGTTGTTCTTAACTCTCATCATAGTATTGTTGGTGCATGGGCAGGGAAACCTGAATCTGTTATGGATGCGGGTGTTAAACTTGTTGACAGCATGTATAAAAGGCAAATCAATGAAAAACCTGATATTATTATCGTGGCGGCAAATGGTCATCCACATGATATTGATCTCTACCAAGCAATGAAGGCGTTACAT
>Ga0172364_10004500_pt1 | contig 11091 bp, 8 predicted proteins | sample LakKivSesite10cm_FD_114545 | JGI IMG/M metagenome (GOLD analysis project Ga0172364, IMG submission 114545) | Sediment microbial communities from Lake Kivu, Rwanda - Sediment site 10cm | ecosystem: Environmental > Aquatic > Freshwater > Lake > Sediment | place: Rwanda: Western Province, Lake Kivu... | reverse complement strand
TCATTAATGGCCCGGATTACGCTTCGCTGAATCCGCAGCCTAAACCCGTAAAGCCGGACGAATCAACCTCCTGTTTTTTTTACCACGGAGTTGCACTGCTTTTCGTCCCGAGTGCTCAGTTACTCAGACTATTACGGAGTTTCACTGTTTTGATTATTCTAAACCGTGTAACTCGTTCTTATACTCCGTGTTACACCGTGGTTAAATATATATGGTACTTTAATTAAAACCATATCCTGCCTTCTGGAGGTCTTTTACTGATTTGAAAGGTTTTGGCGGAGTAAGATATTTATTAAGATGGTTATATATCTTCATCCTTATCTCCTTGGCTTCCATATAATCCATTCTGTCGAACGAGTGGCCTCCCGGCATGTTTTCAAAAATTTCATATGAGAAATTGCTTTTACCTTCTGCTTTAAGGGATTTGATGAGGTGTTCGACTTCGAGAACATTTACATCCTCATCATTTGTATTGGTATGGATGAGAAGCGGAGTATTCTGGTATTTGCTGACCTGCCAGGCCGGAGATCTTTTACGGTATTCAGCAACATTCTGATCTGCTGGTTTTCCGATAGCTGCCTGTTCTGAAAAAAGATCACGGTATTCCTGGTCTTTATAGCCCATCCTTGCTATCAGATCGCTGACAGGTACTCCTGTGAATGCAACTTTATATTTCTGAGGATATTCAAAAATATTGAAGAGAGCGATATATCCACCATGGCTCCAGCCTATGATACCCACTCTTTCTTTATCAACAATCGAGTAATTATCGATCATATACTGACGGCTGGCATCAACATCCTGGACCTCCAGACCTCCATAATCAATCATATTATAAAATCCTGCTCCGTATCCGGTAGATCCCCGGTATTCAGGGGCTGTCACAATATAACCCTGTGATACCATTTCTCTTATAATATGAGTATGATAAGTGGTGAAATTTGCGTGGACACCCCCGTGCGGAAGCACAAGAAGAGGATACTTTTTAGCCGGATCAATATCCTTCGGAATAAAGATATATGTCCAGAATTTAACAGGATTGCCTGCTCCCTGTCCTGTCGGGTTCCTCTCCTTTGCAAGGGGAGGACCTGTAAGATATACTTTATCTATAAAGGCAATGTCCCCTACTTTATCATACCACAGGACATCATCAATTTTCTTTTCAAGAATATCGAACCTGTGGCTCAGGTTCTCAAAGCTGGAATTCACCCGGTTGATGGCATTCATCAGTTCGGTCGTTCCGGGCTGTCCCGATATTCCTTTTGATAAAAATATCAGGAATAGTGATAAGAGTAATATTCTATTCATATAGTCATTTTTTATATGTTCGATCATTTGATGGTTTGATGGTTCGATTGTACTTTCAAACATTCGAACATTCGAACTTTCGAACCTTCGAACTATTTTACTTCAATTTTACCTTCAAAAACGAACGTTGCCGGTCCTGTCAGCCATAGATTAGTGATCTTTTCATTAATAATCTTCATCTCAACTCTGAGATCACCTCCTCTGGCTTTTACATTAACAGTACCTGTGTCAAAATGTCCATTCAGCACTGAGGCAATGGCAGATGCAGTCACTCCTGTACCGCAGGCCAGGGTCTCTTCCTCTACACCTCTTTCAAAAGTTCTGATATACAGACCTCTATCCAATACCTGGACGAAGTTCACGTTGGTTCCGCCCGGGGCAAAGAGGTGTGACCATCTCAATTCCTTTCCTTCCCTGTTAACATCTGTCTTGTCTATATCTTCACGGAAGACCACATAATGAGGTGATCCGGTATTAATAAAGTAGTTCCCGTCAATAATTTTATATTCATTCACATCACCCATTGAGAGCCTCACCTGGTCGTTATCAATAAAAGCCTGGTGAATGCCATCAAAAGCCTGGAATCTTTGTTTATTGCCTGCGATTTTCTCTTTCAGCGCGAAGTGAGCTGTGCAGCGTCCCCCGTTACCGCACATTGATCCGAGGTATCCGTCGGAATTGAAATATTTCATTTCGTAATCGCTGTTGTCATTACCTGAAACCAGTATAAGCCCGTCAGCGCCTATGCCAAAACGGCGGTCGCACAGTTTGTTAATAAGTTTTGAATCGTCTGGATTAAAATGACCGGCCCGGTTGTCTATGATTATGAAATCATTACCGGCACCCTGGTATTTGTTAAAAGAGATAATCTTCATTGTTAAAGTGAAGTTAAATGTCTGTAATTTGTTGAAAGTCATTCAAAAAATGCATGATCTTTGTAAAACAAAAATGCCAGAAAACGGTTGTAAAGATATGAATCTTTTATGAAGGTATAATATTTGCGAACCGCTGACAGGAAAACGAAAAGTAATAATGATAATAACAATTAAAACGTATTAAATATGAAAGGAAAGTATTTATTAGGAGGATTGCTGATGGCTGTAATTGGTGCCGCGATTGCATTATTCGCATATACGGTAATTATTGAAAAGCCGGCCGAAGCAGCCGTCAGGGACAGTTCCAGGATTGAAGTGCCGGAAGCTCAGGCAATCCTGACAGCTTTTCAGATGCAGGAAGGTCAGGTTGATTTTACATATGCCGCGGAACAGACAGTTCATGCAGTGGTGCACGTACGTACAAAATCTGTTGTTCAGCAGCCGGAAAACCCCATCCTTGAGTGGTTTTACGGTGACAGGTACAGCAGCAGGCCGAGGGAAGTTGCAGGTTACGGATCAGGTGTGATCATTTCTGAAGATGGCTATATCATTACAAATAATCATGTTATCGAGGATGCCGAGAATATTGAGGTCAAGCTGAATGATAACAGGATTTTCACAGCCAAGCTTATAGGAAGGGATCCGAGCACGGATATTGCCCTGCTGAAGATCAATGGGGATAATCTTACATTTGTGAAATACGGGGATTCCGATAAGCTGAAAATCGGACAATGGGTGCTTGCAGTTGGAAATCCATTTAACCTTACATCGACTGTTACTGCAGGGATCGTAAGCGCCAAGGGAAGAAATCTTGGTCTTCTGAACAGCGACTACAGCATCGAATCATTCATCCAGACCGATGCGGCTCTTAACGTCGGAAACAGCGGGGGAGCTCTCGTTGATTCCAAAGGCCTGCTGGTCGGCATTACTTCTGCCATCTATTCGCCAAGCGGCACATATGCAGGTAATTCATTCGCGATTCCGGTAAGTATAGTTAAGAAGGTAGTTGACGATCTGAGGGAGTTTGGGGAGGTTCAGAGAGCTATCATAGGCGTCAATATAACCGATGTTACCTCTGATGCTGCTGAGAAACAGGGTCTGAAAGAAGTAAAAGGTGCCCTGGTTACAAAGATCATCGACGGCGGCTCCGCAGCTGATGCCAACCTGAAAGAAAATGATGTGATAATTAAATTTGACGGGGTACCCGTAAATTCAGTTGCAGAGCTTCAGGAGCAGATAGGCAAGCATCGGCCGGGAGATAAGGCAACAGTCACTTATTACAGGAATGGAAAGGAAAACACGGTTCCTCTGACTCTGAAAAACCTGGCAGGCAACACAAGTGTTGTTAAACCCGGTATGGGAATAGGAATGGTATTTGGTGCAAGACTTGAACCGCTGAGCTCAAGTGACAAAAGAACGTACAATATCAGCAGTGGAGTGAGAATAGCGGAACTCAATGATGGTGTCTTCAAGGATATGGGACTCAAGAAAGGAACAATAATTACTTCCATTAACGGAAAAAATGTCAATAACTCTGATGAGGTAAAACAGGCTGTCAACAACAATGAGAGATCCCTGAAATCCATAGAAGGGGTTACTCCTGACGGAAGGAGCTTCACCTACAGATTCGGGTATTAATAATAAGTTCAGTTTATATAATTGATGATCAGGGGATTGTTTATTCAATCCCCTTTCAAGCAACAAAACGGAATTTATTTTGTTATTACATAAATATTTTGTAATTTTGCGAAAATTTTTTTAAACCAGGATGAGACAGCTAAAAATTACCAAATCCATAACAAACAGGGAAAGCGCCTCACTTGACAAGTACCTGCAGGAGATTGGTAAAGAAGAGTTGATATCTGTAGAAGAAGAAGTTGAACTGGCTCAGCGTATCAAAAAAGGAGACAGAACTGCTCTAGAAAAACTCACCAAAGCAAATCTGCGTTTTGTGGTCTCTGTGGCAAAGCAATACCAGAACCAGGGCTTAAGCCTCCCGGATCTTATAAATGAAGGCAATCTCGGTCTTATCAAGGCTGGAGAAAAATTTGACGAGACCCGCGGTTTTAAATTCATATCGTATGCTGTATGGTGGATAAGGCAGTCGATTCTCCAGGCCCTGGCAGAGCAATCCAGGATTGTCAGACTTCCGCTTAACCAGGTTGGTTCGCTGAATAAGATAAACAAAGCCTTTTCAAAATTTGAGCAGGAGAATGAGCGCACTCCGTCTCCTGAAGAGCTGGCTGAGGTACTTGAGCTTCCCAAGGAAAAAGTGACCGATACCCTGAAGGTATCAGGAAGGCATGTCTCCGTGGATGCTCCATTTATTGAAGGTGAGGATAATAGTCTTCTTGATGTGCTTACCAACTCCGATTCACCCGTGGCAGACAAACTTCTCATGGATGAATCGCTGTCAAGGGAAATATACAGGGCGCTTGCCACTCTTACTGAAAGGGAAAGGGATATCATCCGTTTCTTCTTTGGCATAGGATGCCAGGAAATGACTCTTGAAGAGATAGGTGAAAAGTTTGGTCTTACCCGTGAAAGAGTACGTCAGATAAAGGAAAAAGCTATCAGGAGACTGAGGCATACTTCAAGGAGCAGGCTGCTGAAAGGTTACCTGGGTTAGTTTTTTCTAAATTATTTTTATTACATAGGGCGTCTTTATCGCAATCTCCTTCATATAGCCCCTAAATCCCCTGAAGTGGACTTAGAATTTGTAAATCATTCAGCCTCTGCTATGCGAAGTTTGTAACTTCGCTTTCGTAAATAGTAGTCTCAGACTGCTTTTTATTGATGTGACGAAGTCTCAGACTTCGCCGAATGAATGAATTTTAATTCCATAAAATTTACGTAGGTTTGTCTGGATTTCAGAATAATTCCTCTTACATGGATTTCAAACTTGTTTCTGATTTTGTTCCCACGGGAGACCAGCCGGAAGCAATAACCCAGCTGGTCGACGGACTGAACAGGGGAATCCCGTTTCAGACACTTCTTGGGGTAACCGGTTCAGGCAAAACTTTCACAATTGCAAATGTCATCGAAAAAGTACAGAGACCTGTGCTTGTCCTAAGTCACAACAAAACACTTGCAGCACAGCTTTATGGCGAATTCCGTCAATTCTTCCCGGACAACAGGGTTGAATATTTTGTCTCCTATTACGACTATTACCAGCCTGAAGCGTATCTTCCTGTTTCAGATACTTATATTGAAAAAGATCTTTCGATAAATGAAGATATCGAAAAACTGCGCTTGAGCGCGACATCGTCTCTTCTTTCAGGAAGGAAGGATGTAATTGTGGTTTCCTCGGTCTCATGTCTTTATGGAATAGGTAATCCTGATGATTATCATTCAAGTACGGTTCAGGTACACCGTGGACAGAATATCGCCAGGAATCAGTTCCTCCGAAAGCTTGTCGACAGTCTTTATTCACGCAACGAACTGGAATTCAGGCATGGCACGTTCAGGGTGAGAGGCGATACCATTGATGTCTACCCAGCCTATGCAGACATTGCCGTAAGAATTGTCTTCTTTGGAGACCAGGTGGAAGAGATAAGCACATTTGATCCCCTGAGCGGAAGCAGGCTTGAAATCCTTGAAGAATATATAATTTATCCTGCAAATATCTTCGTGACTACAAAAGACAGGATACACCAGGCTATCGGCATGATACAGGAAGATATGGTCAGGCAGATGACACATTTCGATGAAATTGGTAAAAAGGAAGAGGCTAAACGGCTTGAACAGAGGGTATCATATGATCTGGAGATGATAAAGGAACTGGGGTACTGCAGCGGTATTGAGAATTACTCCCGTTATTTTGACGGAAGATCTCCGGGTACGAGGCCTTTCTGCCTGCTTGACTATTTCCCTGATGACTTCATTACAATAATAGACGAAAGTCATGTAAGCATCCCTCAGATAAGAGGAATGTACGGAGGGGATCATTCGAGAAAGCAGACTCTTGTGGAATACGGATTCCGTCTGCCGGCAGCGCTCGATAACAGACCGATGCGCCTTGAGGAATTCGAAGCTCTTACCGGACAGATCATCTATGTCAGTGCCACGCCTGCCGATTATGAGCTTGAAAAAAGCGAAGGTGTCTTTGTTGATCAGGTAATAAGGCCTACAGGACTCCTGGATCCTCCCATCGAAGTGAGGCCGAGCATGAACCAGATTGACGACCTTATGGATGAAATAAGACAGAGGGCGGCTGCAGGGGAGAGGACACTGGTGACGACAATTACCAAGCGAATGGCTGAAGAATTGTCAGCGTATCTGTCGAAATTCGAAATCAGGTGCCGCTACATCCATTCAGACATTGATACGTTAGAACGTATTGAAATTATGGAGGGATTGCGTACAGGTGCGTTTGATGTGCTGGTAGGTGTCAACCTCTTAAGGGAAGGACTTGATCTCCCTGAAGTCTCGCTTGTGGCAATACTCGATGCCGACAAGGAAGGATTTCTGCGTTCTTCACGATCGCTTACCCAGACCGCGGGAAGAGCTGCAAGGAATCTGAACGGAAAAGTGATCATGTATGCCGATACGATAACGTCCAGCATGCAGATGACAATTGATGAGACAAACAGGCGGCGGGCCAAACAGCTGAAATTCAATGAGGAAATGGGTATAACCCCTACCCGGATATTCAGGAAGACAGGATCAATCCTGACAGGATTAAGCAAAAAAGGTGTATTGGTAAAAGCATATATTGAACCTGAGAGAGCCGACATAGCGGCAGATCCCGTGGTGAAATACATGAACAGGGAAGCTCTTGAAAAAGCAATTGAGAAGACGAGAAAGAATATGGAAAAAGCCGCGGCTGATCTTAATTTCATTGAAGCCGCGCGTCTCAGGGATGAGGTGTCAGATCTTCAGAAGCTGCTGAAAAAGAAAGTCTGAGTTCTTAATTGATAGATAGTAGGCAGTTGGTAGTATTTGTGATTATTGCCAACTGCTTTTGCTTTGTGCCAACTTATATACGGACTTCAATTGCTATTGGATTCCTTTACTATCGGGTTGCAGTCCAATCGCTTGTATTCCCTTTTGTAACATTTGAGACTTTTCCGCCCATCCTGTCTCCGCTTACCTTTCCGGTATAAAGAGAATCGTTTACCCTGAATGTTATATCGTTGCCGCGAAGTCTTCCCTCTGTGATAGTATAAGATTTTGCTCCGCTTGTAAGTTTGCCGTATATCATCTGGAACTGCTGGTCAATCTGAAGTTCATCATTTCCGATCTTCCATGTTCCGTTTACCTTGGCAGGAATTATCCAGAGAAGGGCAGTATTCCAGCTGTTCCAGTTATCATCAGTTTCCACCTCATAGTCTGGTTCCCACTCACCCATGGTGAAAGTATTTGAAACGATCCGGGTCCCGGGTTTAAGATCCAGAAGCTTTGGCCGCAGCTTAAGATTTATTTCCGGGAGAAGGAACATTGTTATGACTGTTGCTTTAGAAAGGTCATATTCATAAAGGTCAGCTTCAATGAACTGAGCCCTGCTGCTGACACCTTCCTTCTCGGCGTTTCTCCTTGAAAGAGCAACCATATCAGGATTATATTCAATGCCTACGGCATGAGCGCCGCGCTTCGCGGCTGAAATTACTGTCCGCCCGTCACCCGATCCGAGATCCACCACAAAATCCTGTGAAGTCACTTTTGCTATCGAGAGCATCGTATCGACAAGCACCTGGGGTGTCGGAACCCAGACAACATCTTTCCCCTGCTGGCCGACTTCAGGAACAAATCCCTGGTCGGATTTATTCTGCGCATGCAAACCCAGCGATAATAAGAGAAGCAGGACAACCGATATGATCCTGGTAGATAATCCTGAATATTTCATAATAATCCTCCTTTTTACTTGTTAAAAAATGAAACTAAAATTACCTGTTTATTTTAAATTACCGTTACTATTATCAAGATTTTTTAACAGAATAATCCAGTTTTAGACCCGGAGTAATGACCTTACCTTCAAATTAAGAACCCTGAGTTACCAATAGATTCCAGTCTGATTTTAATCTTTCATAAAATGTCTTTTCCCATAAAGTCTTATAGTCCTGATTATTGTAATGCCTTGAGGCACTCCGGATGATCAGGCCGAGCCCGTTTTCAGTCTCTTTCCAGTCGGTGATCTGTTCCCATTCCCATTCATTTTCATTTCCAATATATTTTATAAGGAAGTCAAGTGCTTTTTGCAGGGATCCTCCCTTTGGACTCGTATAGATGAAGATATTCACGCCAAGCTTAAGGCCGGTTTCCCCTGCATCAAAGAAATTCCTGAGATTTGAGACTGAATAACCGAATGCTTTCGTCCTTATCAGTTCCTCAGGCTGGCGCCCGTCAGCCTCTATCATTGAATCAATACGCCTGGCAGGTATTTCGGATATCTTTTTCATTGCATACTCCCTGTTACCAAGGAAAATGGCAATACTGCTTACAATCACATCGTAAGCCACAGCATGATTGTTGAAGTAATTATCCTCGTCCCTGCCATTGCTGCTTGTAGTGAGCCAGATGAAGAAATCAGAAAACCAGTTCTTTATGAGTTCCATGTCACCGGTTGGAAGTGATCCCGATCTGTCAAGCAGAGTGATAGCATCCACAAGGTCAGACATTCCGCGGACATCTATTATACCGATCCCCCTTCCTGCAGTTATGCCGGGTATTGCCTGAGCGAATTTAAGATGAGGATTCATTTTTGTTTCAGGCTGGAGGAACCATACCTTCAGGAGAGATACCGCCTTTTCCGAATACCTGGTATCGCCTGTGAAAAACCAGGCAAGCGATAACCTGTTTACGGCCGTGATCAGATTGCCCAGCTGTGCCCTGTCTATTCCGGCTTCCGGATTGCTTACGCCATCACGCCGTATATAAGGTAATCCATCAGGTTTTGTGGTATCGGGCCACCAGTAGGGACCCTGACTCATGTAATCATTGATTGTGCCGCCGGGGGGAATTGTTTTCTTCAAAGTTACAGAAAAGGGTCCCCGTTTAAGTGAGTTGTCTGCTTCTTTAATAAGTCTTTCAAATGCGGGATAATAAATTGAAGTCTTCTTTTTTATGCTTTTCTTCACTTTCATCATATGATCATAATCCCATCCTGCAAACTCAGGGGCCGTTTCCTTCATGGAGCATACAGATAAAAGGGGAACTAACGCCATCATTAGTATTAAGTTATTTCTCATTTGAGGGTGCTTGTTTCTGTTCATAATGATAAAAATACTTGTAACAGATCTTAATCAGCAGGCTTTTACCATTTCGTTTACAAGGCGTGCGATTGCCAGGCAAGATGTAAGCCCGGGAGATTCCATGCCTATAAGATTTATCAATCCTTTCAGGCCTCTTTCACTCTCTTCCTTTATATAGAAGTCGTGGACAGGTTCTCCCCGTTTCTGGATTTTAGGCCTTATTCCTGCCATATCCGGAGCAATATCTTCAAACTGCAGGAAGGGCAGGAATTTCCTGGCTGATTTCCAGAATTCTTCCTGCTTCGACGGATCAACTTTATAGTCATAAACCCTGGTGTCAAGATATGTAACGTCAGGTCCGAGTTTTACCCCGCCCGTCATATCAACCGTGACATGAACACCTATACCCTCCATATTATGATGGGGGATAGGATATATCAATCTGCTTATCAGCCTGTTCTTTGGCGGATTTACCCTGAAATACTCGCCCTTGCAGAAGCTTATTTCAAGGTTTTTATCTTTAATCCCGGCCATCTCAGCTATCACATCGGATGTCAGACCGGCCGAATTAATCAGTATCCTTGTTGTGAAACTGAATGGTTCACTGTCCGGACCGATAACAGTGATTTCATAACCTCCTTCGATTTTCCTTACCGAATTAACCTCGCTTCCATAGACAAACTGGCCGCCATTATTGACAGTATTTGTCTCGAAACGCTTCATGAGGGAATGTGAATCCACTATTCCGGTTGTTGGCGAAAAAAGAGCCTTCAGGGCAAAAATATCCGGTTCCATTTCAGCAACCTGCTCTTTTTCAAATAAGGAAAGATATACCCCGTTTGCGGCTGCAGTTTCTTTGATGCCCAGGATCACTTCTATTTCTTCTTCTGATGTAGCAACTATCAGCTTTCCGCAGTTTTTGTGGGGGATATCATATTTTCTGCAATATTCGTATAATAAAGCATTGCCTTCAACACAAAGCCTTGCTTTAAGGCTTCCCTTCGGATAATAAATCCCGGCATGGATAACCTCGCTGTTCCTGCTGCTTGTCTCCTGCCCGAACGTGGAATGCTTTTCCACAACAAAAAGATTATTACAGGATTCCGATAGTGCATCGCCAATTGCCAATCCTATTACTCCTGCCCCAATTATTGTTATGTCAGCATCCATCAGCATTTTGTTTTACCAAAACAGTTAACTTTATCGCACGAATCTGCCTGGGATAATGAAAAATGCAAGTTTACACATTTTACTGATATCTTCTGTAACCCTTATTTCCTCCTGCACAAAAGATCTTCCCATAGACCGTTATTCAGTGGTAACAAGACACAATATAGTCAACAGTAAGATTGACAGTCTTAATTCTTTGTCTGTGGGGAACGGGGATTTTGCCTTTACAGTTGATATAACCGGTCTGCAGACATTCCCTGGCTATTATTCACGCGGTATTTCTCTGGGAACGATGTCGAACTGGGGCTGGCATACGGGAGAAAATCCCGACGGGTTCAGCCTGAAAGACGTGTACAGGACATATAATGTGCACGGAAGGCAGATAGATTATGTTCACCAGTTCAGGCCGGGTGAAGATATAAGGAAAGCTGCAGCTTCAGATTGGCTGCGCGCAAATCCGCATCGGATACATCTGGGTATAATAGGATTACAGATAATTGACAGGGACGGGAATGAGATTTCCATTAAAGATATTCATAATAATAAAC
>Ga0172364_10004496_pt1 | contig 11095 bp, 11 predicted proteins | sample LakKivSesite10cm_FD_114545 | JGI IMG/M metagenome (GOLD analysis project Ga0172364, IMG submission 114545) | Sediment microbial communities from Lake Kivu, Rwanda - Sediment site 10cm | ecosystem: Environmental > Aquatic > Freshwater > Lake > Sediment | place: Rwanda: Western Province, Lake... | reverse complement strand
TCTCTGCCAAAGTCAGACATGCATTCTCGCGAGCCTCACTTTTATTTCTATAGAAGATACGCCCCAAGCCCACGCTGCACGGAAAATCGCCCACTGGTGCAGGACGTCACACTGATAATTATGTCTTATCAAAGTGCTCGACGTCAAGAGTTAACCGCTGGCGTCAGCAGATGACCCATTTCAGTCAGCCCGAAATAGCGAACTCTACACTGCCAGCCCGGCAATCTGCATATTGAGCCAGATAGACAACCCACCAACTCTCGGTTCTCTGGCGTTTTACGTAATAGACTGAAGGTAGGTAAGTCCTTCTTCGGACCGACGGTAAGGTCTACATCATTGATTCTTGTGTCCGTGTCTGGTTAGAAGTTGTCGGGGTATATTCCCATATCATGAGCGCTTTGGAAGCTGTTAAGAAAGTTAGATTTCTTAGGTTCTTGCTTTTCATAAGACCTTTTTAGATAATAACTTAGAAACAATACCGTAAAAAATGCGGAAAAAACCAGAAAAAAACCACAAAAAAGTCTTGCTTTAGTCGATATAGAATCGTATAGTTATTATAGATTTTTGTCACGCAAAAGACTATACTCGCCAGCGATCCTTTGAGGTCGCTGGTATACAATATTCGCCAGCGATCGCTAAACGGTCGCTGGCTTGTTTTTTGAGAGGGCATGACTATGGACAGATACGCTGTTTTCATTGATGGGGGGTATGCCAGGAAGGTACTTGAGCAATTTGGCAACGTACGTGCCTCCTATCTCAAGTTTTCCGAGCATGTTGCTGCCGGTCAGGAAAGATTGCGTAATTACTATTACGACTGTGCTCCGTATGTGAGTTCACCACCTACCTCGGAGGAAAAAACCAGAAAAGCTGGTTTCGATCGTTTTGTAGCAGCGTTGGAGCGGCAGTCACGCTTCCAGGTCAGGCTGGGAAGGCTTGCCAGGCGCGGCGAATTCCCAAATGGTACTCCCAGATTCGAGCAGAAGATGGTGGACATCCTTCTTGCAGTTGACCTAGTTCAACTTAGCGTGGGGCATCAAATTCAGCGGGCTGTTCTCTTAGCGAATGATAGCGACTTTGTGCCAGCGATTGAGATCGCACGTAATGCTGGCACTGTTATAGAGCTCTATTATCATATACCCCCGCCGCCACACACAAAACTTATGAATGCTTGCGATGATCGCATTCCGATTGACGGCCACCTAATCGATAAGATCAAACTTGAATAGCAATCCTTTCGTATTTGGGAACAAGAATTAGGCTAAGCTGGCTCGACTATCGGGACAGAATCTGACCAGGAAAAAGAAACAATCTGGACAGACTCTTGTGTCTGATTCCTCATCTTCGTTGGGAAAATAGGGGCGGACTCGGTTCGACCGCCGGCTGGACCAATCCTTCGACCTGAGCCTCGGCCCAAGTCTGGACAGGCTCGTAGACGACCGCACCATCATTGTCATAGTAGTAGTTGTATGTATAGTAATTGTAGGTGTCGCCTTGTACTTCCTGGGCGACATGATAATACCCGCACCAGTAGTACGGATGGCAGCCGTACCAATAGTAACGAATGTATCCGTAGTCCATAGGCCAGTAGCCGCCCAGATTTGCAATTTTGCGCCTGAGCTGCTATAAATATGAAAACTACCATTGAGACTGCTAAGAAATACAGGCTGTCTCGGAGGCGTAGAAAGTGCAACCTCTCATTATCGTTGGCTTTATTGCGTTAATTGTAGTCCTGGGCATCCTGGGCTATATTAGCGCCGCGAAACGCCGCCAGGCGATGGCTACCCTGGCAGCCAAGCTCGGTCTACGCTTCGACCCGAACAAGAACTGGGACATAGCCCAACGTTATAGCTTTTTAGACAAGCTGCGGTCCGGGTACAATCGTTACGCATTCAATATTATGGCCGGCAATTATCAAGGCCACGATGTAAGTCTGTTTGACTACCACTATGAAACCCATTCTACAGACTCCAAGGGACGCCGCCAAACACACCACCACTATTTCTCTTTTTTCATCTTGCATCTGCCGGCATCCCTGCCCGACCTCCGCAGGACACCTTACGGCGGGCAGGCGGGGTTTCCGGAGCTGATCATCGGTCCGGAGGGGTTCTTCTCAAAGATTGCCCAGGCAATAGGGTACGATGACATCGATTTTGAGTCGTATGAATTTTCCCGCAAGTTCTGCGTCCGCTCCACCGACAAGAAGTTCGCATACGATGTGTGTAATGCCCGTATGATTGAGTACCTCTTGTCGAACACCGACCTGACTATAGAGATTGAGGGCGACGCCCTTGCCATTTCGTTCAGCTCCCAGTTATCGCCGGAGCGCATAGAGCCGAATCTAAATCGACTCATCGCATTAAGGTCGCTTATGCCGGAATACGTATTCTCCCCGAGGTGATTATGTTGGGACTATTGATTCTGGTCGTTGTTGTCTTATTGCTGCCGGTCATTTACGTTTTGCTAACGTACAATACACTGGTGGCTCTTCGGAACTACATTCGTGACGCCTGGAGCAATATCGACACAGAGCTGAAGCGGCGGTACGATCTGATTCCCAATTTGGTTGCTACGGTCAAAGGGTACGCAGCCCATGAAAAGGATGTCTTCGAGCGTGTCACTTCCTTGCGGGCACAGTGTCTAGCCAGCCAGGGTGCTCCCCACGAGCAGGCAGCAGACGAGAACCAACTGGTGGATGCGCTGCGGCAGCTTCTGGCAGTTGTGGAGAACTACCCTCAACTTAAAGCGGACCAGCATTTCCTGAAACTTCAGCGGGAGCTGGTTAACACCGAGGACCGTATTCAGGCAGCCCGGCGTTTTTTCAACGGCAATGTCCGTGACTATCGCAACAAATGCCAAACATTTCCAAGCAGCGTTATCGCCAGCATGTTTGGTTTTGAGTCGCAAGAATACTTTCAGGTACATCCATCAGTCCGTGAGGTTCCCGATGCGGACTTCGGATAGTCTATGGGTGATTCGGGCTTAGATTCGAATTGCTGTACAGCGATACTACGACTTAGTCAACAATTTTATAAACCATGTCGCCTTTTCTTACGCGCTCGGACAGCTTCACACCGACAGAGTCTTTAGCCTTAGCCTGTTCAACGGCCACGTTGTCAATCTGCATTGATTCAACATTCATTTCAAGGTCGGTAGTATGACCCTTAATGTGGATCCTATCTCCCAGTTTCAAACCCCCGGTTAACTCGATAGCGGCTACTACCGGTCGGGCGAAGAAATCTGCTACCTTTCCTATTAACTGCTCAGGCATTTGCGTATCTCCATATTCTAATTGCTAACTTTTGACGCAGATTAAGCTATCTGGTATTGTAACCAATCTTTATTGCAAGGCAAGCCAGAACCATCTTGGCAAAGACTATATGTACAACAAGGTTTACAGAAGCGATTTTTTGCTGCTGTTGGCGGCTTTCATTTGGGGGACGACCTTCGTCGCGCAACGCAAGGCAATGGAATATATGGGGCCTATGACTTATAACGCAATGCGTTTTGCTCTGGGTGCAGTAACACTTTTGCCCGTGATCGTGTGGCTGCGTCTGGTCGGTAGTAGGGCTGGGCAGGCAAACTGGGGGCGGCCTATGATATTGGGAGCCTCGCTTGCCGGGCTGGCGCTATTCGCTGGGGCATCTTTCCAGCAGGTGGGCTTGGTCTATACTACGGCAGGCAAGGCCGCTTTTATCACGAGCCTTTACGTCGTGATAGTTCCTTTTGTGGGCTGGTTCCTTGGGCAACGGTGTCAAATTTCAGTGTGGATGGGCGCAATCCTGGCAGCCGCTGGATTGTATCTTTTGAGCATAACAGAGTCATTTACAGTCGGCAGGGGGGATATGCTGGTTCTGATCAGCGCATTCTTTTGGGCTGTGCACGTGCTGCTGATTGGCTATCTTGCAAAACGGGCAAATCCTGTGCCCATCGCCTGCATACAATTCTTCACCTGCTCAATCCTCAGTATGCTGATGGCCGGGCTTACTGAGCAATTTAGCACTGGAGACATCGGGCAGGCGGCGGTTCCAATCCTCTATGGCGGCGTATTGTCGGCTGGCGTAGCTTTTACTTTGCAGGTGGTCTGCCAGCGGACCTGTCCGCCGGCGCACGCGGCGATTATTATGAGCCTGGAGACCGTGTTCGCCGCTTTAGCGGGCTGGGCGATACTCGGTGAGAGATTCCAGTTGCGGCAAATTGCAGGATTTGCGCTAATGCTAACGGGATTCCTGGTTGTGCAACTTCCTCGATTGTTATCGTTGCAAGAACGGCCATTGCAGCATAAAATATGATTAGGAGAAAAATATGAAGCTGACACGATATTTATTGACTTGCCCACCAGGCGTAAGGCGGGCGAGCCTTACCATCGTTATTTGCCTAGCATGGCTAAGCGCACAAGTGTATGCCGATGCTTTAGCTGAAGGCGCTGCCCTGAGCTTGTCGAAGGGACAGACCAAGGAGAAGGTCCAGCCGGTCATTCCACTTAAAGCGCAGACTTTTCGTCTGGAGGATGTTCGCCTGCTTGAAGGTCCATTTAAGCACGCGATGGAGCTTGACCGAGCGTATCTGCTGTCGCTGGATGTGGATCGGCTGCTCCACAATTTCCGCGTCAACGCAGGACTGCCCTCTTCTGCCAAGCCGCTGGGCGGCTGGGAAGAACCGAATTGCGAGCTGCGAGGGCATTTTGTCGGACATTACTTGACTGCTTGTGCAATGATGTACGCAAGCACCGGCGATGAACGGCTTAAGGACAAAGGCAATGCAGTCGTGTCGGGTCTTGCCGAGTGCCAGGCAAAAATCGGAAGCGGTTACCTGAGTGCCTATCCGGAGGAATTCATCGATAGGGTCGAGGCTCTCAAGCGCGTGTGGGCGCCGTACTATACCCTGCATAAGATTTACGCCGGCTTACTCGACATGTATGTCTATTGCGATAACCAGCAGGCGCTGCAAGTGTGCGAAAAGTTTGCCGATTGGGTCATCTCTCGCAATGCTCGTCTATCCGACGAGCAGATGCAAAAGATGCTTGGCACTGAGCATGGCGGAATGAATGAGGCCCTTGCCAACCTTTACGGCCTTACCGGGCAGCAGAAGTATTTGAAGATAGCACAGCGTTTCAATCACATGGCGGTCATTGGCCCGGCTTCGGAGCGGCAGGATAAACTAACCGGTTTGCATGCCAACACCCAGATTCCAAAATTTGTGGGCACGGCTCGGCAGTACGAACTTACGGGCCAGGAATGGCTCAAGACCGCGTCAACTTTCTTCTGGGACACCGTCGTCAACGAACGCTCTTACGTAATTGGCGGAAACAGTGACGGTGAGGGGTTCTCGACAAAGGAACGGTTGTCCGAGGCCCTCGGCCCCAATACCACCGAGACCTGTAACACTTACAACATGCTCAAGCTTACCCGACATCTATTCTGCTGGAAGCCGCGAGCCGAGTATGCCGATTATTACGAGCGGGCACTTTACAATCACATCCTGGCATCGCAGAATCCCGAAACAGGGATGATGTGCTACTATGTGCCTCTGCGGTCGGGTTCGAGGAAAACCTATAGTGATCCGCTCAACTCGTTTTGGTGCTGCACCGGCACGGGCATAGAAAACCACGCAAAATACGGCGACAGCATCTATTTCCACAGCGACACCGATCTGTGGGTCAATCTGTTCATCGCCTCAGAGCTGAACTGGAAGGCAAAGGGCCTGAAGCTCCGCCAGGAAACGAATTTTCCCGACGAAGGTAGCAGCCGGTTCGTATTTGCCTGCGAAAACCCTGTCCAGCTAAATCTGCTTGTTCGCCATCCTTACTGGTCTATTTCTGGTTTCCAGATCAGAGTGAACGGCCAGGCAATATCTGAGTCTTCCACGCCTGGAAGTTATGCCAGCATATCGCGCGTTTGGAGAAGCGGCGACACGGTGGAAATACGAATGCCATTTAGTCTGCGCACAGAAGGTTTCCGCGACAATCCGCGGCGTATCGCTTTTATGAATGGCCCGCTTGTGCTTTGTGCCGAAGTGGACACGAAGAAGGGCATCCCAGCGGTTGTTGCCCAGGAAAACGTAGTACTTGGCAGCCTGAAACCAGTCGCCGGCAAGCCGTCTATCTTTACCGGTTCGCCGGAAGTGTTCCGCATTCCTGGCCAGGAAGAAGGGCCCAGTATTACACTTGAGCCGTTCTACAAGATGCACGGTGACCGGCACTACGTAGTTTACTGGGACGTCTTCACCCCCCAGCAGTGGCAAGAGAAAGAACAAGCCTACAAGGCTGAGCTTATCCGCGAAAACCAACTGCAAGCCCGGACGGTGGACCAGGTTCGGCCTGGTGACAGGCAGAATGAGCGAGACCACAACTTGCAGGGCGAAAAGACGGCATCCGGCGACTTCTTGGATCGCAGGTGGCACCACGCAACCGATGGCGGCTGGTTCAGCTACGATGTAAAAGTGCTGCCAGATCAGCCGCAGGAGTTGTCCGTAACCTATTGGGGTGGCGACAGCGGCAACCGCGTCTTTGATATACTCGTAGATGGTGTTAGAATCGCCACAGAGCGTCTTGAGAACAACCGGCCCGGTAAGTTCTACGATGCTGTATATCCGATTCCCGAATCGCTCACCAAGGGCAAGCAAAAGGTCATCGTCAAATTCCAGGCTCATCCTGGCGCGTGGGCAGGGGGGGTCTTTGGTCTTCGCGTTCTGGTCAGCCCAAAGTAGGCTGTGGCGTATCCCTGGCTGGGCTCGGAGCATGCTTTTGAAGGCCAGTGAGCAGATAGTTTTTCACTATCATATCCCAGCTCATGTTTGTGGCTAAGCCATAGCCGGTCCCAATCAGATCCTCAATTTCAGATTCGTTTTGTGGCAGGCGCTGCACTATTTCTTCCGCGACCCTTTTGCTCTCCTTGATCTCTATCTGGTCCCGCGCCGCCCGGTCCAGTAATTGTAAATTTTCAATTGTCAATTTGCGATTTTTGAGCTGACCATCCAGATTGGTATAATCAGCTACGATGACATTGCGAATCTTGGATTTCCAATCTCCAATTTGCAACTTCTCAAACGTATCCCGTAACAAGCCGGCACATCCGCAGACATTACTGAATACGCATATTCCTCCGAATGTTAACGGCTCCAGTTGAGATATGCCGAACGGCTCATAGATGCTCTGCCCGAATTCGACATCGGTTCCTCTGCGGATATCCATAAACTCCATATCTTCGGGCATTTTTCGACCACAGTTTTTCTGGCGGAATCCAAACTGGTTGATGAAGATGATTTTTATGTCTCGACTTTTGGCATTGAATTCTTGCACAAAGGCGTAGAATTTGGCCTCACTGCCGGATAGATCTGGCCAACCTTCTCTGTGAACGACAGGCCAGTTATACATCGACTCCATATTGAAGATGTCTTGGCTGGGTCGCTGCGGCATCTCGGTGGATAGCACAAAAAGCACGGCTGTTTTACCTAAAGATCGCAAATTCGCTTCTATTGGATACAATACGCGTAAATCCCGCCACAGGGCTTTGCTGCATACAAGCCTAGTGACGTGTGTGAATACGAAATCCGGCTTATAGCCCAGCAGGATTTGGCAATAACTTTGCAGCTTTTCTTTTGAGGCGAGTTTTTCAGCCACAGTGATTCTATATGCAGGAATGCCATTATACGCTATATGGATGTCCGCTGACTCGAATTCCGGCGCGAGAAATCGCAACTCTTCTGCTGCATAATCGCCGACCGCATATATGTAGTCGCAGTATTTCGAAGCTTCCACCAGGGCGTGTTTGAAGTAGGAACTCTGGTCGCCGAACACGTCGTTGACGTAGAGTTTGTCTTGATGGGCTTGTTTGATGACGTTGTAGAACATGGTGTCGTGGCCGGGGTGCTCTTCAACAATGCGTCTCATTGTAGCTACTTCGTGGGCGTAAAAAATCGTTGTGAAATTGGCCCGACTTGTCGGGCGTTCGAGGATAGCTGCTAATGCCGTGGGCATTCCCATAAACTCGTGCGAGATGATGACCGTCGATTCGCTACCAGCGCCCAGCGCTTTTAATGCAGCGATGGCCACCGGCGCTAGCCTTACATACTGTTCATACTCCCACAAGTGCTCATATAAATCGCTGCGGAGACCAAATTTTTCGTATAGGCGTTTCTTGAAGTCGTTGATTATGGCTTTGTCGATGTGTCTTACGTCGACCAGCAGCACCTCTGGTGAGCTTTTTACACCCGTCTGCTCGTCCACGAATATCCGCCTGCCGTAGACAATACCGGTGTTGTAAAAGCTCTCTAGCTTACGAAAAGCCGGCGCATAGCCAGGGTTTATGAGACCATCAATAGATGAGTAGAGTACCTCGCCGTTCTCACCGAGACGATCCAATGCCGAGCCTTCTGTAGTGAACAATGGGCCTACAATAATAGACCGCTGGACTGCGTTGAGGTAAGATTTAGACGTGAAAAGGCCGTGCAGGACTGCACCTATACCGCCTATCTTCCCTATTGTCTCATGGGTGACGTGCACAACTGTCGTTTCGTTAGCCATACCAAGTTTCCCTCCAAGTTCCAACAAGCAAGTTCAACCGAGTTTTATTGCACCTGCCTTATAAAATATAAGAAATAGCTCAGCGTGAGCCAAATTGGGGTGACCTGCTCAGTCTGTGGCTTTGTAGATTGGGGAAACTGAGAGAGATGGATAATATGAGTGTATTTTCGGACTCTATCCATCGAAAGCGGAGGAGAGAATTCTTCCGCTTATAGTTAGCTTATTCTAGTCCGTAGGTTTCTTATGAGGCCCGAGAGCACATGCGGTGGGATGTCAGCCAGTTCCGGTTCAGGAATCTGGCTAACAGCTATCTGATCGAGGATTTTGGCTGCTTGGCGGCGATAAGGTGCTATCAAATCTGCGGTCCTTTGGGCTTCGTCCAGTTCGCCGTCTGCCATTAGGCGAAGATAGGTAATTATACGCTTTGTCAGCTCTTTCTCGTTTATTTCGGCTGCGTATCCGTCCAATCCAACCGTCTCGGGAATCTCTCTTTCCTGCAATATGTCCTGTGTAAGCCGATGCGTCTCCTCCATCAACCGCTGCTTTTTTTCTTCATCGCTTTCGTCTATCGGGGCAAGCTTCAGCTCTTCGTCACCACTAAGGTTGGGGACATATATTTTGTTGCGACAGGCCGGACATTTCACCCATTTGCCGGCTGCGCTATCTTGCGCTCCCACCTTTTTGCCGCAATGATCGCAGTGAAAGGTTATCGCCATTTTTATCACCTCTGATGAAACAGTTGCTATTTGTGTTCTTTATATTCCGCAACTACCTCTGTGGTTATTCCACCCCGCGGACTGAATCGCGAGGTAACTTTCATCCATCGCGGTTTGCAAGCCGTTCGCAAATCATCCAAGATATCGTTTGTCAGAGCCTCGTAAAAAATGCCTTTATTGCGGTAGCTTTGCATGTAGAATTTCAGGCTCTTCAACTCGATGCAGAATTTGTCCGGACAGTATTCGATGACAATTTCGCCGAAATCTGGCTGGCCCGTGCGCGGACAAACGCTGGTGAATTCAGGACATCTTATGGTGATACAGTAATTCCGCTCAAGACGAGGATTATCAAATATATCTATCTGGAGCGTTTTGTTCATTGTGTCACGCCTCGCAAAAAACTACTCGTTCATTATAATAAATATTGATAATATATCAAGGAAGAAAAATGCCGACCAAAAGTAACAGAGCGGTAATTTTACTAAGTGGAGGCGTGGATTCGGCTACAACCCTGGCTATCGCACGCAGTGAAACATTCCAGTGTTACGCCTTGACCTTCAAGTATGGGCAACGGCATCACCGCGAGGTCGAGGCTGCAAAGAAAATTGCTATTTCTCTTGGAGCCGTTGAGCATCGCGTAATCGAGATTGATTTAGCGGCTTTCGGGGGTTCAGCCCTGACCAATTCGGGCATTGAAGTGCCCAAGGATAGAGCAATGCTGGGTCACACATCTGAGATTCCGCCGACCTATGTGCCTGCTCGCAATACGGTTTTCTTGAGTTACGCCCTTGCCTGGGCGGAGGTGCTTGGGGCATTTGATATTTTCATTGGTGTCAGCGCGGTTGACTACAGCGGCTATCCTGACTGTCGGCCTGAGTTCATAGCGGCGTTTGAGAAGACTGCAAACTTAGCGACTGCTGCGGCGGTTGAAGGTAAGGGCCGATTTCGCATTCGCGCCCCGGTTATCAACATGACGAAAGCTGAAATCATCCTCGCGGGAATAAAGCTGGGCGTGGATTATTCGCTCACGCATAGTTGTTACGACCCGGACCAGCAGGGCAGAAGCTGCGCCCGGTGCGATGCCTGCCGATTAAGATTGAAGGGTTTTGCCGAAGCAGGACTCAAAGACCCGATTGAATATCGAATACCGAACAACGAATAACGACATACGAAATACAAGAGCAATGAGAATAAGCGAAATATTCTACTCTCTGCAGGGTGAGGGATTTTTGGCCGGCGTTCCCAGCGTGTTTGTACGCCTGGCCGGCTGTCCGTTACGCTGCCGATGGTGTGACACGAAATACGCCTGGGACCAAACCACAGGGCAGGATTACAAAATCGCTGAGATAGTCCAGACTGTTCAGGAGTGGCCCTGCAAATTCGTAGTAATAACCGGTGGAGAGCCGATGATAAACTCGGCTCTGCCCGAATTAGTGCAGCAGCTAAAAGGCGCCGGCAAGTATATAACAATCGAGACAGCGGGTATCGTGTTTGTGCCCGATATGCCGTGTGATTTGATGAGTATCTGCCCGAAGCTGAGCAATTCTACGCCCGACGATCTGAGGCTTGCGGCAATTCACGAGGATTTGAGATTAGATATAGCTGTGCTGCGCAAGCTGATTGACAATTACAATTATCAACTCAAATTTGTCGTTGACGGTGAGGCTGATCTGGCAGAAATCAATCAGACGATAAAAACAATCGGTAAGGTAGACTTACAAAAAGTGATGCTAATGCCGCAGGCAGCTACAAAAAGTGAGCTTTTAGCCAAATCGCCGATGGTTGCCCAGATGTGCAAAGATACCAGCTTTGCATTTTGCCAGCGATTGCAGGTTCTGCTTTGGGATAATGAAAGGGG
>Ga0172364_10004495_pt1 | contig 11096 bp, 6 predicted proteins | sample LakKivSesite10cm_FD_114545 | JGI IMG/M metagenome (GOLD analysis project Ga0172364, IMG submission 114545) | Sediment microbial communities from Lake Kivu, Rwanda - Sediment site 10cm | ecosystem: Environmental > Aquatic > Freshwater > Lake > Sediment | place: Rwanda: Western Province, Lake Kivu... | reverse complement strand
TCCCTGAAAGCAATAGGAGAATGAAGAGTCGTATCATGATTTAAAGTTTTGTTTCTGAATCTATATCAGCGGAATCTACACATTATATGAATGCTCCAGGATTTCATTTACCGCTCAAAGTAAGGCGACCAGTTTGCCGTTTTCGAAGAAAAGTTGCGGCCTTTCAAGTGCTTCCAGTTTTTGGATGCTGATATTTTTTGCCTTGAAAGATAGCAGACATGATAGTATTGTAATAACAATCCCTGAAAAGAGGAAGATTCTTTTTGCTGATAACATTTTGAAATATTTAATCACTTTAAAATATTTACGCGTTTACAAATATATTCATCAATGCCACTTTTCAATCTTTTTCAGGATATCTGGCTGAATAGTTTCATCGGCAGAAATGCAGAGAAAAATTCCTTTTGGGTCAACTTCATTCATAAAACCATCCAGCTCTTTAGGCTTTAAATCCACCATAATCCCTTTCCCGGCATTCTGAAGCTTTTTAATAAAAGGGACCCATTGCATGATAGGTTCATCATCACCAACCCCCTGAACCCACTGTATCGCCCTTATTTCAGGTACTGAAAGTATTTGATCAATGTGTTTGGCCACACCTTTACCATCAAGATGAAAAACCACATGATCCATTCCTTTTACTTCATTCTGCAGAATCGGAAGGCCAAATTCAACGAACATTTCCGGCGAGATCATGGAAGCAAAATCGGCTCCCGGAATGTGAAATTTTCCAAATGACGGCAATCCGATCCAGGTTACTGACAAGTGGTTGTGCCTTTTAAGCTTTTGATCCCAGTAATTAAAAATTTCATAGAAATCCTTTTCCGCACATTTCAGAAGTTGTTTTGATTCGTCGGGATTTAACAACAGATCAAGGCAAAATTGTTCCGGGTCGCGCCAGGCTGCAGCACAGTCCATTCCGGGATGAAGGTCGGTATAACCAACCAAACTAAGTCCTTTGCATTTTTCAATGGCCAGGTCGGTAAGTTCTTCCAGTTTCAGCCAGAACTTATTCTTTTTGTCAAGTTTTAATCCGGTGATTTCATCCCATTCTTTAACAATGGGCGAGTAGTACGATGTAACCTCCTTGTATTTCATTTCTCCGCCATAAAAGGCCGAATAAACCTCGGGGCCAAGATTGGGAAAGTACACCGGCATGGTTTCGGCAAGGAACTTCTTTTTTTTCAATTCCGAAAGGAACAGATCAATCTGATATTCTGCATCAAACCAGCGTTCTTCATAACTGGTGTGATGCTTCCTGTCGGCAAAAATGTGTTCGTTTTGTTCGTTATGCGATGAGAACCTGACAGGCACCCTGTCGATGATTTCATTTTCATACCAGGCGTAAATCCGCTCCATGGCTTTTTTAAAGTCGGGTTTTGTTTCCAGTTCCACATTCCACCATGTACTTTTATCCATCATGATACAATTTTTAAAATTGTTTATAGCTAAATGATTGGCAAGCTTGTGCATTTCTCAAAAAACATATATCCATACGAAGCCTTGATTTTACCGTGTGCATTTGTTGTTAGCGTATATTTTGCGGTAAATATTCCAGTATTTGGCCCTGTTTCGGTTACCACAATGCGTTTGGGCGGATTATCTCCTTCATACACCAAAATCCAGCCTTTTTCTGCTTTTCCCCAATCCTGATTCAGTGCAGCCCTGAGTTCAAAGGTTACCGTTGCACCCGCTTTAACTTCAGTGATGGGTTTGTTATTACTATCTCTAATGTCCACTGCATGGGAGCCAAGGGTTGAAAAAGTTACCGTGCTCATCCAGGCCCGGTTGGAAATGGCCCAACCTTCGGTTCCATAAACTCCCGGGCTGTCTCCCAAAGCAGCGGAATCCGGGTTAAACGGGAATGCATGGTTGGTGGGACTTCCATCCAAAGTTCCACGGCATAAACCCAGTTCTCCCGTTCCCCATTTATACCAGAACGGCCATCCTTTTTCAACGCCTTCCCAATAACCTCCCAGGGCAACCCGCTCGGTACTTTTACTGCTCAAATGGCATCCGGAAGGATTAAGACCAAAAACGTTATTCACCTGGCTCCATCCCAGTTCGCGAAGTTTTGGGTCTTTTATTGCAGCTGCCGTTGCAAAGGCAATACCGCCCATTCCAGCAACAGTTCCGATTTCCTTGCTTTTCGTATGTGCCCATACTGTGTCGTTGTGTTTGCGATAATGCCACGGGTTGTCCATCTGCTTTTTCAAGTAATTGCTGTAGGCTTCAAGTTTTTCCCTGGTACCGGCAGGACATTTTTCGGGAGCTATGATATAGAAAAGTGCCAACGCCTGCGGGGTGATGTGTTCGGCATTCCGCATGGACCAGGTATGCCATGGATTGTTAAAATTCCAGTTTTTAACGATGTCCGCTGCACAATCCTGCGCATATTTCAGGAATTTATCAGGTTGTCCATCGGTCTCATTTAATTCACAAAGGTACATCATCATATTACGGAAGAGACCCTGTCCAAATGCACTTCCCTGCTCATTAAACTCCCTGTACCCGTCATCAATCCACTTAAAGCTTTTCACCCAGTAACGAACCTCCTTTTGTCGATCATAAGCTTCCCAATTATCGAGACAAACCTTTCGGTACTTTTGATATTCCGCAGGTATCATATAATCTTTCAGAAAATAATGATAGAATGCACAACTTGCCGCCAGGTAATCGAGCAGGTTTTGGTAGTCAAATTCCTGCAATTGCTGACCTTCGTAACCATACATTCTTACACTTTTATAATCCTGCCAACTTTCGTAAGCTCCACCGGCTTTACCATTCCATTTATAGTGCTTGTAAGCAAATTGGGTATGCCAAAGGAGAAGCTTTACCAGATCAGGCATGGCACGCTTTTCAGCAAAATTGCGTTCAAAAAATTCATTCAAATCGGTGTCAGGGGCATTTTCGTCTGGGAAATATACCGGGTACATTATATCGCCATAGTAACGTAGTCCTTTCTTCCAACGGTCAAACAAGGCAGGATTTGAAGCATATAACAATCCTTCGAACAATGGTTCGAGCGTTTGTGCCCCTCCATCGCGGGAAGGACCACCACCTGTAATGTTTGAAGGCAATACGTTAGGACTATTTCCTCCCCTTACGTCAATAAAAAATTCATACGCAAGTTTGGAAGATACTTTTTCCATCAGGTGATCTGCAATCCAGAAGGGCACAGATCTGCCAAAAGCCTTTACCTCGATACAAAACTCCTTTGTTTCTCCTTTTGGGTTGAAATTTGAAAAGTCACCCGAGAAATTTTTGATTGTCCCCTGATAAACGGGTTTTCCGACCTTGTTCAGACTATCTTTCGCATAAATAATACTAAAGGTTGTGCCATCAGGTGCTCCCCAGCAAACAAACCGCTTTGCTTCATTCAGGTTGTATCCGGCCTGATTTACAAAAGGTTTGGATTTTGGCTGAGCAAAAGTCAGTGATGATGAAGCAATGACTGATGCAAGCAGGATAAGAAATGTTTTCATAGCTGTTTTTTATTTGTTTAATTCTGAGAGAACATCCTGCCTGAGTTTATTTGCTGCCGGGCTGTTCAATGCTGCAGATTCGTTACCATAGTCAAAGAAATACTTTTTCAGCTCAGGGGAATCCTCCATCATGCCGTAATCCTTTACATCTTTCTGCCATGTTTCCAACTGTCTCCTCAATTGTACCAGTTCCTGAGCATAGTCCGAATCAGCCGCCAGGTTCACCAATTCTTCCGGATCCTTTTGAATATCATACAATTCTTCCTGTGGCAAAGGGAGAACCATTTTTCTCTGAACCGAATCAAGCTGGTTTCGTTCACCAAGAACATCTATCAGATGAAAAATCGGATTGGTGGCCTTCCAGTTAGCGGTTGAAGCGGCATTTACAGAAAATCCATTATGAAAATTCCTGATATACCTGAATCGATCACTTCGGACAGTTCTGCTTCTGAAGAAAATTTCCCCCATCCTGTCCATTGCGCTGTAAATGTATTTTGCCGGCGGTTCTTTATCCGGTCCAAACATTACCCTTCCCTGCATATTTCCGGGTTTGGGAATACCTGCCATGGACAATGTGGTTGCCGTGATGTCAATTGCGCTGATCAACTGGTCATTGACCGTTGTTTTTGGGAGATATTCATGCCATGTCAGATTTTCCGGACAAACGATGATCAACGGAATCTTAAGTCCTGAATCGTAAAGAAAAGTCTTTGCACGGGTAAAAGGTCGTCCATGATCTCCGAAGAAAAAAATGACGGTGTTATCTGCATATCCCTTTTCTTTCACTTTATCAAGAACCATTTGCACCTCACGATCCATTAACTGAACTGATTCAAGATATTCTGCCCAGTCTTTTCTTGCCACAATATGGTCAGGGTAATAAGTGGGCAAACTAACCCGTCCGGGATCGATGGGATTGACAGTGTCCCTCTCGAAAGGCCTGTGTGTCAGCCGGAGGTTCACCACTGCAAAAAAAGGCTGATTCGGAGAGAGCTCATCCCACGCGGAATGATCATAACCGGAAAACTCCGATTTAAACGACCAGTCTGTTTTGCCAGTGCCGGGTTTCTCACTGATATTGGCAGTCTGGTATCCGTTCCTGCGCAGGATTTCGTTCATCGGCAAAACATTTTCGGGCAATTTGTTTTTCAGTTCTTCAGGATACCTCTGGTGATGTGCATTCACAGAAGTCTGGTACATTCCCAGGGCAAGCGCAGTCCGGCTGGGTGTACAAACAGGCGCAGTTGTGAAGACATTGTTGTAACGAACACCAGACCTGGCCAGCGCATCCAGAACCGGAGTATTTACGGAAGAGTTGCCATAACATCCGATATCCGGAGATAAGTCCTCAGCAATGATCCAGAGAATATTTGGTTTGCTGATATTTTTCCCGCCACAGGATATTAAAGCAAAAGGTCTTAATAAAGCTATCCCTGCCAGGAGGATTATTCTTTTGGCAAAGAAATCAATGATTTTGTTTCTCATTCGTAAATTTCTAAACGTTAAGGTACTAAATAGACAGCTGCATTCTTTGTTTCGAAGTTTGTTGTTTTTCTTTTGCCGGATTCAGCGGCTTATTGTAAAGTCCTCACTTTTCACCAATCGGTCTTCAGTGGTTATTCCTTCCATTCTGATCAGAGGTAAACTCAATAGTTCCGGAAGAAAGGATGCCAACATCCGGAATGGCCCTGAGGGGTTGTGATTTTACAGGGATGGATGCCCAACAGGAAACTATGAAAAAAAGAATTTTTAAAGAATTTTTTGTCTTAATCATCATTTCCGGTTTTTAAGGTAAAATTTAAAAAAATATTCTGAATCATTTTATCATCTGACGGAATAATTATGCCCGGGTGTCAGGTCAAATTCACAGGCATGACGAATCCAGGTGCCTGAAACCTGCTTGTTGGTTGTCGTATTTGTAATGACAACATTTTCCCAGTCGGGATTTTCTATGGAAATCGTGCTGGTTGTTTCACCATCCCGGTCATAAAAAATGGAAGATACATTCCGTGAAACCGGGTATATCCTGGCTTTGAGCCCATCCGGGCTCTTTTCCACCACAATACCGGTTCCTCCCACAAACAGGGGTGTCTTTTCCGGAGGCAATTCAAAGTTTGACAGCATTACCGGTCCTTTGTAGGCCGTTCCTGTTTCATAATCCATCCATTTTCCCACGGGCAGATATACATTGCGGGAGGTGGCAGTTTCATAATCTTCGCCATAGAGGGGGGTTGCCAGCAAAGCATCGCCGATCATCCACTGATAGCCCCGGTCCACATTGTTCTCCCTTCCATGCACGGCCGGATCGTCCGGAAAAACAATTGGCAGCGGTACCATGCTCCAGGGAAATCCGTCGCGATAAAAACGGATGGCCTGGCTGTAGATATAGGGATGCAACCGGTCATGCAGGTTTGCAGCTTTAAGGATCACACTATCCACCTGCGGATCCTTAAAATGCCAGGGACCCTTGCCCACAGACATGGTCGGATGGACCGAAGCCCACATCGCGTTGCGCATCATGTATCTCTTTATTCTTGTGGAAACATCGCCGTCGAAATTTGTGCCTCCGAACAATCCTCCAATGATATCCGGATATGAAAACGGAAGACCACAATACGGGTAGATCAGAGTATTGATGGCTCCCCGGTCCTGGTCCTGGTCGTAGTTAAAGTCTTCAATACGGTGCATTGATCCGGGAGATCCCAGGTAGTTGTTCCGGATCATGATCAGGTATCCCTTGTCCATGAGCGCCTCATTCACCGGATTAAGCTTGTCATCACGCAGAAGGTATTTCCCATAGCCAAAAATATCTTCCTTGAATCCATCCACTCCCCAGCGATCACAAAGACCGGTATACCAGGCTACTGCTTCCGGATTTTGGGCATCCAGAATGTATATGGGAGATTTCGGAAATCCAATTCTGAAAACTTTAGGTTTACCTTCCTCCTCCAGGAAGTATCCTTTTTCTGCCCCCTCCCTGCTGAAGGGCCCGCCCACAATGAAAGCAATGCGCAGACCCAGCAGAACCTTCAGATCTTTTTTATGGAAGTAGTCAATTAATCCGCGGGGATCGGGATATTTTTCCTTGTCCCACATGCCGAAACTGGTGGTGGCGTGAAGCAAAGAATCCTGCCGGGGCCAGAATCCGGAACCGATGATAATCCACTTCAGGGGATAACCAAGATCCAGATAGTGGTTCACATCTTCAAAGACCGATTTCTGGTTGGTGTTCCAGGCCAGAGCCCCCCAGGCCTCCCATCCAAGTCCGAAAAGTTCGTATTCGGGTTTCATGACCGGGTAACCTGCCTCATTTCTTACATGAAGCCACGAACGATAAATTTCTTCAGTGGCGCCAAAAAAGAAATAAAGTTGATCGAGTGATGACACAAGATTACTACCCTGGGCAATCTCTGTTGCATTACTGCGGACGATTTTTGAATCGGGATAAACATTGACCCAGGCAAATTTATTTACCGGATAGATGGCAAAGTTACTGATCAACCTCTCCCTTGCACCTCCCGCACCAAAATCATCATCCGTAAATCCTGTAATCTCAGTACCCTTTCCTTTGATTGCTGGTTCTTTCCCCCTGCAAATGGTATTTATAAGGTCATCACCAAGTCCATAGCCTGGGGATACCGGCCCTGCACGAAACACGATGGAATATTGGCCATCTTTCCCGGGAAATACACTGAATTGCGCCATATTTTCAGATAACCTGACTTCAACCCTGCACGATGATCCATCGGCCATTTCCACAGAAAAAGAGTGCGACTGCCCATCATGGCCTCTGTATGTGCAGGATACTGCGTCCACCAGCTTTTCAGGTGAAGAGCCGACCTGGAGTCCACTCTGTGCGTGTGCAGGAACAATGATGCCTCCGTCAGGATCCTGAAATCCGAAACGAAATCCTTCTTTTTTTACCAACATACGATAATCTGGCATTCCGATCATCACCTCCGCCTCATTTTCCTGTACATTGCCTGTTTTACGGTCACAGGATGAAAAGAGGAAAAAAGACAAGATGATTGCGGCTGCTTGTACTGGCCACAGGCAGGCCTTGCAAAACTTGACCAAAAGGCTCCAATTGGTTTTTGCTCTTAAATACTTAATTTTTGAATTTTTCATTTTATTCATATATAAATTGACGTTTAATCATTCCTGAAACACCTCTAAATCCCAGCTATCCAACCATGTAATTGACATTTTAATCTGGTTAAATTCTATCGGCAACCAGATGTACTTACTGTCATAAGGATGTTCGGGGTTATTGATATCAAAGCATGCGATGAATGCATCTTTCTTTCCAACAACCGTGATAATAAAGGATGACTGCCCCCCATAGGTTTTCTCTTTTCCCAATCCATTATAAGGATTGACTCCTTCACATGGATTCCCTTGATAAATCCATGGACCAGCAAGGTTTTCACTGGTGAAGTTTCTTGCCGGATTGGGCTCCCACCCCGTTGAGCCAGATGCTAACATATGATAGATGCCCTCCCTTTTAAATACTGCCGGTGCTTCCGTATGATTCGTAATCCCTTCACAGACTTCATATTTTCCATCAGGAAGTAAATAATCATCCCGCATTTTCCCAATGACAAAGGCTTTATCTGGTTTTCGAACAGTGAGGTGATACAAAATTCCGCTTTCATCTTTATACATTGCAAAATCACCTGTTCCATTGGGGGAGTTACCACCCAGAAACTTGTGTGAATATGTAAAAGGCCCAACCGGACTGTCAGAAACGGCAACTCCCACATATGCTACAGAAGTACCTTTATTGCGAAGATATAGTTTGAAAAAAAGAACAAATTTTTTTGTGGTAGCGTTATAAACAACTTTAGGGCGATCCTGATTACAGTCGAAAGATAAATCACTTAATGTATCTTCCCTTGATAAATGTAAAACCATTCCCTGATCATGCCAATCAACCAGGTTATTTGAAGCATAGCAATGGATGCCACCATCTGCATGTTCCTTTTCAGAAAGTCCTTTCACTTTTTCTTCGCCGTACCAGTAGTATAATCCATTATGGAAAATTACACATCCTCCATGCGCATTTATTCTGTTTCCGGTTTCATCCAGCCATATTTCCCCAGGTATTATTGATTTACCCATTTCATCCTGTGCCATTAAAACACTTGTTACAAAGCATATCAAAATGATTAATCCTGAGTTTCTTAGTGCTTCCATTTTAGCTTATTTATATCAGTTTCATTTCCAATACTTCTTTTTTATTCTCCCAGTTTATACTTTTCAGACACCAAAGACGAACCATCAACTTTTATCCCTGAAAGTTGAAAGTTAAGTCCGGTTTGTTTATCCGTTAATGGGATTGTAAACTCAAAAGGATAATTGTTTTTTGTAATGCTTACTTCGCGACCTTCTGCATTCAAATAATTTATAGTAACATTTTTGAATGTTGCATCGGTATCCTGCAAGTAGATATAGGCTTGTTTGGTTAAATTGCCCATTGTAAAAAGCATGGCTTTTGCGTTTCCAAATTCAATGTTGATGAAGCTATTTTCAACAATTTCTGTTGGATCATTAATGGCATCCTGAAATGGGGTTTCTATTTCAAGATTTTCAATTTTAATAGCGGTTAGTCCGTTTGCCGCAACTGTTACTTCAAATTCACCATCAACCATTTTAGTTGCATTTTTACCTGAAACTATTTTCACATCTCCATCGGAGATATTACCAACCAATAAACTATTCAGGCGAACTCTGGAAACAACTGATTCAGGGGATTGATTCATAAAGGCAATAAACAAAGTGTTTCCTCTTTTCGCAGAAACATAGTTCAATTCTACATTGTCAATTTTTAATAAGCCTTTGGGCATCCAAATATTAACATCTTTGTCTTCGAAAAAACTTCCGGTTTTGTGGCCATAGAACTTGTTCTGCAAATAGGCATATCCTTCAATATATTCAGATGGAAAATCTATTTTTCCATTTGACCTTACAAATGCATCGGTCACCAAATAGTCGAGTAACATGGAGGCCATTGGCAATATGTGGTTATAATGGAATGAATTTACACTAAGTTCGTTATGTTTATGGTAAGGGTAATCGAATTTTTCGTAAGCAGTTGTGCGGGCTGTGTTAATATGATATCCCGGAAAATTTTTATAGCGACCAATAATTGCTGCCTTTGCAACATCTTTTAAAAACTTATCATTTGCATAGTACCCCAGTCGGAGCATCCAGGGAGCATAATTTGCCATAAATATGGCCCGGTGACCGGTGCAGGTGCTTGTTGACTCGGGGGTTAAACCCATTTCTGATAAACGCCATGCGGGAACCTCTTCTTCTGGATAATACATTGGCGAATGTCCTTTGCTTTTTAAATACCAATAAACAGGAGCCTTTCCATCTTTATTAACTGTAATTTTCTCATCTGGTATTTGCGGACACATCCATGTAAACATGGTGTAATGCCTTGCTCCGTATTGTGCTGCTTCGAGGTATCTTTTTTCTTTTGTTATTTCATACAATTCAAGCAACTGTATCCAACGGGGAGTAATGCCTGTCCAAAAAAAGGCACCCTCGGATAAAGGATCGGTGAAATCAACTGGTTTTTCATGAATCCGGTTTTTAATGTAATCATCTGCCTGCGCTTTTGCCTTTTGAAGATATTCCTCCTCACCGGATGCTTTGTAAAGATACATTGCACTCATCCAATTATCGGATGACATGCTGGCATCCAGATTTCGGGCTTTCACTTTCGATTGTTCATCTTTAGCCATTTGCAATAAAAAACTGTTCTTTTTACCAAAAGCGCTGTAAAGTGTGGTAAGTTCTGAAAGTGGAGCAGCAGGTCCGTTCATTTTTCGCGAAGGTTGCTGAATTTTTTGCGCTGTATCCAGGCAAAACAAAAACTTTTCGCGCGATAACATGTACTCCATCATCGGATAGGCGCGTTTCTCAAACATTTCCCGGTTATCGGTAACCATCGCAATCTCAAGAGGATTCAGGCTCGATACATTTTTGACCGCACCGGGAACATCGGTTGCATAGGCATACCCTTTCAATGAATCGACATACCAGGCATAATCGGACATCCCATAATCTACAATATTTTCAAAAACTTCGTTCAATGATGCAATTTCATTCTTCCGGTAATCATGAAATCCGAAAACCTTGCGGGATATGGACTCGTAGGTCTGGGTTATTGTTTCCGGATTTACAACCACGTAAGACGAAAAGCTATAACTTTCTGAAGCTTGCATTTTAGATTCTATCCCACCCAAAACCGGCGCAAATAGTTGGGGTTGTGCTTTGCCATCCAGGTTTCGGAGAACCACTCCAAATCTGCTATTATCCATCAAAGGAAGCGGGTCGAAAGGAAATTCTTCAGAAGCTGCCAAAACACCAATTGAATTAACACCATCGTTAACCAAGACAGTTGGTATTGGTGTCCGGTAAGCCATGGTCATAAATGGTTTTTCAGGAAAACGTTTTTCCTGCCAGATCATGGGTTGCCATATCTCTTCAGCTTCATCCGGATCAAAGGAAGGAGACCCTGAGTATCCAACGGAAAAATACCCTGCTGTTTTTGGCGTAAGTGTATAATTCAGCTTTGGGTAAGGTGAGGCTAATAAATCC
>Ga0172364_10004494_pt1 | contig 11096 bp, 10 predicted proteins | sample LakKivSesite10cm_FD_114545 | JGI IMG/M metagenome (GOLD analysis project Ga0172364, IMG submission 114545) | Sediment microbial communities from Lake Kivu, Rwanda - Sediment site 10cm | ecosystem: Environmental > Aquatic > Freshwater > Lake > Sediment | place: Rwanda: Western Province, Lake... | reverse complement strand
GCAACTTCTGGAACAGGTCGAGTAGCTGGGCCCTTACTGAAACATCCACAGAAGATGTCGGCTCGTCAAGAACTACGAATTCAGGGTGTGTCACCAAGGCCCTTGCTATGGCGATTCTTTGTCTCTGCCCGCCGCTGAACTCATGAGGGAACCTGTACAGGTGCCTTTCGGTCAGCCCGACGTCTTGAAGCATCTCCAACACTCTCCTGCCTCGCTCTGCTCCTTCTGCTAGCCCTTGGACGACAAGTGGCTCCTGCACAATGTCCTTCACAAGCATCCTTGGGTTAAGAGAACGAGTTGGGTCTTGGTAGACAATCTGCATCTTGTTCCTAACCGCCCTAAGCCTCCCTCCTCTGAAGGCGGAAAGATCGTACTGGTCCCTCAGTTTTCTCAACTCGTTGGATCTTCCGTTGTTCTCCAGGCTGATGATCTCCTGCCTTATGTCCTCAGGAACACCGTAGTATATGTGACCTGAGGTCGGCTCAAGCAACCGGATTACCGTCTTTGCATAGGACGTCTTGCCACAGCCGGATTCACCGACTAGCCCAAAGCACTCGTTCTTCAGAATTCTCAGACTGACACCATCGACAGCTCTGATTTCTCCAACTCGTCTCCTGAAAACCCCTCCCGTTATCGGGTAGTACTTCTTTAGGGCCACGGTCTCTACTAGTGTGCTCATCCTGCGATCATCTAGTAAAGGTAACACTGGACGTAGTGTCCACTGACAACTTCCTTCAAAGGCGGCTTCTCTTTGGTGCATATCTCCATGACGTATGAGCATCTAGTGTGGAACCTGCAGCCCTTTGGCGGATCTATCAAGCTCGGTACTGTCCCTTCGATCGACTTGAACTCCCTTCCTGGGCTTGGGATGGATTCGAGGAGTGCCTTCGTATAGGGATGAAGGGGGTTCTTGAAAGCTTGCACGACGTCTGCAATCTCCACAACATTTCCAGCGTACATCACGGCGACACGATCGCATATCTCGGCTATGACCCCTAGGTCATGTGTGATATACTCGACTGTAGAGCCGAACCTCCGCTTCAGTTCCTTGATGAGGTTCAGTATCTGAAGTTGGATTGTAACGTCAAGATTCGTCGTGGGTTCGTCTGCAATCAGGAGTTTCGGGCTGCATGCGAGGGCCATGGCCATCACAACTCTTTGGGCCATCCCCCCACTGAGCTCATGTGGATACATGTCTGCGACTCTGTTTGCATCCGGTATCTGCATCTCCCTAAGCATCCTTATGACCTCGTTGTTGACTTCGTCCTGCAGCTTGCGTTTGTACCTGTTGAGCAGAGGAATCCTCGAGACGACCTTCAGCACAAGCGAGTCGGGATTCTTCATCATCGTCTCATAGACTTCCCTCTCAAGCCTCGACAGGGGACAGCTCAGCACTCGTTCGACCAGCTCTTGCTTTCTGTGACGCAAGAAGACCTCGGAGATCTGTGCTCGAACAGTGCACACCGGATCTAGGGCCGATCTCGGATCCTGGAAAGCCATAGATATATCTGCTCCTCTGACACCGGACAGGAAGGCTTCATCCTTACTGAGCAAGTCAATGAATGTTTCATTCTTTCTCAGTAGAATGCGTCCTCCCTCGATCCTACCCGGGGGAGGAACCAGAACCATTGTAGATAGACCCGTTACAGTCTTCCCGCATCCTGTCTCTCCCACTAGTCCCAATGTCTCTCCTCGCATTATGTTCAGGTTGACCTCGTCTAAGGCCTCTACTATCCCTTCGTAGGTATAAAATCTCAGGACCAGATCTTCAATATTCAGAAGTTTCTCTGACATCTCAGCCTATTTCCTCCTGATCGTTGGATCAAGGATGTCTCTAAACGCGTCGCCCAAGAGATTCCATCCCAATGTGAAGAACGACATGAACAGACCGGGTATGACGAACGTATACCAGTAGCCGAAGGGATTGTCTGGCCTACCGAAAATGAAGTTCCGAGAGTAGGCTATCAACTGTCCCCAATCCGCATAGCCTTCTGGAGCTCCCAATCCTATGAAGGTCAAAGCCGCGACACCCAACACCGTCGTCCCTATGTCCAGCGACGCCATGATCAGGACCGGGTATATCGAATTCGGCAAGATGTGTTTGGCGATCACCCTGAGATCAGAGCACCCGATTGATTTAGCCGCTTCGATATAGTCCTCGTTCTTTGTTCTCAATACCTCGCCCCGAATGAGTCGAGCATAGTTGGTCCAGCCCACTAGCACGAACGATATCATTACCGCGTCCAGACGCTGAACACCCAACGGGACAAGGACTACGATAAAGGCCATGTCCAATATCAAGCTCGGAAATGCCATGATGACATCCGTGAGTCTCATGAACAGCTCGTCCAAGGACCCTCCGTAGTAGCCAGACATCATTCCCAAGACAAGGCCAAGCAGCAGAGACGGGATGACAACAATAAGTCCAACGCGGAAGGCTGACCTAGTGCCCCAAATGCACCCATAGTAGATATCATACTGCCACGCGGTTGTGCCGAAGAGCGCGTGGTTTCCGTGCACGGTCGAGCCGGGCGGCTGCGGAGTCACCAAGATGCCGAACTTTGGTATCATGTAGGGATCTCCTCCTTGGGAAGGGTGGCCCGCAGGAGCCAGCCACGGGGCCAGTAGCGCGAGGGCAATATAGAACAGTATTATCGCTGCTCCAAGGATTGAAAGGCGGCTCGACCTTATCCTTGTACCTATGAGCTTCAACTCCCTCAGTGTAGGCTGCAGTCGGACTCTGTACTCTGTTAGCTTCGATATTACGTCCATCTCTATTCCAACCTTATTCTAGGGTCAACATATGCATAAAGTATGTCAACTATCAAATTCGCGAGTGTGAAGACTATGCCGCTGAGGAGAGCGTATGCGAGTATGACAGGGATGTCAGGAACAGCTGCTGACTCAGCAGCATAGGCTCCTATCCCCTTGAGATCGAAAACCGTCTCAGTTATGACCACGCCAGTCAACAGTCCAGCAGCAAGTAGGCCTGAAAGCGTGATTACTGGTATCAGTGCATTCCTTCTTGCATGTTTCGCGATAACTTCCTTTTCGGTCAAACCCCTCGCCCTCGCGGCCACGACATACTCCTTGCCAAGGGATTCCAACATGCTTGAACGCATGACTCTCATGATAAGTGCTATGTTGAGCAGTGTTATGACGGTGACGGGAAGCACCAAGTGTCTTAGTCCGTCCAGTGTTATGTCAAGTCGCCCGTTGAGCAGCCCATCTACTGTTATGAGATGCGTGTACCATTTCCAACTTGAGTTCGGGTCAGAGACGTACAGATTAACACTAGGACTCCATCTCTGTGGTGGAAACCAACCCAGACCTGCGAAGAACACAGATAGCAACACTATGCCTTCCCAGAAAGAGGGCAGAGATGTTCCCATAATTGCCAGCAACCTTGTCATGTGGTCAAGGGCCTTGTCCTTGTGCGTTGCCGCAGCCGAGCCGAACGTAACTCCTATCAACACAATGATTGGTATCGAGTAGATGGCAAGCTCAACGGATGCAGGCAGTCTTGACACAATGGCATCATATACGGGTTGATTGTACCTGTCCGCTCCAAGGGTGTGGTCCATAATCACGCCCTGTAACCAACGGAGATATTGAACGTACAGAGGCTGGTCCAGTCCGTGTTCTTGGATCAACTTGGGCAGATTACCCAGCTCCTTGATGTCCGTTATGTACATCATGGCTCTCATGTTCATCGGTAGGAACTGGATGATCGCGAAAATGAGGATAGTTACCCCTAGCAACGTGGGTACGGTCAGCATCAGTCTCCGGGTAACGTATGACCTTAGCCCCATGAGCCCCATGGTATAGCCACCCGGCGACTTTGAGCCAAATCTGCCCCGCTGAGCCGCGCCGGACGCTGCTTTATAAGTCTTGCCTTCTTTTTTCGACTCCTTATAGGTTTTTTCCTTTCCTTCTTGGCTCTGTGAACCGCAACTGACACACGACTTGGTTTGTCTTGATGCCGGTGACGGCTCAGGTAGGTCGCAAATGGTCATCAGCCTAACCTTACGGCTGGATTCTCGCGCATGGAAGTCTCATACAATTCCACATTGACTCCTCAATCGCACCCGTCGCCATGTCTGTACGTGGGCAGGGAAATGCGCGACTTGGAATAAACTCGGCGTAAGGTGACTTGAAGTAATCAGCGATCAGAGGAGAAGGAACTGGAAGTGTTGTCTCTTCGCCGCCCAATCGTCCGGCGCCATGAAGGCTTCCGCCCTGTCGAACTTCGCCTCCATCCCTCTGATTCTGCTGAGTGAACTGTAGTAGTCGATGTAGTTGAAGCCCGAATACTTCCCGTCCGTGAAGTCATACATGGAAATGGCCTCGATGTAGCGCTCGAAGGTTCCGCTTATGTCGACATAAGCTTCAGGTATGAATCCTTGCGGGTCTTCCCAGTTCTCGGGATGGAACACTGCACTCACCTTGTGAGGGCTCTCCTTTCCTCTCACGGAGTCCGACTGCGCATACGCCAAGCCCTCGGTCACGTTGAGGTGAGTCATGATGTGATCTGAATGATAGCTCCCCTTCCAGTGCGTGAGCACCAGATCCGGTCTCAGTTCCCTGACCAGATCGCATATCTTGAGGCGCATTTCCTCATAGTCGACAGGCACGCCTTCCTTGTAGCCCAGAAAGATGACCTTCTCCACTCCAAGCGCCTTCCCGACTTCAAAGGCTTGGTTAGTCCTTTGCGCAGAGTACTCTTCGACGGTCAGGTTCGGAGGACGTGCCCATGCCCCAGATGGCTTCAGCGCGTGAACTAAGATCACTCTATCTCCTCTCTCTGCGTACTTGGCGATCAATCCTCCAGCAGTGATCTCCATGTCGCCAGCGTGGGCGCCCAATGCGAGGACGCATAGTCTTCCGGTGGTACCCTTGCTCATTGAACTGGGAACTCATTCGAAGCTTATGAAAGTTCCGCCGTCCTCGCGCCAGATATCTCTGGACAGAGCCATGAAGCTGCGGTTCTCTCTCAACCCGTGCCTGAGGTAGAACGACTGGCTTCGACCCGCCGATCTCATGAACCACATGTTCTTGGCTCCCTTGGCTTGCATCGCCTCGAGGCACTTGTGAAATAGAACCGCTCCGATTCCCCTGCTACGCAGCTCTTCAGCGACCGCGAAAGGACCGAAGTGCTCAACTAATCCGTCGATGCCCATCTGGCAGTACCCCACGATCTTGTCGTCCCTCAGGGCTACAAGCAGGTAGTCCAAGTTCTTTGGATGTCTAAGCATCGTCCCCCGTGCGTCGTTCTCCCAGCCGGGCAGTTCCTTCTTCAGGAACTGGATCAGATCCAGAACATGTTCCTCGTCAAGTTGCTGAAACACAAAGCCTTCTTCGCGGAGCCGAGACTCCAGAGCCCTGATCTCATCGGGGATCTTGTAGTCCATGAGGGATCTTGACATAGCCATCGAAGTCTCGAACTCCTTGAACCCCTTTTCGGTGAAGAACTTGAGGGCCTCAGGATATGCGACCTGATCGACTCCAGGTGTGATTGCCCCCGGCCCCCAAGAGACGGAAAGAACAGCTCCGCCCTTGCTCTTGACGGCGCTCGAGAACGCATCGAACAGTGCGGTCCCTATCCCCCTTCCGCGGTGCCCCTCTTCCACGAATATCGCGTTCAGATATCCCGTCCTCTCGTGCAAGATCCCGAAGATGAAACCGATGATGTTCCTTCCTTCCTCAGCTACCAGACAGAGATCAGCGTCATACCCTTGGTTGAGCACGATCTTTGACCTGAAACTCTCACGCGATACCCTGTCCAAGCACAGGCAATCGTTCCAGAGGGCGATGACCTTGAACACGTCCTTGCCGTTGAAGCTTCTGGTCCTCAGAGCGGTGCACCCACCGTCCGTTTGACCCGGTTTCAGTTAAGCGTTGTGGCCTTGATTGCCAGACCTCAAAGTGCACACTGCAACTGGCCCAGATTGCGCTGTCTCATCACTTCAGTTCCTTCGACATGATTGCGAACCTGCGCATCTCCTTCATTCCGTGTCTGATGTAAAACGTGTAGTTTCTGCCTCCTCCCCAGAGGAACCAGGCGTTCTTGGCCCCCTTTGACTGCATGAGCCTCAGGCACTTGTGGAAGATGACCGCACCTATCCCCTTACTCCTCAGGTCCGCTGAGACTCCGAACGGGCCGAAGTGCTCGATCAGACCGTCCGAAGCTATCTGGCAATATCCCACTATTTCTCCCTCCTTAAGCGCAATGATGAAGTAGTCCAGATTCATCAGATTGGCCTCCAACGTGATGCGCGCGTCGTTGTCCCACGGATGGAATTCCTTCTTCAGGAACTGCAGCAGGGGCAAGACATGCTCCTCGTCCAGCTGCTGGAACGCGTATCCCTGCTTGAGCAACTGTTTCTCGAGTTCAGCGACATCCGCCGGAGTCTTGTAGTCCATGAGTGATCTGGACATCGCGACTGATTCCCTGTGGACTTCCTTGTACCCGTTCTTCGAGAAGAACTCAAGCGCACCAGGATAGGTTACCCAGTCGACTCCAGGGAACAGGTACCTTGGACCTCCGGAGAACACGACCTTCTTCGCACCCCTCTTCTTCGCACCGTCTTCAAGTGCCTGAAGGAGCTTGGTCCCTACACTCTTTCTGTGGTAACCGGCTTCCACGAACATGGCATTGATGCAGCATGTCTCTCCAAGAGTGATGCCAAACACAAATCCGACCAACTTCCCCTGGTCTTCCGCCACGAGACACAGGTCCGGGTCGTAGCTGGACTGCAGCTCGACCCTAAAGCGGAACTGCTCAGGTGACACCTTGTCGGCATACATCGAGCTGTTCCAGAGTTCCACAACGCCTGCCGAGTCCCTCCCCTCAAACGGCCTCACGTCCATAGTGCTACACTCGCGCCGCAAGGGCATGTCGCGCAATTAAGCGTTGTCAATACTGAACCGGACTCGAGGAGGATTGGTAATGCTTTTTACAGGGTACGCCATGACGCCCGCTGGGCTATCAGGAGTTTGACGAAGCCAGTGCAAATCGTGGTGCTGATGAAAGCGGTACCGGACATAGAGCAGGTCAGGTTCGACGAGTCCACCGGCAGGATAGATAGGAGAAACGCGAAGCTGGAGGCGAACCCGTTCGATCTGAACGCCCTGGAGGTAGCTGTTCGAATCAAGGAACAGCGGGGAGGGACAGTCTCAGTCTTGAGCATGGGTCCACCTCAGGCCGAGGAAGTTCTGAAGGACGCCATCGCTAGAGGATCTGACAGGGCGATACTGATGACAGACGAGGCCTTCGCAGGGGCGGATACCTGGGCCACGTCAAATACCCTGATGGGTGGAGTCAGGAAGCTAGGCCAGTCTGACCTAGTACTGGCGGGAGAGAAGACAGTTGATGGTGACACCGGACAGGTCGGTCCGGAGCTCGCTGCCCTCTTGGACGTTCCGTCCGAGTGCTACGTGGACTCGGTTGATCGGGTAGGCGATGAGAGCATTGTGGTGACTTGTGACTATGGCACTCACCAGTACGTCAAAGAGGTGCCGTTCCCCTGCGTGATCTCTGTCACGAAGAACGTAGCCAGTCCCAGGTTGCCGAAGCTCTCTGACAAGATCAGGTCAAGGAAGGCGACAGTTGGGATTCTGAAGGCGGCCGATATCGTTCAGTTCGTGGACAAGGGGCACCTAGGGACGGTCGGATCCCCAACACATGTCATCAAGATAAGGACCACATCTGAATCCAAGAGGAACTGCAGGGTGTTGAGCGGCGAACCAAGCGCAGTGGCCAAGGAGCTGGCGGACACGATTGAAGGCTGGCTCGCGGGAGGTGCGTGACGATGAGCGTGATTTCGAAGGACATAATGGTGTATGCTGAGTTCTCTGCCGGTTCACTCCATCCTGTGTCGTTTGAACTCCTAGGTAAGGCACGGGAACTGGCAGCCAAGGCGTCCTGCAGGGTTCTTGCGATCATTGTCGGCAGTGGTCTCTCGGAGGCCGCAAGGGAGCTCGTCTTCCACGGAGCCGATGTCGTGTACACCGTTGACCACGCCTCCATGGACGGTTTCGACGCGAGGCTGTTCCAGCAGAACATAGTGTCAGTCGTGCGGGAGATCAAGCCCGGAGTGTTGTTACTCGGTGCCACGCCTATTGGCAGATCCCTCGGGCCTAGAGTTGCAGCTGCGCTAGGGACGGGCATCACTGCGGACTGCACAGAGTTGGATATGACCCCAGATGGCAAGCTGGTTCAAGTGAGGCCGGCCTTCGCTGGCAACATCCTTGCCTCAATCCGGACATCGACCAGACCACAGACAGCCACGGTGAGGTACAGAGTGATGAAGCCTAGTGCACGTGACACCACCCGAAAAGGGGAGATCATCTCGAAACAAGCCGTGGCAACTGAGCCGAGCAGCAAGATCCTGTCGAGAACCAAGTCAAAGAGAATGGACATCTCAAACGCTGAGATCATCGTGTCAGTTGGAAGGGGACTGCTCAAGCCCGAGGACATCGGCATGATAAGGGAGCTCGCTGAGGCGTTGGGCGCCGTGGTCGGGTCCAGCAGGCCTCTCGTGGATGAGGGATGGACGAGAAAGGAACAGCAGGTCGGCTTCAGCGGCAACACCGTGAAGCCAAGATTGTACATCGCGTGTGGCATCTCGGGCTCACCTCAGCACCTTGCTGGCATGAGGGATTCTGAACACATCGTGGCGATAAACAAGGATCCGAGTGCTCCGATCTTCAACGTCTCCGACGTGGGCGTGCAGATAGACATCTATGAAATGGTTCCACTACTCGTAGAGGAATTCCGGAAGCGAAAAGAGAGGGCCTCAACAAAGGTTCGGTGAGATAGGAGCCAATCGGAGACCTTCTAATCCGGACCCTATCCAAGACCCAGAAGTTGGGCACGATTCGGAATGGGCGGAGGCAAGAGGTCTCCAATGGCGAAGATGGAGAGTCTCAGAAGAAGGGCGACTTGCAGGCTCATATCCAGCTATTGCACGGTCGACAAAGGAGGACGCTACCTATTTATAGGGTCACAGACTTATGTCTATCAGGCGCGAGGATGGAGGATACTGAAGTCCTGGAAGCCCTAAAGAGAGCCCAAAGGGATAGCAAGTGGGTCAGTGACAACTACGATAAGCTTCAGGAGAGATATGAGAATAGAGTCTTCGCTGTCAAAGACAGTCACGTCATCGAGGACGACGACACAATTGAGGGGTTGATGAGGAAGTTGCAAGACAGGGGGGAGGACGCGACATTCATTCTGATTGAGGCAATACCCCCAAGGGACGCGTCCTTCATTCTGTGAGCGGGAGAATGCCCCGTATTGCCTGCTCTGTTAGAAGATTCACTAAGGGGAAACGTTTCGCCTTTGCTAGCTTCCTCTTAACGACACATGGCGTTTCGAAGTTCCTGGACGCACTCATAGACACTGGAAGCCCGGACACTGTCTTGTCAACAAGGGATGCATTGAGTATGAGGCTGCCTATTAGCGCGATGCGTTCAGGAAGAACGGTTGGACTGGCCGGTCACAGTTTCTTCAATCATCCACTGGGTGGTGCGACATTGAAGTTCACGACCGATGATGGTGGAGTGTACGTAGTGGAGATGGAATCCGTCGGGGTACTCGTGCCGACGAGAATGGACAGCTCTACACTGGAGGCAGTGAGGCCGATCCCAAGTCTGATCGGGAATGACCTCTTAGAGGACTATGGGTTCGCTCTGGTCTTCAATCCGAGGGCTGGTGTTTCCTATCTGGAATTCTCATGAGGTCTTTGTCCCGTCTCCGGTGGTGAGAACGGAATGTCGGCGTCCCGATGCTCGGGTTACAAGCGCAGATACTCCAGAAGGAGGCAGCGAGAGATAGGGAGCAACCTGGGATCTCCCCGACCGAGGAATGAACCGACCAACAGATGGCACTAGGGATTTAAGTCGGCGCATCTGGGGGCCGAGTCATGGGAACCACTTCGCCCAGAGCCGTGATCGATGACCTTTCATCAATCGTGGGCAAACAATATGTCCTTTCTGACCCGGAAATCATCAAGCCCTACCTGTTGGATGAGACAGCTCCCCCCGTCAGGCCTAAGCCAACGGAAGAGGTAGTGGTCGTGAAGCCAAGCAGCACCGAGGAGATATCCAAGATAGTGAAGCTAGCCGATGAAAAAGGGATAGCCGTCTTTCCGAGGGGAGGCGGAACGGGACTCTGCGGGGGAGCAGTGCCGAGCAGACCTGGGATCGTAGTCTCCACCGAGAGGATGACGAAGCTCGAGATAGACCGTGACAACCTCCTCGCGATATGTGAAGCTGGAGTCACACTCAAGGATCTGGCAAAGGCTGTCGCCGAAGTCGGGCTGGCCTTTCCGCCTCACCCTGGTGACGAAAGTGCCCAGGTTGGAGCCATGATCGCCACGAACGCAGGAGGTTCGAGGGCTATCAAGCATGGGATAATGAGAGGCTCAACTAAGGGACTCGAGGTTGTCCTAGCTGATGGGACTGTCCTGAAGCTTGGCTGGAAGCTGCAGAAGGACAACACTGGATACAACCTGATGAACCTCTTCATAGGCAGCGAAGGCACTTTGGGAATCATCACGAGGGCCGCAATCAAACTCTCGCCTCAGGCCAAGGCCTTGATCACGATACTCATCCCCTACAACGACAGATTCGATGCGATCAAGACAGTCCCTGAGATACTCACGGCGAGCATACTGCCAATGGCCATCGAATACGTTCAGAGGAAGGAGATCAGCATCGTGGAGAAACACATGAACTTGGAGTGGCCAGCAAAGGAGGGTTCTGTCTTCCTAATGATAATCCTGGATGGAGACAGCGATGAGGAGGTTCTCAGCTCGGCTGAGAGAATCTCGGAGATATCCCAGAAGCACAATGGGCTGGAGCCGATAGTCGCCGAGTCAGCGGGTGAACAGGAAAGGATCCTGACGATTAGAAGCAACATCTACACCGCGCTCAAAGGAGAGTCCTACGACATCCTCGACGTGTCACTTCCCCCGCCAAAGATGGCAGACCTCATGGATCTTATTGACAAGATATCTGAGAAGTACGGCATCTACATCGCGATCTACGGCCATGCTGGGGACGGCAACCTCCACCCGCAGCTCATGCTGAAG
>Ga0172364_10004493_pt1 | contig 11097 bp, 17 predicted proteins | sample LakKivSesite10cm_FD_114545 | JGI IMG/M metagenome (GOLD analysis project Ga0172364, IMG submission 114545) | Sediment microbial communities from Lake Kivu, Rwanda - Sediment site 10cm | ecosystem: Environmental > Aquatic > Freshwater > Lake > Sediment | place: Rwanda: Western Province, Lake... | reverse complement strand
TTTGCGAAATGGATGACCCACGAGGTGGACAAATTCTTATAACCATTGTGGCCGTTTTTAACCAAATCGCTTACGCGGTAGCGAGACAGTACAACGTTAAGAAGTCGGCAATGGCGAACTATTTCCGCAATAGGAGCGCCGCCCTCGATGCAGGGTTTATCGGCGAGGCGGATTTGCCCGAGGCTTTGGCTTGCACTTATCCTACTACCCCTCGAACCGTTCCTAGTGCTGCTTAAAAGAATACAAGTGAAACGCTTTCACCTGTAATCACAAAAAAATTTTTTGAAAAAGGTTTGACTTTTCGTTTTTTGACAGTATAATATGTGAAAGATAAAGATGTTAAACTTAGTTTCAATGTGAAGGAGTTATTCAAATGCCGAAGTTACATGAAATCGTCGCAATTGCCCCGTCCAAAAAGTCGGATATGTCGAAACGACTGACCGAGGCTCATCAAGGTTGGAAGCCCGACAAGTTCACGGGCTTCACCAAAACCTACACCCCCAAGGATGAGAAAGAAGGCGAGAAATTCCCGCCCGAGAACAAACCCCTCCAAATCCGCGTTCCCGAAGAAGTCCGCAAACTCCTGCCGGAACTGACGGACACCTACAACATCGTCGCCAGCCAAGACGAGGGTAACACCCGCGCCAAGGCCGACATCGAGGTTGACGGCAAGGTCGTTCTGAAAAACGTGCCGGTCGAGACGCTCATTTTCCTCGAAAAGCAACTGACCGACCTCGAAACGTTCATCGAGAAGCTCCCAGTCCTGAGCCCCGACCGCGAGTGGAAGTGGGACGATGTTCGCAACTGCTACGTCACCGACCCGGTGCAGAAGTCGCGGACGCAGAAGGTTCAAAAAGTCGTTGTCATGTACCCAGCCACTATCGAACATCCTGCCCAGACTCAGCTCGTCAGCGAGGATGTGATTATCGGGTATACCCACACGACTGACTTCTCCGGTGCGATCAAAACCACCGACAAACAGTCGATGCTGGCAAAGGTCAAAGCCCTTCATATCGCCGTTGTCCAAGCACGGACCCGGGCCAATACGGTTGATGCCAATGTTCAGAACATTGGCAAGCCGCTGATGGATTTCATCTTCAGCGGAATCGTGTCCTAACGTTTTGTCTGTCTTTTTTGACAACTGAATAAGAGAGCGCAGTCTTAGCTTTAGCTTCAGACTCAACTAAGGCCAGCCGCCCTCAAGGTGTAGGTTCGAATCCTACCCTCCGCATTTGATAGGCTCTATCCAAAAGCTACACGTTCTGGGGGCTTCCTAGCGGCCCCCGTTTGCGGAGGTAGCCCAATTGGCAGAGGCAAGGACGGAACTTTCCGAAACGGAAACATAAGGCCAATTCAGGTTCAGGCTATCGCTCTAGACTGAAAACCGCACCGTCTGCCAGGTCGAGTCGCGGCGACTACACTCAAGGTGATGGTTCGAATCCATCCGGCCACGTTTGGTCCTGTGAGAGTTCGTTAAAATATTGTGGCCGTAGCTCAATGGTAGAGCGATGAGAATAATGACTAAGCGCCGTGTTAAACGGAAATATTGACAGAGTGGCTCACTCCCGGTGCAATATACATGGCCTCCCGTAGCGGGCAATGCTACGGGAGGTTTTTTTTTCAAACGTCCTAAGAAGAAACGCATGATGCCTAGTACGGACACAAGGAGCTACCCATGTGGAGAGATGTGATGCTGATGATTGAATCGAAGTACGGCGAAGAGTATGTCATAAGGATACTCAGTCGCCTCGCGGTTCTTCTCATTCTTTCCGTGTTTGGCATGTGGAAAATCATCGAAATCATCTGGTGGATATTCAGTTCATAGGGTGAAAATAACTATGGCGCGTCTTTCTGTCTACGCACGTGCTCATCAGGCCATTTGCGAAGCCTACAAGAAAAACAAAAAACCGCTGAGAAAACAGGAAAAATTAAAAATATTTTTTACAGTAGAAAGGTAGGCATTCCCCCGCTACCACAAGGGTAGCGGTTTCCTGCCCAAAACATATATGAAAAACTTCATTCTTTTACTCGTACTGATTTGCGGGTGCCAGAGTCTTCCGGTGAAGTCTCCATTCGAAGAACCAAAGTCCTTTACCTCCCGTCCCGTCACTTACTCCGTAACCGTAGTGGCAAAACAACATAAAGCCGCCGACCGAGTGAACCCCGAATTGTTCCTCATCGAATTTGAACTACCCGACAAACAGATGCATTTGCTCATCAATTCCCCGCATTATTACGGGCTCCTGCAATCAGGTGGTACGTATGATGTGGAATTCGAAACGGTGAGAATTAAAGGTGCAGACCCGGATATTATTTGTAATTATCGGATCAAGTCGGTAAAATTACCTCCTGAAAAACAATGAGCCGTTTAATATAGGAGAACCAACATGGACCCTTTCGTGGTAACACTTTTTGCTCACACCCTTGGTGACTTCTTCTTTCAGCCCAAAAAAATGGCGATTGAAAAAACCTCGCCCGGAACAGACGGCTTTTGCACTTGTATCTATCACTGTTGTATTTATGCTTTATGTTTTTGCGCACTTGGATGTCTAGCGACACAAGGAATGGTGGGATGGCATATTTACATATTTAACGCAATTGTTTTTGCCAACCATTTCGTCATCGACCGGTGGAACTTGGCTCAAAAATGGCTCAATTTCATTCACGGGCGAAACTTCATCGACGATTGGAAGAAACAAGGTCCGTTCGTCCAAATTGAAGTGCCGTTCGACTGCATCGTGTATACGGTTGTTGACAACGCTATGCACCTTATGATAAACTACTATGCATTGGTGCTACTGGGAGGTAAATCATGAGTAGATGGGTGCTGTATCCCGGAACGTTCGACCCGTTTCACAAAGGTCACCAAGACGTGGTAGACCAATGCCTGATGATGTTCGATGGCGTGGTCATCGCCCTGATGGACAACCCCGACAAAACCCCGATGTTCAGCAAAACCCTGCGAACCTTGATGTCTAGAACTATCATCGGCGACCGGGCTGACCGGGTCCATGTCGTACCCGCGCAAGGCTTAACCGTCGATGTCGCTCTGATGCACCGCGACATCGTGGCAGTCGTCCGTGGTGTTCGGGAAGGCGACTTCCAATCCGAACTCAAATTCGCCTTTGCCGGGCGTATCCTTATCAAACACCGGTTTCTTGACCACACCCCACAGGCCCGTGCAGTACCGATTATCTGGCTGCCTTCGTACCAGGAACATATGCACATCAGCTCGACCGACGTTCGGCTCCTGCTGAAGAGCAGCGAATGGTCAACTTTGGAAGATTATCTGCCGCCCCAAGTTCTCGATTTTCTCAAACAAGAAGCGGGCGTATAAAACATCAAAAATCAGTAAAAAGAGGAAAACAATGAAATTTCAAACTGGCCTCCTTCTGACAATTATTGTCCTGTTGCTAATGGTTTTTCTGTTTATTATTCCAGGATGTAAAAACAAAACAGAAACCCAAGAACAAGTTTTTGATTGGTACAAAAGAAACATTCTGCCTACCGGTGCAGAACAGATTACCGACCTCGGTAACAACAATTTGACCTACCAGATAACCATCGGCGACACAAGATTTCTAATCCTGCATCAATCCAAATGGATCATCGATGGATATTCATGTCCGGTATCAGGCACGACAGTCCTTATGTCTTGGAAGTTGCCTGCTGAAAAAGTGGAAACCAAATGATTACTTTTATCGTCATCTTGTCTGTCGTTTTTTATTTCCTTTGCTCCATTCCTACCTATTATCTCATTAAATCCGATTGGATGAGCAGGCATGGTGGGAAACGGGAGAATTGGGATCGAAATCCTCTCGGCTCAATATACACTCCTGAACGCACCACTGCCATCGCCGATTCCCTCGGATCGGGTCTCACCGGGCTGATTTATTGGTTATTCTACCTCTTTGTTTGGCCCCTTGTTTACTCATTCCTAGCTCTTATCGCCAAACAATTTGTTCGATTGGGTAACTTTCTTTATCGATAAACTCTGGTAAAGAAATTTTTTAGCCCGTCGCCAAAATAGGAGAATCCTGTGATTTTGACCGTTATCCTCTGGATCTTCGCCGTGATCGGCTTCTGGCTGTCCTGTGCCATCCTGAACGTCATTTTGCTGATGTTCTGCTTCGGATTCCGATACTGCCATACCTCCGAAGACCCCCTTATCACCTTGGGCTATTTTGTCCTTGGCCCCATCGGAACCTTGATTCTTCTGACCGAGTTGGTCAAAATAGGTGTCAAATGGTTGTTTAAGGATTGACCGATGTGTATGATAAAAGACAAACTGACGACTGAATTCGTCCAACGTAGGCTCGACCTCGAACCTACGATCACCTGCTGGAAAACCCTCAGCCTGGGCCGAAAAGAAGATACTCGCGAATTCTTCGCCTTCACCCCCCTACCGACGAATCCACTGGCAACGACCGCCGCCCGCCAATATGTCTCCACCGACCCCACCGTCTTTGACACATTGCTCAAAAAGGCAACCCCAGAATGTGCTGCTATAAAAACCAACAAGTCATCAATGAACTCAAAAAACTTGCTATAAAAGATGGATTCATCACCGTCTATAAAGATTTCCTCGTCGGACAATTCGGAACCGACCCACGCGTCTCAGTCATCGGACTAGGAACAATCCCCTACGCTTGTGGTAGGGGAAGTTGAACGAATTCACTATCCCCCCCAAAACAGTGGAAGTATATGCTCAAATCCCTCAAATATATCCACTACCATTACCTCAAACACAAAACTATCTCCTGGCTCCAACAACACCTCCTCGAACTCACTTTCAAATGGGATAAATTGATGGCTAAATTCTCCCGACCCCAACAAACAACCACCTGAAAAATTACCCAAAAAATTCCCCGGCCCGTAAAAAAAACGAACCGGGAAACCCTCAATGAATGACCCTATGACAGATTATCCTACTTGAACCTGTACCACCGCTTTTCGGCTTTCACCCGTCCATAACCCCATCAACAATAAAACTATAACCAGCTTGCTCATGACCGGACCCGCCTTTCTTCCTACCTAATCCTACCACCCTCTCCCACTCAATGTCAACCTCCCTCCCTATGAACTTTAACCCACTTCGACTTTTAACCCACCTAGCTTTCAATCACAGAAATCCTATCCTTATTTTTGCCATGGCTGAACTTTAGTTAATGATGGACGAAGGGTAGAACAAAGGGATTTTCTGGCACTGAATCATGGAAAAGGGTCAAAAGGATGAACCATCCTTGGCACTGCGATGGCACTAAGTGACAAAAACGCGGCTGAGAACACAGAAATGCGGTTTTGAGGTACGGCCAAGGCAGGGCAGGAGTACGTCCAGAGGCGTTTGGGGAATAATGCAATGTACCAGATTTTATGGCAATCTGTTGAGTCCTGTTGAATCGACGTGCGTCCCTGGCGTTTCACAATTTGCGTTCAACTTTTTTAGCACTATATGGCACTGTGCCTTGGAATGTGATTATGAAGTTGGTAGAATATTCACAATGGCTCAGGTGCAGACGTTTGGTATGGGGTAATAAGTTGTTGTAAGCCAGCCGTTGCCGTCGAGGATACTTGATGTAACTCGACGGCTTTCTTTTCAACGCCAAGAAGATAATTTTTTTTGTCTATCGGCAGTTCGCCGAGAAATTATTGACACGGACATTTAAACGATATCGCCTTTCTGGGGGCATTGAGTGAGCGAATCCGTCCTACGACCCGACCTGGCATGTAAAAATCGTTCCTGGGGCAACTGTGGATGTCTGGTGGACATTTCTTGAGGTACTGAGTGACGGTTTTTGGTCTGGTGAAGATTTTTGGGAAAATAGTTGATCCTGCGGAAACTTGTGGTAAACTGTGGATGTCTGGTGGACATTTCTTGAGGCACTGAGTGACGGTTTTGGGTCTGGTGAAGATTTTTGGGAAAATAGTTGATCCTGCGGAAACTTGTGGTAAACTGTATTAAGTAGGTTCCTATGGTAATATGTCCGAAAATTTAAAACCGTAGAAACGGCTTATTATCGGACTTTGACAACTTGAAGTACGAGGAGACGATGATGGTATCGGAAGCAGTAAAAGCGAGGATGACGTATTCGATGGTAGCAGCAGAGGCTGAAAAGCCGTATGCGGAGCGTCAAGAGGTAACGACTGCTCGCGGCAATCGGAAGAAACCACGGCGTTATCATCTGGACCTGACGGTGGTTCAGAAGCTCCGGGACGCGAAAGTTACGCTCGGACAAGGGTTTATGAACCCGTTCAATCGGCAGGGCGGCATCTACTATGCTTGTGTTCAGGCGTTGGGTCAGCTTGGGCCTGACGAGTGGCACAAGATTGGGGATGTTAAGCGGACCATCGCTGAAATCATGGAAAGCATTAAGAAGCCGAGTGGCAAATCGGCCTGGGAGGAATTCAAAACCAAGCAACGACGTGGGAAGAACCAGAAGGACGGGCAGACCCCGGCGGATGTTCAGAGCGACGACTTGGCACGCATCAACCAGAACTTCCATGTTCTTCAGCGGTTGGGCGGGGCTCATCCGTATGGGGCGAAGCTCGCCCAACTGGGTCAATGCATCGACATCCAGTGGGATTCCGAAGCCGCCGAGCTCAAAGACAAGGGTCTTATGAAGGAGCTGCGGTTGCGGACGACCTACAATTACCCGACCGACTGGCCGTTAAACGCTTGCAAGAAAAAGACTAATGTCAAGCCGATGGAGAAGGATACCGACCTTTTGAAGATTTGTCGGGACTCGATAAAGATTGTCAAGGACACGAGTCCGGTGAAGGTCGTGGATGTGAAGATAGATACCCCGGCATCGGGGACAGTCCCAGCCGCACAGAAAGACGAAAAGAAGTCTGTTCCGGTGAAGAAGGTATCGGCGGGGAAAGGCAAGGACACCAAGAAGAAATAAGCCTGGCATGGGTAGTAGTGTTGCGGATGCCGGTGATGGGTTATGCCTGTCACCGGTATTTTTTAAAAAATATATATGTATTATATACATATATATTTTTTATTTTTTTCTGTAGAAAGATGTTGACATAGAGGGTGGAGTCCTATATTATATAGATGTGGGGCAAGGGGTTTTCTATGAGGAAAGAGGTGGGATGTACGAGAGGATGTGGCACGGTGTACGGGGACTTACAATATTCTCATCTAGTGGGATAAATTTTCCAAATCACCCGAAAAATAGCTTTACAAAAAAAGTGGAAAAGTCTATGATACGAGTGAACGGAATCAAGTGAACAGACAATGACATCAAGAATGATGACACTAACTGTTTTGAAAGAGCTGGCCTATAGTTGAGTGATGGATTGACAACTGGATAAGAGTGAAAAACAATGTTTCCTGCACTATCTGGAAACTTTTCTATAGAGTGTAGTAGATAGGTGATAAAAGAAGTAGTAATTTGTTTTTTCGAAGGAGTATTTATCATGTCGGAAAAGACGAAAACAGTGGAAGTAACGAAATGTCGGATGGTGGTATTGCCGGCGTGTCTTGCAACGAAGATTTTGAAGATGCGGGAATTGGGTGGCAACGGTCATCGTGGGCGACAGGGCAGTATGTTGGACTACCGGGACGTGAAGGCGATGATTGACAAAGGAGTTCGGCAGATTGAGATGCCGGGCAAAGGCAAGAAGAAGGAGGTTATCAACCTCCGGCGGTACGCGATGACCCGCCAGGATTTGGCGGTGCTCCGCAATGCGGCGGGAAAGGGTTTCCCGAATCCGTATGGGCGGTCGGGTGCTTACCACGCGGCGGTTCAGGCGCTCATCGACCTGGGCAAGGACAAGTGGCACAGTCTGGGGGATGTCTACAACCGGATGCGGTCCATCATGGCGAAACAGGAAGCCATCGGTGGCAAGACGGCCTGGGACGTGTTCGCCAAGCGTGGCGAGTGCGGTCAGAAGCCGAAGAAGGGCCAGAAACCGAAGAAGGTCAGCGACAAGGTCGCTGCGAACATGGCGGTTCTCCAGCGGTTGACGGGGTTGCACCAATATGGTCGGAAGCTCGCCCAGGTCTGTGCCTGTATCGACATCATGCGCATCGGGACGGGCGGGGACATGAATCGGCTGTATCGGTTGAACACGCAGTTCAAGTCCGAAGAGGCCGTGAAACCCCAGGTCATCACAAAGCCGTTCTCCAAGGTGAAGAAGGCTGTGAAGTCCCAGGCGGCAAAGCCGAAGACTGAGCCGGGTATGGTTACGGAGCCCAAGGCTGACCAGCAGTTAGCTGGGGCGACGAGCTAGGCATGGGAAGGATGGACGCAGGGGTTGAGGCGTAGCCTCAGCCCCTGCGGTCCTGCGATATCGTTGATTTTCTCTATCATATGAAAGGTAGAATTCCCATGGCAAACGTATTTTCATTAAAAGACATTAAGGCTGAAGCAATCCTACGTCAGTTGACGGGCATACATGACCTCGACTGGCAGATGGGTAAGACCGTCCACGACCGGGGAGTGCTCGGGAAATATAAAACCTGGGGTATTCCTTTGGGCAAGATGACCATTATTACTGGTTCTGGCGGGACGGGGAAGACTCGGTTTGCCATCAACCTTGCCAAAGCGTTATTGCGACAGCCGAACGAGCATCGTGGGAGTCGTTGTCCTACTCCCTGTATGATGTCTCTGATGAATCGGGTTCTTTATATCCAGACTGAGGTGACGTTGGGCGAACTCAAAGCGATGACGCGGATAGACGAGGAGCCTGAGACTGCACAGTTTACCGAAAACTTTTTTGCCAGTGAGGCTCGGTTACTGTCCGACCAGATTGACATTATTCGGAAGGTCCGTCCCGACTTTGTTTTTATTGACTCGATTAATTTGATGCCTGAATACAAGGGTGGGTTGGGAGCTCGGTTCATTCTCGAAGGTGATGAGACCCATATCGGGTATCGTCAGCTCCTCCAAAATGAGTTGGCTGACGGGCACGTATTCTTTTTGGCTCATTACAGTAAAGAGGGTGAGTTGAAGGGTGGGACTGAGTTCCCTCATCTCGTTGACGGCGTTTTTTCGTTAGCGAAGAGGGATGACGGGTTATTGACTTTCGGCATTGAGAAAGACCAGAAGTATCGGTATGGTCGAACGGACCTGGAAACGGTTTGGAAGCATGAGGACCATGGGGTTGTCTGTGTTAGCAACAATCGGTTTAACGACCCTGAATGGATGCAGGTGACCTGGGGGGGGAAAACTTGGGGCGAATTTGCCAATCAGGACGAGACGTGTCGTGCGGAGCTGGCGCGTCGTGCGGAGCTGGCGCGTCGGGAGGCTATTGATGCGAAAGCTCATTCCCGGGTGGACCCGATGAAGTCTGACAATCGGTTTTACGCTCGACAAGTCGCGGTGAAGGCTGCGGAGGCGGGTGTGGTTTTAACGCCTTATAATGACCCTGAGCATCCGACTATGGATGAGATTGAAGCTCGAATGGCACAGGTTCGGCGGAAGTTACAGCCGGGGATAGTGGATTGTATTAAGTATGCATTTACTGGAAAAATGTAATATAGCGAAGAAGAATGACACGTCGTATGAAGAGGGGTATACTCTTTCCTGTATCATTGGACATTTAGAGTCGTTAATAGATGCGGAGGGGTTGGAGATTTCATGGTCTCCGAAGAAGGCAAAAAACAAGACGAACATTCGAAAGCAGGATCGGTTACGGTTAGTGGAGGAGGCGGTGGCGAAGTTGAATGAGGCAGCGGGCATGGGTGGGGATGGTTGAAAAATAATTTTATTTTCTTCTTGACAGGTGGGAAAAAATTTCATATACTATAAAAAATATGAAGGACTTTTTGTGGGTCTTTCGGTAGAGAGTAAATAGCATGGCACAGCGACTATTACAATTTGTAGAACGGATGGTAATAACACTCGTAATGGGTGAGCCGGTCTCTGTGCGTTTTACTGAAGCGATTGCCCTGTATAATGCCAGAGATTGGCAGAAGAGGGGACCGCTTTAGTTTGTCAGAAAAGATAGGGAGAGAGCAAAAAAGGCGGTCCTGAAAAGGATCGCCTTTTTTGTTGGCCTGAATCCCCGGCAAAGAGAAGAAAAGATTAATATAGGGGTCCGAAGCTAGGTAGGCAAAGCAACGGTCTTTTAAACCGTAGAATTCGTCGGATCGTCACCGACCGGACCCATTTGAAAAAAGAATATTTTCCGGGGGTAGCATAATTGGTCGTGCGTCGTTCTGTTAAAGCGAATTATGAAAGTTCAAATCTTTTCCCTGGAGTCACTAAAAATTAAATATTTAGCTGGATAGTGTAATTGTTAGCACCTGCAGCTGTTAACTGCAAAGTGAAAGTTAAAATCTTTCTCCGGCTGTTAGAAGTCCTGATTTGTCAGGCAATCGGGCAATTGTCCGAAAATATCGGATAGTTGTCGGATGATTTGAGTTCATATTGACAAGTTCATAAGGCTCTATAGAAAGTGGACATAGAGAGCGTGTCAATCAAGTTCAAGTGGCAACAAACATCATCCCGAATCCTATTTCGGGATGATGATACAGATGCGTGGTGTAATTGGTAACATGTCGGTCTCCAAAACCGAAGAGTGCGGGTTCGAGTCCTGCCGCATCTGTTTGATTTCTTATGTTTTTTCCTGCCATATTGATAAAACTCTGTGTATAATACATCCATGGTGTGATGAAGTACAACAATGACAAAGATTGAGAAGAAAGTGGACCTTGGAAGCATTCCGACGTGGAATCTCTTTACGGATTTCCGAATCGCCAACTATGCCTCTCAGAATACGGGCTACGGTTTTACCGTGAAAATGCCCCTGAACAAAACAAAGAAAGAGTGGCAGGATCTGAAAGAAGCCTGGCATCGGGTTGGTCGTCGGGGGCGGTGGATTTTGCTCCGGCTGCAGGAAATTCCGGGCATAATCGAGACTGTCTTATCACCGTTTAAGCTGAACCTTGAGTTCAGTAAAGCGGCAGATGTTCCTGCGATACTGGATCAGGTTGAAGCTCTTCTTCGGAGGTCGATTCGATGTGACTGACCTCACGGCAAGCCGTGAGGCTTCTAAACTTCATAGCACGTACTAATGTACACTGCTCAGTAAAGCTTTATTTATACTTGAAGATAAGTCCTTGTCTTCAAGTTGAAAATTAAA
>Ga0172364_10004486_pt1 | contig 11110 bp, 15 predicted proteins | sample LakKivSesite10cm_FD_114545 | JGI IMG/M metagenome (GOLD analysis project Ga0172364, IMG submission 114545) | Sediment microbial communities from Lake Kivu, Rwanda - Sediment site 10cm | ecosystem: Environmental > Aquatic > Freshwater > Lake > Sediment | place: Rwanda: Western Province, Lake... | reverse complement strand
ATCCACAGTTTCTGTAACATAGCCCGCCATAGCGGCAAGCGATAGGGTGGTATTTCAATGAGTAACTCAGGGGTAAACCCCCTGACAGCGTACCGGAGTATAACTCCCAGAATGACCCAGACTACGAATAATGTTCCGTAAACAATGGCAACATATTGTCCTCCGTGCGCACCAACCAAGCCGAAGACCATCGCTTGCAGGGCAGCACAGGGTATAGCAATGGAGATTAGCGTCGCCGCAATGAATCGTTCCCTTTTGCTTTCTAAGATGCGTGTAGCCAGAACTGCTGGCACATTACAACCAAGCCCCAGCAGAGTGGGAATGATGGCATAACCGTGTAAGCCCAGGCGGTGCATGATGGTATCCACTAAAACTGCCAGCCGCGGCAGGTAGCCTACATCTTCAAGCAGACCGATTACAAAGTAGAAAGAGAGAACGTAAGGTAAAACCATGGCAAAAGGTACATAGAGTCCGCTGGAAAGCAATCCAAATGACTGGACAAAGTCCACTTCACCCCCGATGAGCTTACCAATTATGATATTGTGAAGGAAACCACTGCCCCCTAGAAGGCTGCTTAGGTTGGATAACACCGGTGACCACAGGCTATTGAACAGAGGCTCAAGCACATAGCCAATCAAGCTCTCACCTATGAAACGAATTACCAGAAAGGACAAAACCAGAACACCTAAAGCGATGATGCCTCCGCTTACTGGCTTAACACTGGCATCGGCTAGTCTCTCCCGCCAGGTATGGTGACGATGGGTAACCTGCTGAACCTGCTCTATGATACTGCCAATGGTAGCCCAGCGCGCGTCACGACTACGAACCGCAGCATCAGGCGAGGTAGCTCTGGGAATATTCTCCACTAGTTCCTTTATACCCTCACCAGTTACCGCTACAGTGGGAATAACGGGCACTTTCAGAAGATCTCTGAGCTTGTCCAAATCAATGTTTATTCCGCGATGCTTGGTGTCATCCCACATATTGAGGGCAACTATCATTGGGATTTTCCGCTCTAATAACTGCGAGGTTAAATATAGATTTCTCTCCAGGTTGGTAGCGTCAACCACATTGATAACCATGTCTGCCGAACTTAACATACTAACAGCTACTTCCTCGGCGTCCGAAATTGGTTCCAAGGTGTAAGTACCGGGCGCATCAAAGACCTCAACCGTCTCTCCCCCTAGCTTCATATGCCCTCGTTTGTACTCTACCGTTTTCCCCGGGTAGTTACCAACAATAACATTAATGCCAGTTAAACGGCTGAAGACGACGCTCTTACCGACGTTGGGATTGCCGATTAGGACTATTTTCCTCATTATGATGGGGGCTCATCTAGCTCAACTATTATTTTATTAGCCATACCAAGACCTATAGCTATCTGGGCTCTATCTACCTCAATAGTCACTGGTCCGCGCATCAGCATAGAGCTAATCTTAGTTATTCTCTTACCTGATATGATGCCCAGAGCATTGAGACGGTTAACTATACCATGTCCGCCCTCGATTCGAAGCACCATGCCACTCTGTCCTGCCCGCATCCGGGCTAAAGTCACTTGCTTTCCATCAGGCATAAATCCCGTCCTTTCTGTTTCTCTTTTTGCCCAAGCTCATCTCTGCACCTAACCTCACAGAGAATTACTCTCTCCTCTGTCGGCATTGGGAGCAATAGCCTGTCAGGCGAAGTTCAGCGCCAACAATTTCAAAATCTCTTGCTTCGGGAACACTTCTCTTCACATAGCGAGCCAGCGAGTACTGGAATTCGATCACTTTGCCACAGCCAAGACATGTCAGATGGTGATGCTTAATAGATGGCTTCATCTCGTAATGATGGTGACGGTCATCAAGATGAAGCTCCTCTATCAGCCCCGGTTCTTTCAGGGCCTTCAAAGTACGGTAGACAGTTGACAGACTGAGGCGGGGCTGAACAGCACGAGCACGGCGATAGATTTCATCGGCATCAAGATGCCCTTCCCCCTGTCGGATAATTTCCAGAATCAAGGACCGCTGAGCGGTAACCCTCTTACCAGATTTCCTTAGGGTTACGCTGCTAGTTCTATCCGGCCGTTTTCGGCTTGAGTTGTTGCTAATGATTTGCACTTGCAATTAATTATATAATGCCGTCTTGATGTCGTCAATCCCTGGCGGGGCCGGGGGTATTCAAGCAATAGAATGGGATTTGCAATTGGTAATCAAATATACCAAAATTGATGAGCATGAAAGAAGGAGGAGCTATGAAATGTCCTAAGTGTGGAAGTGAGGATGTAAAAGTCTTCTCAATATCGAATACTCTATATTGCAGGTGCGGTAAGTGTGGCTACGCTTGGAAGATTGATTTATAAGAGGGTATTGGTAATAGTCAAAAAATGGTCGCTAAAATCGCGGGGAAGTTCTTATGGAGACTGATTGGCTTGAATTATGGCGCAAACTAGTACTGGCCGGTCCCCCTACTTCCAATAGCAAACTGGCAAAAAGGTATAAGGTTCACGCGCGCAAAAGGAATGAAAGGCCTGATCAACTTGTTGACTTTATTTTAAGAGAAATTGATGGGGAGACTATCGTTCTCGACGTAGGTGCGGGTAGTGGACGCTGGACTATCCCTCTAGCCAAGACAGCCAGAACCGTTACTGCCGTTGAACCATCTAGTGCTATGGTAGATAATCTTCACAGGAATATTGCTTCTGCAAAGCTTAAAAATATACAGATAACCCAATCTTCCTGGGAACATGCTATTGTGGAACCACACGACGTTACAGTTTGTGCTCACGCGATGTATTCTAGCCCTGACCTAGCTTCTTTTGTCCGCAAGATGGAGCGATATACCACCAGGACTTGCTACCTAGCTATACGGTTGCCACCTTTCGATGGCATTATTGGTGAATTATCACTCGGCATCTATGGGCACCACCATGACAGCCCAAATGCCATCATAGCCTATAACGCTCTTTACTCGATCGGTATTTACGCCAACGTGCTAGTGGAGAGTGATATTTACCGCTGGATAGACAATACCTTTGAAGAAGCTTTTGCTAGAGCCAAGCGTCATCTTCGTCTCCAGTCATCTATTGCCTATGACACACTCATTCGCGATACATTGGCCAAGCGTCTAAGTCTATTAAACAACTGCTATATATGGCCTGACGGTATGCGTTCCGCTCTCCTCTGGTGGAGTCCATCGCCTATTTCCAAATAGGCTTTCTGAGGAAATTCGAACTTTAGTCTCAAGTGACCACAGTCAGGCAACAAGCCATCCTTTTTAACGATCCATTGAAATCCACTATACGAGTGCAAAAAGATACTAACGTCCAAGCGCTCAGTGAGTCTTCAATTCACTCGTATTCCTTGGGCACCGCACAGATCATAATCATAAGCTCGCTTGTTGATGTATTTCGGTATTGATGTCTCTCACCAGGAAGGACCATAGCGAAATCGCCTTTCTTCAACTCACGTTCCCCATCTTCGGCAAACACAGCCCCGTGGCCTTCAATAATATAATTTAAATGTTCAAACGGGTGTTTATGAAGAGGCGTATGGCCTCCAGGCTCAATGGTAAACACGCGGAAGGAAAACGTTGGCGCTCCATCCTCTCTAGATATCGGAACCTGCTTGTAGACGCCCTTGGCTCCTTTCATATCTGACTTTATCTTTTTAGCCTTTTCTAAGCTAGATATATGCATAACAAACCTCCTTCAATAAGTCTAAAATTAAAGGCGACGCAATTCAAGTGATGGTTGAAGCTTTCCGCCTTAAGTAGTATCATGCCAGTAACCGCCTATCAAGTTTACAGTAAATGATTAGAGAACTTTCCCACAAAGACGCGTTTACTATCTATGAGATTATAAATGCGGCAGCGCGTGCCTATAAAGGCATTATTCCAAGCGATCGTTACCATGAGCCATATATGCCAAAAGAAGAACTCCAAGAGGAAATAAAGAACATAACCTTCTTTGGCTGGGAGGAGGAAGGGAAGCTGGTGGGAGTGATGGGTTTCCAGCCAGTTAAAGATGTAACCCTTATCCGGCACGCTTATGTTTTACCCAACTACCAGAGAAAGGGCATTGGCACTAGGCTCCTGGACCACTTAAAGCTGATGACGAAGACAAAGGAACTACTTGTGGGTACCTGGGCGGATACTGTCTGGGCAATCGACTTCTATCAAAAGCATGGATTTAGGATCATGTCTAACAAGGACAAACTTTTGAACACGTACTGGAATATTCCACAGCGCCAAATCGAAACATCAGTAGTTCTAGGCATCACGATGTAACGGTTTGAGTTTGTGTGGGGTTCTTTTAATGCCCGCAGTAACAGAAGTGATTTAATCCTAACAACCTAGCTACACCAGATATAGTGACGCCGTAGAAGATTACCGGCTTGGGTATCATAAACTGGTCAATAGTACCATTTACTACGGTAGTACCAGTTACCAGAGCTATATCACACCAGTCTAGGTTCTCCCCCGTCTTCTCTGGGCCACATATCACTATGCCAAATTTATCAGTGCCGATATTACCCTGATCCATGTCGGTTACCTTTAACTCAAGCCGCTGGGATAATGCCTCAACCATCCTCGGCTGAAAGCCAACCATAGCTACTTTGACACATCCATAGTTTTTCTCTATGTGATTTACCAGTTCATAGCTGCACTGCCTGGGCTCATTATCCCTGCAGTGTCTTGTCTTGGTTATTAACCCAAGGTACCTCAACACGGCGTTGAGACTGGAGATGAATATAGCTCTGCGGAAATTATTTCCTAAATCCATGGCTACAATATCAGATAGCCAACCAATGAAGTCGCCATACATGTCAGTGAATGCCTGCCCTTGAGCACCTCTGAATTCAGCCTGCATCATGCGCTCTTTGCCAATTACAAGCGGATAGTCCCTATCCTCAGGATTGCCAATAACCTCTTCAGCCGAAAGCGGAGCAGCTGTAATCACCACCTCATCTGACTCAAGGCTGTTCTCTTTCATAATCTTGGCGAATTCTTCTTTGATAACGTCATAGGTCTTTCTTTTCATAGATTCTTATTCTCCTCAGCTTTAGTATTAAGAAGACCTCTTTACCCGTGGTTAAATTTAGATCCTCGAACATATGATGGGGTATTTCTACCAGCAGGCTGTTTTTACCTGCCTTAACTTCGATTTTAACTGCGTCATGGGCACTTTTGATGCTGGTGATACTACCCCTAAACCGGTTCACCTCTGGTCCAGGTGGTTTAGTGTCGGAGATATATATATCCCGGGGAAAAAGCGCGATTCTTTGAATTGAATCTCCGTCATGGGGGACAATTATCGGTAGCCCGCCACAACCAACCTCCATGACCCCCCTCCCCAGACTACGGCAATAGTCACAGTCCAGAATATTGGGTGCCCCAATAAAATCAGAAACCCTTTCGTTCTGGGGATAGAAAAACACCTTTTCTGGCTCGTCTACCTGCTCCAGACAACCATTCTGGAGGATAGCTATCCTATCAGCCATTTCCTCAGCCTCCTGGAGGTCGTGGGTGACATATACTGTAGTAATCCCCAGCCTTCGTTGAAGCTGCTTGAGCTCAGTTCTCAAATACTTAGCGGTCTGAACATCTAGGCTGGATAGCGGTTCATCCAGCAGCAGTACTCTGGGTGATGGGGCCAGGGCTCTGGCGAGAGCCACCCGCTGTTTTTCCCCACCACTGAGGTGCTTGGGGTAACGAGATGAGAGGTATTTTATCTTCATCATCTGGAGCAGTTGGTTTACTCTGGCTTCTACTTGGCCTGGCGATTGCTTTTGTGCTGTTAAGCCATAGGCTATATTGGCGGCGACATCAAGGTGTGGGAACAGGACCAGCTCCTGAAACAGGTAACCTGCCCCCCTTTTGTGTGTCGGGAGTTTATCCACCGGCACACTATCAAACAGCACCGACCCTTCATAATTGGTCAGCCCGGCGATAATATTGATCAAGGTGGTTTTCCCGGCGCCATTTGGCCCCAGAAATACCATCAGTTCTTTATCCTGTATCTTCAGGTTCACATCATGGCAGATATATTTACATATATTTTTCAGTTCAATAGAAGGCATATCATCTCCATTTGGTGGTCAGTCTGGCTTCCAGATATTGGAAGAATCTCTCAAAGGCAAGGCACATCACGGCTAATACTATCAGACAGACAATGATGATGTCGATGCGGATGAGACTTTCAGCTTTCATCAGCAGGGCGCCAATCCCGGTGGGGATAGCCACCATCTCGGCGGCTATTATTACCCGCCACGCCATTCCCGCTTCCAACCTAAGCCCGGTGAAGATATTGGGTAGAGCCAGGGGCATAACCACGGTGGCTAAAACCTTGACATCGGATGCCCCCAGCGTTCTGGCTACCCGAATATAGTCCTTATCTACATTTTTAATACCAGTGACGGTGTTATAAAGGACGGGGAAGAAAGAGCAGATAAAGATTATGGCAATGGGCAGCATCTCATTTATGCCTATCCACAGCATGAGCAGCGGTAGCCAGCCCAGGGCGGGGATGGGGTAGAACAGGCTGATTACGGGGTGCAGTGCCTTGTTAATATTCTCCATCCATCCCATTATCACCCCCACGGCTATGCCAGCTATAGAGCCGGCGCAGAAGCCAATCAGAACCCTTATCAGGCTGGCGAGAAAATTATCCCCCAGCACCCCGTTGGTGGTTAGATAGTAGAATTCCTGCATCACCACCGAAAACGGGGGGAAGAGCTGACCCGGAACCAGGTTAAGACGGGTCACCAATTCCCAGATACCCAAGAATATGGCTACCGATAGTAGCCCCCACCCCGGTCTGATTTTCTTAAGCACTATTCACCTTCAAGGAATCTCAAATCCAGAATGTCTTCAGCCTTAAAGCTACTCTTTATATAACCTAGCCTGGCGATGTAGTCTATGGTTGCCTGAACCTCTTTTGGGTCAATATCAGTGGTATAATCCAGCCGGCCCATAGCCCGCAGCGTCACTTCAGGCGTAATTTCTAGCTCGGCAATGCCCGCGGGGAGATCAGACGGAATTTTGCCCCCGGCAGCTCGCAACTGCCTGGCCATAACCTCGGCGGCTTCCTCAGGGTGCCCATTTATCCAATCGGTTGCCTTCTGCGATACTGCTACGAGTTTTCTCACCACCTCGGGATGGTTATTTATTAAGTCCTGCTTGACTATCAGTACGCTACCCTGCATCTCGGGCCAGATATCCTGACTGGTTAGAAGCATGGTAAAGCCAGATTCTTCAGCCATAGTCGCCCAGTGTTCGGGGAGAAAGCCAGCGTCCAGCTGTCCCATCTTGATAGCCAGAACCTGCTTTGACGGGTCCATCCGCTGGACATTGGCCAGTATCTTACCTTCGTCAAGATTATATTTATCTATCATTTTGTGCATCAGCACGTCAACGGCACCACCTACCTGGATGCAGCCAAAGCGAATACCAGGCTTTTCTAAATCCAGTAAATTTTTTATCTTATCAGGATTAACCACCAAGCCATAGCCGTATTTGTGGGTTCCAGCTACGATTCTTATTGGTACCCCGGCGTTGGCATAGGCGTTTATTGCTGGTATCAAGCAGATATAGGCAACCCCAATGTCACCTCGAGCCAGTGCCGCTGCCAGAGCCATGCCTGTGGCATAGCTCTCATAGGTACTGAGCTTCAGTCCTTCCTGCTCAAACCACCCTTTATCCTGACTTATGTAGGCGCAGGCGGAATGGGCATTGAATTCCACCGCCATGCCAATAGGTGCCTTCTCTTTCTCAGCACATCCCCCGATAGAGATGAGAACTAATATCCCCGCCAGGAGCAAAACGAGTAGCTTTTTCATCTATCCTCTCCTCTCCGCAAATTAAGTGGCTATATTGCATTAGATATAGCCATCAGCAAAAAAATTATTTAGGCTGTCTCAGAAATTCCTGAAATTTGGCCCGCAACTCCTTATACTGACTGATAACCTCTCTTCCCTCCTCGGTTAATCTGGTACGTCCTCCCCCTGTCCCACCGGCAGTCTTCTCCACCAAGGGCGCTGGCGCTAGGCGATTGGCCGCTTCTACCCAGAGCCAGGCATTGCGGTAGCCCAGTTTCATTGAACGGGCGGCGGCGGCTATTGAGCCAAACTTATCAATGCGCTCCAGCAGCATGGCTCGGCCCCACCCCATATAGAGTTCCCCGTCCCTCTCCAGCCATATCCTGCCTCGTACCGCATACCCTGGCTCTGGGTGGCGGGAGAAACGGGAAGGCTTTTTAGACCCAAACCTTGGTCTCTCGTTCACTTGGTGCCATCCTTTATCGATAAACCACTGAACGTTATATTACAGGCGATATAGAACTTTTGTCAAGTTGTGACACAGTTTAATTTTCCGAGAAACCTCCCCTGGTGGTAATGGCATAGCGCGAATTCACTTCTTTGGCAATTTCTTCATCCACCAGGGAAAGAAAAACTGTACATTTTCGGCACGTTACCAGCCTTAGGCTACTGCTTCTGCACATTGATATGAAGGCGTAGCCCCAGAAAATGGGAAGACATCAAGTGTCTCTTGCTACTGGCACAATAACTAACGAATGCCGGCCACGCTCGGGGGTGGTTAATGGCGGGCAATAGCCATTTCTTAAAACCTATGCAGAGTGAGTCAAGCACATACATAGAATAGATGGATAAAATTGAAATGATAGTCTTGATACGCTCCTTGTCCAAGGAGCTAGACGAACAGCTTACCCTTAGTTGATTATCTGACTCAACAATCTATTTTGTGCAGCACCGCAAACCGGTTCTAACATTGTTCTACTAGAGAAAATCCGTGGGGGAATTCTGGGAATAGACTGCTGGTCTAAGCTATTGCTATCGTAACTTCAGTGAGAAGCTCAGTAAACCTCATCGTGCTTACCGATGTCAATTAGCAGGATGCTTTGCTCATCCAAAAACTGGAATACTATTCGGCAATCATAGGCCACAACAAAAGCCCACAGACCTCTCAACTTACCGCTAAGCTTATGAGTTCTCAAGGAAAGGTGATAAGGATTATCGACAAAGATTTCCAGAGCTTGGGCAATCTTAGGCTTCAAATCTGGGTTAGCAGCCACTACCTTCTTGTAAGCCCTTTTGAAGCTACTACCCCAAATTAGATTGATCACGCCTCCAACTCTCGAAGGAGGTCTGAAACAGTTCCCTTAGAGGTTAGACCTTTTTTATGCTCCTCAAGTGTTTGGTGGGCATTTGCCAGGATATCCTCTCGCCTTTTCTCCTTGTATCTGTTTCTGATGAGTTCAACAAGCAGGCCTTGATCCTCTAAAGGCATTTCATCTACCTTGCCCAGTATTTCATCTAACACGTTCTGGGACCCCATTGAGAACCTCCCTATTAGATAATGCTCCTGCATCTCCTTTGAAGTATACCATGATTGCAGACAGATTGCCATCCCTTGTGGAGCAGTGTTCAAAAGGTGGTTTATTTTTTCTCTCCAGCGAAAACGGCCAAAAGAAGGTGATTTGAAGACCTTGGCAAGTTGAGGGAAAGAGTGGATTGTCGTTCAATGCGGCGAGATCGCACAATATCTATATTGTTCAATTTGCCTTCTGGAGAGAGGAATATGAGAAGCGAAATCGTTAGAATCTAAGCTGCCCGTTCAGGACTAAGGAAGCATTACTTCCGTCTCTTTTACCAGGCTGGAGAGGGAATTGAGAAGAAAGTCACGGGCATCAAGAATTTCCAGAAGCACAGGCTCTCCCTCCTTGGTGAAATGAACAATAAGCTGTCCCGATTCCTCAGCATGGTCTATTGTCCCCTGGGAAAGTTCAACCAGAAGGGCATCAACGTCCTTACTGTACCTAATCCTTGTCATACCTCTCCCTCCTGCCCGGATAAAACGTTATTATCACAAGTTCCTCGGCATACTCCTCATAGACTACTCTAAGCACATGATCGGGGCCGAGCCCCTTCTGGGCAATTTTTCGCCCTCCATAGCCCTGCTCCAGCTTCTGTGGCCTAAGCACCACATCCTCGATTAGTTCTCTATCTAAGAGTATACCATGAGTTTTCAGTATTTCCAATTTAAGACGGGCGTGGTCACTAAACCTGACAGCGCTCATTACTTTCTATTCCGGAAATTGTCTGTAATTCGGATGGCGTCATTACCTCTTTTACGACAGATTATACCACCAAACCGCGATGGGGCAAAACCTGGGACAAAAAACCCTTGACAAATAGAATAAAGGTAGTATAATTAGAATACATAGACTAACAACATGGGATCCCCCACCTATCGGAGGTGGTAAATGAAAATCTATACTACCCGCTGGCGCATAGTAGAGTTCATCCGCAACTTCGTCGAGCAGCGAGGCTATGCGCCGACCATTGCGGAGATACGAAAGGGCCTGGACATCAGTTCAAACTCGGTGGTGAAATACCATCTCGACGTGCTTGAGGAGGAGGGCATTATTGACCGCGTGCCAGAGGTCGCCCGTGCGATGGATATTTCTGGAGTCGGCAAGAGGGCTCGGGCTGTGGCAGTACCGGGGGCAATAGCCGCAGGGCAGCCAATCCCTGTACCCACCGAGGAAACGTGGCATATGATTGCGCAAGAAACCGTTGAGGTACCGGCCGACATGTTGCCGAGCAATATCCGGGCTTTTGCCCTACGGGTACAGGGCATGTCGATGATTGACGCCCTTGTGGATGACGGCGACATCGTCGTTCTTGAGGCGACTTCTGCAGCGGAGAATGGCCAGATGGTGGCGGCTTGGCTGACCGATAGACAAGAGGCGACCCTGAAGAGAATATACTACGAGCCGAATCGCATCCGCTTACAACCAGCCAACCCAAGCATGGCCCCTATCTACGTCGACCCCAACAAGGTCCAGGTGCAGGGACGGGTGATAGCCGTGCTGAGGAAATACGACTTAGAGTCGCACTAGCCTATTTGCAAAGTTCATTCGTCTAGGCAGGGACTAAGCCCCCAAGCGCTAGTTAATTGGCTGTGTTAGAGTTAGAACGTGATAGCGATTGGAGTGTTGTCCCTCCTCGAACTAAAGGGAGGGAAGCGTGTCGGGGGAAGAAAGACGAAAGACTAGGATACTTCTTGCCGATGGCCACCGCTTGGTGCGGCAGGGCATTCGGCGCATACT
>Ga0172364_10004485_pt1 | contig 11112 bp, 11 predicted proteins | sample LakKivSesite10cm_FD_114545 | JGI IMG/M metagenome (GOLD analysis project Ga0172364, IMG submission 114545) | Sediment microbial communities from Lake Kivu, Rwanda - Sediment site 10cm | ecosystem: Environmental > Aquatic > Freshwater > Lake > Sediment | place: Rwanda: Western Province, Lake... | reverse complement strand
TATAGTCTGATGCTCCCAAAGGGCAAGGAAGTTTTTGTGTGTCTTTACCATATGGAGAAATCGAAAGTAGTGTCGGAAACTTCCCTTCGGCATCAGGGCGATAGACATCAGCCCATAATTGCGTTCCGTCTCGTGCTGTAATAGGAATGTCCTCTTCTAATTTCATTTCATACTTGGCTTGTGACACTAGTTCGTGCCAATCTCTGCTCATATCTCCTCTTCCTCCTGATGAATTTAATTGAAATCGCTCTCTCAATCTGAAAGCCGTTCGCTCTGCAGATGGATAATTCTAACTCTCCCATGGGCTGCGTCCAATAAGTGGTGGAAATTTCCTCTAGGCATATCCTACCTCTACTGCTCATAATAGTCAATACCCCTCTTCAGGCAACCAGTGCTTCCTCTAAGAATTCCAGTTTGATTGGTTCTTGCTCCAGCGCTTTTGATGCCTCCTCTATCCAGGCAATATCCTCAGCTCTCATCCCAACTTTCTGCCACTTTACCTTTTCTTCCTCCAGAAGACTGAAAACCATCGTCAAGGCTGAGGTTTCATTCGGGAAGCGGCCAACGACCCTGGTTCTTCTTTTCACCTCTTTGAAAGCTCGTTCGATGACATTGCTGGTGCGGATGTGTTTCCAGTGACGCTCGGGGAAGTGGTAGAAGGTGAGGCATTCCTCAAGGTGGCTGGCCAGAGTCTCACAAGCGGTGGGGAACTCCCGCCTGTAGTGGAACAGAAATTGTTTGGCTTCACCCCGGGCATCGTCAAGGCAGGCAGCGTAGAAGATGCGATGCAGGGCCTTCTTTACTTCATCCTGTCTCTTCTTAGGCACCCTTGCCAGCACATTCCTGACACGATGGACAGCGCACCGCTGCCGGGGAACTTCAGGCCAGATATCTTTGATCGCTTTAAGCAGTCCCTGGTTACCATCAGTGATGAGTAGCTGAGGTCGTCTTAAGCCGCGCTCAATCAGGTCATTTAGCACCCCCTTCCATGATTCGGTGCTTTCCCTACCTCCGAGGCTCAGGTGCAGGACCACCCGTTTCCCTTCGCGAGTGATGCCGTGGGCTACCAGCACGGCTTCCATATCACGGCTGTTACCCCTTACCCCCAGGTAGATGCCATCTAGAAAGAGATAAATTATCTCCTCCAACGACAGGTCACGGCGGCGCCAGTTGTTGAAGGCTTCCTTGAGGGCTCTATTTGCCCGTGAAATGCTCGAACGCGAAAGACCGCTTATTCCCCACAGCGGCTTGAGCGCTCTCTTGAAGTCCCTCGTCGATAATCCCTCAACGTAGAGGAGAGGAATCGTTTCTTCCAGAAGTCTGCTACGGCGCTGCCAGGCTTCGAGCAACTGAGAGTGAAACGGCTGCCCGGTATCTGATACTCGAGGCACAGCTACCTCAATTTGACCGGCGCCACAACTTACCTGGCGGTCCCGGTGACCATTGCGGTAGCCGAGGATTTTACCCTGGCTACGCTCATACGGTCGGCGCATGAGACAGTCTGTTACCTCTTCCTCCAAGGCTACGGTTAACAGCAGCTTTGCTCCCTCCCGAGCAAATAGCTCCAGGGGTTGGCCGGCAAGCTCCTCCAGCTTTAGTCCCAGCTCTGACATGGTCAATTCCTGTTCCTTGTGATATCCTTTCTTCATCGGTATACCCTCCCTTTTTATTATTTGGCTTTCCTATAGGGTAGGATATACCGATTCCTTTTTCCACCACTTTCGGGACACTACCCTCCATAGGACCCTATGGTCTCCCATAGTCGTCAAACAGTTATGCCGCCATCCTGAATAAATATCTGGCCAGTAACAAAACTTGATGCATCGGAGGCAAGATAGATAGCCAGTCCCTTAACCTCACATGGTAGCCCCTTTCGTCCCATTGGAGTACTCTTGATAATCCATTCATCACGCGCCCGCAACTTTTCCCTTGGTAAACTGGCGCGCCATTCAGCACCTAGGCGTGTTCCTTCATGAAAACCTAATGCAATGCAATTCACTCGAATTCCGTCCTTAGCATATTCTATTGCACACTGTTTAGTAAGGCTAATAACTCCGGCTTTACTGGCAGCGTAGTTTGCATGCGGGAATGTTTCAGGGTCAGTAGCTTTTATCCCAACAATTGACGAGATATTAATAATGGAGCCCCTCTTCTGTTTTATCATCACTGGCAGCACTGCTCTCATGCACAGGAATACCCCGAAAAGATTAACAGCAATAACCCTCTCCCAATCCTCAATCAATATTTCGTGGATTTTGCCTGGATTAGTAGAAATGCCAGCGTTGTTAAATAAGATATCAATAGTTCCTAATTCTGCCACAGTCTGACTTATCATATGCTGAACTTCATCTGGCCTAGATACATCGGCTTCGATTACCAATGCCCGATGTCCAAACTTAGTTACGACCTTAGCAGTTTCCTGAGCCCACTCCCTATTAATATCACAACAGGCAACATCAGCCCCAAATTGAGCCATCGTTTCACAAAAGATGCGACCAAAGCCACTACCGCCTCCGGTAACTAGAGCTACCCTCCCCGAAACGTCAAAAAGGCTCCTTTCTCTCATTATTCCTCCTTTATCACGAGGCCGAAAGCCGGACCAAGCGTAATCGGTGGTATGCCCTCCTTTGCAGAACACTCAGATTAGTGTATTGGTTGAGTCGTTTTCGGACAATCGACTATGGGAAAATACTACAACCTTCCCGAGTTCTTGTCAAGTCGCTTGCGGCTCGTTATCGCTCCGGCTACTCGTTCACTCCGCCTCAACTTGTTGAGGCTCCGCTCACGAGTCTACTCTATCCCCCCAAAACTCAAACACATCCTGGAGCAGGGTGGTGTAACAGGGTCAGGCTGGACTGCACCCCTACGATTGGACAGTTAGGGCTAGGAGAGTCTGGCGGGGTATACTGGTGTTCTCTTGATTAAGTAGTGCCTCCTCAAATTCATTTGGTGGTAGATAACCAAGGGCTGAGTGAAGTCTCTTCTGATTATAGACCTCTTCGAGAAAATAGGGAAGCCTGGTTATCACATCCTGAAAGGTCTCATACTCGCATAGGTTCACCTCCTCATGTTTCAGTGTCTTGAAAAAGCTCTCCATCATGGCGTTCTCGTAGGGATTGCCGGCCCGCGCCATGCTGACCAGAAAGCCGTGACTCTTGAGCTCATCCACATACTCACCTGAAGCATACTGCACTCCCTGGTCTGAGTGGTGGATGATACCAGGGTCGGGCTGCCGGCGGGCAATGGCCATCTTAAGCGCTTGGAGCGTTAAGGTCGTATCCAGAGCAGTGGAGACAGCGTATCCAATCGCCTTCCGCGAGTAGGCATCCAGGATAGCTGCCAGATAAATAAAGCCAGTCCTGATGCGGATGTAGGTGATATCAGAAAGCCATACCTGGTTTAAGCGGCTGATGAGCAGCCCTTTAACGAGATTGGGATACCTCCGGAAAGGGTGCCTCGAGTCGGTAGTCTTCGCCCACTTCCGCTTCACCCGGCACAAGAGGTCACTCTCCCGCATCAGTCTGAGGACCTTCTTGTGGTTTACCTGCTTTCCTTCTCGCTTCAGTGCTGCGGTGACACGACGGTACCCGTAACGGGGAAAACCAAGACAGATGCCCTCAATACAGTCTCTTAAGTCGGCCTCCGCTTTCTTTTCAGCGTCTTTATCTTTGGGCTTGTAGTAGAAACTGCTACTGGCTAGCTTCATCAGTCGGCACCCCCATCGGATGCCGACGCCGAGGCATCCCCGTATCCGTATGGCTTGCCGTTTCTCCGGGACTGGCTGAGGCTGTGTTGCAAGCCCCTTTTTAGAAACTCATTCTCCAGGGTGAGCTTGCCCACCAGCCTCTCCAGCTTCTCTATCCTGTCCTGGAGAGCCCCTTCCTCGGTGGGCTCATTGTTGAATTTACCACGGCTGTACTGTCTCTTCCAGTGGTAGAGCACGCTTGAAGTGATGTTATATCGGCGGCAGAGCTGGGCTGGCCGGCCTTGGCCGCTCAAAAGCTCCTCAATCACCTGACGCTTGAACTCTAAGCTGAAACTTCTCTGATTCCTCATGGCAGGGTCCTTTCTCCTCTCGATTATACTCTGACCCTGCCAGACCTCCCTAACATTCCTAACCTGAAGTGTCCAGCTTCAGGGGTTCACTCCAGGACTATCTATCTGCAGCTACACTGTAAAAAGGCAGTTAGAGAACGTAAGCTGGTACGAAATGTAGCCGAAAACACGTCCGTGGTAGATGCAATTTCTGGCGAATACGACCCACTGCACAATCGTCAGAATTGTGCAATGATAATTCGGCGTATCACACAGAGTGCTAGAAACTGCAAGGATTAAGTTTTCGCAACTGCTAGGCGTCAGACCAAGGGCCCACCAGGTGGAATCACGCTCTTAGATAGAACCTCGCCTCTCCGAGAATCCCAGATAGCTACCCTAATTTTTCTAGCTGGGGCATAGTCCAGTATTTCATATCTCTGGTGGACCTGCAGTAGTTGCCTTACTGCCTCTGACACACCACTTGGGGAGACTATCAGAGCAAATATCGGCTGCGCTACCTTAGCATACCCCCACAGCTGTCCAATGTCCTTCAAGGATATCGGGTTAAGTTTGCATTCCACAAAGCCTAAGTAAGCTAGCCGCCCTCTTTTCAGGATCGCTGTTACATCTACCATTATTTCATATGTTGGAAACAATGGAAAGAGGTGGTGTAACCCCTCTCGTTCTATTAAGGCTTGTAGTTTGGTGCGTGAAGTGTTAAAAACCTTTTGACTATAGCCCGGATGTGCATCCTTCAATGTGGCTCTCAACCAGTTTATTACCGGTCTGTACATTTGCCTTTCTTGTTTGTACAATGCTTTCCCTCTCAAAGTTAAGGCGGACTTGTTTGGTTGCACCCCATATCCTGACAGATTTGCCAGAAATAGTCATAATGTTTGCCCCTGATTTTAGGCGGAAGCTTTGTAGACCGTTCCTGAGGGTGCTTCGCCTTTGGACGCTGCTTATGTTTCTTGCCCAAGTAGTGATGGGAGATTTGCTTGGGCATATCTCTAGCTTTCAAGTCCTCCTCAACGAATTCATTCAAGATTGCGTTTTTGTAGTCTAGAGAAAAACCGATTTGCTGAAAGGCCTCGCAAAAGACTCTTAGCTGGTGCTCCCTGAGGGCCTCCCTCTTCGGGTACTTGCATTTTGGATCCCGCAGGTTGGGGTGTCCCCAAAGTATTTCTCCCACCGGGACCTTGAGACTCGTCTGCATGAGTGCACATAGTTGGACTGGAAGGGCCCAGTTGCTATTATCAATAGCAATGAAAACCCTCCTTTTACCGCGACTCTCGGACCGATAATACGTGCCAGGCTCTACCCACCCACTCCCATCTACCACACCCCGTATGAACTCCTTCTGAATATCAGGAGAAGATGACAGGATAGGCATCGGAATCTGAAATTCTTTGTAGCTCTTCTTCCCTTCGAGCAGGAAAGCCAAATTGCGCCAAACCATCGCATTGGTAGGAAATAAGGCAGTGAGACTAATGCGGTTAGTCCCTGGAATAACACTAACATGGGCTCCCAGCACCTCGCTGACACGGTCGCTTATCTCGGCAGCCCCGAGACGAAGTTGCGTTTTCTGGTCAAACTCAGTCTTTACTCCTTTTACAGTCAGGTTACGGAAAGGCAAGGTAATAACCAGTCTCCTGAGAGGTGGCTCGTCAACAAGCTGGCCCCTGGTAACTATGAGACCAAGAAGGTATGCGACATCTGAATCTAAATAATCAATCATTTGCCCTCACCTGATGGCTTCTGGAAAATAAGGATGTATTCATGCGCCTTGTTGATGCGGAAGCGATAAGGGTATCCGAGAGGACGCATATTGCTATACTCGTGTCGACGATCCCATATGATAAGGTCATCATAAAGGAAACCGATGTCTCGCATTACAGACACCATGTCTGAGTGGAATGGGTACAACTTATCTTTCTTGCGAATATCCATGACTACTACGATACAATATTTATCGGCTTTTAATACCCGATATACTGGTTCGAAAGCGTCCCGCAAACTTTCAAGAAACTGCTGATAATTGCGAATCCTGCCAAGGTCAGCATCTGATTCCCCATAAGGACGAGCAGATTTGCGGTCGGCAGTCCGTTCTTGCAGATGAATATCCCAGTACGGGGGCGAAGTAATAACAATATCAACCGAGTTGATAGGCACGACTCTCGTCAGGTTTCTGGCATCCGCACAATGGAATCGGCCTCTTGGGCTTGCCGGTGGCTGGTTTTCTGACCCAAGGAGCCTGAGCTGAGCTAACCTTTCTTCTGCTTTCTTAACGAAGTTCGGATAGATATCAAGCCCTATTCCAGTCTTCCCAAGCTCTTCTGCAGCAAGAACAGTTGATCCCAATCCCACGAATGGATCTAAGACTACGTTATCTTCTGCGTTAGTGAAACAGCGAAGTAATCTTCTTGGAAGTTCCACGGGGAAGAGGGCCGGATGTCCCAACGCAACTTCCTCCGATGTTTTTTTGATGTCACTCCAAATGCTGATAGAATACTTCGTCCACGTTTGCCCATCTAGTTCATTGGCTCTCTTCTTCGGCATCCGGACCTGACGTTTACTAGCAGAAACGTCTAAAAAAGTTAGTTGAGATTGCTCATTAACCGCCACGTAAGCCTCCCAAAAGTATTGGAGAGCCCCTGCTTTACGCTTATTATAACACTCTATCCGTCCCCAGGTATAGGGGAAAGGCGAGGAACTTTGTGGTCATTAAACAGTTTGTCACTTTGTTCAGTTTCATGAAAAGAAGCAAACAGTCCATATAAATAGCCAACAAGCGCATGTTGCCCTTGACTATTAATAATAGTTATGTTATTATTAACAGTGAAAAGGGTGTAATTATGGCGAATGATAAGCGTTTCTGGTGCACTGAGTGCTGGAGTAATAATTTAACTACTGATGGTAAAGTTATAATAGCTAAAGGCCGAAAAGTGACGCGCTATCGCTGTCGTGATTGTGGTTATCGGAGTTTTAGAAGAGTTGATAGCTATACAGACCAGCGTGTACTCGGCAACCTATTAGGCTTTTACAAAGAAGGCTTTACATTAGATGAACCTTATCTATCGCTGGCTAGAGCTTTGGACGCTGAATGCCAAAGAAAAGGCAGCATTAACAGTAAAGAAGACTGGGCTGCGATAGTTAACAAGGTGCTAAAAGAGCAGAAACCAGCAGATGCTGAGGCAGATAAAAGTAGCTTTCACCCAGAGGACGATTGATGATACGCTTTGATGACGCACTACTGTACTTAGTAAACTCAAGGAAATATCGTGATTAGATTACTCCACACGGCTGACATCCATCTTGGGGCTAAATTCCTTGGCCTCGGTGACAAAGGTATAGCTCAGCGTGAGCAGGTCAGAGCCAGTTTCAAGAAGCTGGTGTCTCTCGCAATAGCAGAAGCCGTTAACGTCGTCCTAGTCGCTGGCGACCTTTTCGATACTAATCAACAGCCGCAGAGGAACATTGATCTCGTAGTTGAACAATTTGGTTTGCTTATGGCAAACAATATCCCTATCTGCCTCATCCCTGGAACTCATGATTGCTTGGATTCAGGCTCCATCTACAGAAAGGTCAAGTTTGAGGAAAAATGCCCCGGTCTGACGCTTTTCACTAGTGAAGGTTGGACCTACAAGGAATTCCCAGCTCTGGGCTTGACTGTCTATGGCAGGCCAAACTTGAGTAATAGAGCCTACAAGAGCCCTCTGGAAGGGCTGAGGCGGTTGACTAAGACCCCATATCATGTGGCTATTGCACACGGCTCGCTTAATATCCCAGGTGCAATCGCCGAAGACGACCATGTGTTTACTGCCGACCAGATTCGGAATAGCCAGATGCACTATATCGGGTTGGGCCACTGGCATCGTCCATACCAGTGTTCCAATGAGCCGGTTGTCGCATGGTACTCTGGTCCACCTGAACTCATTTCTACAGATCAAAGGGAGCCAGGCAGCGTGCTCATAGTGAGCATTCTCGACTCAGGTAGGGTCGAGGTGGAGACTAAGCGGACGGGGCTTCGCTACTGTGAAGAGCTTGAAATAGACCTCTCAGATTGCGAAGGTTTACCTCAGTTGAAAAGCAAGATCATCGAGAAGGCTGACCCAGATTTGGTTATGAAAGTGATCCTCAAAAGACTGAGGAACGAGGATCTAGTTCTACCATTGGAAGAACTAGAGGCGGAGCTGTTAGACCATTTCTTCTACATCAGGATCATTGATCAATCGCATCCAAGAATGAGTAAGCTCACGGAGGATGCATACGCAGATCGATTGATCATTGCGAAGTTTATCAAGCTGATGAGAGAGCGTATCGAGGCGTGTGAAGGCAAGGAGCAAGAAATTGCTGAAGAGGCGCTACAATATGGGTTGGCGCTTCTTCAGGGCAAGGAGGTCCTCTGATGTTCCTCAAGAGGGTGAGGCTTGAGAATTTCAAGAGGTTTAAGAAGCTGGACCGAGAGTTAAGCCCCGGAATAAATGTGGTCAAGGGCCCTTTGAACGAAATTGGAAAGTCTACCTTGCTCGATGGAATGGTCGCGGCTTTATTTGAGAACCCAAAGAGTACGCGAAAGGGGCTTGAAAGATACACTACATGGGGCTCTGAACATAGGTGTAAGACCGTTATCGAGTTTGAAGCTGGAGGGAAAAGGTACGTACTTAAGAAGGACTTCGATATGAAGACGATGCAGCTTGCAAATCCGGACGAGGGTAGGGAATGGAATACACCGAAGGAGATTGCTGAAAGGCTTCGAGGATTGCTCGGCACCGATTCAGCAACACTATTTTTATCTACATGCTGTGTCCGCCAGGGTGAGGTCAGTGATATTTCCTCAGGCAAAAAGGAGATTGGTGAAGGCCTAGAGGGAATAGTGACGGGTGGACCTGAGGAGGCAATAGCTTCTCAAGTAATCGAGAAATTGGATAGGCAAATTGGAGTTCTGGTCAAAGGTCTTGAGAGGCTGACTAAGTCACCAGGCCCCGTTGCGCGTTTGACCCAGCAGGTGCAAAAATTGCAACAAGAGTTGGCAGAGGTTGCAAGAGAAGTAACAGAGGTAGAAGGTCACAAACTCGAGCTGGTTGAAGTATCGAAGGAGCTGGGCCAGGTGGAGGTGAAGCTTGGCGACGCGGAAGCTCTTCTGGAAAAGAATAGGCGGCGTCAGGAAATCGAGGAACGAATAAACAAGCTGGAGAAGGAGTACGAGAAAATCGATAGGCTTATCAGGGATATCGAGTCGTTGCAGAAACAAATCCAGGAGACTGAATCTGCACTACAAACTATTGAGGGTTTTGATGACTTTCAGAGAGTGCTGGAATTCGGCAACCAACTCCGCGAACTCGAAGCCAAGCGCGAGAATATCAGTGGGGACATACCAGAAAGGAAGCAGGAACTGGAGAGTGCTTTGGAGTATCTGAAGAGAAATAAGCTGCTTAAGGGCTTGGCCTCAAGCACAAGCTTGGTGATCGGAATAGTGGTATCAATCGCTGGCTTTTTGGGTATGCTCGTCAATATGGCTTCCCTCACAGCCGGGGTTATTGGCTTGCTCTTTCTCTTAGGCGCAATGTGGGCAAGGGACTCCCTAACTAGGCAAAAGACACGAATATCCGGTTTGCAAGAACGCATCAGGCAGATGGAAGAAGCCATGAGGGAGGTTGATGAAAAGGAAGGGGCGATTCTTTCTCAGGTCAGATGCGCTTCACTCGAAGAGTTTAGGCAGAAAGAGAGAAAGCAAGGCGAATTGGTAAAGCAAAAGGAAGCGTCTCAAAATCAATTGCTAGGTAGGTTGGGTGGGCAAACCCTTGACCAACTCGAGCAACAGAGACGGGAGACAGCGAGGATGCTAGCGGAGGAACGAGAGAGGTTCACAGACGATTTGAGAAGCACCAAGCTCTCTCCTGAGGAATATGTGAGACACGAGAAAGAAGTGGAGAGCCTTAGGACTAAAAAGGACGAACTACGAAGTAGGAAGCTGGAGTGTGAGGTAGGCATACAAAAGGCAAGGTTTAACGCCGAAGATCAAGCTCAAAGGGAGGAGATGCTCGATGCTTTGATGAGGGCACTGGATCGTGAGCAGAGGAGGGTGCAAGTATACCAACTGGCGAGAGACTTCGTGTCAAGAGCAAGGGCTGAAACATTGCTATCGGCCACTGATGTCCTGCAGACAGAAATTCAAAGGAACTTTGCTGTATTTACCAACGGCAAATACAGGAAGGTGAAAACCATCGAAGGGGCCTTGGATTTCTCGATTTACTCCGAAGAGAAAGGCGGTTGGACCAAACCTGAGGAGCTAAGCGGGGGAGTAGTTGACGAATTCTACTTAGCGTGCCGCCTTGCACTTGTACGCTTGATCTACGGCGAGACACAGCCACCTGTGGTTCTCGACGACCCCTTTGTGAATTTTGACGAGCCACGCTTAGCACAAACGCTCGAATACCTCAGTCAGCTGAGCAAGGAGCGGCAGATCATTATCTTCACTCTTAGGGAAGTTTACGATAGCATAGCTGACAAAGTGATAGAACTGACGTAGCAAAAGTGTCATCTTGTGAATGTTGAGAGGGGTGAATTTCTCATGCATGAGCAAATCTACGAAAAGCTTAAGGAAGTGGCTCGAATAGGCACAGTCACATACTATAGTGATATTGCGCCTATGGCAGGGCTGGATATGAATTCACCAAACGACCGATATGAAATAGGCGTGATATTGGATGAAATTAACCGACATGAACATGAGCTCGGTCGGCCGATGTTGTCAGCGGTGGTAGTTCACAAGGAAAGTCTTAAGCCTGGGCGGGGCTTCTTTACCTTGGGCCGAGAACTAGGCTCATTTGTTGGAAATGACCAAGATAAGTTCTATATCCAAGAATTGCGCAAGGTTCACGATTATTGGGCATCCCATTAGTTAAGCCTGCCTTGGCAAGCCAACTTCGCACTCGCTTAACTAGTAGGGACTTGAACAACGTACTATGAAGTTTTAGTCAATAGCTCCCGGCTAATTAGTTATCTGAATCTCTATTGCATCACAGCGAGTGGCCCCATCCCATATTGACCTGGTTCCCTATTTAGCATTTAGAT
>Ga0172364_10004484_pt1 | contig 11118 bp, 6 predicted proteins | sample LakKivSesite10cm_FD_114545 | JGI IMG/M metagenome (GOLD analysis project Ga0172364, IMG submission 114545) | Sediment microbial communities from Lake Kivu, Rwanda - Sediment site 10cm | ecosystem: Environmental > Aquatic > Freshwater > Lake > Sediment | place: Rwanda: Western Province, Lake Kivu... | reverse complement strand
CGACGCCAACGACGGGGCGCAGGTGCTGCTGCATCCGTGGCGGTTCCTGTTCATCGACAACTGCACCACGCCGCTGGTCAGCGGGCAGCTCTGCTTCCTGTCCACCTGCCAGCATCCCGGCAGCGGCGTGGTGAAGCTGGCCGGCGGCAAGGCCACCACCGTCTGGCGCAACGGCGAGATGCAGAACCTCTACAGCAACTCGGTGCTGGCCGGGGGGATGCTGTTCGGCTTCCACGGCGGGCTGCTGGGCCCGGGGTCGCTGCGCTGCGTGGACTTCGCCACGGGCAACTGGAAGTGGACCGAGCGGTCGGTGAAGATGGGCGGCCTGATCGCCGCCGGCGGGCGGCTGATCATCCTCAGCGACGGCGGCGAGCTGGTCGTCGCGGAGGCGTCCGACAAGGGCTTCAAGCCCCTCGCACGCGCGCAGGTGCTCAAGGGCGCCTGCTGGGCGCCGCCCGCCCTGGCCGGCGGTCTGCTCTACTGCCGCAACCACTCCGGCGACGTCGTCTGCCTCGACCTGCGCGCAGCCGGGAAATGACCATGTCCGCTGCGAGGAAATCCGCAATCCGTCCCGATGCCATATCGGGACAATCCGCAATTCTCCGCCCGTCGGTGGTCCTCGTGGCCGACCGGACGCTGGCGGCCGAGTACGACGTCCTCTTCGAGGGCATCTTCGCGGCGATGCAGACCACGCAGGCGCCGGCGTGGCTGATGCGCCGGCTGATCGCGCCGCCCGTGGCGACGGACGCGGCCGGGCGCGCCGCGTCCGCGCCGCTGGGCCTGCGGCGCATTGAAGCGGCGATGCTGGCGGGCGGCCTGGACGCCGCCGACGTGGTCTGCGCCACCCCAGAGTCGCTGGGGCGGCTGGTCGGGCCGTGGACGAAGCTGGTGGGCGTATCCAGCGGCGACCCGCTCGGGGCCGGCATGACCAACACCACCACGTCCAGCTTCTATTCGGGCGAGCTGTACACGCGGCACTGGACGGCCGCGATGTTGGCCCGGCTCGCGCGGGCAAAGCGCGACGGCGGCTTCCGCGTCATCTTCGGCGGGCCGGGCGCCTGGCAGCTCGCCTCGCGGCCGGACGAGGCCCGCCGCCTCGGCATCGACACCGTCGTGGAGGGCTACTTCGAGGCCGGCGGCGTCGAGCTGCTGGCCGACGTGCTGGCCGGGCGCGACCTCGCCCCGCACGTGCGCCTCCGCGGCACCGGCGCCGCCGACGCCCGCCCCATCCGCGGCCGGACGCTGCTGGGCGCGGTGGAGATTTCGCGCGGCTGCGGCAGGGGCTGCTCGTTCTGCACGATCGCCCAAGCGCCGATGCACCACTTCGCGCCGGAGATGGTGCTGGCGGACCTGGCGACCAACGCCGCCGCCGGCGCCGCCAACGCCCTGCTCGGCAGCGAGGATTTTTTCCGCTACGGTGCGGCCGGGACGGGCGTCAACTTCGCCGCGCTGGCGGGGCTGCTGGAGGAGGTCCGCGGCGTGCGGGGGCTGCGCTTCGTCCAGGCCGACCACGGCAACATCGCCTCGGTGGCGCAGCTTTCCGTCGCGGAGCTGCGCGAGCTGCGGCGGCTGATGGAGTTTCCCGGGCGCTGCCGGCGACTGTGGGTGAACATGGGCGTGGAGAGCGCCGCCGGGCGGCTGGTGGCGGGCGTGGCGCCGGGCAAGATCGCCCCGTTCCGCGCCGTCGACTGGGCGGATGTGGTGCGCACGGCCGCGGCTCGCCTGGCCGAGGCGGGGTTCTTCGCGATCTACAGCATCATTCTCGGCCTGCCGGGCGAGACGCCGCAGGACGTTCGCGCGACGCACCGGCTGGCCGAGGAGCTGCTGGCCGGGCCGGCGATCGTGTTTCCGGTCTTCTACGAGCCGCTGCCGCACGAGACGGCCGCGGGGGCCAGGCCGTTCCGCCCGGCGGGCATGTGGCCGGAGCACCACGAGCTGTTCTGCGCCTGCTACGAGGCGAACTTCGCGAAGATTCCGGGCCTGTACCGGGACAACCAGCGTGCCGGCGGGGTGGGCTGGCTGAAGCGGATGGCGATACAGCTTCTGGGGCGGGCGGAGGTGATCGCGTGGCGGCGCCGGCTGAGGCGCCTGGGCCGGCAGCTCGCCGCGGCGCCGCGGCGCAGCGGAACACCCTGATTGCCGCCGCGTTTGTACCAGTGGAAGGCGGTGTGCTACGATATTTCGAGCGGCCGCGAAGGTGCGCATCAGGCGCGGTTTTCCGGCGCGGCGAGGTGTGGTCATGCGAAGGACAGCTTCATCGGGCGCAGTGCTGATTACCGCGTGTTTGGGGGCCTTTGCGGCCGCGGCGGCGTGGCTGGCGGCGGGGGCCGGCGCCGCCGAAGGCAAAGCCGCCGCGCCTTCGACCACCGCCCCCGCGGCCGGCGCGACCGCGGCCGAGCCGAACATGCCCGGCCCGTGGGCCGTCTATCGCGGCGGGCCGTCGATGATGGGCGTCGCGCCGGACCGCCTGGCCGACGAGCTGAAGGTGGTCTGGAAGTTCAAGGCCCGCGGCGCGGTGGTCAGCTCGCCGATCATCGTCGCCAATCGCGTCTTCGTCGGCTCCTACGACGCCAACTGCTACTGCCTCGACCTGGACACCGGCACGCTGGTGTGGGCCAGCAAGACCGGCGGCGGCATCGAGGCCCCGCCGACATACGTCGACGGCACCGTCTACGTCGGCGACACCGACGGCCTGCTGTACGCCCTGAACGCCGCCGACGGCAAGCGCAAGTGGAAATTCGAGACCGACGACAAGATCCTCGGCGCCGCCAACTGGTTCCGCGACCCCAAGACCGGCAAGCTCCGCGTCGTCGTCGGCAGCTACGACTTCAGCCTCTACTGCATCGACCCCGACACCGGCAAGCAGCTCTGGAAGTACACCTCCGGCAACTACATCAACGGCGGCGTGGCCGTCTGGAAAGGCCGCACCGTCTTCGGCGGCTGCGACGCCGTCGTCCACGTCGTGCCCCCCGACGGGCGCGACGCCAAGGAGTACGACGCCGAGGCCTACATCGCCGCCACCGCCGCCATCGACCCCAACGGGCGCGTCTACGTCGGCAACTACGACGGCGGCTTCCTGTGCCTCGACATCGTCACAGGCAAGAAAATCTGGTCCTACGGCGGCGAGGAGCCGTTCTTCTCGTCGCCCGCCGTCGGGCCCGACAAGGTCGTCGTCGGCTCGCGCGACACGCTCATCCACTGCGTCGACCGCAAGACCGGCAAGAAGGTCTGGACCTTCCCCACCAAGGGCGAGATCAACGGCTCGCCCGTCATCTGCGGCGGCAAGGTGGTCTGCGGCTCCGGCGACGGCCGGCTGTACCTCCTGCGCCTCGCCGACGGAAAGCTCATCTGGAGCTACGACTGCGGCCCCGGCGTCAGCAGCTCGCCCGCGGTGGCCGGCGGACTCGTCGTCATCGGCGCCGACAACGGCTTCGTTTACTGCTTCGGGCCCAAAGAGTGACGGGTGACGAGTGTCGGGTGTCGGGTGTCGAGTGTCGCGAGCGTGCGTTGAAGCGGCTTGTCACCCGACACGCGACACCCGACACGCGACACGTGAAACTCTCATGCGTTTCGCCCAGTTATCCGGCGGGTCGGGCGACACGTTCTACTGCGAGAACTGTCTGCGCGACGCCGCCCTCGTCCGCGCGCTGCGCCGCGCCGGCCACGAGGCCGTCACCGTCCCCCTGTACCTGCCCCTCATGACCGGCGAGGGCGACCAGGGCGGCGTGTTCTTCGGCGGCATCAACGTCTTTCTCCAGCAGCACTCGGCCGTGTTCCGCCACAGCCCGCGCTGGCTGGACCGGCTGCTGGACAGCCCGCGCCTGCTGCGCTGGGCGGGGCGCAAGGCCGACATGACCAGCGCCCGCGGCGTCGGCGAGACGCTGCTGAGCATGCTCCGCGGCGAGGAGGGCAGGCAGGCCAAGGAGCTGGGGCGCCTCGTGGACTGGCTGGCCAGGGAGATCCGCCCGCAGGTGGTCAGCCTGACGGCCAGCCTGCTGGCCGGCGTGACCCGCCGCATCAAACGCGACCTCGGCGCCGTGGTCATCTGCACCCTGCAGGACGAGGAGGGCTACCTCGACAGCCTGGAGGAGCCCTACCGCGCCGAGGCCTGGCACATGCTCCGCCGCCTGGCCGCCGACATCGACGCCTTCATCGCCCCCAGCCGCTTCTACGCCGAGCGAATGCGCCACCGCCTCGACCTGCCGGACGACAAGCTCCACGTCATCCCCAACGGCATCGACCCGCACGGCTACGCCCCGGCCGAGCGGCCCGGCGAGCCGCCCGTGGTGGGCTACCTGGCGCAGCTTTCGCCCGCCAAGGGCCTCGACACGCTGGCCGAGGCGTTCCTGCTGCTGAGGAAGGACCCGCGGCTCGCCGCCGCGCGCCTGCGCGCCTTCGGCGGCGTGATGAGCGGCGAGCGGGCGTTCGTCGACGACGTGCGGCGGTGGCTCGCCGAGGCCGGCGCCGGACGCGACGCCGAACTGCTCACCGACTTCAGCCACGAGGACAAGTCCGCGTTCCTGCGCTCCTGCTCCGTCGTGTCGGTGCCGACGAAGCGCGGCGAGGCGTTCGGCCTGTTCGTCCTGGAGGCCCTCGCCAGCGGCACTCCCGTCGTCCTGCCCGACCACGGGGCCTTCGGCGAGCTGGTCGCCGACACCGGCGGCGGGCTGCTCTGCCCGCCCAACGACCCGGCCGCCCTGGCCGAGACGCTGCGCCGCGTCCTGCTCGACCGGCACCTGGCCGAACGTCTCGGCCGCGCCGGCCGACAGGCCGTACTAGAGAAGTACACCACCGACATCATGGCCGCGCACGTCGCGGCACTGTGCGACAAGCTCTTGGGCACAAAGCCAGATGAGAAATGCTAAATGCTAAATGCCAAATGAAAAATGCTAAATGCAGGGAGGCAGAGCCCGGTTGCTGACTGCTGACCGCTGACCGCTGACCACTGATTGCTGACCGCTGACCGCTGATCGCTGACCGCTGATTGCTGACCGCTGATTGCTGATTGCTGACCGCTGACCGCTTCCCGCGACCAGGCTCGGCCGTTTGGCGCCTGGCATCTAGCATTCAGCATTCGGCATTCGGCATTAAGCATTTAGCAGTAAGCATTTAGCATTGGACATTGCCCGGCTTCAGCCGGCGAAAACTGCGAGGCACAACATGACCGACAACCAGACGCTTCTGTCGTTGACCGGCGTGACCAAGACCTACCGCCCCGCCGGCGGCGACGTGGCCACCGAAGTCCTCAAGGGCGTCGACCTCCGCGTCGAGGCCGGGCAGGCCATCGCCATCGTCGGCCCCAGCGGCTGCGGAAAAAGCACGCTGCTCAACATCATCGGCACGCTGGACCGCCCGACGGGCGGCAAGGTGCTCCTCGACGGCGAGGACCTGGCCGGCAAGGACGACAAGGCCCTGGCCGCACTTCGCAGCCGCAAGATCGGCTTCGTCTTCCAGCTCCACCACCTCCTGCCGCAATGCACGATCCTGGAAAACGTGCTGCTGCCGACGCTGGCGGCGGGCGACACGCGCCCGGCCGCCGAACGCGAGGACGCCGCGCGGAAGCTGCTCGACCGCGTGGGGCTTTCGCATCGCGTGGACCGCCGGCCGGGGCAGCTTTCCGGCGGCGAGCAGCAGCGGGCCGCCGTCGTAAGGGCGCTGATCAACTCCCCGCGGCTGCTGCTGGCCGACGAGCCCACCGGCTCGCTGGACCGCACGTCCGCCGCCAACCTCGCCGACCTGCTGGTCGAGCTGAATTGCCAGGACGGCCTGACGCTGATCACCGTCACGCACGCCGAGGCGCTCGCCGAACGAATGGGCAGGCAGTACCACCTGCGCGACGGGCGCCTGCACGAAGGGAACGGCGCGGAATGAGCATCACGCTGTCACGCAAGACCGCCTGCTCACGGGCGACCGCTTGCACTTCGCACGACGCCGGGCGCGCGGGCGGCGCCCTGCGAACCGCAAGCGGGTTTGCACACGTTCCGGTTGACCCAAGGGACCGCGGAGCGACGAAGCGCAGCTCCACCCAAACCGTCTGTCCGGGTTTCCGGGGCGCTCGCACGGAAAGAGACCCGATCCGATGACCACGCGCAGATTCATCGTCGAGAGCCTGCGGTTCTACTGGCGGACGCACGCGGGGGTTGTGCTGGGCGCCGCCGTCGCGGCGGCCGTCATCGTCGGCGCGCTGGTCGTCGGCGATTCGGTGGCCTGGAGCCTGCGCCAGATCGCCCTGCGCCGCCTGGGCGGGGTGAACGTCGCCCTGACAAGCCCCGACAGGTTCTTCCGCGCCAGTACCGCGGGCAATCCCGGTACCGCGGGCAATCGTGCCCGCGCCTCGGTGGGTACCGCGGGCAATCCTGCCCGCGCCTCGGCGCAGACAAATCCCTCGGCGCCCCAGGACCCGCTGCGGCAGCTTACTTCTCGGCGCTTTCCCGACCCCGACGACCTTGCGACGGAGATCCAATCCGCGCTTTTTGCCGCCCACGCGGGCGCCCTCGTCGCGCCGGTGCTCCTGCTCGACGGGTCCGTCGCGCTTCCCGACGGTTCCGCGCGCGCCAACAGCGTGCAGGTCGTCGGCGTGGATGGTCGTTTCTGGAAGCTCGCGCCCGACCCCGCGACTCATCCGCCCTTCGACGCCGGCGACAGCGACCTCGCCGCGATCAACGAGCCGCTCGCGCGCCAACTGCGCCTCTCCGGCGCCGGCGCCGACATCCGCCTGCGCGTGCCCGTGCCCACCGATCTGCCGCGCGACGCCCCGCTCGGCAGCGACCGCGACGCGGTGGCCGCACTCGCCCTCACCGTCCGCGCCGTCCTGAGCGATTCGCACTTCGGGCGCTTCGGCGTGCGCGCCAACCAGGCCGCGCCGTTCACCGTCTTCGTGCCCCTGGCGGCGCTGCAGGAGCGCCTGGGCCTCGGCCGGCGCGCCAACACGCTGCTGGTCGGCGGCGACGTGACAGCCGGCCAGGCGGCCGCGGCGTTCCGCAAGTCCTGGACCGCCGCCGACGCGGGGCTGGACTTCCACACGCTCGGCGACGGGCGCGTCGAGATGCGGACGAAGCGCGTGTTCCTCGACCCCGCCGCGGTCGCCGCCGCCCTGGCCGCCCGCCCGGACGCCCAGTGCGTCCTGACGTACTTCGTCAACTCCATCCGCCGGAATGCCAACTCCGCCCCCTATTGCATCGTGGCGGGCATGCCCCCCGCGCGTGGAGGGCCACGCTCCGTCGTGGCCGCGAACGCGGGGGGACGCGACCCCTTGGGGACAGGCTCCGCGCGTCCCTCCACGCCCATTCCCGCCGGCATGGACGGCAATGAGATCGTCGTCAACCAGTGGTTGGCCGACGACATCGGCGCGAAGGTCGGCGAGACCGTCGAGCTGACGTACATGGTGCCGCGGACGCTGCGCACGTTCGCCACGCGCAAGCGCACGTTCCGCGTGCGCGCCGTCATCGCCGTCGAGGGCGCGCCCGGCGTGGACCGCGATCTGATGCCCGATTTCCCCGGCCTGGCCGAGATGAAGAGCTGCCGCGACTGGAGGCCCGGCATCCCCATCGACCTGGGCAAGCTCCGCAAGGCCGACGAGGACTACTGGAACCGCTACCGCGGCACGCCGAAGGCGTTCGTCACGCTCGCCGCCGCGCGCGACATGTGGGCCAACCAGTTCGGCAACACCACCGCCGTCCGCTTCGCCGCGAACGGACAACCCCCACAGAGCCGCGTCGTATCGACGCGGATGTCTCCGGATGAGACGACGCTCTCGCAAAGCATCTTCTCCCGCATCGACCCCGCCGCGCTCGGGCTGGTCTTCCTTCCCGTCCGGCAGCAGGCCCTGGCGGCCGCCAACCCCACCAGCGACTTCGGCGAGCTTTTCATCGGCTTCAGCTTCTTTCTGATCTTCTCGGCGGCGCTGCTGACGGCCCTGCTGTTCGTGTTCAACGTCGAGCAGCGCAGCCAGCAGACGGGCCTGCTGCTGTCGCTGGGCTTCCGCCCGTGGCGTGTGCGGCGGTGGCTGCTGGCCGAGGGGGGCGTCCTGGCCGTCGCGGGCAGCGTGCTGGGGGCCTTCGGCGGCTTGGCGTACACGAAGCTCGTCATTCGCGGCCTGGCGACGGTGTGGCGCGGCACGATGAGCACGCCGGTGCGGTACCACGCCGAGGCCGCCACCGTCGTCATCGGGGCCGTCAGCGGCGTGCTGGTGGCCGCGGCGGCGATGTTCGCCGCGCTGCTGGGCCGCCGCCGCGCCACCGCCCGCGAGCTGCTGGCCGAGACGCCCTCCGGCGCCGCCAGCCGACCCGCCTCGCGCCGCAAACGCATCGTCGCCTGGGTGATCGCGGTGCTGTGCATCGGCTCGGCGGTGTGGCTGGTCGCCGAGGCGGCCGGGCAGCCCGCCGCCGACCAGGCCGAGGCGTTCTTCAACTCCGGCGCCCTGCTGCTGCTGGGCGCGCTGAGCGCGGTGTACGCGGTGCTGGCGTCGATCGGGCGGACCAGCCACGCACGCACGCTGTCGGTGACGGCGCTGGGCGTCCGCACGACGGGGCGGCGGCGCTGGCGGAGCCTCGTGACGGCGGGGCTGCTGGCCTTCGGGGTGTTCCTGCTGGCCAGCGTGGAGGTCTTCCGGCTCGACCCGCACGCCGACGCCGCGAGGAAATCCTCCGGCACGGGCGGCTTTGCGCTGTGGGGCGAGTCGGCCGCCCCCGTGCTGCACGACCTCAACGACCCCCAGCGCCGCAAGCGGCTGTTCGGCGACGCCAACGCCTTCGCCGACGTGCGTTTCGTGCAGCTTCGCCTCCTGCCCGGCGACGACGCGAGCTGCCTGAACCTCAACCGCGCCCGCCGCCCGCGACTGCTCGGCGTCGACCCTGACGCACTGGCGGGGCGCTTCGCTTTCCTCGAGACGCTTGTCCCGCCGCCCGAGGCCGACAATCCGTGGTCCATCCTCGACGCCAACCTGCCCGGCGGGGCCGTGCCCGCCGTCGGCGACCACGACACGCTCCAATGGTCGCTGCACAAGGGCCTGGGCGACGAGATCGAGTACACCGACGACAACGGAAAGCCGGTCAAGGTCCGTATCGCCGGGCGGATCAAGGGCTCGGTCTTCCAGGGCAGCCTGCTGATCGGCGAGAAGCAGTTCCGGCGGCACTTCCCCGCCGCCGGCGGCTATCGCGTGTTCCTCGTCGACGCCCCGCCGGGCGAGGCGAAGGCGGCGTCGGCGGCGTTCTCGGCTGCGCTGGAGGACCTCGGCATGCAGCTTACCGGCGCCGCCGACCGGCTGGGGCGGTTCGCCGAGGTGCAGAACACCTACCTGTCGATCTTCACGGCGTTGGGGGGGCTGGGTCTGCTGCTGGGCAGCGTGGCCATCGGCGTGGTGGCGCTGCGGAACGTGCTGGAGCGGCGCGGCGAGCTGGCGCTGCTGCGGGCGGTGGGGTTCTCCAAGGGCCACCTGACCTGGATGGTCCTTTGCGAGCACTGGGTGCTGCTGGCGTTGGGGATGGCGGCGGGGGCGGGCGCCGCCGCGGTGGCCGTCCTGCCCGCGCTGCTGTCGCCGGGCATGACGCCGCCGTACGCCACGTGGGCGGCCACAATGGCCGGCGTGGCCCTCAGCGGCGTGCTGTGGACGTACCTGGCGGCCGCGGCCGCGCTCCGCGGCGACCTGCTGCCCGCGCTGCGGAACGAATGACCCGCGCGGGCTGGATGGCCCGCGGCAGCGGCTTGACCGTCGGGCCGTCAGAAGACGCGGAAGAGCCTCGCGCCGGGGTAGTAGAACTGGAGGATTTCCTCAGCCGTCGCGCCCGATTCGGCCATGCCCTGTGCGCCCCACTGGCACAGGCCGACGCCGTGCCCGAAGCCGCGCCCGTTGACGAATCGCAGGAGCGCCCCGCCGTCGACGACGTCGCAGTTCATCGAGTACAGCTTCTTCGCCGCCGCCGGGCCGTGGCGGAGCAGCGCCAGGCGCATGTCCTCCGCCCGCAGGCGCACCGACCGCCCGGACGAATCGTACAGGTCCAGCCACACCGCCCGCCCGTGGGGCGTCTGCTCGGCCACGCGCGCGGCGGCCAGGTCGCGCAGCGCTCCGGCCGCGGGATAGCGCGCCGCCACCGCGCGGAGCACGTCGGCCTTGGCCAGTACCACCTCGCCCCAGCGGTGGCGGGGGCAGGCGGCGCAGTAGCGGCATTCCTGCCCGCCCAGCAGCGGCGGCACGCGGTTGGCGCTGCGGATGACGTAGGCGCCGTTGACCCGCCCCCCGCAGCAGGCCGAGTACTGCGCCATGAAGATCCGCTCCTGCCCCGGCGGGCCCCACGTCAGCACCGTCCCGCGCGTGGACGTGACGGCCGACCAGCTCTTGGCCGTCTCGGCCGACTGGCCCCCGTAGACCTGGGAGGCCTGGTCGTCGCCGAGGTCGTGGTCGCGCCCGCTTCCGCCGGCGGTCATGTGGTAGAGGGCGAAGGTGCGTGCGGCCACGGCCACCGCGCGGTAGCACTCCGGCGCCCACGTGGCGTACAGCTCGCGCGGCAGCACGCCGGCGAGGTAGCTCTCCAGGTCCAGCTCGTTGATGACGGCCAGGCGCCCGCCGTCGGCGTGCAGGCGCAGCCGCCCGCGATAGACGGTATCGCCCACGCGGACGCAGGAGCCGCCGGCGGTGCGGAGAATCGCCTCCTGTCCTTCGGCCGCCAGGTTGCCGAAGCGCCACGAGCGGCCCGAGCAGGTGAAGGGCGTGGGCGGCATGGGTCCGGCCGACTCGGCCAGGCCGACGCCGTCCAGCTCCAGCCGGTAGCCGCCGGTGGTGCCGACGAGGAGCTGGCGCCCGGCGGGAACGGACAGGCGGACGCGGACGATGGGGACGCCCTGGAGCTGTGCGGGCGGCGGGGCGATGGTGCGGTCGCAGCGGCAGCAGACGATGGCCGTCAGGGCGACGGCGATGGAGCCGGCGACGGGGGCGGCCGTCAGCCAGGGCTTGCGGGAGCGGAAGGTGGGGACCCATCGCGAGATTCGGCGCCACAGCTTGCTTCCGTCCATGGCATGTCCGCCTTGTGTTGTGGCGACGGGCGATCCGCGCCCGTCCACCGGGCTCCATCCGCGATCCGCGTTGCGCGATCCGCCGCGGGCCTTGCGCGCCCCGCGTCACGG
>Ga0172364_10004483_pt1 | contig 11118 bp, 11 predicted proteins | sample LakKivSesite10cm_FD_114545 | JGI IMG/M metagenome (GOLD analysis project Ga0172364, IMG submission 114545) | Sediment microbial communities from Lake Kivu, Rwanda - Sediment site 10cm | ecosystem: Environmental > Aquatic > Freshwater > Lake > Sediment | place: Rwanda: Western Province, Lake... | reverse complement strand
TAATAATCAAATTAATAATCAAATTAATAATCAAATTAATAATCAAGCTAATGATTAAGGGGTGGGTGTATTGAACTTAATAAAATTCATCAAGGATATCTGGGACATGGAGGATGAAGAAGCGTTTATCTACATGTTCATGGAGAGCAATGACAATCCTCTTATTGACGGAAGTGAAAGGGAATTTGTCATAAAAACTGTCCTTTTCGCGCTGATTCTCTTTGCTTTCATGATGATTATCAGAGGGATAGACATCCCTGTCTTAAGCACGATAGCAATGCTCGCAGTTGTTTTTATTCTTGTCTGTGGAGGAGTCTTCTGCATAAAGGGAATAAACAAACTGGCAAAGATGTGAGTAATAAATAATGAAAAATAAGAATAAAAATAAATAAGCAACGATGAGAATAAAAATAAATTATTAAAATAAATAACTAATATTAAAATAAATAATTAACATAAATGCATTACATTTGATATAAATAGATTATATATTAATCATTTCATATTGATTACCATATTAATCAGTTCATATTAATCACATCTTAGATACTCAAAAAGATATAAAGCAAAACACGAAAATATTAAAAGCGCATAAGAAATTCTTTGTTAAAAATAGTGCGTGGACAAAAATGCTAGATTCTCCTAAAACAAAACTGAAGCTGAAGAAAGAGGAAAGAAAGCAGACAGTGCAACAACAGACAGTGGAGCAAAAAACAGAACAGAAAGCAGAGCAGGATGAAGCATTGAAATTAAAGCTGGCGCTTCAAACTCTGCAGAAGCAGATGCAATTATTGAAAATGAGAGAAATTCTTATACTTGCTGGCTTCATCTCAGGAGCAGCTGCGCTGAGGGCTGCAATGCAATTCCTGCCAAGCGTTGAGCCATTGACATTCTTTGCAATGCTATCAGGCTGGCTCTTCGGTAAGAAAAAGGGCTTCATTGCAGGAGCAAGCTCTCTTTATTTGTCAAACTTCATCGTATTCGGGGGGCAAGGTCCGTGGACTTTATTCCAGGCACTGGGCTTTGGGATTGCCGGATTTTTAGGAGGATTCCTTAGAAATGTAAAAGAAGGAAAAATCCCGAGGTTTATGGTCTATGGGCAGGTGTTGTTAGTGACACTTGTGGCAACTCTTGTTTATGAAATAATAATGAATATTTCCTCTATTCCGTTTTATGGACTATTCGGCTTTGTCACAGCAATCCCATTCACGATAACGCATATTGCATCAAACCTTGCTTTTGTAACAGCGCTTCCAAAAGCCAAGAATTTTGTAAGGGAAAAGGCAGGATTTAATCAGATTCCTGTCTGCAAAAAGTTAATAGAGAAATTCAAAATTAAGTTGGACAAAGTTGAAGAGATTTCTTACTAAGCTTGATTACTTTTGTTTACTTATTTTTTCTTACTGCCTCATTTTCTCCATCTATGATATTTTAGCCCTTCAGGGCTGTGCAGATTATTTATTATCTTTTTAGTTTTTCCTCAGCTATGAATCAATAATTAATTTCTCTTTTTTCTTTTCAAGCTCTTTACACTTGAAAAGAAAGCAAAAGAGATTTTTAAGATTTAGCAATGGAAAAATATTTTCAGTTATGAATAGTGTGGCTTTTTCTATTCAATGAATTTTGATAGCTGAAAATGAAAGAAAGATATGTTTGTAAGACATCATTCTAAACATTTTAAAAATATATGACTTACTTTAATCTTATTGCTTCAAGGTTTCTTGGTGCAGAAGTCTCAACCCTGTAAGTCTTGTGCAGCGCGCTTGCCAGGTCAAGGCATCTGGAGTTTTCGCCGTGGTGCACAATAACTTTTTTTGGCTTTGGATTGCACTTGTAGACAAAATTTAGCAGCTCTTTCCTGCTGGAGTGCCCTGAGAATCCTTCTATTGTCTCAATCTGCATGTTTATCTTAACCAATTCCTGTCCCCCATTGTCATTGCTCATAGTCAGCTCTCTTTCGCCATTCTGGATGCGTCTTCCCAGTGAGCCCTCGCCCTGGTATGAAACAAACACCAGAAGATTCTTCGGGTTGTCTGATAGTTGTTTCAAATACTCTACAGAAGGTCCACCTACAAGCATGCCTGAGGTTGCAAGTATCAGGCAAGGACCTGCTTCTTCAATAACCTGCTTTCTCTCTGTCTGGGAGCCAACTCTCTTGAAGATTTCTGAGAGGAATGGATTCTGGTTTTGATGGAATACAAGCTTTCTGACTGTGCTGTTCAGGTATTCAGGATATGCTGTATGTATTGCAGTTATGTCCCAAACAATGCCATCAACATACACTGGAATGTTCTGCAGTCTTCCCGTCCTTATCATTTCCTCTATTGTAAGCATGATCTCCTGGGCTCTTCCTGTTCCGAGCACTGGAATCAAAACTTTTCCCCCTCTAGAAAATGCCTCTTCTATCAGTTTTTTGAAGAAAGCATCACAGTCTTTTCTCGAAGGCATTACATAGTCTTTGCCGCCGTAAGTTGATTCTATAATCATTGTCTCAAGGCGCGGGAATTCGGTTATTGCTGGCTCTAGCAATTGCGTCTTTGCATACTTCATATCGGCAGTGTAGAGCATGTTGTGAAGCCCGTTGCCTACGTGCAAGTGTACCATTGCGCTTCCAAGGATGTGCCCTGCATTGTAGAGGGTTATTCTAACATCAGGAGTGATGTCAGTAACCTCATCATATTCAAGCGTGATTGTGTGCTTAACCATCTCTTTTATTTCATCTGATGTAAACAGGGGCTCTTTTCCCTCTGAACGCATTATCTTAACAAAATCCAAAAGAGTCAGTGCAGCAATGTCTCTGGTGGGAGCAGTGCAGTACACCGGACCGGTATAGCCGTATTTGAAGAGGTAAGGGATGAATCCTGAATGGTCCAGATGCGCATGCGAGAGTATTACAGCGTCTATCTGCCCAATCTGAAATTCAGGAGCTTCCAAATGCGGATAGGCCCTCTGGTCATTAGCTGCAACATCTACACCGCAGTCCAGAAGTATTCTGGACTCTGGAGTCTGAAGGAAGAGACAGGACCTTCCAACCTGCCTTCCAGCCCCGAGCACAGAAACCCTAACCCATTCCTGTCTGCGCTCCCTAATCCATCCGTCATAAACCCTGTGCCCTATTGTATTAAGAAATTTCCTTCTGAAATCAGAATTCTGGTAAAGCACACTCCTGATGTTTTCGATTATCTTTGACTTTATTGCCGGCTTTCTCCTAACAAGAGGAATCCATAAAGTCCTCTTCTTTATATCCCTCAATATGCTGCCCTGCTTTCCAATAGCTATTCCCGGCTTTTCTGTTTCTATTATCAGCTGCGACCTTTGCGCATCAAAGAGTATGTCAGTGATTCCTGCTTCTTCAGGGATTGTCTGCATAATTATGTTCCTTGTATCCTCAGCATCTAAGGTGATTGAAGGGTCTGCTCTCAGCTCAACCCTTTTTTTTATGTCATCAACAACCTTTTTTATAAGTCCCTGGTTGTCAAGGAAGAATTCCTTGTCTTTTGTATAGAGAACTATATTGGCGCCCTCAAAGCCAGCATCGCTTATCTTGTCAGCAGGCAGAAACTTCAGTACTTCGTTGAGTATTTTTGTCTTGTAAGTTACCATCGTAAACCTTTCTAAATGATTAACTTTTCAAATTTCCTTTCAGATTTTAAAATTTCAAAATTTTTAAAAATCAAGTTTAAAATCTTTATTAAAAAAACCAAATTTACAATCAGTTACATTTAATTATAATCAAAAATGTTTTAAGATTCTAGATACAGAATGTTTTTAATTCCTCACAAAAAAAATTTAATTATTATATCAAACTCTTATATCAAAAAATCATTATCGTATCGAAAAATTACTCTTGGATTCCTGCGTTGATATCCTTTCCAAGAACCTTTTTTATCCCGTCTTTGGTTACAGTGTAAACGTCAAAGCCGCTTCCAGAGGCAGCGTCTCTCTGCAAAGCTGCATTGAGGCACTTCACTGCCAGCTTTATTCCATCATCAATGCTTATGCCCTTTTTGTAGAGGGTTTCAAGAACACCATATACCATGACGCTTCCAGAGCCAGATGAGATATAGTCATCGCATTCCTCAATAGTGCCGTCAGGGAACAGGTCATAAAGCCCGAAGCCTTCAGAATCCCTTCCAGCGAGTATGAATTGTGATATTCCTGGTATTGTTGAATAGCGCCTTATGTTGTCATAAACCAGTCTTGAGACAAGGTTTGCTGCTTCCTTGACGCTTATCTCCAATCCTGTCCTGATGCTTTTAAGCTTCAGCTCTGCCTTGACTATCTTTATAAGAAGCTGCGCGTCAGAAGCAGTTCCAGCCATTGTAACTGCAATATTGTCAGTTATCTTGTGAATCTTCTCGGTCTTTTTGCTGGCAATCAAGTAGCCTGCTGTGGCTCTCCTGTCAGCTGCCAGCACAATTCCATCTTTGCAGATTATACCTAAAGTTGTAGTACCAGTTTTGATAACCTCGTTTTCCATTTGAATCACTCAGAAACCTCTTGCTTTTATTATTCCCAAAAGAATTAATAAAATTATTTACTATCAAATGCAATAAACCACTCCTATATAAATCTTGCGATTTTATGTTCTGTTAACTCAATGTAGGTGAACATTTTTTATCAGGAAATTCTTTTTCAAAGCTTAAAGCAGATTTGCAAGTTTCTTTATGTCTTTATTTGCTACGTGAGTGTAGATTTGTGTTGTTTTCAAATCTTTATGTCCAAGTAACTGTTGAATATATCTTATATCAGCACCAGATTCTAACAGGTGAGTCGCAAAACTGTGCCGTAGTGTATGTGGTGTAATTTTCTTTTTTATCCCTGCTTTCTTGGAAGCGGATTTGACAATTTGTTGAATTGTCCGCTTGTTGTATTTTCCTTCCCGTTGGGAAATAAAAATCAGGCCTTCTTCCTTTGTTCCATACATTCTCAGCGCATCAATCAATTTTTTATGAAGAAATACAATCCTTTCTTTGTCTCCCTTTGCAGTTTTCAAATGTATTGTCTCCCTGTCAAAATCAATATCTTGCCAATTTAGGTTTCTTACTTCATCTAAACGAAGACCTGCATAATAAAGAAACATGATAACAAGTTTGTGCTTCAAATTGTTTATAGAATCTATCATTTTGTTTATTTCTTCTTTACTTAACACTAAAGGCAGTTTCAATGACTTTCTTGCGAGGGGAAGCTTTTCCTCAAATTTAGTATTCAAAACATTTTCATGAAAGAATTTCAAGGCAAAGTATGCAGATCTCATTGTTGATTTGCTTTTGGTGGTATATGACAATAGAAATTCTCTCGACGTTTCTCCTGAAGAAAGAAAATTCTTTACTATGAAAATATAGGACTTGCCTGTCTGATAAGAATATCTTCTGAGTTTTACTTCTTCAATCAGCTTGCCAATCAGTTTATACCTCTCTTGCGAAGATAAAATCATAAAAAAGTATTGTAATGTAATCATTCAAATAATTTCGTCTTAGAAACCCGAAAATATTAACGGAAATCTGCTTTTTATCTAAAATTTAACTATAAAGCGAATATTTATATCGCTTAATAGTTGTTAAGTTTAATAAAATTTGAGTTCCTTTTTTAGAAATAGGGGGTTCCTAGTCCTTCGGACATTTTGCCTTTCTCTTCGAGAAAGTAATTTATATTTTGAGAGAGGGAGTTCTTACATTTATTTTTATTTAGTCTATATTTATTACTTTTTTTGTCCAATTATTTGGTTGTGAATTTCTATCTTTTGGAATATCATTAGTATCTAATCTTGGAAATATCAATGGTTGATGTTTACTTAAATCAGCTATTCCAACTTCTGTTGTTAATGCTAAGCTACATCCATTTTCTTTTAAAACTGAAAGCAATGAATCATCGTAAGCACCATAGGGATAACAAAACACAAAATTATCAGTATTAGATCCTATCTTCCTTAAAAATTTCATTGAGAATTCTACTTCTTTCTGTTGTTGTTCCTTAGATAATGTATTTAGCCAATAATGGTCAAAACCATGACTTCCAACATACATTCCCTTTCGCACCATACATTTTAATTGATCTATGTTCATATATAATTCTCGTGAAAATGCACTTTCATCTTTTGATACATATTTATTAAAAAGAAAATTAACAATAATATTTCTTAATTTTTCTGGAAGATCTCTCTGTAATATTCTTTTGATAAAAATAACTTCAGCAGTATCAAACCTATCCTTTATTGCTAATTTTTTATAATATTGTTCATTACTATCTAAAGAATATTCTTCACGATATTTGTCTAACAGAACAAAAATATCGGAAATTAATTGTTTTTTATCTTCAACAGAAGCTAAAATAAAATGTATTTTGTTAACATCTAAAACTTGATGTTCTTGTATTGCTTTAGCAGGAGGGAAAAAACTGCCTTGAATTCCTAACTCATCCAAGATTGGAAATACAAATTCAAAGTGATCTCTGTAAGCATCGTCAAATGTTAAGAGTAAAGAATTATTGGGTAGTTCTTTATTTCCTTTGACTGCTTCAATCAAATCTTCCATTCTAATAACTTTATAATACTTTAACATATACTGTAATTGCTCTTTGAATAATTCAACATCCAAACCCTTAATTTCAGGATATCTTGAATGTTTTAGATCTCTGACGTAGTGATACATAATAATAGATACCTTATTTACCATTTTTCTCCTCCGGATCTGGTGGGATATTTGGCCTGTCTTGATCTCCATCACCTTTTGTAATATACCAATTATTTGGATTAGTACACTCTTTTTTATCTTTTAGGTACTCTTTGAAATAAACAATCCAAGTTATATCGCTCCTTCCTCTGTCAAGAGGACTAAAAAGCATTGGGATAGTATTATATGGATATTTAATATTTTCAACAAAGCCTTGATTTAAGAGAGATTTTACATGAAAATTTCCTGAAAAATAAAAATCTATAAAATCAACATTTTGTTTATGTAATAAAGATATTATGTTTTGAATTATTTTTTCTTCATATTCTTCTTGACTTATAAAATCAATTATTCTTCCGATCTTATAATGATCTTTTTTTTCATCTATAAATTTTTCAATTCTAAATATTATATACCCTTTAATTTTTGAATTTTCAATATAAAGATACAGCTCATACTTTAACATTGGGTGATTTGAATATCTCCAGTTAAGAAATTTCTTGCTTCTATTTATAGTTATAGGATATTTATGTTTGACTTTTTCCCAAAAAGAATGTATTTTATCATCAAACTCTTTAATTTTGACTAAATTCTTATCTATATCTTCAAGTTTGTTATCTTCATAGGGTATTTTTTTATTAATTAAACTCTCCATTTTGTTAACATTTAAAATTTTAATGAATCTTCTTAGAACTCCCATGTCTGTCCATCCGCCCTGTTTTTCATATATTGCTCTTGTCTTTAGATTATATCCATTTATATAACAAACAGGGAAATCATCACTTGACTTTTTTATTAATAGAGATCCAAGACCAAACCCTTTGCATTTATCACCAACCATAAGATTTGCAAATGTACAAGCAATCAAATTCTTATCGAATACTTTCATAGATACAGGCACAAGCCCGTTATATCCTAGCACCTCATCTTTTGATTCAATCACTTTCATGGAATATTCTGAGTATGTATTTGAGGGATTATCCTTATACTGCCAGTCAAAAAACATATTGTCCAATAAGATGTATCTATTGTGAAACTGCCTTTCAATAAAGCGTTTTAGAGAAGGAATATGTCTTTTGGATAAATTTTTAATGAAGTCCATCCTTTCTTCTGCTTTATTCATCTGGATTTGCCTTATGGTTTCTTAAATGTCTTTTAATATCGTTAATATCTTTTACATCCATTATTTCTTCCATTGTGAAACTAACACTAAATTCTTTTTCAAGTTCATCTACCAAAAGCAATCCGTTAAAGGAATCCCAACTGCTTATTGTTTCTGGTGAGGAATTATCATTTATTTCTTTTTCATCAACTTTAAGGACCCTTGCTAATACTTTGTATAATCTACTCATTTTTTTTCAATTCTCCTGTTATAAACCACCTTCCACTTGTTCCTAATCCTTGAATTTTTCCATCATATTGATGTTTAATAGAGTGTCTTATGTCAATTATATCAAATCCTTCTAAAAGTTCTTGTATTTCTTCTATATCAAAATAATGCTGTATTTGTCCTTTCTCGGGCCCCTCTTCTAATACATAAGTATGTTTACCTGTTTTTTCACCCTTATCAAACAAACTCGAACTGATTGAACAAAGAGTGATAAAAAACAAACCTTTTGGTTTAAGTATTCTTCTGACTTCTTCAATTGATTTTTTAGCTATTGAAGTTTCTACATGATCAAGGACTCCGAAACATGTTATGAAATCGAAAGAATTTTCTTCAAATGGTAGATTATCACAACTAGCAACCTTTAGTTCAGCTTTTAGGTTTTCTTCTTTTAAGTATTCCTTACCAATATCTATTGCATCCTTGCTTATGTCTATTCCATATGTATCAAAATCATTTTTTGCTAAAAAATGAACCGCACTACCATTTCCACAGCCCAAATCAAGACATTTTTTAAAATCTCTTATTACTTGATAACTCTTATACCCTACCCTTTTTTTAATAAATCGATTAACAAACTGCACAATAGATTGTTGTGGTTCCCACATAGTCATCTGATTTGTACTATAAACTTTATCCCAATTCGTCATAAAGATCCCTCTATTAATATTCTAACATAATCTATGTTTCTAATTTTGTTGAAGTCTTTTAATTCAAAAAGTTTTTGATCAATAACATTAAATCCATTCTCCATATATAAATTTGAACAAACAGAATTCTTTTTAGTAGGAATATATTCTCCAATAATTCTCAAAAAATTATTTTTTCTTGCATATTCTTGTATAAAATATAACATAATTTTTTCCACATTTCTCCCAATAATTCTACAGCTCAAAAGAAAAGTATCAATTATTAATTCACCTTCATTTTTGTTAAGGATAATAACACCGGTTAACCCATTATCTCCAAATTTATCCCTAACATTTATACTATAGACACCATAATTTGGATCTTCATTAAAGTTTCTAATCTCTTCTTCTGTGTATCTTTTAGTAGTTAAATTAAATTGATTTGTTTTTTTGGTTAATTGAGATATTCTAGGGATTGTAAAATTAGTAGCTTTGGCTATTTCTACTTGCATATCCAGACTTTTTAAGAAACCATCCATATTCGTAATTTTACTTTTTAATTCATTCCTTTGTCTTTGTTGATTATACATCTCCCCTTTTTTAAAATCCTCTTCGGTTAATTGTAAAGTATTAAAATCGTTTAAATCTTTTAATGTTTTTACATAAAGAGCAGAATCATTTGGTAAATTAACAACTAAGACCTCTGGCAAATTTTCTTTAACCAATTCTCTATTTAATGAATCATCATCGATAAAAACCAATGAATCTAAACCTATATTTATTTCTTGAGCAATTTCTATCATATTGTTGACTTTGTTTTGCCAATTTATCTTTATACATGCGAAATGTTGTTCTCTTAGAATCATATAAGGATGTTGCCTTATAACTTTTAGAGCATCTTCTTGGTTATTCTTACTATTTATAGCTAATATTATTCCGCGTTTATGAAGTGCTAATAGATATTTTTGAAATTCAAGATATGTATTTCCAGGAGGTTTATCATCTAATTTAATATTATTAAAACCATCTTCTCCAACAATACCACCCCATAAAGTATTATCCAAATCAAGCACTATACATTTTCTGTTTTTTGAAACAAAAGGTTTTATATAACCCATCAAATCACCACTTAGATATGAAATGTATTGAGGAGAGATGTAAATATCACCAAGATACTTCAATTTATCATTGATTATATTATTCTCCCCAAATTTATGAAAAAAACTGTTTAAATCATAAATTCTTACTCGGTCATTTTTAATAAATTTTAATTTGATCTTATCATTAAAATAACTTATCCAATCTTTTGTGGAAAACTCAACCTTATCTTCATTTATCCCTAAAGGTGAATATGATATTTGTTTAAAATTAGACATAACAAGAACTCCCGAAATATTATTAAGAAAGAGATTTACAGTCTGAATAAATTCATTAATCTTACTGTCCACAAATTTGACTCTTTCTTCTTTATTTTGAATAATATTTGTTTCATTATCATTTATTATGAAGTTGTTATTAAGCATCAAAAAAGTGATATTGGGCTCAAATTTTTTTAAACCTGATTTTTCATCGAGAAATTCTTGATTTATCTGGTTGTACCCCCCTTCATAAATTTTTACATTTATTAATAAATCCTTACACTTTTCTTCAATTTCTTCTTTTAGACATTTAATAGTAAAATTAGATAATATTGCAATTTTTAATTCGGATTTTTCTTCATTTTTCATTTTCAACCATCACAAATGCAATTGCCTTATCCTTCTCATGTGATAAAGATAGTAAATGTTTTGTATCATTCCAAATAATAAATGGTTTATTATTTTTGATTCTTATTTCTATGTCTTTATAATCTTTAATAGACTTACTTATTGCTTTTATAAATGCTTCTTTTGCACAAAATCTTGCTGCAAAATGTTGATAGGGATCTTTTTTACTAAGGCAGTATTTAATTTCATTTACATTAAATATTTTTTCGTAAAATTTTTTATTCTGGTTAAAATCAAGTTCTTTAAAGCGAGATATATCTTCAATATCAACTCCAATGTTTAACTTATTAAATATCGTTGATTCTATAGGGTCATTTTGTTGTTTTGTATCCATAATTATCTATTATATTGAATAATTAGACTTATTAATAAATATTACTAAAATTCTCTCTTTCTGGCAATAGTGAGAACTCCCCTTTATTCTTGTTCTTGATGTATCGCTAAAGCTCTTTTGATGGAACGGAACCCCCTAGTCCTTCGGACATTTACACTCCCTTCGGTCGAATTTATTGGGAACTCAAATTTTACTTTGCGGACGCAATTTTCCCACACTGCGTATGGGAAAAGAACTTAACAGGGCTTAAAGGGTTCGAAACGACCGCTTCGCTATTTTGCCAAGCAAAATTCGTTTCTCTCCCAAATTTTTTGCTACGCAAAAAACTTCC
>Ga0172364_10004482_pt1 | contig 11118 bp, 8 predicted proteins | sample LakKivSesite10cm_FD_114545 | JGI IMG/M metagenome (GOLD analysis project Ga0172364, IMG submission 114545) | Sediment microbial communities from Lake Kivu, Rwanda - Sediment site 10cm | ecosystem: Environmental > Aquatic > Freshwater > Lake > Sediment | place: Rwanda: Western Province, Lake Kivu... | reverse complement strand
TCGGCGCGGGCACCGTGCTCTACGTGCTGTGCACGCTGGGCATCGGGCTTCTCATTTCTTCCATCAGCAGAACGCAGCAGCAGTCCTTCCTGGCCGGCTTCCTCTTCGTCATGCCCGCCATCTTGCTCTCGGGCATCATGACACCGGTGGCGGCCATGCCGGCCTGGCTGCGCGTCGTCACCTACGCCAATCCCGTCCGCTACTACATCGAGATCCTGCGCGCCAACCTGCTCAAGGGCGCCGGCTTCACCGACCTGTGGTGGCGCCTCACCGCCCTCGCCGCCCTCGGCGTCGGCATCCTGCTCGTCGCCACCCTCCGCTTCCACAAGCGAGCGGCTTGAAAGGAACGCCGACGGCTCCGGCGCCCCCCTCCCGCCGCCCGATCACGGCAGCCGATCCCGCCCGAAAGACCGCCATTCGCGCAAGGCGCGACGGCTTAGATCGAGTACGGTGCCGGCACGGCCGCGATCCGCATGCGCTCGTCTGCGAGGTGCTCTCCACCCTGCCGCGCCCGCTCGCCGCCGTGCTCGGGCGCCTCGGTCTCGGCCGTTTCCGCGTCGTGCAGAAGGCGAGTCTCGACGACCCCACCGACGTCCACCGCCCCGAGAACGCCCGGCCCGAGGATTGGATCATGGCCGGCAACCACGACACGCCCCCGATCTGGAGCGTGGTGAAGACCTGGGCGACCTCGGACAAACGCGAGCGCTGGGCTGCGCACCTCGGCGCGCGCCTGGGCATGGCGACGCAACCGCTGCTTTCGCAACCCGGCGCGCTCGTGCACGCGCTCTTCGCCGAGATGCTCGCCAGCGCGGCCGAGAACGTCCAGATCTTCTTCACGGATCTCTTCGGCTTCCTCGCCCCCTACAACATCCCCGGCACCCTCAGCGACGACAACTGGTCCCTGCGCCTCGGCCCCGACTTCGAGCAAGACTACGCGGGCAAGCTCGCGCGCGGCGAGGCGCGCTGCCTGCCGCGCGCCCTCGCCATGGCGCTGGGCGACCGCGGCCCCGACTTCCGGCGCGCGCACGCAGAGCTGACTGCGGCGCTGGAGCGGTTGGCGGCGGATGAGGCGCGCTAGCCGCCACAACTGCGTCGATGCGTCGGGACCGCCGGAGACGGGTTACCCCGAGGCCACGAGGTCAAAGCAGACAAGATGGAGGTCCTCGGGCTGAATCGACTTGACCGCAGAAGCAGTATCTTGGGTCGGCCCTGGGGCAGACGAGCCCAAGGCCAGGACGGCCTCGACAAGTTGGCCGGCGTCTCTCTGCTTTTCGGAGGATTTCAGTACCTTCCGCAGGCGCTTCAGCGCGGCACCCACCATCGGCCGCCCAAGTATGCGCAGAGCCGCTACCGCTTGGTTCCGCTCCACGCCAGGGTCATTCATGTGGGCTTGCAGCAGAGCCGAGGCCTGCTGCTGGACTAGGTCCAGAGGCCGCGGCACCGAATCGAGCGATGCTTGCTCCTGGTCTCCTCGAAGGATGTCCTCGACCACGCGCTTCTGTAGCTCGAAGACCTGCGCGCGCAGCTCCGGATCGACGACCCGCGCTGTGTCCTCCTCACAGGCAATCAAGCCAGCGATCGCATGACGATTGTCGATGACCCGATCCTCGACCAGGTCGACATATCGCCACAGATGGCGCCTGGGGGTGATCCCGTCCCGAGTCCGAAAATAGAAGAATGCCCCCTTTGCCTTCCGGCGCACCAGCCCCGAGTGGATCCCGTCGGGGAGATCATCCAGCATCTGTCGGCCGCCGGCCTCCAGGAGAACTCGAAGCTGCTGGGCGAGGACCTCACTGCTCGCCAACTCGGTGCGAGCCTCTTCCTCGTCGATCACGTTGCCATCCTGCTTCTCAATCCGTCGGAGGGTGTTGAAGTTCCGCGGATTGACCGCTTCGCCGAGAACGCTCGCGTCATGGAGGCCCAGGCGGTCGATGCCCGCGATCTTCTCGCTCAGGTTCTCAACCACGTGGAGGAGGCGCTCCAGACCTGCATCCGGGAACATGTTGTAGATCCACAGCGTATCGAACGGACTGCCGATGCGGTCGATGCGCCCCGCCCGCTGCACCATTCTCATCGGGTTCCAGTGGAGGTCGTAGTTGAGAAGGTATCCGCAGTCCTGGAGGTTCTGCCCCTCGGAGAGCACGTCCGTCGAGAGCAGGATCTGGATTTCCTTCCCGCTGCCGGCTAGCTCCTCGCGTCCGTTGGAGCGTGGCGAGAACTCGCGGACCAAGCGCGACCTCTCGTCGGGATCGGCCGAGCTATCCATCCGCCTGATGTGTCCTGCGCCGAAGCGTCCTCTGAAGGCCGACGCCTCCTTGCTTTCAGGATGGCCAAGCTGCCGGTAGAGGTAGCGGGCCGTGTCCTTGAAGTAGGTGAAGACGATCACCTTCTTGTTTCGCAGCTCCCCGCACAGGAGATCCTTCAGCATCGCCAGCTTCGCGTCCTCCGTGGGGCCGATATCCTTGACCCGTTCCCAGATGCGCGAGAGCACGTCCTTGTCGTGCTCCAGGGCGTCGTGAATCCGTCGCAGGTCGTAGTCCGCGGTCTTCACCTGCTCCATCCCGGCAAGCACGCTCTGCGCCTCCTGGCTCGCGTCGATTTCGTCGGCCCGCGACACGGGCATGGCATCGTCCTCCTCGTCCTCGGTGGCGAGGTAGGCGAGCGCGCGCCGGAAGTCCGAGCTGCGCAGGAGCTTGCCTTCGAGGAGATACGATTCGAAGGTCCGCAGAAACTCGAGAGCGCGCCGGACGCTGATGCGAAACGCCTGCACGCTGGATTCGAAGCGCTTGAGATAGCGACTGCGAAAGATCCCGACCAGTGCCTGCTCCCGGCCCGCCTCAAGCTCGTCGCGCGCCACCCCCGCCTTCTTGTAGGCCTCGAGGTTGTACGGGGCAAGGTGGAGACTCTCGACGCCGGTCACCACGTCCGCATAGATGCCCGCGTAGGTCTTCTCCAGGTTGTAGCGGATGGTCCTCAGCTTCCGCTCCGGGAAGCGTATCTTCTGACCTCTGATCGTCGCCTCGGGATAGGCCCGTCGAATGAACGGGCGCGTCCGTCGGATCACGACCTCTTCGAGGAGGTTGAACACGCCCGCAACCCCGCCACTCCGACTGTCCCTGCGCGCTTGCAGGAAGTAGCGGTAGAGGTCTCCGATTCCGCTGCCAACGAAATGGCCGCGGTCACCGATGGTCATCAGCGCGATCTGGTTGTGGAGGTCGAACAAATCGTTGTTGATCGGGGTCGCCGTGAGCAGGATGACCTTCTTCCTGTCACCGGCCCGGCCCCGCCCACCGCCGGCGGCCAAGACCTGTTCGAGGTTCAGGTAGCGCTGGGCATTCCGATTGCGGAAATTGTGGGACTCGTCGATGAGCACGACGTCGGTATCTCCCCACTCGTCGATCGCGAAGGTCTCGCGCCCAAGCTCCTCCTGCGACAGCACACGCGCCGGGATGCTCGCGCTCGCCAGCTCTCGCTCCCACAGCTCGCGCAAGCTCGCCGGGCAGACCACCATCGCCTTCATCCGCTGGTGGTAGGCAAGATCCTCGAGTAGCTTCTTCCCGATCCACGTCTTGCCCAGCCCGACGGAATCCGCCACCATCACGCCGTGATGGCGCAGCAAGATCTTGCGCGCCTTCTTGACCGCATCCTCCTGGAACTCCGCCAGCTCGACCGCCGAGCGGGTGGCCGTCGGGACCGCGCCTTCTTCCAGGTCTTCCCTGAAGTACTCGTAGAGCGCCTTCATGTAGACCTGGAATGGCGTGTACTCGACCCCGCCGAACTTCGAGGCGTCCAGCAGAGCGACCAGGTCTTGCTTGAAATCGCGCGCCTCCTCCCACTGGCGCGTGTACCAGCGTTCGAGATCGATGATCGCCCTTGCCCCAACCTCGCTCTTGATGAGCCTTCGACTCACGTCTGTGGTCCGCTCCCTTGGCCTGGCATCGGACAGCCAGGTCACGGCCTGGGCCGCCTCGCCGTCGACGCTCTCGGACTCGTCGAGCAGGACCTTGTGCGAGACATTCAACTCACGATTCGACGTCAGACCGGGGGCCGTGAAGTTCGACGAGCCCACGATGGCGGTCACCGGTCGGAAACGGTCGAAGAGCGCCTGCTGTCCGGGACGATCCGAGTAGAAAAGCCAGCACTTCGCATGCAGGAAGCCCTGGTCGGCGATGCGCACCTGGACCTTTTCGTGCCGAAGAAACGCGATCAGCCGCTCGACCAGAAGCAGGGTCTTCTCCTCGAAGGGCAGCGCTTCGAGATCGCCACGCAAGACCCGGCGCATCTGCCCCAGGTCCGGGCGCAGGCCGAGGTCTTCGCCTACCCGCGGCTCTGCCCCGAGCAGGAGCCGCAAGCTGCCAAGCTCGGCGAGGCCGTCCGCCAGCAATCCGTAGCCGCCGACCGTGAAGTAGGCAGTGGCGACATCGAGCGAGAAGCCTTGGTGCTCGTCGAGCAGGCCGGAGAGCACGGCGGCCAACAGGTGCTCCTGGTTGTCGATGACGTAGGGGATACGCATCGCGGCTTCTAGGGGGAATGGTGAGCAGCCAGAATGCGGTTCACCTTGGCCTGGAGCATGCGTTCCACGGTCTCCAGATTCGCCTTGGCGAGTTGGAGGTCCGTGCCGGCAACCTTGAAACCGGGCTCGTACCGTACTTGTTCGCTCACGTCTTGCAGCATCTTGTACGCTTGGACGAATGGCCGCGACTTGTTCAGCTCTGGCGAGCTTCTGATGGCAGCCATGCGCTGGTCATGCCGCGCGGCCTGAAACCGCATGTTCTTGGTGCAGAAGTACGCCTGGACCAGGTGGAGCGCCGCATAGAACCCGACCACGATCTCCCAGTCCCGGTGGGCGGGCAACGCGGGCGGGTAGGCGTCATAGAGGCCGCGCATGTACTGGTAGCGGTCATGGTGGACGCGCGCATCGGTCATGCTACCGGACGTAGATCGGGCTGGAGGTCAGCGGCACGGCCGCCGAAGGCGACCGCCCCTGGTGAGCGCGAACGTGGGTGTGCAGGGCCAGACGGGGAAGCTGCCTGGCGATACGCTCCTCCGCGTCGAGCACCCGGGCATAGACGACTGGCTCGTGCTCCGCGACCACGCAGAACACGTGCTTGGTCCCATGCTCGTCGTCCTGCGCATAGGCGGCCACGACCTGCGGCACGCGCGCCAGCTCGGACGAGATCACGTGGTCCGCCAGGGGGAGCACCACGCTGCGTGAGCGCTCTCCGGCTACGACGCGGCCGCAATCGGTACCCTCGCCCGAGTTGGCGACGATCCATTCGGACGAGTCACTTGCGTCGAGAACGGCTTGCATTTCGCTTCTCCGGCTTCTTGGGCTCGCAGGCGACGATGGTCGAGGCCTTGACCACGATCAAGGGATCGCCCATGGCGTTCTTCTTCTCGGTCACGACGAAATCGCTCGGGATCACGCGCACCTTGACCAGAGTGCCGTCCTCCAGGCGATAGGTGTTCCAGTCTTCCTTGACCGGGTGGAAGTCCATGGCGCGGCCCTGGAGCGTGCGTCCCTGATACTCGATCTCGGTGGGCCTCGACATAGGGCTACCGTACCACAGACCGGATGCGCGAGCCAAAGCCCACGTCAGCCTGGGTCGTGATTGCCATCCAACCTCGCGAGTTCCTCTTCGGCCAGCTTGAGGGGACAGCGGGGCGGAGCGGTCTCGCGGAGAAGGCGGACCTCGTCAGGCGTCAGGCCGTAGAGATCGAAGACCCGATGGTGAAGGTCGATCTCGAGAGTGCAGATCTCGCGCGTGAGCCGCCGCATCTCGGCGCGACTCTTGCGCCACGCCTGCACCAGCTTTGCCTGGACCGCCGGCGCAAGCGGCCGGCCAGCATTCTTCCGCACGCAGTCCCCAAGCGTGGCGATGAAGTCGGGCTCGTTGAGGAACGCGAACTCCGCGAGCTTCGTGCCAATCTCGGGCCCCCCTGTCACCTCGATGATCGTGGCATGGAACCGGCGCGCTTCCTGCTGCCGTTTCTCCACCGAGGAACACAGCAAATCCACTACCTTCTCGATTGCGCTTCGGGCGGCACCCGCCAGACTTGCGATGGGAAGACCGTCCATGTATGTCGAGTGCAGACGCCTGGTCTCATCCTTGCCGGGCTGGGCAGTGCGCCCAATCAACCACCAAGCGAGCGCCGAGTTCAGGACTGCGAGCAGAAGTCGATCATCCGTGGGCAGGAAGTAGCACGTGTTGTTCGCATAGTGGCCGCCGACATTGAGTGTGAACTCCGAGTGAAACGCCAGATCCTGGTAGACGATCTTTGGCCGCTCGAATTTGTCGTAGTAGTCGATCGTGTCCTGAAGCTCGAACCATTTGTACGATCCAGGCTTCCGTCCTGGCCACTCCCCCTGCTTGTCCCAGTCGGCAGGCCTTGGTTCGAGTTGCTTTCTGAACTGCTTCAGATGCGCGAGGATGGAAGGGTACTCCCGAATATCGATCCCCCGACGGGTGAAGATCATCCACCGTCCATCCCACCTTGATTGCCAACGGCTGATATCCTCTCCGCGCAGAAAGGGCTTGATGATGTCCTTGCAGCCCGGATCTTCTCTCACCAGTCGATCGCGTGTGGCTTGGTCCACGAGGAAGGCATCGTTAAGCCCCGTCTTGATGCCATAGAGAGGCGAGCAGCCAAGATACTCCTTGAGCGGCACGCCGGCGGCGCGGATCTTCTCCATGAGCGCGTACTCGTCCTCTCCCATCAGCCACCAGGTTTCCGGGCGGAGCTGGCGATGGGCGACTGACTTGCGCTTGCGTTTCGCGTAGTCGAAGAGGTCGAACTCGTCGCCGCTCTCCTTCAAATCTTCGCGCCGCACGAAGGTGAACGAGACTGGCGCGCGCTGCTCGGATTGCTGGTTCTCCACGACGACGATGCACGGGAATGTGTCGGCGTCCGGGAAGAGGGGCGAGTGTCCGAAATCGAGGACCTCAGCCGGCGTCGTTTCCGAGGCCAGGTGGGTGCGCAGCTTCTCGGCGTAGTCGGCCTTGAACCACTTGTTCTGCACCAGCATGCCCAGCCGGCCGCCGGGCCGCAGGACCTTGAGCGAACGGCCGAGAAAGTAGACGTAGAGATCCGCCTCGCTGTGGAACACCTTGGGGAAGGCGTGCTCGAACATCTGCTTGTCGCGCTTGAGGCCCTCCTGCCGGACCCAGGGCGGATTGCCCACCACGGCGTCGAAGCCGCCCTCGGATAACCGCTCGATGGTCTGCCGGGTTCCTGGCCGCGGTCCGTAGAAAACCTCGGGGAAGCCCAGCTCCCAATGGAAGAGCGCCCGCGCCTCGGATTCCGCCCTGACCTTGTCGAGCTGCTCGCGCTCGGCCGGCGTCAGGTTCGCACGGCACTTCTTACGCCCCGGCTCGTCCTCCGCCCAGAGGTACTCACTCACCCTCTGCTCTTGCAGAAGCCGCACGGCCCACGAGTCGGCCGCGCGAACGAGCTTCTTGCTCTTGCTCGTCGATTGCTCCGTTGCAGGTCCGTCGAGGATATCCCGGCAGAGATACACGTCCAGGACCCTGGCCGGTGCCGCGAGCGCATCTGCGGCGCGTGCGTAGGCGGTGCGCGACTCACGCACCTGCGCCGCGGTCACGTCTGGCATGGCGCCGACCTGGGCCATCAAGTCCACTGCCAGCTTTCGTCCGGTGAACGCGCTGCCGAGCAAGGCGTGGCCGGTAGTGCGGCTGGCATCATCGACTTCCTTGACCGTCGTGCCGAGCAGGGAGTTGCCGCGACGCAAATGGTGGTCCAGAAACGAAAGCGGCGCGCCTAGCGTGAAACAATCGAGCCAGAGCGAGACCTTGGCCAGCTCGACGGCCATCGGGTTGATGTCCACCCCGAAGATGCAGCGCTTGAGCACGTGGCGCTTGAGCAGATTGACGTCGGTCAGCTTGGCCGCATCGATGTCGATGCCCAGTTGCTCCATCTCATCGAGGATGCCGGCGCGCAGGTGCTGGGCGTGGGCGAACACCGGATTCCAGCCAAAGCCGTTCAGGAAATCGAGCAACCGGTCGGTGACGTAGTCGACGGCTTCGACCAGGAAGTGACCCGAGCCCATGGCGGGATCGAGAACGCGAAGATTGAACACCTCGTCCACCAGATCGCCCCAGCGATGCTCCACTGCCGGTCCGCTTTCGTACTTCGAGGGCTTCTCCCCCTTGCTCTTCGCCAGCGCGACCATCTCGCGATGCCACCGTTCGGCCTCGCGCAGCTTCGGCCGCAGGTTCTCGAGCTTCTTGTCCAGCACCGGCCCGACCGTGCGCGCGACAATGTAGCAGACCACGAAGTCCGGCGTGTAGTACGAGCCCGTGGCCTTGCGTTCACGTCGATCGTTCTCCAGGTAGACCTCCCCGGGGGCGACGACTCGCTCGCGGGCGTCGCGACCGCTGCCCTCGCGCAGGATGGTCTTGTTCCCGGCGCGTGCTGCCTTGAGAGGCAGATACTCCTCGGTCCGCTTGCCCCTGACGATGGCGAGCGGCTCCCGTGCCATGCGGAGCTTGAACTCGAGCAGCCCCTCGTAGATCGAACCAAGCTGGCGAACCCCGAGGGACTTGTAGTCGATGAAGACCAGATCCTTCCGCTTTTCGTCGACATCGCGGCCCAGCCAATCGAGCGCCAACGCCACATCTCGATCTGAGACACGTGATGATGCCAAGTAGCGCGCGACTTCCGCCTCGGGAGCGGTGTCACCGGCCGCGGGATCCGAGATGAAGAGCCCACCGTTGTAGGTCGGGACGTTCAGCCCTGGATTGCCGCGGTCCACGATCGAAAAGAGCGCGCAAAGCCGCTTCCACAGGTCGTACTTGTCGCTCGAGTACGCTGCTTCGACTCGCCTTCGCTGGTCTGCCCCCGCGATGGCACCGGCAGCTTCAGCGACCTCCTGGCGCATCGCGAGCAGGCTCTTCTCTCGATAGCCGCCCCGCTCGCGCACCGGAAGGAGATCGCGCGCCTCGGCATAGAGGAAGAAGAGCAAACGATAGAGCAACACCAGGGTTGCCCGAAATGCCGCATCCAGATCTTCCTGGTCCGCGTCTTCACCCGTTCTGCGACCGGCGAGTAGGCCGTGCGCGAGCTGGGGGAAGACGGCGGTGAAAACGCGTTCTTTGAGGTTCTCTTCCAGCTCGCGCGCGTAGCGCTCGCTACCCTTCTGGATTCTGTCCAGGAGCCCGGCGGGCGAGAAGGCGACACCCCGGAAGAGCAGCCAGAAATAGCGGAACGCCTCTGCCGGCGCGGCTGCGCGAGCCGCAAGCACCTCCTCGAGGTCGATCTCGTAGTAGCTCGTCGCACGTGACCGCGCCTGCCGTGAGTACAGACGCCAGAGCTTGCCGTTGGTCATGATGACCCACGGCGCCTCCCCAGCTTCGAGCAGGCTGACCACGACCGCGCCCGGATTCTCGTCCCCGGTCTGCCGGTCGCGCTCCGCATCCTTGGCATCGAGAGAGCGATTCCATGGATAGGCCAGACAAAGGGCCACCGGCGACTTGCCTCCGCCGAGGAACAAACGGTAGTCGGGCTCGTTCGTGGCGCTACTCGCTGACTTGCCGGGCTTGGCCGTGAAGCCGAGCGCCGTCAGCGCTGGCTCAAACAGCTCGGCCCTGATCACAGCCTCTTCCTTGCCGGCCAGGCGAAAAGCGGCTCCGGCGAAGAGACCGCGCAGCCGTTCGTAGGCGGCACGCGGATCCTCGGACCAATCGGCCTCTTCCCGCAGCCGCGTCGTCAAGAAGTGATCCGAGAACAGCGCCCGGTTGTTGAAGAAGTCCTCGGACCAGTCCGCAACGGTGAAGGCGCCGCGGATCTTGTCCAGCTGGGCCCACTTGTCCTTCTCGGTCCAGGTGAGGCGCCGCAGGACGCGAAGATCCACGGGCGACGGCTTGCGGCGGCTCACCGAAATAACGCGTGGCCGACCGGGCCGATCCTTCGCACCGCCGAGGCCGGCCAAACGATCCAGGAAGACGAAGTCGATTCTGTCCCAATCGCTGGTCAGGACGAGTAGGAACTCGCCCTGGCGGTTGCGAAGCGCTCGTACCAGAGCACCGGTATGGGCGACCGTTACCGACCGAACGTGGAACAGGTAGACATGGAAGTCGTCCTGCTGATTGGCGATGATCTCGACCGAGCGGATGGGACGGAGTGAAGCCTCAGAATCGAGGCCAAGGTGTGCTGGCTGCTGCGCTCGCCTATCATTCGTGTTCCAGCCAAGTCGTCCGAAAAAGGCAGCGAGCGCATCGGGCGACCCGAGATCCTGGATATCGCGTTCCTCAAGATCCACGTCGATGGTCATCACGGGGGGATTGTACACCGGGCGCAAGAGTCTCGATGGCACTGCCCGCCCAGCACCGCCCGCCCTAAAAATGGACGAAGGATCCGTCATAGGGGTAGCCTGAGACGAACGCCACTCCTTCGGAGGCCTCCATGATCTTCCCAGAATGGCCGTGAGTAGGATGAAGGCCCTGGGGGCGTGATGAGCGCGGTAGCAGCCTGGTGACCGAAGGCCCCGAGGGGGTCCCAGGGGGCCAGCCGGCATGCTCGGCCAAGGCCTGCTCATCTCGGTCGTCACGCGCAACCAACTGGTGGCCACCCAGGCGGGCGCCCTGTCGTCGCTCCTGCCCTCGCTCCTCTTGTCGGGGATGATCGTTCCCATCGAGAACATGCCGCGCATCATCCAGGCCCTGACCATCGTCGTTCCGGCGCGCTACCTGGTGCACGCCTTCCGCACCCTCATGCTCAAGGGCGGCGGGTTCGCGGTGATTGCGCTGGATCTCTTGGCCCTCGCGGCCTTCACCTTCGCGGTCCTCCTGCTCGCCACGGTCAAGTTCCGCAGGAGGCTGGCATGATCGCGCGACGCTCGACGGTCGAGCTTTTCGCCGTGATTCGCAAGGAAGTCCGGCAAACGGTGCGCGACCGGCGCATCATGTTCATGCTCGTGGCGGCGCCGCTCCTGCAGACCATCGCGCTCGGCTCCGCTGGGCATCGGGCTGAGCGTAAGCCGATCGAAGGGGGTTTTCCAGCGTCCGAGAACCCTTCCGTGTGACGCGACGCCCTCGGAGGAGCCTCTGGCGGGCCAGATCCGCTTGCTCGTGTAGGGGGCAAAACGCTGCGTCATGGGGA
>Ga0172364_10004481_pt1 | contig 11119 bp, 10 predicted proteins | sample LakKivSesite10cm_FD_114545 | JGI IMG/M metagenome (GOLD analysis project Ga0172364, IMG submission 114545) | Sediment microbial communities from Lake Kivu, Rwanda - Sediment site 10cm | ecosystem: Environmental > Aquatic > Freshwater > Lake > Sediment | place: Rwanda: Western Province, Lake... | reverse complement strand
GTTTATCCTGGTGGCAGTTCTGCGTCTACCAGCCTTGCGTCGGTTGTGACAGGAAACAAAGTGCAAAAAACAGAATTGACATGGCAAAGTCTCGTAATAGACAGCTGAGCAATGTCGATGTCGGGTGAGATGGTCACTAGAAAAACCAATCGAGAGAGGTTTTTATGAAAAACGCTCCAGCTATGAACAGATGGCTTCAGATTTTCCGCTCCCTTCGTCACCTCAACTACCGCTTGTTGTTGGCAAACCAACTTGTTGCCTTGTCGGGTTACTGGATTCTGGTAATGGCTCAGGGCTGGCTGGTTCTACAAGTGACCGACTCCGCCTTCTGGGTGGGAATGATTTCTTTTATCGTAGGAATTCCTTCGCTGTTTCTATGCCCATTTGGAGGATTATACGCTGATAGATTTGATCGACGTAAGCTAATGCTTTTTGGACATGGAATGTCAGCCCTCCTCATCTTACTGCTGGCCACCCTAACCTCTACCGGTGTAATCGCAATTTGGCACATAGCCGCCATTTCCGTACTCCTTGGCATTGTCTGGGCCCTCACAGACCCAGCTTACATGGCTATCATACCCAGTCTGGTCACTTCTGATGACCTGATGAATGCCATGGCGATGAATACCCTCGCCGGGCCTATAAGCCGCTTTATTGGGCCGGCTATAGCTGGAGTCCTGATGGGTCTGGTGGCTATAGGTGGCACCTTTTATGGTGCCGGGATAGCATTCGGAGTGGCATTTCTCTTGTTATCCCGCATGCGGGCGCCAGCTACGGTCACAACCGGGCGGACAAGTATTGGAAAAGATATAAATGAGGGTTTGAGCTACGTTAAAAGCAATAAACTGGTACTGATGCTAATGCTGATGATGGCTGTGGTATCTTTATTTGCTCTACCTTACTTATGGCTCATGCCGGTCTTTGCTCGAGATGTCCTTGGGCTGGGAGAAGCTGGCTATAGCCAGCTAATGATGGCAGTAGGGGCTGGAGGTCTGGGCGGTGGTATTATTGCAGCTAAACTGGGGGACTTCAAGCACAAGGGATGGCTGCTGATTGGCAGCGCCCTAACATTCACGGTAACGCTAATCCTATTTGCTATGTCACGATCCTTCCCCCTTTTGTTGTTTCTATCTGTTATTATCGGTGGTGCCAATGGGCTTTTCGGCGCAGTGACGAACGCACTTTTACTATCTATTATCCCCGACCAGTTTCGGGGCCGCGTAATGGGACTGTTTATCATTAGCTGGCAACTGCCGTCTATAGGCAGTCTTATGCTAGGGGCGGCTACCGATTGGGTTGGACTTCCCGTGGCTATGGTGACGGGCGCGCTTATCTGTACTGTGTTTATCCTGGTAACAGTTCTGCGTTTACCAGCCTTGCGTCGGTTGTGACAGGAAACAAAGTGTAAAAGATAGAAATTATAGGGTGAAGTTTAGAAATAACCAGCTGAGAGGCGCCGATGCCAGGTAAGATTGTCATTAGAAGAGCCAGGGGAGAGATGCTTTTATGAAAAATGGTCTGAGTAACAGCAGGGGGATTCAGATCTTCCGTTCCTTTCGTCACCGCAACTATCGCTTGCTGTGGGGAACCAATATTATCACTTTATCGGGCTACTGGATTCTGCTAACAGCTCAGGGCTGGCTGGTTCTGCAATTGACCGACTCCGCCTTCTGGGTGGGCTTGATTGCTTTTATCATGGGTATTCCGGCGCTATTGCTTTCCCCTTTTGGAGGCGTATACGCTGATAGATTTGACAGGCGTAAGCTGATGCTTGTTGGCCAGGGAGTGTCAGGTCTTCTTATCTTACTGCTGGCCACCCTTACCGTCACTGGAGTAATCGCAATGTGGCATATCGTTGCCATTGCCGTGTTCCTTGGCACTGTGTGGGCTCTTACAGACCCAGCTTACATGGCTATTATGCCGAGCCTGGTTCCGCCTGATGATCTAATGAATGCCATCGCGATGAATTCCATCTCTGGGCGGGCAAGCCGCTCTATCGGGCCGGCCATAGCCGGGGTGCTGATGGGCCTCGTTGCTGTAGGCGGTGCTTTTTACGGAGCCGGGATAGCCTTTATGGTGGGAGTGCCCCTGCTATTCGCCATACGATTGCCAGCGATGGTCATAGCCAGGCGGGCAAGCACTGGGAAAACTATGAGGGAAGGGCTAAGATACATTAGGAGTAATACAACAATACTGACGATATTTGTGATGTCGGCTTGCGTATCTCTGTTTGCTCTACCTTACTTTTGGCTTATGCCGGTCTTCGCTCGAGATGTCCTTGAGGTGGGAGAATCTGGCTATAGCCAACTCATGATGGTGACGGGTGTGGGGGGGTTGGGTGGAGCGTTTGCTGCAGCTATGCTGAGCGATTTAAAGCGCAAGGGGTGGCTGTTAATTGGCTGCGCCCTTACCTTCTCGATAACGCTAATCCTATTTGCTACGTCAAAATCCTTGCCCCTTGCGTTGGTTTTATCTATTATCATTGGTGTTGCGAATGGGCTCTTCTACGCAGTGACTACGGTGCTGTTACTATCTATGGTCCCTGACCAATTTCGAGGCCGAGTAATGGGCATCTATGCTATTACCTGGTACCTGCCATCTCTAGGCAGTCTTGTGCTAGGGGCGGCTACCGATTGGATAGGACTTCCCGTGGCTCTGGTAGCTGGCGCGCTTATCTGCGTAGGGTTGATCCTGGCAGCAGTTCTGCGCCTGCCAGCCTTGCGACAATTGTAACAAATTAAGAGATTGCCCGATTTCAGAGTAACTACTTATGTGGCTCCGAAATTTATGCTAATGTATCTCCTGGAGTTCGATGCATACAGTTGTTTGGGATATGGACCCCGGCATTGACGATGCCCTGGCTTTAATCTTGGCGTTGAAATCACCTGGGGTCCGAATTTTGGGCATCACTACTGTGGCCGGCAATGCTCCTGTGGAAACGACCAGCGCCAACGCTCGCCGGGCATTGGAATGCTTGGGCGCAGCCAATATCCCGGTGGCGATGGGGGCAGCGCATCCTTTGAATCGTCCGTTAGAACATGCCCTGAGCTATCACGGCCCGGATGGACTGGGCGACTGCGGATTGCCGTCGCCCCTGACCCCACTGTACCCGGCTAAAGCCTGGGATTTCCTTGCCCGGCTGGTCTTGGATGCTCCTGGTGAAGTTATTCTGGTAGCCACGGGACCCCTAACCAATGTGGCCTATGCCTTTGAACTTCAGCCCAAACTGCCTAAACTTTTAAACAGGCTAGTTGTCATGGGAGGCGCTTATGGTCTTACGCCTTATGGCAAAGGGAATTGCACTCCCTTTGCCGAGTTCAATATCTGGCAGGACCCTGAGGCTGCTCATCTGGTATTCAACTCCGGGGCGGATATCTTTGCTGTGGGGCTGGATGTAACTATGGATCCTGCGGCTTGCCTGAATAGCCAGCATCTGGAGCAGATTAAGACCAAAGGTACACCGGCTGCACATCTGACAGCCCAATTGGTAGAATACGAGGTAAAATACCACGGATGCTGTAGAATGCATGATCCGCTAGCTTTGGCAGTGTTGCTGGACGATTCCTTGCTCGATTTTGCGCTGGCGAGGGTGGGAGTGGTTAAAGGAAATGACTGGGATAGAGGAGTTACTCGTATCCTGCCCTCTAATAGTTTACAGTTGATACATGTAGCCTCTGCCGTGGACGGGCCTCGCTTTGTGAAGTTGTTTCTATCGCGTATATTGAAGGAGTGATATGGCCAATCTGATAGTATGTGGTGCTATAAACTGGGATATTAGCTGCTTTGTGGAGCGGCTGCCGGTGCCCGGTGAAGAGGTTATTGTCAAGCATATCACCCGTGTCTCTGGAGGGACGGGAGGCAACATTGCCGTGGCAGCAGCACGGATTTTGGGTGCCAAAGAAGTTGCCCTGATAGGTGCTCTGGGGAAGGATGATATTGCTCACCAACAAATCGCTGCCTTGGAAGCTGAGGGAGTCATCATCACCGGAGTCAAACAGATTGCGGGAGAGGAATCGGGACAGGCTTATATCCTGGTTGACCAAACGGGACAGAATATTATTGCCAGCCATCTGGGGGCGAATGCCAGGCTGGGCCTGAAACACTTAAATGAAGCGCAGGTGAAGCAGCAATTACAGGAATGCCAAGCCATCGTTCTCACCGACCCGCCTTTAGAAGTAGCAGAGGAGCTAATCAACCTGGCCAAGCGGCGTGCTGTTCCCCTGTTGTGGGACCCGGGCATTCTGATAGGCCAGGAGCGGGAGGTGCTGCAATCTCTTGCTAAAGAAGCCTCAGTCTTGTTCTTAAACGAGACGGAGGCGAGTGCTCTACTGGGAATAGAGGAGGTAAATACGAGCTTACATAAGCTAAAGAAGCTAGGATTCGGTAATCACGCAGTGCTCAAACTTGGCGCTCAGGGGGCAGCCGTGCTTGATTCTGCTAACGCTAAGGTGATCGAAGTCCCAGCCTTGCCTATCAAGAAACTCGGTCTAAATGTAATCAGCACAGTAGGTTGTGGAGATGTCTTCGCCGGAGTATTTGCCGCCTACCGTGTTATGGGGAGTAGCCTCGAGCAATCGCTTATCATGGCCAGCGCTGCCGCTGGCCTTAACGCCACCCGCCCTGAGACCAGAGGCGGCCCCGACCGAGCTAGTTTAGAGGAAGTAGCAAACCGCAGCCGGGAACTTGGCTTTGTAGTTCGAGAGCGCAAGCTTTCTTAAACCTAGCGAGGTTGAATTAAAAAGAACAAATATGCTACATTCAATCTTGAGATTATGGCTAATTCTGGAACATTAGCGCCAACCACAGTTGAGCCAATCCGCCGTGCCTTTCCTGCTGAGAAAGCAAAGGCTTGGCACTATAAGATTCATCCCTATTATACAAAGCAGCCGTCTAATGTGGTCGGTGAATATATCCGCCACTTTTGTCCCGAAGGTGGATTGGTGGTTGACCCTTTCTGTGGCAGCGGTGTTACTGCTATAGAAGCCTTAACCAATAAGCGAAGAACGATTTGTCTTGACCTCGACCCACTGGCAATATTTATCACCCGGCAAACTTGCCTAGCTCCTGTTGACCTTAACGCCTATTGGGAAGCCTATCGCCAAGTCGAACAAGAAATGAAGCCAATTGTCGAATTTGTGCGTAAAGCCTCACCTGAAGAGTTAGACGATTATGAACTAAAGGAGTGGTATCCCAAAGGCGTTAAACTACCCTCCAACGCCGATAGAGGGTACGTGGAAGACCTCTTCGGCAGAGCACAGCTAATATCTTTGGCTCACTTGCGCTCAGCTATTATGGAAATACCAAGTCAGCAGGCACGCGAGCTACTGCTATTCGTCTTTTCTGGCATCCTTGACAGGGCTAACCTCACTTATTTCAGAAATCCTCGGCTCAAAGGTGGTGGGAGAGGTGGAATTATGACTACCTATAGATATTGGCTGCCAAAAGAGCCAGTCTACCGTGATGTGTGGGGTTTGTTCTCCATTAGGGCAAGGCTGGTAGCTAATGCCAAAAGGGGCAGTAATACTCTATTTGGAGACTTTATGCGTGAGGGCGAGACTTTCAATGTTCACTGCGATTCAGCAGAAAACCTCCTCAAGTATGTGGATAAAGGAACAGCAGATTATATCTACACCGACCCTCCCTATGGCGCTCACATCGCCTATCTGGATTTGGGCACTATGTGGCACGCCTGGCTGGGATTTCAAATTTCTCCTGAGATGCGAGCAAGAGAAGCCATTGAAGGCGGCGAGCAGACTTTTGATGAGAAGCACTATCTCGAAATATTACAGAAATCTTTTGAGCAGATGTTTTATGCCTTAAAGGATGAGGCATGGCTATCACTCGTCTTCCATCATAAAGAAACGAACCTCTGGTATCAAATTCGGGATATGCTTCGCTATATTGGTTTTAAATATGTAAATACAGTAGCTCAGCCATTGGCTAGGCCCACATTCCACAAACTCAAGCATCCTTTGCGAGTCCTTGGGGAAAGTCTGATTGTTAACTTCCAGAAGACTTCTGAAAGAAAAATATCCCAGCCCATGTCCCTGCCAATGGCAAATATAATTAAGAATGTTGCTGAGAGGGTGATTTACCGTGACGGTGGGGCAACCACAGAGGAGATACTCAGAGAGGTGGTGCCAGACCTTTTTGATAACGACCTTTTCTTTGATGCTGCCTCCACGAATATTGGCGATATTCTGGCAATCCTCGAAAGTGACTTTGACCTCGATGATAATAACTTGTGGAAAATCAAGGCTGAGCGCCAGGTAGGCAACTTCATTCCACCAAGAGAGCGCATCAGATACTATGTCATAGGCTATTTACGCAAGGTGGGCAAGGCAAATTTTGACAGCATTATCACCACCATATTGCCTCTACTTATAAATGGTCACCGACCAACCAGAGCCGATATTGCTGATGTTCTAAAGGAGGTAGCGATTTCCTACGATGGCGTCAACTGGGAGATAAAAGACCCCAGCGTGCTGGTAAGGCAAGGCATTTTGCCCTTGTTCATTGCTGAGAAAGGTGAGGAATACCCCCGTGAAGTGCCGGCCAGCACCAGCCATAATCAAAATATTTATCGCCTCGCCATACTTTGCCAGAAGGCGGGATTTGTCCCTTATATTGGCAAGCAAGAAAGAAATGATCCCATGCTGGTAGCACTTAAACCGCTGACTTATCTTAATGTAAAAGCTGAGCCCGTTCAACATAAACGGTTCGAGCAAATTGATATAGTCTGGGAGCAAGCAGATGGCACGCCAGTATGGGCTTTTGAGGTGGAGGAGCACACTTCGATTCTCAGTGCATTGGAGCGCTTTGCCGCTTTGCTAACGGCTGTGCCCGAATTGGGCAAAAGCCGGCAATTGACTATCGTAGCTCCAAAAGCCAGACGCAGAAAGCTCCAGCAAGAGCTAACCAGTTCATCCTATATTGGGCATCCACAATATTTAGAAAATAAAATCGCCTACATGTTTTATGATGATTTAGAAGCAGGATTTTCTAAGTTTAGCCGCCGAGCCAGCCTTCGCTTTGAAGAGTTTCACTCCCTATGCTACCTGCCACCAAGTGGAACAAGGTAAAAATATAAAACCTTAGTAAGTATCAGTCTCCACAGAAAACTGCTCAAAGTGTTTCTTGTTCTTTGTACAAATTACTTCCCCACGTCGACTAGCTACAGCCCCAACGATGGCATCAGCAAAAAGTTCTTTTCGCGCATCTTCGTCAAGTTTCCCAAGCCACATCCCCGCTAATTTCGCATCTTCATCCGAAATAGGCGCTGAACCCATCAAAGCAAAGAGAGCTTCATATCCGATCTCTTCTTTACGTTTCAGTTCTTCATCAGAAATCGTGGATATTCCAATCCACAATTCGGCCAACGTTAAAGCGCAGTAAGAAGCGCTTATTCTGCCCGCAATCAGACGTTCAACGAGATGTTTAGCCGCTGGATCACCCCTGTGGTAATCTATAAAAATAGTGGTATCAAATAAATAATCAGCCACTATCTCCTGACGACTTCCTAAATAGCGACTCTCCGAGCGCCGACCTAATATCTCTCACATACTCATGACCCTCCGGTAGATCAGGGCGAGTTCCAAACGCGCTCCTTATAATCTCAACTGCCTGCTCTCTAGTCAGCTTAACAGGAGCACCAAAGGGCTGGGCTAACATTTCCCTTACCTCAAGAGTTTCCCAAACGTGAGCTTCCGTAGGTACTTCGATGATAGCCTTAGTCTCCCTGCTGGAAGAGAGAAGTCTCATGTCCCAAAAAACACTGTAAGAATCAGCTTCCAATAAAATACCAAAAGGCTTCGTTCCCTCCATAGCACCGAGGCCGTAGTGAGAAATTCTCGGTAGTGTAGCAGTAGCTACAGAATCCATTATACTTATTCCTCCCTAGTTTTTGTTCGCTTTTCCAAGAAACGCTTGTAATTTTGTTTCAGTGCATCTAACATCAATTTCATCGCTTGAGGAGGAACAGCAATGCGAGCTACCGTATGTATGGGTACTTTGAACTCTTTGCCTTTGAGTTCTTCGGGTATCTCTAGCCAATATGGCCCATGCGCCTGCCCAAGTGTGATAACAAAAACGTCTCCTTCGTGGCGCACAAATAGATGGTTAGCATAAACAATAGGCACTGCTTCAGCATCAACCCATTCCAATTTCGCAAGGACGTCAACTTCCTTCTGGCTACCTTTTTCTAAGTTCTCTATATTCATATGCACGTCTCCTTAAGGGTCTTTCTTAACCTGTAGAAGAATTATATCATTCAGAGGCAATCAATTACCATACTACGTATCAACATATTAACCTCGCTGCTTATTGAAATCTACGGTAGCGCTTAAAGCATTCTCCAAGCAGGCATATTAGCTTTCTTCAACCTCAATAATCTTATTTTTGCTCCTGAAGCCGCTGAGAATCCTGACCTGGCTTTGGGGAACGCCGAAATGCTCTGCCAGTAATCTGATGATTGCCTGGTTGGCCTTGCCTTCCTTTGGCGGCTCTTTAACCTTGACTATGAAGCTATCGCCTTCCCGGCTAAGCTCTTCAGTCTTGGAATTAGGCTTTACTTTAACCTGAATTTTCATCCACTAATTCTCCCCATATTCCCTGGTTATGAAATTTTACCAGTTTAACAGGGGTTATCTCGTTGGTCAGGGGCTTTTCGCTATGGGCAAATACCCTGATATAGTTGCCGGTCAGCCCTGAGTATATTCTGCTGCCGGGACTGGTTTCCTTCTCCCAGAGGATGGGCATAGTTTGCCCCAAAAACTGCTCACAGAAACTGTGCCGGGAGCTTTGTGACAGCTCTAACATCCGCTGGTTGCGCTCTTTTTTAACTTTGTCTTTTATCTGCTCGGGTGTCCTGGCTGCCGCTGTCTCAGGGCGGGGTGAGAAGGGGAAGACATGGATGTTGGCAAAACCAGCTTGCCTGCAAAAAGAGTAGCTCTGTTCGAACTCCTCATCGCTTTCTCCTGGGAAACCAACCACGATATCTGTGGTGATGGCCACCTCCGGTATCTCTTTAATCAAATTTATTGTTCTTTGATATTGGTCTAGGGTGTAGCTCCTCCTCATCCTCTGAAGCACAGTCTCGCTTCCACTTTGTAACGCCAAGTGGAAATGCCGACAAAGCCTTTCATCCTGCCACAAGGCAAGAAATCCGGAGGATATTTCTGAAGGTTGAAGAGACGAAAGATGCAATCTCTGGATGCTTGTTTCGCGGAGGATATGCTGAATTAAATTCCTGAGGGTGATGCCGTCGTCTTTGTAGCTACCGACCTTTGTCCCGGTGAGAACAACTTCTTTGTAACCGCGGGCCACCTTTTGCTTAACTTCGTCAATTACCTGGGAAGCGGGCAGGGAATATTCGCGAGGTCTTACTCTAGGCACAATACAATATGTGCAGGGGCTATTACAGCCATCTTGAATCTTTATCAGGCTACGAGTCCTGACGCTGTTAGCGACAGGATAGATTGCTTCGCCCCGACGTAATCGGGGCTCACAATGACGTAAAGGGGACCTCCCAGCGACGGTAGGGGTTGTAGCAGGCGTGGAGGTGGGTGTTGGCAATGGCAAGCCCCTCACAATCTCAAGCAGATGTTCTTTCTCTTTGTTATCAACTATGAGGTCTGCAAGCTGGGCTAGTTCTTGACGACTTCGTTGGGCATAGCAGCCAGTGGCGATAATCAGGGCTCTGGGATTTCTTCGCCTTGCCAACCTGAGCCAGTGGCGTGACTTGCGGTCGGCAATGTGAGTAACTGTGCAGGTATTGGCAATATAAATATCTGCCTCGTCATCTGGGGAAACAAGTTGAAATCCGGCCTGGCTAAAACGGTTAGCCAGAGATTCCGTCTCGGCCTGATTGAGCTTACAACCTAATGTGTAGAAAGCTACCTTCATTGATAGGGATTATAGTATCTTGCCTAAGTTCTTACAAAGTCTTCTACCTTGATGGGAAAGTATTCAGATGGGGCTGAGATTCTTCGCCTTCGGCTCAGAATGACAAAAAAGAAGATGCTCAGAATGACGCTTCCATCCTGTCATTGCGAGGAGCCGCAGGCGACGTGGCAATTTCGAAAAAGGATGTGTGATTGCTTCATCCTGATTTTATCGGGACTCGAAACAACGTTTTGTTTAAGCCTTTTCTGTGATATAGTTAGCGATTCTGACCAAGACATTAAACTGAGTACGAAATTGAACCTGAACCAAGGAACTCGATGGAAAATCCTGCCCTCGGTGCCAGACGAATACTTAAATGCCTCTGACCTTCCTCCCCTGGTTGCTCAAATTCTCTACAATCGAGGTGTTAAGCCGGAGGAAATTGAACCTTTCATGGCTGTTGACCACAGACTGGAAGGCAATCCCTTCCTGCTTCCTGATATATCGAAAGCTGTAAGCAGAATCTATAAGGCCGTGCTTTCCCGGGAAAAAGTAGCCATCTATGGTGACTTTGATGTTGATGGAGTGACAGCCACAGTTATTCTTGTCGAGGGGCTGTCAAGGCTGGGTGCTGAAGTCATTTGCCATATTCCTGACCGCTTTAGTGAAGGCCACGGATTAAATGTTTCAGCTTTAGAGAAGCTTCATACTCGGGGGGCGCATTTGGTCATTACTGTTGATTGTGGCGTAACTGACCTTACAGAAGCCAAACAGGCTCAAGAGATGGGAATGGATATGATTATTACCGACCATCACATTCCGTTGGAGAGTTTGCCTCGAGCCGTAGCTGTAGTTGATCCGAAGCGGAAGGATTCAGTGTATCCTTATCCTGATTTGGCTGGTGCTGGCGTTGCTTTCAAGCTTCTGCAAGCACTATTCTATAAGGATAATAAAGAGAAGTGGCTGGCCAGATTTCTGGATTTAGTAGCTTTGGCGACTGTTACCGACTTGTCTCTCATGGTTGGTGAGAATCGTTACCTGGTGAAGGCAGGACTGAGAGAGCTTAATAATAGCTCCCGCGTGGGAATTCAAGAAATGGTTAAATTGGCCGGATTGAAGATGGGTGAACTTGACAGTGAAGATATCTCCTGGGTACTAGGACCTCGCCTCAATGCTACTGGCAGGATGAACAATGCCTCTACCAGCTACCAACTGCTCACCACTCAGTCTCCAGAGG
>Ga0172364_10004479_pt1 | contig 11121 bp, 8 predicted proteins | sample LakKivSesite10cm_FD_114545 | JGI IMG/M metagenome (GOLD analysis project Ga0172364, IMG submission 114545) | Sediment microbial communities from Lake Kivu, Rwanda - Sediment site 10cm | ecosystem: Environmental > Aquatic > Freshwater > Lake > Sediment | place: Rwanda: Western Province, Lake Kivu... | reverse complement strand
TGTCTTTGTGTCTTTGTGTGAAAATTGTGTCTTTGTGTCTTTGTGTCTTTGTGTGAAAATTGTGTCTTTGTGTCTTTGCGTCTTTGTGTGAAAATTGTGTCTTTGTGTGAAAATTGTGTCTTTGTGTCTTTGTGTCTTTGTGTGAAAATTGTGTCTTTGTGTCTTTGTGTGAGAACATCGGGAGCATTGGATGACGGAAGTGCAGTTCAGCACATCGGAATACGTCAAGCTCGAAGCGCGGCTAATCCTGCTGGCCTGGCTGAACGACCTCTTCGGCTACCCGCGCAACCGCGACCTGCTGGCGGACGTGAAAGAGGCCGCCGAAGGCTTCGACTCTACGGGCCGCAGTTTCGTCTATTACCACCTGCTCGCGCGCGGGGACAAGGTCAAGATCCCGGCGGCCGACCTGGCCCGCTACGACGACAACGTCCGCGCTCACCTGCAGGCGATGAACGCCCGCCGGCCGGAGCCGCTCACCCTGCGCTATTTTCAGTATCTGGCCGCGCTCTACACCGAAGTCTTTCTGGACCGCTACTTTCACCGCCGGGCCGACATGCTCCGCTCGCTGAACGCCTTCGTCGCCGCGCGCAACGCCAAGAGACTGGCCGGGGAACCCCAGGACGCAGCGTTTTCCGCATCGGACTTGAAAAAACTGGCCTTCTGGATGGCCACCGGCAGCGGCAAGACGCTCATCATGCACCTCAACTACCGCCAGTTCCTGCACTACAACGACCAGCCGTTGGACAACGTCCTGCTCATCACGCCGAACGAGGGCTTGAGCGAGCAGCACCTGGCGGAACTGGCCGCCTCGGGCATTCCCGCCCGGCGCTTCGACCTGCACGAGAGCGGGCTGGGCCTGGCCGCCAAGGACGCGGTGCGGGTGATCGAGATCACCAAACTGGTGGAAGAAAAGCGCGGCGGCGGGGTGAGCGTGCCGGTGGAGGCCTTTGAGGGCAACAACCTGATTTTCGTGGACGAAGGCCACAAGGGCTCGGGCGGCGAGGCCTGGCGCAAGTTCCGCGATGCGCTGGGCGAGACGGGCTTCACCTTCGAGTACAGCGCCACCTTCGGGCAGGCCCTCACCGCGGCGCGCAACGACCAACTGACGGCCGAGTACGGCAAGGCCATCGCCTTCGACTACTCCTACCGCTACTTTCACGGCGACGGCTACGGCAAGGACTTTCGCGTCCTGAATCTCAAGCAGGAGACGACCGGGGAGCAGACGGAGACGCTGCTGCTGGGCAACCTGCTGTCGTTTTACGAGCAGCAGCGTGCCTTCGAGGAGCAGGCAGAAGCCCTGCGCCCCTATAACCTGGAGCGGCCGCTGTGGGTCTTCGTCGGCAGTACCGTGAACGCGGTGTACACCGAGGACAAGCGCAGGCGCAGCGACGTCCTCACCGTGGTTCGCTTCCTGCATCACGTCCTGGAGAACAGACGCGGCTGGGCGGTCAGGACGATCCAGAAACTGGTCGCAGGCCAGACCGGCCTGGTGACCCCCGACGGCCGGGACGTGTTCGAGGGCAAGTTTGCTTACCTTCGAGAGAGCGGCCTCTCCCCGGACGCGGCGTATCAGGACATCCTCGGCAAGGTGCTGCACGCGCCCACGGCCGGCGGCCTGCACCTGTGCGACATCCGCGGCGGCGCGGGGGAAATCGGCCTGAAGGCCGGCGGCGCGCAAGACTACTTTGGCCTCATCTACATCGGCGACACCGGCGCGTTCAAAAAGCTCGTGGAGGCGGACACCTCGGGAATTGCGCTGGAGGAGGACGCCATCACCGGCTCGCTGTTCGAGCGCATCGGCCGAGCGGATACGCGCATCGAAATCCTCATCGGCGCCAAAAAGTTCATGGAGGGCTGGAATTCGTGGCGCGTCTCGACCATGGGCCTGCTCAACATCGGCCGCCAGGAAGGCTCACAGATCATCCAACTGTTCGGGCGCGGCGTGCGCCTGCGCGGCAAGGGCTTCAGCCTCAAGCGGAGCGCGGCGCTGGGCGGCGCACACCCGGAGCACGTGAGCCTGCTGGAGACGCTGAACATTTTCGCCGTGCGGGCCAACTACATGGGCCAGTTCCGCGACTACCTCGAAAGGGAGGGGGTAGAGACCGAAGAGGCGCTGGAGTTGCCGCTGTTCGTCTGGGCCAACGAGGAATTTTTGCGCCAGGGGCTGGTGGTGCCGCGCGTGCCGGAAGACCGCCATTTCGCCTCCGAGGCAGCCATTGTGCTGGAGCCCGATCCTGATATGCCGCCGGTGCGCGTGGACATGTCGCTGAAAGTCGAGACGATACAAAGCGGCGCGGCGGGCATCACGACGGTTGCGGGGCAGGCAGGGCGCGAGCGACCCATCCCGGAGGAGAGTCTGAATCTTGTGGATTGGGAACGCGTCTACCTCGACCTGCTCGAGTACAAGGAGCGGAAAGGCCTGAGAAACCTGGTCATACCGCCGGATGCTCCGAAAAGCATCATCACGACCACCGAGCCCGGGCGGCTCTACCGGCTGGTGGCCGGCGAGGCCGTGGTCAGGCCGGCGTCGTTTGCCGGAACTGCCCTGCTGCAGGAAGCCGTGGTCAGCATCCTGCGCAAATACGCCGACGATTTCTACCGGGCCAACCGGGAGCGCTGGGAAGCCGGTCACATGGCCTATCGCACTCTCGATGAGAGCGACCCGAACCTCCGCCTCAACCGGGGCGTTGTGAGGGAAGGCCAGTCCGGCGGATACGTGGTCAAGATCCGGCGCTCCGAACGTGCCTTGATCTCCGCCGTCGAACAACTCCTCCAGGATGCGCAAGCCCTGTACCAGCAGGAGACAGCCGGCCTGCCGCGCATCCATTTCGACCGGCATCTCTACCAGCCCTTGCTGGTAGAGCACGGAGACAGGGTGAGGACGGCTCCCCCCGGACTCAACGAGAGCGAAGCGCAGTTCGTCCGGGACATGAAGGCCTACTGGGCACAAGAAAAGGACACATCACTGGCCGAGGCACGGGTGTTCCTGCTGCGCAACCTGAGCCGGGGCAGCGGAATCGGCTTTTTTGAGGAACGTGGCTTTTATCCGGACTTTATCTTGTGGATCGTCGCTGGAGAGAAGCAGCACATTGTCTTTATCGAGCCCCATGGCATGCTTCATGCGGAGGCGTATCAGCACGACGACAAGGCGCAGTTGCACGAGCGCCTGCCGGACCTGGCGCAGGAGCTCGGCGCGAGAAGCGGCCGGAGGCACGTCACGCTGGATTCGTACATCATCTCGGCCACGCCCTATGACGATCTCCGCAAGAGATACGGCGACGGGTCATGGGACAGGGACAAGTTCGCCGTGGCGCACATCCTCTTCCTGGAGCGCAACAGCGAGTACGACTATATGGAAAGGATGTTCATGGAACAGCTAACGAGGCGCTGCACCTGACCGCTATTCTGCTGCGCTCCATAGCGGTAGGCTTCTCATTCCTCTCGCACGTCGGCATGGAATCGAGCCACTTCGAATCACTTGCCGCGAAGACAATCTTGCCTCACGCCGCACGTGCGAGTTGGCAGGCGCTCAGTTCATAGGCGTGGTGGAGACCCCGCCCGGGTACAGCGATTGGCTCGGTCCAGTTCGGACCAAGTGGTTGTATCACCTGAGTACATCAGGAAGCGATGGATAACCCGCATGTCAACCCGATTGGGTATTGCCGGCCGCTTTCAGCGTCCGCCAGTCAGCGTGATAGTCACTCGGCCCGATAGGTTAGAATGGCAGTTGCGCCTCCCGCGCCATCTCCCAGGCACCGGTCGATGTTTTCTCCGACTATGACGTCATCCTGGCAGTTCTTGATGTCCAGCCATTCTATCAGTGGTCAGTGAAGCCCAATCCCTATGGGCGAAGGTTGAAGAAATGGTTACGCCCTGACCTCTGGGTAGAACTGGAAAGCACCTACACAGGAGCCGGGCTGGAAGCGAATTGGGAAGCGATGTTCAGGACCATCGCCTTGTTCCGCCAAGTGGCGATCGAAGTTGGCGATCGTTTGGGGTACTCTTATCCCCATGACCTGGATCGGCGCACGGTCGCCTATTTGCAGAAGGTGAAAAACCTGGATCGTGGAGCCGAGAGCTTCTTCTAATGCTGCTAGGAAAGGATGAGATACTATGAAGCGCGTTCTCTTTTCCGTCGGCATCAATGCCGTAGAAGCACTTGGCACCGTTACGCGGATGATCGCCATCGCTGACGAGGTCAGAAGGGTTGCCCCAGACACGGAAATCCTTTTCCGCGCGGCCGGATCTGAAGCGGATCACGTTGCAAAGCATAGATATGCTTTCATAACGGGATACAAACCACCCCTTTTCGGTCTACCCGGCTGGTTTTGGAGACTCATGGACATAATCCAGGGAGAATGGGACGGGACTGTGCCGCCCATTAAGAACTTGGAAAGCGTTATCCGGATGAAAGGTGTTTTTACAGAAGCATACGTCAATACCTCCTACATGGAATGGGAGGAACTCATAAAGTCCTTCAAACCGGATGTCATCGTGAGCGAATTTGACCTGATTGTTCCAGTTGCGGCAAGAAAGCATGGGATACCGCTCTTTTCGACCTTCAGTTTTGTGGGCGACCCTTCTTTTCACTCTGAACTTTTTCATGATAAACCCCTTCCAGATAAACGCCTGCACCAGAATTACAATCGTCTCCTGCGACGTCTGAACTTGCCTGAAGTATGGAGTATTCTCGAACTCTTCGGGGGCTATGGGTATGCGGAAAGGCTTATTCCTTCCATTCCCGCGATGGAAGATATTCCAAAAAACGACAGGAATCACTTTGTCGGAAGCATCGTTCCCGAAAGATTCTCGGGCCAACCCTGGGTCTGGGAGAAGAAACGCCCCTTGATTTACGTCTATCTGAGCATCGGGCAGATAACGGCACAGTTAGCCGAGAAAGTCTTGGGTGGGGCATTCGCGGAATCGGATTTCGATGTCTTTCTGTCGGGTGCGGGGCATCCTTATTTCGAGAAGAAGGGGGAGTACCAGATCGGAAACGTCCATTTTCTCCGCTATCTCCCGTCAGATGAGGTGTTAAGACAGGCCGACATTGCCATCCACCACGGCGGACAGAATACCACCCTCCAGTGCATCGAGTCCAGAGTTCCGGCGCTCATTTTTCCAGGACAGCACTTTGAGCGTCATTACAACGCAAAAAAGGCCGCCGGGATCGGTTGCGCATACAACCTTAGAAACGATGAATTCACTGCGGAGAAACTACGCTTTTATTGCGACGAACTTGTTGAAAAAAGAAGTTTTCGCGCAAACCTCGAGAAATACAGCCGTGAAATCCGTGAACTTGGCGGAAAAAGGAAAGCAGCAGAGATAGTCTTACAGGTAGACCGATCTCAACGATCCCATTAGCAATGGGTCATCCCTCGCGTGGTTCCACCGGCAGCAGGCCCCCGCGCAGCGCGACGGCCACCGCCTCGGTGCGGGAGTTCACGCCCAGTTTGTTGAACAGGCTCGACACGTGCGCCTTGACCGTGCGCTCGGTGATGTACAAGCGTGCCGCGATTTCTTTATTCGGCACACCTTGAGCTAACAGCGCCAATACCTCCCGTTCACGCTCCGACAGCATCCCGGCCTCGACCGGTTGCGGCTCCGCCAGGTGGGCCACGACCTTCTCGACCACCGCCGCCGGCAGCAACGACTCGCCCCGCGCGGCAGCGCGGATTGTCTCGAACAGCACCTGGCGGCTGGTATCCTTGAGCAGATACCCGCGCGCGCCGGCGCGCAAGCCGCGCACGATGTACTCGTCGTCGTCGTAGGTCGTCAGAATGACGATTTCCACCGCCGGGTAGCGCGCCTTGATCTGCCGGATGGCTTCGATGCCATCCACGCCGGGCATCGCCAGGTCCATCAACACCACGTCGGGCGAGAGCTCCCCCGCCAGCCGCACCGCCTCGAGGCCGTCAGCCGCTTCGCCCACCAACGTCAAATCGGGGACCGCCTCCAGAACGGCGCGCAATCCCTCACGGACGACCATGTGATCGTCAGCGATCAGAACGCGGATCGTTGATACGCAAGACAACCTTTGTCCCCTTTCCAGGTTCGCTCTCCACTAGCAGCGCTCCCCCCAGACGCAGTGCCCGTTCCTGCATGCCTGCCAACCCAAAGCAGCCCGGCCGTTCCGGCGCTTCAGCCGGATCAAATCCGACACCGTCATCCTGCACCACGACCTGGAATCCTTCGCTGCTCTTGGCCAGCCGGACCAGGACGTGGCTGGCGTGGGCGTGGCGGGCCACGTTGCTCAGACTCTCCTGGACGATGCGCAAGACGTCCTGGGCCATTTCGGATGGCGCGTCCGGAGGGCTGGCGCCTACCTCGAACGTGGTGTGGACACCGCTGGTGGCCGCGAACTGGTCTATCTCCCGGCCCAGCGCATCTACCAGGCTGCCCTGTTCCAGCGTGGCCGGGCGCAGCGCCTGGATGGCGCGGCGGGCTTCGTCGAGCGTCGTCCTGGCCCGCTGCATAGCCTGCTGCACCACGGCCTGCGCCCGGGCCGGGTTGCTGCCCTCCAGGAAACTGTCGGCCGCCTCCAGTTGCAGGATCAACCCCGCCAGCCCCTGCGCCAGCGTGTCGTGCAGTTCGCGGGCCATGCGTTCCCGCTCCTGGCTGATCGTCAGTTCCTCGACCCGGGCAGCGTATTCCTGCAGTTGGCGATGGGTGATCTCCAGTTCACTCAGCAGTTCCTGGGCGCGCCTGCGCGCCTCAGCCTGGCGGACGAAGAGCGCCACGTAGATGACGACAAACGCGAACATAAGCCCAACGATGGGCAAGAGGCCGGCCAGGCTCTGCAGTTGCCCGGATAAAGCCAGGTTAAGGATCAGAAGGCCGGCGTAAGGGAGAACGGCCAGAACAACCGCGCGCAGATTGGGCCACAGTGTACCCCCAATCTGGCCTGCCAGCGCCATGTAGAGCGCGATGGTGAGCCAATGGCTGCGCGTCAACAGGCCGATCGCGAAAATCAGCGCTCCCTGCACCACAAAGTAGACCACGAGCCAACGTCGGAACGTGGCCCAGCGCTCACTGAACCAGTGCAGGCCACCGTGCACGACCACCAGTACAGTGAACAATGCCAGGCGCGCTGGTTCCCGCAAGGACGGGTTGGAGACCAACGCGGCCGCATACCCTCCGGCCATCACCAGGTACAGGATCAGGAAGAAAGGCCGCGCCAGGCGCGCCTCCTCGTCGCTCGAGCGCCCTGCGCTGGAAGGTGCGGGCCAGGAACCTCGTGTCGGATTTGTATCGGGATCCATTTTGGAACGGGCCATGATGAAGAAACTCCGAGAATCTTCTCATAGAGATTATACACGAAACCTGTCCATTCGTACACTGTCCAAAAGTACAGGCACGAAACCGGTCATTAGGACGATGTACAGATCAGCACGCAGATGTACAATGAGTGCAACTAAAATCAATGGGACGTCAACAGGACGTCCGGCTTCAGCCGGAACATTCTCGCTGAAGCGAGACGTCCAACTCCAAGGAGACGTCCAGCTCAAAGGAGAATCATAATGAACACGAGAAAGATCGTTGTCCTGGGACTGAAGGTGGTCGCCCTGACCATCATCATGTTCCTCTGCTTCACGGTGGCATCCGTCGCCTCTGGCTTGTCCGCGACGTCGCCCGCTCCCGACTCGCCATCTGTAGACGCCGGGGCAGTATTGTGGGCCACACTGGTGGTCTGTCTGTTGGAGACTGCCGTCCTCACAACCGTCATCCTGCGCTCGCGCGGGTCGGGCTGGAAGTTGGTGGGAGCCATCTTCCTGGCCTTCTACGGTTTGAACACCGTCGTCGCCCAGATCGAGTCGGTCGTGTTTCTGCCACATCAACTACCGCAGGGGATGATCCCAAAGCTCTTCGCCATGGGCGCGATTACGGCCGGCCTGTTCTCACCACTGGCCGTGCTCATCCTGGGCAAGATCAGGCGGGAGCATGCACCGCAAACACCGAACCCACGACCAGGCTTACCGGCGGGCGCGTGGGTGTGGAAGCTGGCCACAATCGCAGTCGTCTACCTGGTTCTGTATTTCGGCTTCGGCTACTTTGTCGCCTGGAAGAATCCGGCGGTGCAGGCCTACTACGGTGGGAGCGATCCCGGCGGCTTCTTCGCCCAGATGGCCGGGATTTGGGCGACGACGCCCTGGATGTTTCTGCTGCAAGCCTTGCGGGCACTCTTGTGGACGGCATTTGCTCTGCCCGTGATTCAGATGCACAAGGGCCAGTCGTGGGAAGTGAGCCTGGCAATTGCGCTACTGTTTGCGGTGTGGAGCAGCCAACTCCTGCTGCCGAACCCATATATGCCTGAGAGCGTGACGAGGACCCATCTCGTCGAGACCGTCCCGTCCAATTTTATCTTCGGCGGGTTAGTGGGCTGGCTGCTGAGCCGGCCGGGCCGGAAAAGTATCGGCATTCAGCACAACGGGGAGGTGCAATCATGAACCTGATCACAGTTGAAGTGTGCGATTTGCACAAAAAGTACGGCGACGTCCTGGCCGCCGACGGTGTGACCTTCGCCGTCGCGGCGGGCGAAGTCTTCGGCCTGCTCGGCCCTAACGGCGCCGGCAAGACCACCACAGTCGAGTGCATCCTGGGCCTGCGCCAGCCGGACTCTGGCAAGATCACGGTGCTGGGAATGGAATATGGCGCGCGCTCGCGCCAGATCAGAGCCCGCATCGGGGCCCAATTGCAAACGACCGGCCTATACCACCAGTTGACGGTACGCGAACTGGTCCACCTGTTCGGGCAGCTCTTCCCCACCGCCCGCCCGGCTGACGAGGTCATCGCCCAGGTGGGCCTGCAGGAAAAAGCGAAGACGATGAGCAAAGACCTCTCCGGCGGGCAGAAGCAGCGGCTGGCCGTCGCGCTGGCGCTGGTCAACGACCCCGACCTGGTCTTACTCGACGAGCCGACGACCGGGCTCGACCCACAGGCGCGGCGGAGCTCGTGGGACGTGGTACGCGACCTGAAGCGCGCGGGCAAGACTGTGCTGCTCACCACCCACTACATGGAAGAGGCTGAGCAGTTGTGCGACCGCGTAGCTGTGATGGACCATGGACGGATCATCGCCATGGACACGCCGCAGGCGCTCATCAACCAGCATTTCCAGGAGACGGCCATCGAGTTCGTCGTCCTGGGCGAGCCGCCGCGCGAGCGGCTGGCCGCGCTGCCTGGCGTCACCCAACTGCTCTTTGAAAACGGCCGCCCCACCCTGTACTCGACCGACGTGCCGCGCACGATGGCCGGGCTGTTCGAGTTGGTCACAGCCGGGACGCTCACTTTCAAGGACATGGCCGTGCGCCAGGCCACGCTGGAAGACGTATTCCTGAAACTCACCGGAAGGAGAATCCGAGAATGAAAGCCATCCGTGCACTTTACGTAGCCAACGCCAGAGAGTTCCTGCGCGAGCGCATGGCGCTGTTCCTGGTGCTATTGCTGCCGGTCGCGCTGGCCGTCTTCTTCGGGCTGATCTTTAGCGGCGGCAACGGATTCACGCTGCAACTGGGGATCGTGAACGAAGATACAGGGCCAACCGGCGCACAGTTCATCGCCAACCTGGAGACACCTGAGACGGAGAAGATGCTGGGCCTGCACAGCGGGACGCGGGCCGAGATGCTGGAAGCGCTCAACAAAGAGAAAGTAAGTGTCGTCATCGTGCTTCCGCAGGACCTGACCGCCAAGGTCGCCGCCGGGAAACCGGCCACGGTGGAGGTATTCTACGACCCGGCCAGTCTTACCTCGGCCGGCGTAGGGCTGGGACTGGTGCGAACGCTGTTGAGCGAGGCCAACCTGGCGCTTAGCGGCTCGCCGCGCCTGCTGGCGATAGAAGAGAAAAGCGTACAGACCCATCCGATGCGGGCGATTGACTTTCACGTGGCGGGCCTGCTGGGCATCTCGCTCCTGTGGCTGGGCCTCTTCGGCACTGCGCTGCCGTTGGTGCAGCAGCGTGAAGGGCAGGTCCTGCGCCGCCTGGGCGTCACGCCGCTCACCCCGGCAGCGCTCCTGGCCGCGCAGGTCGCCTGGCGGGTCACGGTCGGCCTGTTGCAGGCCGCGCTCTTCCTGCTGGTTGGATACGTCGGCTTCGGGGTCACAGTCGCCGGCAACTGGCTGCTGCTGGTCGCGGCCGTGACGCTGGGCGCGCTCGTGTTCATCAGCCTGGGCTACTTCCTGGCCGGCCTGGCCTCGTCGGCCGAAGGGGTGTCGGCGCTGATACAAATCGCCAACTTCCCGATCATGATGCTCTCAGGCAGCCTGTTCGCTGTCGAAATGCTGCCCGCATTCTTCAAGCCCATCGTCGCCATCATGCCGCTCACGTACCTGAGCGATGCGCTGCGGCAGATCATCGTCGCAGCACCACCCCTGCACCCCCTGTGGCTGGACTTTGCCGTGCTGGGCGGGTGGCTGGTGGTCTTCCTGGCACTGGCGGTGAAATTCTGGCGCTGGGAGTAGTAGACAACCAGCGCTATTGTGGAAATCCACAATGCCTTACCGCGCCGCCATCGAAATATCGCCGATGCGCGGCGCGGTTTTTTGTGCTATACTATAGATGTAAATGAGAATCGTGACCAGACCTACACCGACTATCAGCAGTCCCAACGACTACGAGGCCTTCTTTCGCCAGGCGCAGGAATTCGCCAGCCGCATGGCCGGATTCGAGGGTGTGGTGGGCGTGCTCCTCACCGGCGGCGTGGCCCGCGGCTACGCCGACCGCTTCTCTGAACTCGACCTGGCCGTCTACCTGGCGCGGCCCTGCTTCGAGGCCTGGACCCGGCGGGGCCTGGCCCCTTTCCCTGAGGGCGACTCCTGCCTGGACGGTTGGCACGTGGATTTCGACTACTTTTGTTACGAGGACGAGAGCCAGGCCGAGTGGGAGCACGTGAAACGCTGGGACCGCTCTTACGCCGCTGTCCTGTACGACCCGCAGGGGCTGATGCGGGAGATGCTGGCCCGCCAGGCCATCCTCGCCGCAGAGGAGAAGCAACGCCTGACCAGCCGCCACCTTATCCTCTACGGCGACTACTTCTGCACCATCGTCGTCCCTGCCTGGCTGCACCGGGGCGATCTGCTGGCCGCTCACCACTGCCTGAACACTGCGCTCGACAGCCTGATCAAGGC
>Ga0172364_10004475_pt1 | contig 11123 bp, 8 predicted proteins | sample LakKivSesite10cm_FD_114545 | JGI IMG/M metagenome (GOLD analysis project Ga0172364, IMG submission 114545) | Sediment microbial communities from Lake Kivu, Rwanda - Sediment site 10cm | ecosystem: Environmental > Aquatic > Freshwater > Lake > Sediment | place: Rwanda: Western Province, Lake Kivu... | reverse complement strand
TGGGGAACTATCCCTTATCCCCAAGAGGAAAGAAATGGTAGAGAAATAGATCTTTCTTTGGAAGTGTTTGATGGCACGGCGCGTATGTTGCGTGTTCTGACCAGGGAAATAAATGATGCCAAAGGGAAACTGGAAGCATTCCTTCATATTACCGGGACACAAGAGCAGCCTCTCGTAAACGGATATTTTCGTATCCCAGAGGCTACTGTTTACGGCAGAGAAATATTTAAGAGGATAGATAATTTAACCTGTGATATCTCAGTTGAGGACAGTAACATATTTATCAACCGGATTAATGGCAAAATAGAAAAGGGAGAAATGGACCTTAAAGGAAAGATAACTTTGGCTGGCTGGAAGGCGGATAAGCTCGACGTGGTCTTTGAGAATAATAAAGATTATGGGATTCCCCTTAAAATACCTTTTCTGAAGATACCTCAGACTTCATTGTTTGGCCGTCTCCTATCTGAGGTTCCTTGTTCCCTGGAGCTGAAGGGGAAAATTCATGTATACGGAAGTTACCAATCCTATAATTTAGTGGGAATAGTTCAAGTGGAGAATGCCCAGTTTACCTATCCTCCCAGAGCCGAAGATACAAAGGACTTAAATTTAGATTTTATAATGCCCGCGGTTTGGAATCTGAATGTCAAGGCGGGCAAGAATACATGGTATAAAAATAGATTTGCTGAAGCCCAAGTAGAGGGACATATGAAGCTTACCGGACCAAGTGAGGAGTTGACAGTCAATGGAACTCTCACAGCTGTTAAAGGAGAAATAAGTTATCTGGGAGCCACCTTCAACGTGAAAGAGGCCACTGTAGAATGCATAAATGATGAGCTCTTTTTACAGGTCAGGGCGGAATGCCCTGTGGAGAATGATATCATTATGTTGGTGGTAGAGAGAGGGAAATGGGGAAAGATTAAGCCAAAATTCAGCTCCCGAAGTGACCCTGAAATGAGCGAGCAGGAAGCGCTGGTTAAAGCTACTGGTTTAGATTCTTTAACGCTCTCTCCCCAAGAGGGGGATGCTTTATTGAGGAGGGAACTGTTAAAGCTAATCGATAGTAGCCTGGCCAGCCCCTTAATCAAGTCGATTCTTAAATCGCTGGGCATGGTAGATGTGGTTAAAGTGGAAGCTAGCCTTGTTCAGAAAACGGGGGAAAGATTGACTTCCCCGGAGGCCGGAGAAGGAAGAGAGAGAAGTAGCCTTTTAGAAGGTACGAAAATAACTTTTGGCAAGTATTTAAGCAATGACCTATACCTGGGTTACAAGTTGCGGTTCGAAGAGGGTTACCTGAATAAGCTGGAATTGCGGCATGAGATGGAACTGCTGTATAGAGTCAGGAGAGGAATCTCTCTGAGAGGTAAACTGGCAGGAGAGGAGAGGTATTTAGGAGTGGAGAGACAGATAAGATTTTAGATATTTACTTTCTTCTAAAAATTTGATAATATATCAAAATATTTAATAATGCAGAATCTTAAACCTATGCTTAGAAAACTTACAATTCTATTTTGTTTCTTCCTGTTCCTACTTTCCGGTTATCTCTTTTCCAACCCTGTAGAGATAAAAGAAATCAAAATAACCGGGAATAAGAATATAGAAACCAAGAAGATATTAAAAGCCCTGGCGCTAAAAAAAGGTGATGAATATTCAGAAGAAAAGGTAAGCGAAGGTTTACAAGACATATATGAACTCGGGTTCTTTGAGCATATTACAATTGAAGTTTTTGATGTTGAGGGGGGAGTGGATGTTACCTATGTTGTGACTGAGAAGCCCTTGATTAAGCGGATAGAATTTAAAGGGAATAAAGAATTCTCGGATAGCAAATTGGGGAAAGAAATAGAATCAAAAGAGGAAAAACCTTTTGATAACAGGAAAATGCAAGAGGACACTGAAAAGATAGCTACCCTTTATAGGGAGAAAGGGTACGCAAATGTAAAAGTGGAGCCTTATACAACGGAAGAGGAGAAGAGTGGAATAATAATAATGACTTTCTTTATTACAGAAGGCAAGCAAATCAGAATAGAGAAAGTTAGTTTAATTGGAGTAGAGGCATTTAACCCGAAAAAAATAGAGAAGAAAATGGAGACTAAAAAGAAAAAGTTTTTCAAACAGGAACTACTCGATGAGGACATTAAAAAGATAGAAGCCTATTACAAAGACAGAGGATTCCTGAAAGTTCATCTGGGAACACCTGTGGTCATTCACGATGAGGAGAAAGCGAAAACTTATGTCACGCTTTTTGTTTATGAAGGCTTGAAATATACAGTAGCAAATATAGAGTTTCAAGACAATGATGTCATTACTACGGAGGACATGGAAAAAGACCTGGAAGTGAAACGGGGAGAGATTTTCAGCCAGGAAAAGTTCGAGAGGAGCCTGTCTAATATTCAGGAACACTATGCAGAAAAGGGCTATATCCTGATGCGCTCCAATCCAGAATACTTTACCGATGACGAGAAAAAATCAGTAAACATTTTAGTCTCTATATACGAGAACGGGATAGTCTATCTTAACCGGATTCACCTGGGGGGGAATGTCGTTACTAAAGATTATGTGATTAAGCGGGAATTCCTGGTACGAGAAGGAGAGCCGTTCGATGTTAAAAAGATAAGGCGAACACAGGAAAAGCTATATAACCTCGGTTTTTTCTCGGATGTTGCAATTGAGATTGGTGAAACTGGTGACCCCAATAGAGCAGATCTCGTCTGTCAGGTAACCGAGCAAAGGACAGGATTACTCACTGTGGGAGCGGGATACAGCTCGCAGGACGGACTTTTGGGCACTTTTCAGATTACTCAGAGCAACTTTTTGGGCAGAGGACAGAGAATAGACTTAATGCTGGAGTTTGGTAAAAGAAAGACCAATTATCAAATCAGTTTTACTGAGCCATGGTTTTTGGGAAGACACATCCTTTTTGGTGTTTCTCTCTATGACACAGACAGAGACAGAGACTACTATAAAGAGACGAGGACTGGCGGAAATATTAGAATAGGTCCTCATTTAACAGATATTCTTAGCCTCCTCTTCACATATGATTATGAAAGGATAAATGTACGTGATATCGATATTAGATATATAGATATAAGTGAGGCGGGAACAAGGGACAGCAGTAGCTTCACTACATATTTAATAAGGGACAGCAGAGATAATATATTTGACGCTTCCCGAGGTTCTCGGAATTCTATCTCTCTTGAGGTCTCCGGGGGTATCCTGGGAGGGGATACTGATTTCGTTAAAACTTTTGCCTCCAGTAGTTGGTTTTTTCAAACATTCTGGCGCTTTGTTCTGGCGGTTCAATTAAGGTACGGGATTGTTAGTAGTTTTCCTCCTTCTACAGGAGTGCCAATTTATGAACGGTTCTATGTGGGCGGGGCGGATACGGTAAGGGGTTACGACTACATGGGTGAAATCGGGCCTCGTGAGGGAGGAGTGACAATGTTTGTGAGCAACTTAGAATATAAGTTTCCTATAGTTATGGAGAAAGGTCGCACTGTATTGCAGGGAGCAGTCTTCCTGGATATGGGAGGAAGCTGGAGAAAAGGAGATATGAATTTTACCATAGGCACCGGGGATAATCAATTGAAGGTGGGGATAGGAGCAGGAGTCCGGTTCCAGACTCCTATTTTGCCTGTCCGTCTCGATTGGGGGTACGGATTAAATCATAGACCGGGAGAAGACAAATCCCAGTGGTATTTCACAATTGGCCAACCCTTTTAAGAGAATCGGCACTCTGAAGAGTGCCCGACCACGCGTAGGGCCGACCCTTGTGGTCGCTCATTGGTCGGTCGCCCTTTAGGGTGACGGAAGAAACGGAGAGTTAATGATGAAAAGAATTTCGCTTTTTTTCTTTATTTTTTCTCTTTGCTGCTTTTTCCCGTTTACACTTCCCGAGGTAACAGCAGTAATGCTTTCTTCGGAAAGAATCGCTTATGTAGACATAGACAAAGTCTTTGATCAATATAAGGGTACTAAAGAAGCGAAAGAAAAAATAGAAAGAGAGATTAAAATGAAGAGAAACGAGATGGCTAAACTAGAAAGGGAGATAAGAGATTTAGAAGTTGCCTCCAGGGAAAAGAAAAGAGTAGAGCCAGAACCTGCCACGGGGCTGACAGGGAAAGAGGTGGAGATTTCTACTATCTCGGTGATCCCTGAACCACTTCCTGAAGAAGTAATCAGATTAGATAAGGAAAAACTTAACAATAGGGTAGAGGAAATGAAGAAAGAGTTAACCGGGCTGGAGAAAGAGATAACCCATCAGGTTTTGGGAAAGATTTACGATGCGATTAGAGAGATCGCTCGGACGGAAGGTTATGCTATCGTTTTGGATAAGAAAAATATTCTATATAGCGAAATGGAGAACGACCTCACTGAAAAGGTTATACAGAAATTGAATTTGGGGAAATAACTGCAAAGTGGTTATGCACAGATTAGATTTTGGTTGCACAGATTGAATCTGTGCCTACAAAGACTTTTTGCACAAATTGAATTTGTGCCTACAACAAAATTTGTAGGCACGATTTCAAATCGTGCAGAAGATTTGTAGGCATGGTTTTAAACGTGAAAAATTTTTAAGCGTGGGGCAAGTCTAAATGGGAATGACTTTGCAGGAAATTGCTGAGCTTGTGGGTGGTAAACTCTCCGGGGATAGTAACATAGTAATCGAAGGAGTGGGTAGTCTGACAGAAGCAAAAAAAGGTGAGATTACATTCCTGGCAAGTACCCGATACAAGAGTGAGGTATCAAGAACCAAGGCTTCAGCGATTATTATTGGTGAGGGAGTCGAATTACTTGAGATTCCTTCGATAAAGACAAAAAATCCCTATTTGGCTTTTTCCCGGGTAATGAAGGTATTAGTTCCTCCTAAAAAACTACCCGGGGGAATAGATAAGACCAGCATCCTTGGTAAGGAAGTGAAATTGGGTAAGGATGTTGCCATTGGAGCTTACGTGGTTATTGGAAATGGCGCGGTGATTGGAGATAGGACTGTAATTTTTGCCGGAACGTACATTGGAGATAAAGCTGTGATTGGTAAAGATGGGCTAATATATCCCAATGTTACCGTTAGAGAAGAAGTTATCATAGGAGATAATGTAATTATTCACCCCGGTGCAGTTATTGGTGCGGATGGATTTGGTTATGCTACGGAGAAGGGGAAACACCATAAGATTCCCCAGATGGGAACTGTGGAAATTGAAAATAGTGTGGAAATTGGAGCAAACGTTACTATTGACCGGGCTACTCTGGGTAAGACTCTAATAGGGGAGGGGACGAAAATTGATAATCTCGTCCAGATTGGACATAATGTTAAAATAGGTAAAAACTGTCTCATAGTTTCCCAAGTGGGTATTTCGGGAAGTACGGTTATTGGTGATAACGTTGTCCTTGCTGGGCAGGCAGGCCTTGTTGGCCATATTACTATTGGCGATAATGCAATTGTTGGCGCGCAGGCAGGAGTTACTAAGAGTGTGCCAGCCAACACCACTGTTTCTGGTTATCCTGCCCGGGAACATAAGATAGCCCAAGAGATAAATGCTCAACTAATTAGATTGCCGAAATTGTATCAACAGATAAAAGAGTTAAAACAAAATATAGTGAGAAGGAGAGAAAAAACAAAATAGATAGGACCAGGTCGGTCACTGTTTCCCCGATAAGTATTGGGGGCACCGTAAACAGTGCCTGACCAGAATGTTATGGAGGAAATTATGAATTTACAGAAGACTATAAGAAAGGAGAGCACTTATTCAGGGATAGGTCTACACACGGGAAATATAACTTCTGTGACCTTCAAGCCGGCACTACCCAATTCTGGCATAAAATTTGTAAGATCAGATTTACCGGGTAAGCCGGGAGTGGAAGCCAACATAAAGAATGTTATCAGTGTAGCACGAGGAACCACTCTGGGGAATGGCAGTTTCCAGATCCAGACCGTAGAGCATATTATGGCTACTCTATGCGGTTTGGGTATAGATAATCTCATCGTGGAAGTGAATGCTGGTGAGCCTCCTGTGGCTGATGGCAGCGGGATGCCTTTTGTGGAGACCCTGGAGGAGGCTGGTCTCCAGGAACAAAACGTGGAAAGGGACTACTTTACGGTAACCGAACCTGTCAAGTTTTCCAATGAAGATGTCCATCTCGTCGTCCTGCCATCGGATGAATTTAAAGTTTCAGCTACTATTGATTATAAACATCCTATTTTAAAGAGTCAATATGTGACGTTCGCCATAACTAAAGAGATTTTCGAAAAGGAGATTGCTCCCGCCAGGACGTATTGTTTTGAGCATGAAATCGAATCGCTGAAGCGTCGGGGGTTGGCTCGCGGGGGTAGTTTAGACAATGCGGTAGTAATTGGACAAAACGGCATCCATAATAAGCACTTGAGATTTCCCGATGAATTTGTCCGCCACAAGATACTCGATTTAATAGGCGATATCTATTTGATAGGTAAACCCTTAAAGGCACACATTATTGCTATCCGCTGCGGGCATGCTGCTAACATTGCTTTGACCAGGAAGTTGGGCGAACTCATAGATAAACCTGCTGCTCGTCGAACCACCAGGAATTTTAGAGAGGAAGAATTTGGAGGGAAAGTTTTAAGTTTAGAAGAAATTCAGAGTATCATTCCTCACCGCCCCCCTTTCCTTTTTGTGGATAAGATAATTATGGCAGAGAATATGACCAAAGCCGTGGGATTCAAGAACATAACTATTAATGAGGAGTACTTCAAAGGACATTTCCCTAACTATCCGATTTTGCCCGGCGTTCTAATTATAGAATCGATGGCACAGACTTCCTGTGTTCTCTTCTTGGCCCGTTCGGATCTCAGGAAGAAACTACCGTATTTTATGGCGATTAAGGAGGTTAAATTTCGTAAGCCTGTTTTCCCCGGCGATCAGTTGCAGCTGGAAGTTGAAGTTACTCGTGCCCGGGTTAGAGGAGGAAAGATTCAAGGTAGGGCATATGTTAATAATGAGTTGGTGGCTGAGGCTGAATTTATGTTCTCCTTGGTAGACCGGTAAATCGATAACGACAAGTAAGCAGTGAACATATGCTACTAAACTTTTAGGAGAAAAAATGAACATTCACAAAACAGCTTTAGTTCATCCGGATGCAGTAATTGGAGAAGATGTGGACGTTGGCCCATATACAATTATTGGACCAGATGTAAGAATTGGAAAAAGAACCAAGATTGGAGCTCGTGTAATAATCGAAGGAGATACTCAAATTGGTCAAAATTGTCAGATATGTACAGGGTCCATAATTGGAAATTTGCCACAGGATTTAAAGTTTAAAGACGAAAAAACAAGAGTCATAATTGGCGATAACAACATTATCCGGGAGTATGTAACTATCAATCGAGGAACAGTTTCTACAGGTGAGACAACAGTGGGAGATAATAATCTGATAATGGCATATGCTCATGTCGCTCATGATTGTGTGGTTGGCTCTAACGTGATTTTAGCTAATGTAGCTACCCTGGCGGGTCATGTAGTGATTGAGGATAAGGCCATTGTGGGAGGGCTAACTCCCGTCCATCAGTTTGTGCGCATTGGCACGTTGGCTATTGTGGGTGGAGGTTCTCGGGCAGCAAAAGACGTGCCTCCTTATTGTATGGCAGCAGGGACGCCCATTAGAATTTTTGGACTGAATACAGTGGGGTTGCAAAGGAACAATTTCCCGAAACATGTTAAAGCCCAACTGAAGAGGGCTTACAAAATTCTCTTCCGTTCAAAATTGAATACCACGCAAGCTTTGAATGTTTTGGAGGAAGAACCAAACATCTCCGATGAACTGCTCCATATGATTTCCTTTATTAAAGAGTCGGAAAGGGGAATTTGCAAAGAATGAAAATAGGGAATAGGAAAATTGGATTGATTGCTGGTAATGGAAAATTCCCTTTGATTTTTGCACAAGAAGCGAAGAAAGCAGGGGCAAAGGTAGTTGCTCTGGCAATAAAGGAGGAGACTAGCCCGAAGCTGAAAGATTTGGTAGATAGAATCCACTGGGTCAATGTAGGACAATTGGGTGACTTGATTGAAATTTGTAAGAAAGAGGGAATAACCAGGGCAGTGATGGCCGGGCAGGTCAGACACTCGCGCCTGTTCACTCAGGTAAAGCTGGACCCCAGGGCTATGGCCCTTCTGGCGGGAGTGAAGGATAAAAAGGCTAATTCTCTCCTGGGAGCAGTGGCTGATGAGTTGTCCCGGGAGGGAATAGAACTAATAGATTCCGCTACTTATCTTTCCCACCTTTTACCCTCTCCCGGTATTTTGACCCGGCGCAAACCTACTCAGAAAGAGTGGCTAGATATTGAGTTTGGTCATAAGATGGCTAAAGAGATTGCTGGCCTGGACATCGGGCAGACAGTGGTGGTCAAAGATCAGTCCGTTTTAGCAGTGGAAGGAATGGACGGAACAGACTTCACCATCAAGAGGGGAGGGAGATTAGGTAGAGGAGATGTTGTGGTAGTGAAAGTAAGTAAACCACAACAGGATAGAAGGTTTGACCTTCCCATTATTGGTGAGAGGACAGTAGAAGTATTGAAACAGGCTAAAGCAAAGGTGCTTGCCTTTAGTGCGCGCAGTACGATATTATTGGATAGAAAAAAAGTAGTTAAGAGTGCCAACCAGAATGGTATTTCTCTGGTGGCAATAAAAGAAGAACAAAGTTAAGAATCTATAGAGATAAGAAATGTAGTGTAGCCCCTTGTGGGCATATAAGGAAATTAAGAATTAAAAGATAGTTTGTTCATCGCTTGAGGAATTTATTAACGCCAAAAAATTTCGGACTCTGTAAAGCGCAAATCAGAACTCCTCCTCCCGATTTCATCGGGGGTCGTCGGACAATGATTTGCTCTGGAAGCTGATGTGTCGTCCTTATTTTTTGGCTAAAATTCCAAAAGCTCTTCACAGACTATCTTTCAAAAGCATTTACTCTTTTGGGTAACTGCTCGGATTTATGGGAGTATTGGAGGGAGAGAAAGATGGTTAGAGTTGGTGTGATCGGGGTTGGCCATATAGGTGCGCATCATGCCCGGATTTATTCACAAATCCCGCACGTGGAGTTGGCGGGAATTGTAGATATTGATCAGAAAAGAAGAGAGAAGGTTGCTGGAGACTATGATACAACCCCATACGCAAACTATGGAGATATTTTTGATAAAGTCGATGCAGTTAGTGTTGTAGTACCGACCGATTTGCATTATCCTGTGGCCAAGGATTTTCTGAGAAGAGGTGTGCATTGTCTGATAGAAAAACCGATTACTCCTACTTTAGAAGAGGCGACAGACCTGTTGAGTATAGCGCGCAAGAAGAATCTAATTTTACAGATAGGACACGTTGAACGGTTCAACAGCGCAATAGTGGAGGCGCAAAAATATATCAAGGAACCAAAGTTCATAGAAGCTTACAGACTTGGACCTTACGACCCGCGCACTTCCAACATCGGAGTAGTACTTGACTTGATGATTCATGATATTGACATTGTGCTCTATCTGGTACGATCGCCAGTGAAAAGTATCGATGCTATTGGCGGTAGTATCCTCTCTCAGAATGAGGATATTGCCAATGCCAGGATTCATTTCCAGAACGGCTGTGTAGCCAATATATCGGCAAGTCGTGTTTCTCTAGAAAAGTTTCGCAAAATCAGGATATTTCAAAAGGACGTCTATATTTCGTTGGATTACGTTAAGCAGAGTCTAAAAATTTATCGAAAAAAGGGAAAAGAAGTTAAATCAATGAAAGATATGATGATTTTGAGACCGCAATTGAAGAAGACAGACCCTTTGAGAGAAGAGCTGACACATTTTGTCCAATGTGTGGAGATAGGCAGGGAGCCTTTGGTTTCTGGCGAGCATGGTCGTGACGCTCTGGAAATTGCCCTGGAGATTCTGAAGAAGATTAAGGAAAATTCAGGATAAGACATGGTTAAGAAAATATTCATTGTCGCTGGTGATCCCTCGGGAGATTTGCACGGAGCAAATTTGGTGAATGCCTTAAGAGAAATATCTTCCCAGGTAGAGATATCTGGATTGGGTGGGGAAAGAATGGAGAGGGCGGGAGTAAGACTTCTGGATAAACTTACTGAGATGGCAATCGTGGGATTTAGTGAAGCAGTTAATAGTATAATGGCTCTGCGGCAGATCTATAGAAAGACGGAAGAATTCCTGAAAAAGGAAAGGCCGGATATAATTGTGTTGATTGATTATCCTGGTTTCAATCTGAGATTGGCGGGCTTGGCGAAGAGGCTGAAGATTCCTTTGATTTACTACATTGGTCCCCAAATCTGGGCCTGGAGGCACGGGAGAATTAAGGATATAGCAGAATTGGTTAATAAGATGCTGGTGATATTTCCTTTCGAAGAAGAAACATACAAGAAGGCGGGAGTGAATGTTTCCTTTGTGGGTCATCCCCTATTGGACAGTATTCAGCCGAGCAAGGGTAAAGAAGAAGTTTATCGAAAGTATGGGCTGCGCCCTGATTTCCCCATTATTGGGCTCATGCCCGGAAGCAGAAAACAGGAGATAGAACGTCTTCTTCCGGTTATGCTAGAGGCTTCACGAAGGATAGCTGAAAACAGGAAGGTGCAATTTATTTTACCTTTAGCAGAGAATATACCTATGACCTACATAAGGGAGCGCATAACAGAATTTGAAATGAATACTTCCGGCCGATTCAGAAAAGAGGAAAAGCCACCTCTTTCCCTATTGGTAGTGCGTGATGAAGATTATAATATAAGAAGAACAATGACCTTGACTCTGGTAGCCTCGGGGACAGCTACTCTGGAGAACGCCTGTCTAGGTATTCCCATGATCATAATCTATAAAGTTTCACTTTTCAGTTATCTACTGGCGCGACTTCTGATAAGAATTCCCAGAATTGGTTTGGCCAATATTGTAGCGGGAAAGAGAGTCGTTCCCGAATTTATTCAGCAAAAGGCTCGGGCAGATGAGATTGCTAAGGTAGCCTGCCACTGGCTGAATAATCCAGACCTTATGCGAGAGACGAGAAAAGAACTTAAGAGGGTGAAAGAAAAGTTAGGAACTCCGGGAGCATCTAAGAGAGCGGCAAAAATTATTCTGGAGGAGGTCGTAGCCAGTAACTGATGAACGTTTTGAAAAGACTATT
>Ga0172364_10004474_pt1 | contig 11124 bp, 11 predicted proteins | sample LakKivSesite10cm_FD_114545 | JGI IMG/M metagenome (GOLD analysis project Ga0172364, IMG submission 114545) | Sediment microbial communities from Lake Kivu, Rwanda - Sediment site 10cm | ecosystem: Environmental > Aquatic > Freshwater > Lake > Sediment | place: Rwanda: Western Province, Lake... | reverse complement strand
TAAGCATATTTTGGGTAGCCAGCACCTGTGCAGCCTGGACAGAACCACCACGAAACACAGTTAGTTGGCAAAGGGTCATAATACCACTGCAAGACTCCTTTGTCAGGTGTGCCGCCCATGCGGACCAGTTTGCCGTTTACATTGAAAACTAAACCGCAAAAACCTTTTTCGCCAACGCCGATTTTGCAGTCGTTGGCACATACACCACATAACATTCCGTTTGACTTTTTAGGCGGCTTTGGCGGAAGACCAAATTTCCTTCTACTTTCCGCATGAACTTTGTCCGTAATTGCAAGCGCTTCTTCAGGTCTGTTTCGAATACATGGTAAACAGACTCCAAGCTGACTGGAAATGAGAATTGAGTTTTTCTTGCAGATTTTGTATTGTCCCAATATTCTTGCCCTACATAAGACTAGGCAAATGCTGTTTTTAGTTGTTGTTCTTTCTTATTCAAAACGGAAGTTTTCTGCTCATTAGATATGCGTTTTCTCCGTCAGAGTAATAGCCATGCAGATTTTTTATAATCTGGAACCCCAGTTTCTTGTATAGACTTATGGCAGATGTGTTGGTTACACGTACTTCTAAGTAAAATTCCTTAGCCCCATACCCTAACGTGGCTTTCATTACTTCCTGTAACAATGCTTGCCCAATGCCCTGATGTTGATGTTTTGGCAAAACAGCAATAGATATTAGATGCCCCTTTTTGGCAAGTCCTATCAACCTAAAGCCTGACAAATCTCTCTCAATACGAGACATAGCATAACCCATAATTTCACCATTTTCTTCTGCAACAACAAAAGTTTCAGGAAACCGCTCATACAAATCCAAGAAGAAAGAGCTAGAATAGTTTTCTGGAAGACACATTTGATTAATGTACATTACACGTTCCAAGTCTGTCGGCTTAAATCGCCTTACTGTGAAAGTTGTTTGCACAAGTTCCCTCCATGAATACTCAAAATCTTGTTTGGTGTGAGTTAAATCCTTTTAGATTTTTGTTGTCATGCTTCCGCTCTTTCTTCCGCTGTTTTGACAATTGGTAAGGTTATGTTTCCATGTGGCATTGTCCACACTTTCGCGTTTTGACCCGCAATTTCGAAGGCATCGCGTAAGGCATCATTAACAGCTCTCGCTGTCTTCAAGTTGAAGACGTTTACGGCTTGGTAGTCTGGCATAACTGAAACAAGAATAATTTGAACCCTTTGCAATGCTTTTAGCAGGTAATAGGACTTATGCCCGCCTAGAATGAAATGATGCTTTATTTCTTTCTCGATATCCTTGAGATTCTTGAATTTCATTGTCCATTCATAGAATACTTCGTTTCCATGCCCTTCTGGACACTCTGCAACTAAAATGATTACTCCGCCCCTTTTTACTGCGTTTAGAGCGTTGTCTATTCCCTTGTAAGCCTGAAACAGGTTTATGTCATGTGGGTGCCCACCCGAACTCACAACTGCTATGTCTGCTCTTTGTTCTATTGGCACTTTGTACATTTCGTCAACCAGCTTTACTCCTGCATCGAAGATTTGTTCCAAGCCGCCTGCGAAAGCTTGAACCAGTTCTTCTTTGCTGTTCGTTACAATGTTTAAGACAAAATCTACTTTAGCAAGTTTTGCCGTTTCAACCATGTCTTCGTGTACTGGATTGCCTTCCAAGTTACCTGTTCTTGCTTTAGGATCCAAAAGCATAGCATGATTATGCTGTATAGTTTCTGCGCCACCTATGCCAGGCAAAATACTCTTCCTTCCTCCACCATAGCCCGCATAATAATGTAAACCCACATCGCCTGTAAGAATTTTTATATCCGCTTCAGCGAAAACTTTGTTTATGCGAACTTCTGTTCCATGAGTTTTCGTTTTGCCCAAAAAAACCAAGTCTTTAGCCCTGCAGTTGTGGCTTACCATTTTGACACGGTTGGCAACTTCTTCGCCTACCAGCTTTTTCGCTTCTTCTGGCTTTACTGCCCTGTGAGTACCACAGGCGAAGATTACTGTTATATCTTCGTCTTTTATGCCCACAGCGTTTAGTTCGTTTAGGATTGGTGGAATCATTAGATAGCTCTGTGTTGATCTGGTGTGGTCGTCTGCCACTATTGCGACTCTGTTGCCTTTTTTAGCTATTTCTGCCAGTGGTTTTGTGCCAATTGGGTTTTTTAGGGCTCTTTCAATTTCTGCCTTCGCATCTGCTACTGCTGGTTTTTCTTTTGGCTCTATGCTGCCTAAATAATTTCGTGTAGGGATTCTTGCGCAGATTTCAGTTTTACTGTAAGGAAGCCATACGTCTACCATTGATTGCGCCTTCTATGTTGAATTAAAGAGTTTTAGACACGCTTCTTTTAAGCATAGCGCATAACGAAAAAGATATTTTCTGCAAAAAGCACAAGTTCTTTAAAATGTAGGCGCATCTAATACATGTTTGTGGAGGGATAAATTGTATGTCTCTTGAGAATATATCTCCTAAGAAAGGTGAGATAGCCTTCGTTTGGTTTAATGCCTATGCTGGTGTTGCAATAAAGACTCCATCTAAAACTTTGCTTGTAGACCCTGCAGAAATTGATCCAAAAACCTTCAAGTCAGCTGACATAATCTTGATAACACATGAGCATGGCGACCACCTAGACGAATACGTAATAAAAGATATTTTCAAACGAACAAGCTGCAATGTAATCGCTGACTCTGCATCTTATAGAATGTTAAAGGGCATAATATCTTCTGACAAACTCCATGAAGCACCAGTAGGCTCAACACACAAAATAGGCAATATAACAGTCAAGGCTGAAGTTTGCAGGCATCCAGCAGCATCACCAGTCACATACCTTATTACAACAGAAGACGACTTGAAAATATATCATTCAGCTGACAGTATACCACATCCAGCCATGAAGCAGATAGGCGACAAAAACCCACCAGACATAGCCTTCGTCACAGTGGGGGCGCCAGCGCCAGGCGCTTCGCCTAGGACAGGCGTAGAAATAGTGAAAATGGTAAAACCAAAAGCCGCTGTGCCATATCATGCGCCTAAGACAGAGCAGAAAGCATTCGTAGAATTGTTGGCTAAGGAAATGCCTTCGGTAAGGGGCATGTTAATTGAAGTGGGCAAACCGTATAAGTATCCATAAGGGGTGGCAAAACTGTCAGTAAATGAAAGAGAGAAAATGAAAGCCGAACTCTGCCGAATACTAACCAAAATAGGGGCATTGAAATTTGGTGCTTTCAAACTTGCAGGCGGAAAAATAAGCCCGTACTACATTGACTTGAGAATAGTGCCAAGTTTTCCAGAGGCATTTCAGAAAGTCAACGACTATTATGTAACACTGATAAAACAAGATGTAGGCGCAGACAAGTTTGAAAGAGTCGCAGGAATTCCAACCGCTGGAATGGCATTCGCCTCACTAATCGCGTATCACTTGAAAAAACCGTTTCTGTACAGCCGCCAACAAGTAAAAACACATGGAAGAGGACGGAGAGTAGAGGGCATTATAATGCCTGGCGACCGCATACTACTTGCAGACGACCTTGTCACAACTGGGCAATCGTTGAGGAAAGCTGCGTCGGCTATAAGGGCGGAAGGCGGAGAAGTCAACGACGCTGTAGTGCTGGTTGACCGCGAGGAAGGTGGAAAAGAAAACCTTGCAAAAGACAAAATCAAGCTACATTGCTTATTGAAGGTAAGCGAGGCAGCAAACAAACTCTACCAGATGGGCACAATAACAGAGGAAGAGTATAAGACAATAACGAAACAGGTCAAAAAGAAGTAGGCTATAATGGCTCGCTTGGAAGGAAACCTGCTTCTTTCATAGTTGCCACTATTTCATTTTCTTCCTTATCTGGAACCCTTAAAGCAGTTTTACTCTTGATGTGGTCTCTATAGCGGTAAGTTCGCTTTTTGCCACTGTATTTTTGATAATATCCTTCTTTATCCAGTGTGAAATCCATGTGAGTTAGAAAGTCTGCAATTTCTTTCTCTGCTACGTCTCTGTAATGGTCTATGTGGAGAATCGATTTTAGAGGCAATCTTGGCCGAGTAGGCGGCTGCTCATCAGAATAACCTATACATAGCAAAGTTAATGGCAAAACGCCTTTTGGGAGATTAAGCGCCTCAACCACTCTCTTATTCGCTAAGGCGGAGCTTATGAAGACAGAACCTAAACCATAGCATTCAGCAGCTATAGTCATGTTTTCAGCCACAAGCACAGCATCAATAATACTCATTATCTTCAATGCATAACCTTGCCCATGCCTAAAGCAGTGATCATATCCTAAATGGTCTAAAGTTTTGGTTAGTCTTCTTATATCAGCGCATATTACGAACAATAAGGGCGCTTTGCGAACAGCATTTGGAACAAAACATGCGTTCCATATTTTTTCTCTTATTTCTGCTTCTTTAACCCAGACAACAGAATAAGTTTGAAGGTTGCATGCCGATGGCGCACGCTGACCCATCTCAACAATTTTCTCTGCAATAGCATCGGTTATAGGCGTAGTTTTGAAATTTCTAATAGTTTTTCTGTGGATAAGGACTTGCAGAAGTTGAGAAGCATTTTCGGGTGGTTTTTCTAACATAGCCTTAACACTTTCCTCTTAATAGATTGCACTATACATAATTTGTTTATTTTGTTGTGGCGTGTTTAAAATTCTAATTTTATTAATGTCCGCTTCTCTTCTGGAAGATGTGTTAAAATTATTTTTGGTTCTTCTTCATCTTCGTCGAGTTTCGTGGTGTGTATGTTTTTGGTTTTGTATAGGAGTTTCTATATATTGAGTTGTCTATATCTGAGTTGCTGTGAGATAGTCTTTTACTATTTTGTCTGTGACTAGGTATTTTCCTTCGCTTTTTTTGATCAAGTCGTATCTTTCTAGTTCCTGAAGATAGTATGGAAGGCTTGACAGTTTTAGTTTTGTGTATTTTGAGATTTGGGATACTGTGTTTTTTTCGTGTGAAATCGATTTAAGGATTTTTAGGAGTCTTGTCTCTTTTGTTGAGGAGCCTAAGTCTTCTTTTAGGATATAGTTGACGTACAAGTTGAGGGCGCCGGAGGAACTTGTGAGAATCCTCTTGTATGTTTCCTCGAGACTTTCGTCAGGTTTGTGGTTTTCAGCTAGCATTATTAGGTAGTAAGGGTGGCCGCCTACGAGTTTCCATGCTGTTTGTGCTTCTTTATGACTGCTTTTAGAGGTTTTCATGAATAGTTCGATTGCATACTTCTCTGAAAGTGGTTCGATTTCCATTATGATGAAGTGTCCGAACAAAGGGCTTTCTCCTTTTCCTAAAATGTCTTTCATGAAGTGTACTCTTGAGCCACTGAGTACATATTGTACGTTTTCTCGGTTCTCGAGGACGTTTCTGAACAATTCATTTATGGCTTCGAGCTTGGAGTATCGTTTGAATTCGATTAGGCTTTGGAATTCGTCGATTATTATTACGATTCTTTTGCCGCTTTTTTTGGATACTTCGTTTGCGTAGTCGAAGGCTAGGAGGAAAATGCTGCGGTGGTCTTGGGTTTCTTCTAGTTCGGGGCGGATCTGTATTGAGAATTGTCCTTTTTCGTCTACAGTAGGTTCTAGAGTCAGACGTAGTTTTTTTAGTTTTGTTAATGTTTTTAGAAGGTTGCTTAGAGCGATTGAGGCTTTTTCTATTTTGCCGAGGTCTTTTGCGTAAGTTCTTGTTATTTGGGACATTATGTTTTGTGTGAAGTCGTATGGTGAAAACTTGTGAACAGAGAGGTCCACGTGGATAGTTATTATTCCTTTTCTTTCAAGTTTTTCTTTGACTTTTAGTAGGATTGTTGTTTTGCCTATTCTTCGGGGTCCTATTAATGCGTAGTTGATTTGTTTGGAAGGGTCTGAGAGACCGTCTGCAAGTGTTGCTATCTCTTCTTCCCTGTCGGTTATGTCTTTTTGAGGCTTGCCTACAGTCATGGTTGTCGCCAGAGAGTATATAGAAGTTTCTATATATATGGATTTCTATATACAATTGTAGCGAGAGCCAACATTTACTTCTCTAGCTCTGAGCTTGTATACGAGATTAAAATTATTTTTTTGGTTCTTCTTCATCTTCATTTTATCATTGAAATGGTGTTTTTCCATGTTTATCGGTGTGCAAAGTAGCAGATTAACTTCTCTTCTACGCTGTCGATTCTAACAAAGCCAAAGCGTTCAAACTGCACAATTGTATTAGGTTTTAATTTCTTGCAAGATTCTTCAGCCATACCTTTAGCCATGGAAGCATCTGGCATCACAACTTCGCATGGAACACCAGTGTCAGCGGGTAACCAATGAATCAGGGGAGCGTTCAATTTCTTTGCTTCTTCATGAGATTCACTGTGAAAACTTGCGTCTACACTGTTCTTTCCAGATTTTTCAATCTGAATATTGAACAACCCCATCAAACGTATCTTTTTACCTTTCTCCATTAAATTTATGTCTTGGCTGGAAACCCAAAAAGATGCCTTGCCATTTTCGGGTTTTATTTCAAATTGGCGAAACCCTCTTTCAGGCTTATCTGGATGCAGACTAAGTTTAGCCTTAAATGCGTGTGGAACATTTTTCACAGTTACTTCTATGGGATTTTGGACAAAGAAATAACGGTTTGCCTCTGGGTCAATTAGTTTCCTATTGTGTGCGTAAAGATTTTCCCAGCTTAAAGTCACATCTGCGGTTTTAGGTCCCACATCAATCATCAGAAGCCTAATGGCCTCTGGCAAGATTCCTCTTCTTCTCAAAGCTGCAAAAGTAGCCAACCTCGGATCGTCCCAACTCTTGAAAAAACCAGTTTTCATTCCTTCCACAATTTTTGACTTGCTAAGGAAGGCACCAGTTATTTTTAGCCTGCCATAGTGAATAGTCTCTGGGTACTGCCATCCAAAATGTTTGTACAAGTATTCCTGCCTAACTTGATTTGTCAGATGCTCTTTGCCACGTATGATGTGAGTTACTCCCATGAGGTGGTCGTCGACTCCGCAGGCAAGATTGTATAATGGCCAAACTCGATATTTGCTGCCAACACGTGGATGAGGATTTTTTTCAGTATCAATAATTCTTAGTGCAGGCCAGTCTCTCACTGCTGGATTCGGATGATTTAAATCGGTTTTTACCCGAACAACAGCCTCTCCTTCCTTGTATTCGCCTTTTAACATGCCTTGCCAACGTGCAAAATTTTCCTCAGGCGACAATTGTCTACAAGGGCAAGATTTCTTGGCTAATATTTTCTTTCTAAACGCTTCTGGCTGACATGTGCATACGTATGCTTTTCCGTCTTTTAGAAGCCTTTCCACATACTCGTAGTATATTGGCAGTCTGTCGCTTTGAATAAATTCGCCGTCTGGTTTACATTTAAGCCATGCCAAGTCTTCGCGTATAGAATCATAAAAGAGAAGAGCAGATTTCTTTAATCGTGGGTCTGTGTCTTCAAAACGAAGGTAGAAGGTCCCATTATACATCTTCGCGTATTCATGACTGATAATTATTGCCCGTGCGCTACCCAAATGTAGGACGCAGTCTGGATTCGGCGAAAAACGAGTCACAATCTTCTTATACTTTGCAACGTTTGGCAGTGGCGGAAGTTTTCTTTCCTCTTCAACCTTTTCTATGATTAAGGCTTCAGGCCACTTTTCGCTGACAATACGCTTTTGCTCATCTAAAGTTAGCTTGTTAACTTCTTGAACCACCTCATTAACCAGTGGACTAATTTCCTTTATTCTTACCTTGAGTTCTGGCTGCTCAGCCAGTAGCTTGCCAAAAACTGGTCCATTTTGTGCCTTTCCATCGTGGTGAACAGCATTTAGAAGCGCAATTTTTCTGATGTTCTCACGAATGTCATCGGTTTTGTGTGTGGGCAATTTTTTCACTTAGATTTTTCTTTCTATAAGGTAGTTGGCAAATGCCTTTAGTTTTTCCTTCGCTTCTGAAGGAGGCAGAAATTTTTCAGTGTTCTTCCAGCTATCTTTAACCATGTTTTTTGAAAAACTTTTTGCGTACTCAATTGAGTCGTATTTTTTCATTATATCTATTGCTTCGTCCACTAGTTTTGTGTCATCTGTGTGCATACGAAGTATTTCTAAAAGCCTTTTTCTGTCATTCTGCGTTGCCTTCTGAAGCGTATGAATAACCATCAGTGACCGTTTTCCTTCTGTTATGTCTTTTCCAAGTCCGCCTTTCTTTTTGGCAAATTCTTCTCCAACCAAGTCTAAGACATCGTCTTGTATTTGGAAGGCAACCCCTATTGCCTCAGCAAATTTTCCAAGTTTCTCTGTTAATTCTTCATTTGCGTCAGCTAAGACTGCTGCGATTTTTGCTGACATTCTTGCAAGTGTCCCTGTCTTATGAGCGCACATTTGAAGATACTGGTTCTCTTCTATCTTGTCTGCGTCTGCGAGTCCTCGGTGCCACGCGATGTCTGTTGCTTGTCCAAAGCTTAGATTGATCATTTCGAGAACGTAGATTTCGTAAATTTTGTTCAGTTTCGATGCTGGAAACTTGTCCTTGTTTTTTATAAGAGTTAAGAGGGGCAGGTAATACATCGCGTTGCCAGCGTTTATGGCGATGTCCAAGCCATAAAGTAAGTATGTGCATGGCTTTTCTCTTCGAACTTTCGAACTGTCTTCAATGTCATCGATCATTAAGGTTCCATTGTGAATAAGTTCAGGTATTATGGCAAAGTCAATGAAGTCTTTTGGATTTCTGCCCAAAGCCTCAACCACTAGCAAGAATAGGGATGGACGCCATCTTTTGCCGCCTCTGTCTAAGAACTCCCAGATAGGCTCTGCTATTGCCTTGTTTAATGCCTCCAAGTTGTATCCATATTCTGGCTGACTCAAAGCAAAGACAATAGCATCTTTGCCAAACTCTCTTGGAACATATTTTTCAAGCACTTTATCTATGACTGAAGCTTTTTCTTCCAAAAATTTTTCAATTCCCATTCTACATTCTTCTCCTAGCATACTTTTCTGGATGAAAACCTCGCATGGTTAACCACTCTGCAGTTTTACCCGTCAAAATGGCTGGAACATTTTTCAACTCATTTATGGATTTTGCTCCTACCAAGAACATGGCGGTTTTCAATTCTTCAATCATGTAAGTGAGCACTTTCTTAACTTGCTTTGGTCCGTTTGTTGCAGCCTGCAAGATTGGTGAGGCTGTTCCAGCTAGACTTGCACCTAATGCAATCGCCTTTGCAATGTCTTCTCCGTTACGTATTCCGCCAGAGGCTATAACTGGTAGGTGAGTTGATTGGACTACTTCAACAAGGCTTATTGCAGTTGGTATGCCCCAGTCCCAGAATGTTTCGCCCAGTCTTTCATGAAATTCATCCTTGCGTTCCTTTGCTCTATAGTATTCCACTGCAGCCCAGCTTGTTCCGCCAACGCCAGCTACATCAATGCCATCTACACCAGCGGTCTCAAGCATCCTAGCGTCTTCAGCAGATATGCCTGCTCCAGTTTCTTTAACAATGACAGGAACATCAAGCGCTTGAACAACTTCGCATATTTTCTCTAAAACGTATTTGGAGTTTGTTTCTCCTTCAGGCTGAACCGCCTCTTGAAGAGGATTCAAATGAATTGCTAATGCGTCAGCATCTATCATTTCAACTGCTTTTTTCACTTCCTTTGCGCTATATCCTTTGGCAAGTTGAGGACCACCAATATTGCCGATAAGAAAAGCGTTAGGCGCCTTTTTCCTAGCAACTGCAAAAGTTTTTTCCAATTTTGAATTTTCAATGGCTGCTCTTTGGCTTCCTACACCCATCCCTAAGCCTAATTCTTCAACTGCTTCAGCGATTGACGCATTGATTCTTAAGCTTTTTTCTACGCCGCCTGTTATGGCTTCAACAATGATGGGCGCGGAAAACTTGTGGTTGAAGACAGTTGTCGATAAATCGATGTTGTCTTTGTCGATTTCAGGCAAAGCCTTATGCACTAAGAAGACATCTTCAAATCCATTAGTTGCCTTCTTTGCTTGAACGTTTTCTTTTAGGCAAATTTGAATGTGATCAGCTTTTCTTCCTTCTGTTTGACTTGGCATATCTTCACCTTTTTGTTAATGCTACAATGACCTTGCAAACTAAAGGTTATGAAAGTAAAGAAGTAGCCTCTGCCTTTAAATCTTAAGATTTGGGTGCAAGTTCCTGTGAGGGGGCGTTAAAAGTTAGATTTAGATCACGTATGTTAAGTCTTCTTGCACCCATTTCAATAGATTAACATAGTGCTTTTAAAGCCTTGTGAATGATATTTCTAGACGATACCTATAGAAGCCTTATTCGATTATTGTTCCAACAACTTTCTGCCCTTTTAAAGCCTTGTAAACATTGTCCTGCGTCAAGGCATTTACAATAAAGACATTAATTCCTGCCTCAACTGCAGGTATCAGTTCATTTATTTTTCCAAGCATGCCTCCAGTCACGTCTGTTACCGTTGCCTCGCTGATTTTAGGTTGCATTTTCTTTAACTCTTTCAAAGTGACATGTTGAATAAGTTTGGCGGAGAGTTTGTCTTTTTTCGGGTCAGACGTGTGCAAGCCGTCAACATCTACGCCAACTACAATGCGTTTTGCCGAAAGTTGTGTCGCAAGTGAAGAAATCAGTTGGTCGCCAGATAAAATGGCAAATCCCTTGTCGGAGTCAAGAACGGCATCGCCGTATAGAACTGGCACGAAACCTGTTTCAAGCAATTTCTCTATTACTCTGGTGTCCATTTTTTTGATTCGACCAGACTTCGTAACTACAAAAGATGAGGGCTGCACTTCTACGGCTGGGATATTATGATTTATTAGAGCCTCTATGACCATCTTGTTCAGTATTGCCATTGCTTGATGAGTTTTGGAAAACCCAATCATCTGAGACGACTCTTTAAAGCCCTCATTGATTCCATATTTCTCTGCAAATGAGTGCCCAAAAGAGCCGCCGCCGTGAACAATAACTAATGGCATAACGTTTGCCTTCGAAATCTCATAGGCTAATTGATTTATTGCTTCATTATTGGGCGTTGACGGCTTATCCTTATAGGTGATTACTGAGCCACCAAGCTTCAAAATAATTGGTTTAGCCTTCAACTCTCACACCTTCATCACTTTTCTTTATGGCAAAAGATTTTCCGCCAGCTTTCTCAATGGCTTCAACGATTTGACTAGTCCT
>Ga0172364_10004473_pt1 | contig 11126 bp, 10 predicted proteins | sample LakKivSesite10cm_FD_114545 | JGI IMG/M metagenome (GOLD analysis project Ga0172364, IMG submission 114545) | Sediment microbial communities from Lake Kivu, Rwanda - Sediment site 10cm | ecosystem: Environmental > Aquatic > Freshwater > Lake > Sediment | place: Rwanda: Western Province, Lake... | reverse complement strand
TTTATCCTCGCAGATGGTTATCGATTAATAACAGGTATCCAAATTTGCCCAAGGCTTATCTCAGCATGGGCATCTTGATGCCATAGCGCCTGGTTGCCTCGATGGCTTGCTCGTAGCCGGCATCTGCATGACGCACGATACCCAACCCCGGGTCGGTTGTGAGCACCCTTTCCAGGCGCATCGCTGCTTCAGGCGTGCCATCCGCTACGATCACCTGCCCGGCATGCTGGCTGAATCCGATCCCCACGCCACCACCGTGGTGGAAGGATACCCATGTGGCCCCGCCGACGGCATTGATCAACGCATTCAGGATAGCCCAATCGCTGATGGCATCCGAGCCGTCCAGCATGCCTTCCGTTTCACGGTTGGGAGAGGCTACGGAGCCAGCATCCAAATGATCGCGGCCGATGACAATGGGGGCTTTCACCATGCCTTCTGCCACCAGATTGTTGAATAGCAAGCCGGCATCGGCACGTTCGCCGTAGCCCAGCCAGCAAATACGAGCAGGCAGCCCCTGGAAATGAACCTTCTGGCGGGCCATCTTCAGCCAGCGGTGCAGGTGGTCATTATCCGGAAAGATCTCCATGATGGCTTCATCGGTACGGTAGATATCCTCTGGATCGCCGGAGAGGGCCACCCAGCGGAAAGGACCCTTACCCTCGCAGAATAATGGGCGGATGTAAGCCGGCACAAAACCGGGGAACTCGAACGCATCCTTCACCCCTTCGTCGTAAGCTCGCTGCCGTAAGTTATTGCCATAATCGAAGACCTCAGAGCCGTGATGCTTGAATTCCAGCATAGCTTCCACGTGCCTGGCCATAGACTGCATAGAGCGGCGGTGGTATTCCGAGGGGTCATTGAGGCGCAGCTGTTGTGCATCTGCCATGCTTATCCCGGAAGGAACGTACATGAGCACATCGTGGGCTGGAGTCTGGTCGGTGACCACATCGGGCACAACCCCCCGTGTGGCAAGCTCAGGATAGATCTCTGCAGCGTTGCCGATCAACCCGATGGATTTTGGTTGCTGCTTTTTCTGGTATTCTTCCACCAGGGTCATGGCTTCTTCGAGGGTGTCTACCACCATATCCACGTAACCGGACTCGAGACGGCGTTGAGCGCGGGCCGGATCCACCTCGACGATAAGGCCTACCCCTTCATTCATGGTGATTGCTAATGGCTGGGCACCTCCCATACCTCCCAGGCCGGCGGTTAGCACGAATTTCCCTTTTAATGATCCCCAGCCGCGCACGTGGGCCAGTGAGCCGAGGGTTTCATAAGTGCCCTGCAGGATCCCTTGCGTGCCAATATAGATCCACGATCCAGCAGTCATTTGGCCAAACATCATCAGCCCGCGCGATACGAGCTCATCAAAATGCTCCTGCGTGGCCCAGTGAGGCACCAGGTTGGAATTAGCGATCAACACCCGAGGAGCATCGGGATGCGTTTTGAAAACCGCCACCGGTTTACCTGACTGTACGAGCAAGGTTTCGTCCCCTTCAAGGTTTTTTAAGGTGGTTAAAATGGCATCGAAACAATCCCAGTTGCGGGCAGCCTGCCCCCGGCCGCCGTAGACAACCAAATCCTCAGGGCGTTCGGCTACGTCAGGATCCAGGTTGTTTTGGATCATGCGAAAAGGGGCTTCGGTGAGCCATGATTTGCAGGTTAGCTGGGTGCCACGTGGGGCATGTACAATGCGGGCTGCTGACATGTTACCTCCTAATTGGTGGTTGATTAGCGATCAGACCACGAGCAGAGATGGGCCTATTAATTAAACAAAACTTCCCTTCCCAGCAAATTATACGCCAGGAAGGGAGATAAAACTAATTATCAGCGGATCAATTGAAGTTGATAAACCTAGCCTAAAGCTGCGGTTTTAACAAACTGGGCAAAATTCGCTTTTGAGAGATGATCCACCAGTAATTTCTGGGCATCACACCACACGGGCCTCAAAGGGCAATCTTCACTGTAAGGGCAGGAGGATACTTCGCCAACACAATCATTTAATAAAATTGGCCCATCGATGGCTTCGACCACATCCAAAAGAGTGATGGCTTCGGCGGGTTTGGCCAGGGAGACGCCTCCGTGCGCGCCGCGTGAAGTTTGTAAAAGGCCGGCAACGGACAGTTGAGAAACAATCTTCGCCAGGAAGGAGGGCGGGATACTCTTCTCTTGGGCAATCTTGCCGGTAGCTGCGCGGTGATCGGGCTCTTTTTGAGCAAGATACATCATTGCCCTAACCGCATAATCTGCCTGTCGTGTGATTTGCATAATATACTCCAATATTCTGATAAAAATTAAATGATTAATTGTATATATATTAGACTAAATTTGACCGAATTACAAGTGACAGGTGTCACCCCGAAAATATGATGGTTATCATCCCTTGGAAGCGGGAATTATTGACCTAACAATAATGATAAAAATTTTACCGATTCATTTTAGTTGTGATAATATTGTCAATTGACGCATATTCTTGGAGGAAAATGCATGAAGCAAATTTGTGTGGTTGGTGTTGGTTATGTGGGGCTGGTGACAGCTGCCTGCTTCGCCGACCTGGGGAATCGGGTGATTGCCCTGGATGTGATTGAAGAGAAGATTATTGGACTAAGACAGGGAAAACTACCCATCTATGAGCCGGGACTGAAAGAAGTGGTGGATCGTAATGTGCAGGCCGGGCGGTTGTCTTTCACGACTTCTTATGCTGAATCGCTGGATGGAACCGAGTTTGCCTTTATCGCCGTGGGGACACCCATGGGCGTGGATGGGGAGGCGGATTTGCATTACGTGGAGGCCGCGGCACGCGAGATAGCCCTGAACATGACCGGCCCAGTGGTCATCATCAATAAATCAACCGTGCCAGTTGGAACGGGTGATTGGGTGGCCGATATTGTACAGCGGAATCAAAAACACCCCATTCACTTTTCGGTGGTTTCTTGCCCCGAGTTCCTGAGAGAAGGATCAGCCATCAATGATTTCATGCAGCCGCACCGCACGGTGTTGGGCTCGCTAGACCCCGAAGCAGCTGAAAAAGTAGCCCAACTGCACCTACCCTTGCGAGCGCCGATTGTGATCACAGACCTGCGCACCGCTGAGATGATTAAATACGCCTCCAATGCCTTCCTGGCGACCAAGATTTCGTTCATCAATGAGATCGCTAATATTTGCGAGTGCCTGGGAGCAGATGTGAAGGAAGTGTCTGTCGGCATGGGATATGACGCCCGCATCGGCAAGCAATTCCTGGATGCAGGCATTGGTTATGGCGGCTCATGCTTCCCGAAAGACGTCAAAGCCCTGGCATACATGGCTGCCGAAAAAGGACGACACCCGCAATTGCTTTACACCGTGATGGAGATCAATGATGACCGGCGCGAAATGGCGGTTTACCACATCAAGGATCTGGTGGGTGACTTGCAGGGGAAGGTCATCGGCCTGCTGGGCCTATCGTTCAAGCCCAATACGGATGACATGCGCGATGCCCCGTCGATCACCATCGCCCAGCGGTTGCAGGCGGAAGGTGCCGTTGTGAAGGCTTATGACCCGGTGGCGATGGAAGTGGCGGGCGACTTGCTACCCAATGTTCAGATGATGCCTGACCCCTATGCTTTGGCGCAGGGGTGCGATGCCCTGGTGGTAGTCACCGAGTGGAATGAGTTCAAGCAGCTGGACCGGCCGCGATTAAAAGAACTGATGCGCCGCCCGGTGATCTATGATGGGCGGAATATCTATGAGCCAGACGAGATGGCTGAGTGTGGCTTTATTTACCGCGGGGTGGGTAGGGGCTATAATGGCATGATGCATGAGGAAGAGAAATAATCCGACTCGTCATTAACCAGTAAATGAAACGATTTTGCCCGTGTTGTCAATAATCCAGCCAATAATGGCCATTATCCCGTATTGCGAGCTGTTTTTCCAATAAGTGACCAGTCCCCAACCTCCAATTTGTAATTACGAGGGCTCCGATTACCAGGACAGGTTTTGGGAGCAGGGAGGCCGCGCCTATGAAGACCAGGCCGAAGCCATTGCCCTCAGAAGATTGCTACCCAAAGGAGGTGAGCTGCTCCTGGAGCTGGGGGCAGGGGCTGGCAGGAATACCCTTCGATATGAAGGCTTCGAACGGATCGTCCTGCTGGATTACTCCCTTTCGCAGCTCCAGCAGGCTAGACAGCGCCTGGGAGAAAGCCAGCGATATGTTTACGTGGCAGCAGATATCTACAGTCTGCCTTTCGTGGAGGGATTGTTCGATGCCGCCACGATGATCCGTACGCTGCATCATATGGCTGATCCACGTCTGGCATTGAAGCAGGTGCGCCAGGCTTTACAGCCGAGGGCGGTATTCATTCTGGAATACGCCAACAAGCAAAATATAAAAGCCATCCTGCGTTACCTGCTTCGAAAACAAGCCTGGTCACCTTTCACCCCGGAGAGCGTGGAGTTCGAAAAGCTGAACTTCGATTTTCACCCCAGGGTAGTGCGTGGCTGGCTGAAGGAGTGCGGATTCGAGCTGGAGAGGCAGTTGGCAGTGTCATATTTCAGGCTGGGTGTCTTGAAACGAACATTGCCCATCCGGCTGCTCGAGAGGCTCGAAACCTGGCTGCAGCTAACCGGCTGGTGCTGCCAGCTTTCGCCGAGCGTGTTTACCCGCAGCCAGGCGGTTGGTGATACTGCCATGGCGAGCCCGGGGATTTTTTTTAAATGCCCGGTTTGTGGAGGTGAACAGATCGAAGAACGAGAAGAACGGTTGATCTGCCTGAAATGTTCGAGGGAATGGCCGGTGCGTCAGGGTATTTATGATTTCAGGATTTTTCCAAGCTGATTCACAACTTTTCCACGACCCAGAAATGTGATAAACCAAATATTTTCAACGGGGTGGTTTCCATCCATTGCAGGATGGCCCGTAGAATACGCCCCAGGATAGGGGAGCTGTAGATAATGTTGTCATAGGCGCCAAAGATGATCCTGCGTTCAAGCACCTGAATCGGTAGGCCGGTAAAAAGACTGCTTATGGCAGAGGTGGTATAAGCACGCACATGCGGGGCGAGCTTCCTGCGCCAGGCGGCAGGCAGGTAGTGAACCAGGGGGATATTGCCAAAATGGTAGCGGCCGCGCCAGTATATGCCGTGCGTCTCGAAGGGATAGCCCAGGTTGGGGGCAAACAGCACAATTACCCCACCCGGCTTGAGCACCCGCAGCATCTCTTGGACAGATTTTCGATCATCCGCCACATGCTCGAGCACCTCGTGGCTGAGGATGGCATCGAATGAGCTGGTGGCGAAGGGCAGCTCTTCTGAGGCACCGTTCACCACGTGTGTAGAATGCAGGTGAGCCTCAAGGGCGCGTGGTGGGTCGAACTCCAGGCCGATGATTGAGCCCACGTGAGCCTCTAGATGCTGCATGTACATGCCCACCCCGCAGCCGTTTTCGAGCATGCGGCCATCCAGGTGGCTTGTGGCGGCCGACAGGATCATTTGCAAGCGGCGTTCCTGCCCGGCGCGCCACACATAGGAGGGCTCACCTCGCAAAGCAGCTTTGTCTAGGTCGCGTGAGGTGGTCATGATCTCATCATGTATGCTCAGCGCACCATTCCTGGTATAAATTGTTTTCGATCCCCATGCGGGCCAAGATTCTCCCGGTGGTATTGTCGATCATGTCGTCAAGGGATGTCGGGCGCATGTAAAAGGCAGGCACCGGAGGGAAGATGATTGCACCAGAGCTGGCAGCTTCACTCATCAAGCGCAGGTGACCTGGATGATAGGGTGTTTCACGAACCACCAAAACCAGGGGGCGACCTTCCTTGAGGGTCACATCTGCCGTCCGGCTGATCAGGTCATCGGTGTAGGAATTGGCAACCGCGGAAAGGGTCTTGATCGAACAGGGGATGATCACCATCCCCGCGGTTTTGAATGATCCGGATGCAATGGAGGCGCCGACATCGTGAAAATTGTAGCTGATATCAGCCAGGGAAACCACATCTTCCACACGCCAGCTGGTTTCCTGCTGGATGGTAAGCGGAGCAGATTCGGATAGGATGAGGTGAGTCTCGATCGCCAATGGTTTTAGAGTTTCGAGCAGGCGAATGCCCAGGATCGCTCCTGATGCGCCGGTGATGGCCACTACCAGCCGCCTGGGTGATGGATTTTGAGCTGCACCAGCCATTTCCTCTTTGCGAGACATTTGATGGCGATACAATTTCACAATGTGACCTGCTGATCTTTGGGTAGATTCAATAACATTATTGCCAGCGACATTTGATTATAACAGGTGGGCAATGGCTAAAGATCAACAGTGTTTTATCCTTGAATCTGAACATAATCCCTAAAATTAAGGGTTATAATGTAATCAGTCTTTGGGTGCGAGATTCCAATTGTATTCGTACCTCACCAGCGCAGTATTTTAGCACTTATTTACTTTATCCTGATCATTTGCAGTAAAGGTGAGGGGAAAAGAATACAGCCAACCTGAAACAAAAGCAATTGGTGCGGCATTCATACACCCGTAGTATGGGAACTCTCGCAGCTAAATCACCGTAATGGGAGGCTGCTATGAGCATTGAATTCATCTTCCGGATCATCGGGATGATCGTATTCGGTATTCTTGGCGCGTATCTGGGTATCTATATTGGGAATGTCACCAATCAATCCGTCGAGATCAGTGGTTTCTTGTTCTGCCTGGTGGGTATACTTTTCGGCCTGATCCTGACCCCGTATTTCACCACGCGCCCCATGCGCTTGATCCGGCGAACCTTGCTGAGCATTTCGACCCAAACCCTGGCATCTGGGCTCACGGGGATGGTGGTGGGTTTGATCATCGCCGCACTACTCACATTTCCGATCTCCTTATTGCCGCAACCGCTTGGCAAAATTCTGCCCTTTGTAGGCGTCGTATTGTTTGGCTATCTCGGCATTGCAGTTTTTGTAATGCGCCAGACTGACCTGCTATCTTTGTTCCGTATAGGCGATGGTCACTCAAGCACAGAGGCAAGCACGGCCAACCAGCCATCTTACCGCACAGTATTATTGGATACCAGCGTGATCATCGATGGAAGAATTGCCGATATTGCCCGTACGGGCTTCCTGGTGGGCACGCTGTTGATCCCGCGTTTTGTGCTCAATGAGCTGCAATTCATCGCCGATTCATCGGATAATTTACGCAGGCAGCGTGGCAGGCGGGGAATCGAGGTCATCTCACAATTGCAGAAAGACACCAGCACTCCGTTGAGGATCAGTGATATTGATGTTGAAGGTGTGCGTGAAGTGGATGACAAGCTGGTGGTATTGGCCCGCCAGCTACGTTGCCCGATCCTGACCAATGACTATAACCTGAACCGCATTGCCGAGCTGCAAGGGGTGAGTGTGCTGAACGTAAATGAGCTGGCCAACGCCGTGAAGCTGGTATTCCTTCCAGGTGAATCCATCGAGGTCAATGTGATCCAGGAGGGAAAGGAAGCCGGTCAGGGAGTGGGCTACCTGGATGATGGCACGATGGTGGTTGTTGAAGATGGGCGGAGTTATCTTAACCGGAAGATCAATGTAACCGTCACCAAGGTGTTGCAAACGGCAGCTGGCAGGATGATATTTGCCCGCCTGGAGAGGGAAGATTAGTTAAGAGGAGCGAGAATGGCTTTACGGATCTACAACACCCTTTCACGTAAAAAGGAAGAATTTGAGACCATTGAGCCTGGTATCGTACGGATGTACGTGTGCGGTCCAACGGTTTATGCCGAGGCGCATGTTGGGCACGCCATGTCAGCCCTGGTATTCGATATCATTCGCCGCTACCTGGAATACCGGGGTTACCAGGTACGCCACGTGATGAACTACACCGATGTGGATGACAAGGTGATCATCAGAGCAAACCAGCTGGGACTAGATCCGATAAAGCTGGCTGAGAAATATATCGATAAATTTGGCCAGCATATCCAGGCGCTGAATATCGAACCCGCCACGGTTTATCCGCGGGCAACCCATGAGATTCCATATATTATCAAGCTGATCACACGCCTGGGTGAAGAAGGCTACGCTTATGAGGTGGACGGGGATGTCTATTTTCGCGTGAATCGGGATCGGGACTATGGGAAACTTTCGTCCCGGCAGCTAGAGAACATGCAGGCTGGCGAGCGCAACATAGAAGACAGGAAAGAAAGCCCGATGGATTTTGCCCTCTGGAAATCCGCCAAGCCCGGTGAGCCGGCGTGGGAAAGCCCTTGGGGTAAGGGCCGCCCGGGCTGGCACATCGAGTGCTCGGCAATGAGCATGCACCACCTGGGCGAGCAGATCGACATCCACGGGGGTGGAAATGACTTGATTTTTCCGCACCATGAGAATGAGATCGCTCAAACTGAATCAGCCACGGGGAAACCTTTTGCGCGCTACTGGGTGCATAACGGCATGATGCAGCTGGGTGGTGAGAAAATGTCTAAATCGCTGGGCAACCTGGTGACGATTGAGGATTTCCTGGCGGAACATGAGGGGGATGTGCTGCGCATGATGGTGCTGAACTCCAGCTACCATAACCCACTCACCTTCAGCGATGAGGTCATTGCCCAGGCAGAGAAAGCTCTGGAGCGCTTACGGATCGCCCTCCGCCCGGCGGTGAATGGCAGCCAAGATTCGGGAGAGGCAGTGGATATGCTTCGCAAACAAGTGGAAGATACCCACTCTGGTTTCATCGCAAGTATGGATGACGATTTTAATACCGCTGGCGCCTTGGGTCACATGTTCGAGCTTGTGCGAGTGATCAACCAGGCCAAAGATGCAGGTGTCAGCTCTGAGATCATCGCTGAGGCACAGAACCTGCTGGATGAGCTCATGAGAGTCATGGGATTGCGCGCCGAACGTGCCGCTGCAGGCAGCGAAGCCAGGCCATTTATTGAGTTGCTGATTGAGCTGCGCAAAGAGCTGCGCGAGCAAAAATTATGGTCGCTGGCAGATGAGATCCGTTCCAGGTTGGCAGAGATTGGGGTGCTGCTGGAAGACAGCAAGGATGGCACCACATGGCGATGGAGGTAAATCGCGTTCCGGTTAATGATTTCGACCAGTGGGCAAGCTTCTATGACCAGAGTGTTAAGGATGAGGCCCATTTCCCATTCATGGGTTACCGCAAAGCATTAAAAACAGTTGCACATGCAGCCACCACTCAACCTGGCATGCGTGTGTTAGACGTGGGGGCGGGTACGGGCAATCTGACTGAACTTTTTATCAAGCTGGAATGCTCTCTTTGGGCAATTGATTTCTCGCCAGAAATGCTAACTGAATTGCAGCGCAAGCTGCCTCAGGTGATTTGTGTGCAGTCAGATATCCTCATGGGTTGGCCGGTAGCTCTACCATCCCTTTTCGAGCGCATCGTTTCTGCTTATGTCTTTCATCATTTTACTCTGCCCGAGAAAGTCCGTTTAGCCACCCAATTCATTGAACACCTGGCGCATCAAGGCAGGCTGATACTGGCTGATATCGCATTTAGCAGCCGGGCAGTAATGGAGGAATTTAAAAAAACCTCATTGGACGAGTGGGAAGAGGAATTCTATTGGGTAGCGGAGGAAATCCTTCCTGCATTCAATAAGGCCGGTCTGCAAGCCACTTATACACCGGTTTCTGCCTGCGCGGGTGTGTTTATCATCGAAAAGCCATGAGAGAATGGTTGTATGGGCGCAATGCAGTGTATGAAACATTATTGGCTAGGCGGCGGCAATTCTACCGGCTACGGCTGGCGCAGGGAGTGGAGGAATATGGCCACCTGGCCGACATCCTGCACCTGGCAGCGACCTATGGCTTGCAAGTGGAAAGGAGGCCACGTAAAAGCCTGGACATCTTGGGAAGCGGCCACCAGGGAGTAACACTTGAAGCCAGCGGCTATTCGTACAGCACCTTGCCTGACATTTTAGCCCTGGCAGAGCAACGTGGTGAGGCACCTTTCGTGCTGATCCTGGATGCTTTGCAAGATCCTCAAAACCTGGGCACCCTGCTGCGCACAGGTGAAGCAGTGGGTATCCATGGCGTGTTGTTACCATTCAAACGTACGGCTACTGTCACGCCTGCAGTGGTAAATTCGTCCTCGGGGGCTACAGAACACCTGCAAATTGCGCAAATGAATCTGGCGCAAGCTATCCAACGGTTAAAAGAAAACAATGTGTGGATTATCGGCCTGGAAGGCGGGGCTGAGGCACAACCGATGAGCCGTGTGCGACTGGATGGGCCGCTAGCATTCGTGATTGGCAGTGAAGGTAGTGGGATGAGAGAGCTGGTGAGGAATTCTTGTGATGTTTTAATGAGCATCCCCACGCGAGGCAAAGTGGAATCGCTGAATGCTGCTGTGGCAGGGTCAATTGCTTTGTATTACGCCTGGCAGGGGCGAGATTTAAACTCCCCAGACATTGACGAACTCAGCAAATCCTGATAGACTAATGATCCGAAACCTAGGTAGAATACCTGTTTTCAGGTTGAAGCCGGGTTTTTTTAATCTTGTCGAAAGACTATCTCGTCTGGTATAATCCAATCCGCTTTTGAGCCAGTACCTTTACAATTTAACCCGCCGACGTAGCTCAATCGGCAGAGCAACCGCCTTGTAAGTGGTAGGTTATGGGTTCGATTCCCATCGTCGGCTTCAGGTACAGTGTTTTCGTGGCATGAAAGTTAGCCAATTAGCCTCGTTGTTTGCAGGAGCTGGCTAAAAAGGCAAAGGGACTAATTGGCAAATTTTCAATGTAACGAGACGACCCAATTGGGCGGTTACCCAAGTGGCCAACGGGGACTGACTGTAAATCAGTTGGCAGAAGCCTTCGGAGGTTCGAATCCTTCACCGCCCACTTTTGTTGCCCTCATAGCTCAGTCGGTAGAGCACATTCTTGGTAAGAATGGGGTCATGGGTTCAAATCCCATTGAGGGCTCTTGTTGACTGAAATATTATTTAGACAAACCGGAGGAAGGAGTTGGGAATAGATGGCAAAGCAAAAATATCAGCGGACCAAACCGCACATGAACGTTGGGACGATGGGTCATATTGACCATGGCAAGACGACCCTGACGGCGGCGATCACCAAGTATTGCTCGTTCATGGGGATGGCGGAATATCGCTCGTTCTACACGATCGACAACGCCCCCGAGGAGAAGGAGCGCGGCATCACCATCAATATT
>Ga0172364_10004472_pt1 | contig 11126 bp, 13 predicted proteins | sample LakKivSesite10cm_FD_114545 | JGI IMG/M metagenome (GOLD analysis project Ga0172364, IMG submission 114545) | Sediment microbial communities from Lake Kivu, Rwanda - Sediment site 10cm | ecosystem: Environmental > Aquatic > Freshwater > Lake > Sediment | place: Rwanda: Western Province, Lake... | reverse complement strand
TTCAATATTCGCCTAACTTCTAGCAGGGTGAGCAGGAAATCCTCCGCATGGTTCGCCGTATTAACCATAGAGCAGGAAGAAGAGAAGAGCGCAACCAATCACTACTCAGAAGTAGGGATAGCCTTCGGCCTCATGAAGCTTGCCGTGGTTTCCGATGGAACAAAAATATTTACACCTAAATAGTGGCGGGCCCGGCAGGATTTGAACCCGCGACATCAGGCTCCGAAGGCTTACGCAGGTCTTCTGCGCCCTATCCTGGCTAGGCAACGGGCCCGACCTATTCGTGGAGAGCCCTCGATTTAAGTGTGAACATCTCAGCTGGCGCAGTAGAGAGACTTAAAAACGTTCGGAGCGTAGGATTAAGTCTGCGAGGGCGGAGTGGATGAGCGAAACCCATGTCAACGATCTCAAGTTCAGGCTCATGACGATTGACCTGCTGATAACTGCCAAGAGGAATTTCACCTATCGCGAACTCTCGGCTCGAACTGGGCTACCGGTCACGGTTCTGAGTAGGTATGTGAAGGGGCATGTTCTTCCGAGTTCGTCTAGGGCGCGGCATATCTGGGAGACCCTTGAGAGGCTCGTCGGTTTGGGGGAGGAGTTGAAGCGTAGGATTAAGTTCGACGAGTACGGGTACTTCGACAATAGTACCATAATATCTGATCCTCTTCTTCTTCAGCAGGGGGCTCAGTATGTCTTCTCCCGTTTCTCGGGCAAGAGGATTACGAAGGTTCTGACAGTGGCGGTTGATGGGATTCCTCTTGCGACGCTTGTGAGTGAGGCTTTGGGTACGGATCTTGTTATTGCGAAGGATACGAAGGATGTCGGTATCAGGGGCTTTGTGGAGGAGAGTTACATCCCTGGTAACTCGGCGATCGTGATGACGTTGTATATTCCTCGGAACATTATTCGTCGAGGGGATAGCGTCCTCATCGTGGATGATGTGATCAAGACTGGGGAGACTCACATGGCTTTGGCGAATCTTGTGAGTAAGTGTAGGGCTGAGTTGACGGGTGTTTATGCGCTGGTCGCTGTTGGGGATAAGTGGCGTGAGACTTTGGGTCCCTTGGGTGATTGTCCTATTGAGGTTGTCTTGAATGTTAGGCCTGCGGCTGGGTCGTTGAGGCTGGAAGAGCAGGGTTGAGGACCATCTGGTGGGAGGATGGCAGGGTCCTCCTCATTGATCAGACGAAGCTTCCTTCGCGCCTCGATTATGCTGAGTGCAGGGATGCGGAGCGAGTTGCCCAGGCGATTAGGATGTTGGAGATTCGGGGCGCTCCGGCCATCGGGATCGCTGTGGCTATGGGCTTGGCTCTGACTGCGCGCAATAGTCAAGCTAAGTCGATTAATGAGTTGGTTGGGGAGCTTGAGGCGAGTGCTGGTCTGCTCAGGGCCACTCGGCCGACGGCGTGGAACCTCTTCTGGGCGGCGGACAGGATTATGGGGCTCGTTCGTGGCTTTGGGGGTGATGTGGAGGGGTTGAGGGATGCGGTGGTGGCTAGGGCCGTTGGCCTTGCTGAGGAGGACATTGCGGCGAATAGGGCGATGGGGACGTTTGGGGCGTCTCTGATCCGAGATGGGGATGTTGTGGGGACGGTTTGTAATGCGGGTTGGTTGGCGACGGCTGGGGAGTATGGGACTGCTCTGGGTGCTGTGAAGGTGGCTAAGGAGCAGGGGAAGAGCGTGTCTGTGATTGCTTTGGAGACTCGGCCGGTCTTGCAGGGTGCACGGCTTACGGCTTGGGAGTTGAAGCAGGATGGTATTCCTGTGAAGGTTGTTGTGGATGGGGCTGTGGGCTATTGCGTCGCTAAGGGTATGATCGACAAATTCATTGTTGGGGCTGACAGGGTTGTGGCTATGGATGGTTGTTACGTGTTTAACAAGGTTGGGACGTATACGGCTGCCTTGGCGGCGAGGCGTCATGGTGTGCCGTTTTATGTTACTGCACCTTTCTCGACCTTTGACTTTGAGAATAGGGTTGGGGATGTGGTTGTTGAGGAGCGGGATGGTCGGGAGGTGGCCGAGATTGGGGGTAAGCGGATGGTGGTTGAGGGTGTAGGTGTCTTTAACCCGGCTTTTGATGTGACTCCTCCGGGTTTGGTGGATGGGATAATCACGGAGAGGGGGGTCCTCTACCCGCCTTACCGTGAGAGTCTGGCTCGGCTTACGCGTTGACTTTCTTGGTTAGCCACGCGAGTTTCTTGGCGAAGTTGCGGATGGTTCGTACTCCTTCCTCGTCTCTTGTTACTTCGCCTTTCTCTCTGCCGAAGGCGATGTTCCAGTAGGTGCTGCCGGGGACGATCATGCCTTGGATCATGTAGAATAGCATGAGTTGGCTGAAGGCAAAGTTGTGGCCTGCGCGGCGGGCGACGATTATGGGGCCGCCTGTCTTGTTCTCGAAGGCGCGTTTGGGGCCGTGGACGTAGCATCTGCTGATTAGGCTGGTCATCTGGGGTGTGGCTGCGCCGAAGTAGACGGGGCATGCGAGGATTATTCCGTCTGCCTCTAGCATCTTCTGGTGGATGGGTTCGAAGTCGTCGTTTATGTGGCATTTGCCTGTGGTTCGGCAGGAGCCGCAGCCATCGCAGGGTTTGATCTCTTTGCCGGCGAGGGGGATGGGTTCGGTCTCGATTCCTTCTCGTCTTATTTCTTCTAGGGCGATTTGGGTTAGGGTTTCAGTGTTGCCGCCTTTTCGTGGGCTGGCAACTATGGCTACGATCTTCATGGTCGGTCCCCCTTGTGGTTGTGCGCGACACTCTTAAATGATTGAGGTACTTTGGATTTGTCGCGTGTGGGCCAGTAGCTCAGCTTGGCTAGAGCGTTCGGCTGATAACCGAAAGGTCGAGGGTCCGAATCCCTCCCGGCCCACTCCAGCTATTTGTGCTTTCGAAACAGTATTGTACTCGCGACTGGGCAAGTGGTACGTTGCCCTGTTGTCGTAGTAGAGTGGAATCATTCCGCCGTCTCTGAGTGATGTCGTCAGTCTTTTATTGGTGATCTGTCGAGTGCGTAGATTGAGTGTTGTGAATTGGTCGACCACACGATAATACATTTTGAGATACCCGCCGACGATGTGGAGAAGCTCAGGAGGTTCTACAGTGAACTATTTGGGTGGAGGATCGAGAGACTTCCGGGCCCAATGGACTATTGGATGATCGAGACGGTTCCCGTTGACGATAAGGGGGTTGCCCTTCGGCCGGGCGTGAACGGTGGGATGATGAAGAGGCAGAACCCTGAACATAGGCCGGTCAACTACATTGCGGTGGAGTCTGTGGACGAGTATGTTAAGAGGATCGAGGCGCTGGGCGGTAAGGTCGTTGTTCCCAAGATGGAGGTGCCGGGGATAGGTTGGTGGGCCTTGGCCATCGACCCGGAGGGCAACCAGTTCGCCATATTACAGGAAATGTCAGCCATGTAGCTCACGTATCCGGCCAATAGGAATAGGCCTCCCTTTTTTCTTGTTGAGAGGATTCAAGTTAAAAGAAAAGAGAAGGGAGTTTGCGGGAGACGTATCCAGCGTTGTGTGGGTTCCTCTCTCTTGGCCCATTTTTCGATCAGGAGTTCAGATTCTGGAAAGGACGTTCACTAGTCTCTCAGCTAGGATCTTCTCGTCCCCGTCAACCAAGGTTAGTGCATTGATCCTCAACGTGTTCTCTTGGGAGCCGATCCATACGCTTGGGTTGCCTTCTCGAAGTCTCTTTGCTACCTCTGCTGTGGCTTCTGGGGTTCTGTCGAGGTCGATTCGGAGTCCTGTCGCCAGCTCCGCCTCCTCAGGTATGGGCGTCAACTTGATGTCGCTGAATTTCCTCAACTCGCACATGATGTAGCGGGCCTTCCTGTCGCTTGATTGGAAACGGGGCCTATGGTCCATGGTCATCCATCTTCGGAGGGCGACTACGACGGCCACGACCTCTTGTCTGTCCAATTTGTAGCCTCTGCCTAGGGCCCTGTAGGGGGTTGCCTCGAAGCCTATGAAGCTGTTCAGGACCACGGCCTCTATCAGCTCTTTCTTGCCTAGGACGATTCCGGTGGAGTTGGGCGCGCCGAAGTACTTCGCTCCATAACATACTAGGTCGGCGCCCATGGCGGCGTACTTCCTGAGGTTCTCGACGGGGTAGACTTGTCCGGCGGCATCGACAATTATTGGGACCCCGTGTTTCTTGCCTCTCCGTATTACGTCCTCTATTGGGACGGCTTTGGGGGTTCCGGGGGCGAGGTAGTGGATGGCCGCTGTCTCGTCGGATATGGCCGCCTCGATCTGTTTGGTGTGGACGCCTGAGTCGTCTCCTACTTCGATGAGGGTTGCTCCTGGGACGGTCATGGTTCGGTCGTACTTGATTCTCAGTCCTTTTTGGATTAGGATCTGGTTCTTCATTCCGTCGGTGTTGGGGAGTCTCTCGATCTTTTCGGGGTCTGTTCCGGTCATGGAGGCCGCGGCTGATAGGGTTAGGGCTGCTGCGGCGCCGGGTGTGATGTAGGCAGCTTCCGCTCCGGTCAGTTGGGCTACGGCTTTGCTGGCTTGGTCGAGGAGTTCTTTCATGTTGACGTAGCTGGTGTTGGCCTCCTTCATGGCGTCTAGGATTTCTTGTGAGAGGATGGAGCCGCCGAGGAGGGTCATGTTGCCTCGGGCGTTGATGACCCGGGGTACTCCGAGGTCCCTGTACACGCTCAATTCAATTCCCAGAACTGGGGTGGGGAGGCCCATCTATAAGTGCCTTACCAAGGTTCGGGAGCCGTGATGTTTCTGCTGGGGTTTTGTGTAGGTTTGGGTCTTCTCCTCTTCATCTTCGACCATCGAGAATGTGAGTGAAGTAATTACCCAGCTACATCCGACACTCAACACCTTCATTAGACGAATGGAGAAAGGATATGTCAGAACTAGGTCAATCACATCTCAAAATTCTCACTCACAGCCACATTGTTAAGTAACTGATGTAATGTCTTCGACTATTGAACTAAAATAAGCAACATTTAAGTCCAGAGGGCCGAAGCCTCTTGCTCTAGCTTCTTCTTCAGGGATGAACGGCCAAGCATGCGAAAGGATTCCTAACAAGAAGACCGCGTTACCTCCAATCATACGAATACCTCCTCCTCTTACAGCTAAAATATTGGTTGGTTTTGTAACTATTGGACTACCACTCGTACCAGGATGAAGCCTTGCTTCTACCAAAAAGAAAGGATTACCTTGAAAAGGCACAGGATAAAATGTAGCCAAGATTGCACTTCGTACTACTGGCAAATTGAAAACTTCGTCAAATATGCCAAGAGGGTAACCGATAACTAAGACATCTGCCCCAACCCCGATTTCGATATCTTCAGGAACAAAATTTGATTTAGAGAATGGAATGACAAAACAGCCTTTTGATATCTCTTCAGTTACATCAAATGCGGCAACATCGATCATAGGGTTTATTTCTTTCCATTTCATCTTTCCGGAGTCATCATATAAGCCCAAGGTTATCTCCCTATTCTCCCTTACGTTCGACGAATTTATGTGAACAATGAATTTTATAATTTCTGGATAGTGATCTTTACCCTCGTCTATAAGGACGTGTCGATTTGTAACCAAGAATATTCTTCCATTCTTATTATAGAAGAATCCTGTAGCTGAGGATTTTAGCTTTCTGTCTTGAATCGCTGCCAATCTGGTGACTGATGCTGCCAGTGGGTCAATTCCGATATTTTTCGACATCATCTTCAACCTCAAACATATATTTCCAAACTGTACTGGTCATAGATGCTATCCTCAATTTAATATGATAATGCTTTATTTATATAATTCTTTTTCTTAGATAAATGGAATTGGGTGTCAGATAACTAGATGTTGTCTAGTGGGTGGATGGGTCTTGGTATGTTCTTGTATTTGAACCATTTCAGGTTCGGCGTCGTCAACCCCGGCGCGTCCACCTCGATGACTTCCTTCGAGAAAGGCTCATAGGCAGCCCTGAAATGCCCCCTCGACTTGAGTAATAGTATCTTCTTCTCCGTCGGCTCTATCCCATTCCTCCGGAAGACCTCAGGGTCATTCGGCGCATGACTCTTCTCGGTAAGAATAATCTCCACACCATCCACGTCCAAGACAGCCGTCCTACCAACATCGACCCTCAATCCCACCCGACCAGCCTTGTTGACGAAGACCCCATCCGTGATCGTCCTAACAGTCCCAGTCACCTCTAAGGGCTCCCCGTGAAAACTATCCGTCTTCCCACCGATACGAGTCGTAAGGGTCCCCCTGACACCCACCCTAATCGCCTCGGCCACGGCCTCAGGATCCTTAATCACCCCAACCCCCACATTCTTCGCACCCTTCATCAACAGTTCTCTTAGGACGAAGGTGCTGTCCCCAGGCGCCCCACCACCCGGGTTATCAGCCACATCTGCAAGGATTATCGGCCCCTCCTTAGCTTGGATCGCCTTCTCCACCGCCACATCCACGGGAGTTATCTCCTTCAGGAACTCCCTCCGCCGACCCCACATATCATTCCCAAGCTCATCACTCAGCTTCCTCGCCAACTCCAGATCATTATCAGCCACGACCACGACGCTGGACCCAACCCTCGCCACATCAGCATAGGGGAAGGCCCCAAAGACCGAGACATTGATGACGCGGGGCATCTTCTCCATAGCGTAGGCCCTCTCGAAGAGCTTCACCATCGGGCCCTCCGTAGTCCGCTGATTGATCGTCGGAGGCACCATACCCAACTTCCTGAACGCGACCACGGGACGAATCTCACCCCTAACCGTCCTCATCATCGTCTCCGCCGCCTCCACCCCCCGCTCATACGAGTCAATGTGCGGGTTCGTGTTGTAACCGAAGATGGCATCGCAGTTCCCAACCATCATGTCTGAGACCAAGGCGTGAAGATCCAAGGTAACGATGATAGGAATACTACCCACAGTCTCCCTAACCGCCTTTAGGAGAACCCCCTCAGTCTCAGGAACCCCCACGGCCACCATAGCCCCATGCAACGAGAGGAGAACACCATCCAGCCCACCTGCCGACCTCAAATCACTTGTAATCCTATCCACGATCTCCTCGAAGTCCTCTCGAACAATAGGACCCGAAGGAGTAGCAGATGCAGCGAGGGTCGGAACAATCTCCGCACCACTAGCCCTCAAGACATCTATGAAGCCACCAAGCTCAGTCCTCGTCCCCTCATAGACCCGGAAAATCTCGTCCCCATAAGATGGGTCAAAGTCGCTCAGCCTCAGCTTCAGGACGCTGAACGTATTCGTCTCATGAGAAACTCTGCCTATCGCTATCTTCGACATGATGAAGAGTTGCCCATCCACCTTTTTAGACTTTGGCAGCTATATCCTCCTGTAAGGAATCATACACAGGAACCGGACAACCCCTGACCCCGTATTCCGGAACTGATGCCTCTCCCCAGCTGGTACGAAGACAACCGTGCCCGCCCTAAACGCCTTCTCCCCACCCTCCCCAACCACAACCCCCTCACCCTCCAAGACGTAGACCTCATGCTCCCAAGGATGACTGTGAAGAGGGCTGAACCCACCCGACTCCATCTCGAAGAGCCTCATCGCAAAATTCTCAGCCCCCAGATCCTTGGTGACCAGCCAACGAACCCTCAGCCTAGACGCCCCCTCCTCAGCGTCAACCGCCTCCACATCCCTATAGTCAAAGACCTTCATCCCAAACCACTCCCTAAATACACAACCCAGCTCCCCTTTTCAAGCTACCGCCCCATGAAAGAACGGGGATTCAGACGAAGAACTTATCCAGCCAAACCCCCATACACCGACCAGACATGACTAGGACCGAGAAGCTAGGAATCGCCCTCATAGGCTGCGGCACCATCGGCACAACCCTAGCACGTTCAATCGACCGCGGAACAGTCAGCAACGTCCAACTAATCGCCCTCTACGACCTAATACAGGAAAGGGCAGAAAAACTAGCCCAAACCCTCAAAACAAAACCCAAAGCAGCCCGAAGCCTCGACGAACTCCTAACCAACCCCGACATCCAACTCATACTCGAAGCAAGCTCCCAAACAGCCCTCAAAGAATACGCCACCAAGATCCTCCAATCAGGGAAACACCTCATGACCATGAGCACAGGCGCCTTCGTAGACCCCCAATTCCTAAACCAAATCCAAACAACACTCAAAGAAACAGGCAGAAACCTCTGGCTACCCTCAGGCGCTATCGCCGGCCTCGACGGCGTCAAAGCAGCAATGATGGCAAAGGTCGACTCAGTCACCCTAACAACAACCAAACCACCACCAAGCCTCGCCGGCGCACCGGGCATAAAGGGAATCGACCTGAAACAACTCAAAACAGCCATCGAGGTCTACAACGGCCCAGCCGACGAAGCCTGCAGACTCTTCCCCCAGAACGTCAACGTCGCCGCCGCCCTCAGCCTCGCAGGAATCGGCCCCAAGAAGACGATGGTCCGAATCATCGCCGACCCCGACGTGGACAAGAACATCCACGAGATAGAAGTGAAAGGCGACTTCGGAGTACTAAGGATGCGAGTCGAGAATGTGCCATCCCCCGAGAACCCGAAGACGAGCTACCTAGCCATCCTCAGCGCCCTAGCAACCCTAAGGAAAATCACCCAGCAAACCCAAGTAGGCACGTGACCCCCATGAGCAGGTTCCTCGAAGACGCCTCAGCTAGACGTAGAGAGAAACGAAGCATCCTCTGCGTCGGCCTCGACCCCGCCCTACCCGGCCAGAGAAATAACAACACGATACCAAACAAGTATCTAAGAGACAAAGACGAGAACGGAGCCCGCCTCAACTTCTGCCTCCACATCATCGAGTCGGTAGCCGAATACTGCTCCGCCTTCAAGCCGAACATGCAGTACGTCCTAGGATGGACTGGCGAAGACCATCATAGACTGACCAAAGCCATCCACGAGGCAGGCGCCGTATCGATCCTCGACTGCAAACTCGGAGACATCGGTGATACAGTTGCTTCAGCCCTCTACCACATCCGGCGATGGGGCTACGACGCCATCACCTTCAACCCCCTACTCGGAAACCTCAAGGAAACAGTTGAAGCATCCCACGAGGGTGAAAGGCAACTAGGAATACTAGTCCTGACGCTCACATCCAACCCTGAAGCCGTGAGATACCAGAAAAACGCTACCATAAATGATGTCCCCCTCTTCTTGGAAATAGCTAGGGACGTGAGGGACTTCGGTGCTGACGGCTGCGTCGTGGGTGCCACCAACCACGTGACCGAGAAGGACCTGCTGGAAATCAGATCCATTGTAGGTCCCGAGAAAGTCTTTCTTATTCCGGGGATCGGGATGCAGAAAGGAGACATCAATAAGTTGTCGGCTGCGGGAGAGAATGTTCTGATAAATGTTTCGAGGGACATAATCTACTCTGAAGACCCGCGGAGGCGCGCCGAGGAGTATCGTCAAAGACTGAGAGAAGCCTTCCCTCAAATCGATTCTTGACCATGTCTCACAGAGCGGTCATCGACCCAGAGGCGAGACAGATACTAGTTCTGAACCCAGACCCATAGAGACAAGAAGGGAAGTGGTGTCCTGAACAGGCATCTCCGAGACTAGTTGAGTCCTCTCTTGGAGCCGACCTCTATTCCTCGCGCTCGGGAGCATCGTTACTGAAGATGAATAGTTCGTCTATCGTCGTCTTCAGGGCTTTGGCCACGTCGTGCGCCAGCTTCAGTGAAGGGTTGTACTTGCCCTTCTCCAGGTAGATTATCGTCTCCCTCCTGACGCCCACCTTCCTCGCCAAGTCCTCCTGGGTCAGGTTGTACCTTGCCCTCAACTCCTTGATTCTAGTCCTGAGCGCCATCAGGGCTCGCCCCTCCTGCCAAGGTACCAGCGTATCAGGCCGAACAACAGGCTCTGAACCAAGAGGACGGCTATCAACGAGTAACTGTAAAAGTCCTCGCTGAAGCTAGGTACGCCGAGGAATTCCCTCGCGATGATAGTCCAGATCAGGATCGCGATTATGAAGTACGACCCGGCGTTGAGGGCCATTGTCGCGGCTCTTCCGGTTATCCTCTGGGTGCGCTCGTCCGCGACGGGGAAGCCAGACCTCCTATCCTTGAGTATCCTCCACACGAGCAGGATACCGATCAAGACGATCGTTGCTGCTATAACGCCACTCGTGGCCAACCACTCGAATCCACTCATTGAAATACCCTCCTACGTGTCTTCCCGTTCGGCCCATATGCGTTGATCAGGCTGATCCCGAGTATCCATGAGACCGTCGCTATGCCAGTGGTCCTCTCCCCGAGTATGCGACCGCTGATCATCAGGAAGACCCCCGTCGCGACAGCGAACACTCCTATCGCCAGTAGTGCACGATGAGACTTGCTTGCTGGTCGTTCGCTTATGTTATGCATAACCAACTTTATGTGCGTTTTACATCACTTTATGTTAGAATGACATAACTCTTAGATTTAAGCCTTCCTATCTGCCAGCCACCTAGCGAAGGTTACCTGATTCCAGTAGTCGGGACGATTGGGAGCCTGGAGATCTCATTCAGGGGAATCTGTGTTCTTCGTCGCCTGACTCTTTTCCGATCTCCTCAGGGTCAGGACGAGAGGTATCCCAATTGCCAATGCGGCTGTAAAGAGATAGAAGCGTCCGCTAATGTCTCCCAGACCTCCTTCCACGTTCTCTTCGGGAAGGGTCAATCCCATCGTTGCGGCTATTGGACCGATAACCGATCCAACATCGAAGACAGTCCTGTAGGCGCCCATGGCGGATCCTCGGGCCGATGCATCTACGGCTTCTGAGACAATTAGTGGAAGAACCACGGTCATCATCCCTGCTCCAAGCCCTGCGAGAACACTAACGACCGCTTGCCCTTCGAAGGCCGGGAACATCAGATAGGTGATGTTCGCTATCGCCGTGGCAACTATTCCTCCTATTAGAATGGGGTTCCTGCCGATCTTGTCTGTCAGAAGGCCTCCCAAGAGCGTCATGGCGACCACGCCTACCGTCCTTAAGGAGGCTAATAGCCCAATCTCGAAGGGGCCGAATCCCAACTCATACGCTTGGAAGAGAGGAATCAGTGTCTGGGTTATCCCCTGCATGTTGAAGGTTCTTAGAAAGCCTACTAGAGACGCAACCATGATCGGCCAATTCCTCAACAATGTCAAGGACGCCAGCACACCCA
>Ga0172364_10004471_pt1 | contig 11131 bp, 8 predicted proteins | sample LakKivSesite10cm_FD_114545 | JGI IMG/M metagenome (GOLD analysis project Ga0172364, IMG submission 114545) | Sediment microbial communities from Lake Kivu, Rwanda - Sediment site 10cm | ecosystem: Environmental > Aquatic > Freshwater > Lake > Sediment | place: Rwanda: Western Province, Lake Kivu... | reverse complement strand
CAGGAAGGTGTTTTAAAGGTCTGTTTTCTGACGGATAATGATATTACAGGCGGCAATTCAGGCAGTCCGGTCCTTAACGGGAAAGGCGAACTCATCGGGCTTGCTTTCGATGGTAACTGGGAAGCCATGAGCGGTGATATTGTTTTTGACCCTGCCGTGCAGAGGACAATATGTGTAGATGTAAGGTATGTGCTGTTCATAATTGATAAATTTGCCGGGGCTCAGAACCTAGTTAATGAATTGAGGATCAATTCGTTATAACTATTTCGCTCGTAATGACACGACTTTTAAGTTTATTGGTTTTTTTACTGGTTATTTATTACCCGGCGAGGGCTGATGAAGGCATGTGGCTTCTGCCGCTGCTTGAAGAGCTGAATATAGTGCAGATGCAAAAGATGGGCCTCCAGTTAAGGGCAGATGAGATATTCAGTACTGATCATCCGAGCCTCAAGGATGCAATAGGTGCTCTTGATCACGGAGCCTGTACTGCCGAACTTATTTCTCCTGACGGACTCATCATCACCAATCATCATTGCGGCTACAGTGAGATTCAATCACACAGCTCAGTGGCACACGATTATCTGTCTGACGGATTCTGGGCAATGAACAGGGAGGAAGAACTGCCCAATCCTGAAAAAACGATCTCTTTCCTTATCAGCATGAAGGATGTGACCATGAGTATTGAACAGGCGTTACATGACGGGATGACAGAAAAGGAAAGGACAGATACGATTGAAAAGATATCAGATGAAATAATAAGTAAGGCAACCGAAGACACCCATTATGAAGGCTTTGTTTATCCATTCTATGAGGGTAATAAATATTACCTGGTTTTACTGGAAACGTTCAGGGATGTAAGGCTTGTGGGCGCCCCTCCCTCATCAATCGGCAAATTTGGTGATGATACTGACAACTGGGAGTGGCCGCGCCATACAGGAGATTTCTCCCTGTTCAGGATTTATACAGGTCCTGACGGAGAACCGGCAGATTATAATCCGGAAAATATCCCTTACCATCCCGGCAGGTATCTGCACATTTCACTCAAAGGAATAAAAAATGGAGATTTTGCTATGATACTGGGTTTTCCCGGCACCACCTTCCGTTATCTGACGGCTGCGGAAATAAATGAACATACCAGTATCTCCAACACTATAAGGATACATGTCGGGGGCATAGCCCTTGGGCTGATGAAAGAAGATATGAAATCGGATAACAGGATAAGAATACAGTATTCCGAAAAATATGCTGCATACAGTAATTACTGGAAATTTTCAGAAGGAGAGAGTACCTGTATTGATAAACTGGGTGTTGTCCAACGGCAGATGGAACTTGAAGATAAATTTACCAGTTGGATAAACCAGGATTCCGGGCGCATTGAAAAATACGGGCAGGTGCTCGACCAGATAAGGACAGCCATCAAGAACAGGAAAATTTATGCCTGGCCAAAAGCATACCTCGAGGAGGTATTCCTGTTATACAAGCCGGTGGAATACCTTGATTTTGCAATGGCATCTTTCCCGCTTTACCTGGCACTTTCGGGTAATGAAGAATTTGCCAGCCATAAGGATAGTATCCTAACCGCTATGCGAAACGCAGCAGAGCTGTATTTCCGCGATTATAACCCGGAAACTGACAAAAAGATTGCGGCTGCATTGTTTAAAGATTATGCAGAGCATGTAAACCCGATCTTCCAGCCCTACTTCCTTGATGATATCAGGCAGAAATGGCGTGGCAATTATACAGAGTATATTGAACATGTTTTCAGGAAATCAATATTCACCGACAGGGAGAGGTTCATCAGGTTTCTTGAAAGACCGAAACTGAAAGTATTTGAAAAAGATCCTGCTTTCGACGAATCCAGGATGCTGCTGTTTAAATATTTTGAGCTGGATGATAATTACCAGAAATACAGTGAGGATTTTTACCGGAACAGGAGGCTGTATATTGAAGGAATTATGGAAATGATCAGTGACAGGACTTTCTATCCTGATGCAAATTCAACATTGCGGCTGACCTATGGTACCGTTGGCGATTATTATCCCAGGGATGCGGTTCATTATGATTATTTCACCACGCTTACCGGTGTTATGGAAAAAGAGGATACCCTTAGCACCGAATTCAGGGTAGCCGGGAAATTGAAACAATTATATGTCAGGCATGATTACGGTGAATATGGTATTGGTGATAAGATGCCGGTTTGTTTTATCACCAACAATGATATTACAGGTGGAAATTCAGGCAGTCCTGTCCTGAATGCCACCGGGGAACTGGTCGGGGTTGCTTTTGACGGCAACTGGGAAGCGATGAGTGCAGATATTATCTATGAACCCGAGTTGCAGCGGTGTATCTGTGTTGATATAAGGTATGTACTTTTCATCATTGATAAATTCGCTAACGCAGGACATCTGATCAAAGAAATGCAGATCATGGAATAATACTTCCTGTTAATCAAAATTTCTAACCGGGTTGTGCCTTTTTTATTATATTCCTGCCTGAAATGTCAAACACCAATTCGTCGGACAAACAGATCCGGATTTATACAGATGGTGCTGCCAGTGGTAACCCCGGTCCCGGAGGTTTTGGGATCGTAATGAAATATAAAGATCACAGAAAAGAGCTGTCCCGGGGTTACCAGAGGACCACTAATAACAGGATGGAACTGCTTGCTGTCATTATTGCCCTGGAACAGCTGAAAAAAGATGGCAGCAGGGTGACGGTCTATACCGACTCCCGGTATGTCAGTGAAGCTGTAAACCAGGGATGGCTCTTTGAATGGGAAAGAAAGAGATTCAAAAAAATAAAAAATCCGGATCTCTGGAAAAGATTCCTTGCAGTGTCCCGCAAGCATAAGGTAACGATCGTATGGGTTAAGGGACACGCGGATATTATTGAAAATGAACGATGTGACAAACTCGCTGTTGAAGCTTACCAGTCAGGTAATTTGTTTGTCGATAATGGATATGTCACAGACACAGACAGTCTTTTGTAACCGGACAAAATTAATTTAAATATATGTTGACTACTATCCTTGCACACAGGGGACATCTGACGTTTAAACAATTCAGCCAGATGATAGGAGAACTGGTGAAAAAAAAAGATGAGTACGATATCGATATAGTCATCTATAAAAAGCTTATCACCCTCCTGATCGAAATACTTGAAAATGTGATGAAATATTCTGATAACTTCATTGAATTCACAAGGAAGCATCCCGAATTCCAGCCGGAATTCATCCTGTCACGCAATGGAGCCTCTTATTTGATTGAATCCGTTAATCCTGTCAAAGAATCTGATATAAGTATTGTCAGACAGAAGATAGATAAGGTTAACAGCTTGGATCTGACAGCTTTAAAAGCTTTGTACCGTGAGACAATAAGAAATGGCAGCTTCACTGATAAGGGAGGTGCAGGACTTGGATTTATTGAAATGGCAAAAACCACAAACGGACCTTTATTCTATCAATTTGACAGGATTTCAGAACAATTTTATAATTTTAAGTTATACTTGCGTTTACAATAACAATTACCTTAAATGGAAAGCCTGTTAATACATCCGACAATAAGTACTCCGTTCATTAATTTCGACCTGAATTCCGGGATTTTTGAGATGTCAGGCGTATCCAGGCCTGAAGATGTACTGGATTTTTACAGGCCGGTAATGGAGTGGCTGGAAAAGCTGGAAAGTAACGTGCTGGCCAAAACAACGGCCGGCCAGGAATTGAAAAAGATCCAGCTGGAATATAAAATGGATTATTTTAATACGGGATCCTCCAAATTCATTTTGAAAATCACAAAAGTTCTCAGCAGTATACATCAGGCAGGTAAAGATCTTTCAGTGACCTGGCATTATGAAGCAGGCGATGAACAGATGAGAGAAGATGGAGAATACCTTGCTGAAGCTGCTGATATTGAATTTAATTTCCAGGAAGATGATGAATAGTCTTCCCTGATCATTCCCCTGTTATTACATTCCCCTGGCAAATCCTGATCTTTCCGGCCGGATTGGTTGTATCAAACCCGTGCATTGATCATCGCGGTTATTTGCAAAATGCTGTTGACAGACTGGTCAAAAACGTACATTGGTGTACACTATCGCACAAAAAATCAATTGATTGAACGGATTTCTCTCCTGTAATCATCATATTTACAATAGCTTACTAATATTGGTACGATATATGAAACATCTGATTTTTACAGGGGGAAGTATGATAAGGAATTATTTTATAGTTGCCTTAAGAAATTATCTTAAGTACAGGCTCCATTCACTCGTAAATATATTAGGCCTTTCCGGGGGAATCGCTATCAGCATACTTATACTTATACTGGTTCGTAATGAATTGAGTTATGACAGGTATAATACAAACTGGCAGCAGATATACAGGGTTAACAGCAGGGCATCAATAGATGGCAATGTTTTTCATCAGGCGATAACTCCCGTACCTCTGGCAGGGGCTATTAAAAAACAGGTTCCGGGAACCATGCAGGTAACACGGTTGCTGCTGGGCAGCCATAAAAAGGTAAGTTATAAGGATGTGCATTATTCAGCTGACAGGTTCTATTATGCAGACAATTCTTTTTTCAGTATTTTTTCGATCCCGATCATTCGCGGTGATAAGATAAATCCGCTGATAAAGCCTTTTTCTATAGTCATTACCGAAGAAACAGCACAGAAGTATTTCGGATCGGCAGATCCTGTCGGCAAGGTTCTCGATCTGGATAACGGCTGGAGCTTCACCATCACTGCAGTATGCAGTAATGTGCCTGATAATTCGCATTTCCACTTTGATTACCTGGCATCCCTGAGTGATATATATACAGGACTTGATAATGCTGAATGGTCCATGGAGGTTGTTGCCACCTATGTTTTATTTGGAAAGGAAGCCGGAATAGATTCGGTTCAGCTGGCACTTGATGAGATAGTCAGGGTGCATATGATTCCGATACTGGATAAGCTGATGGAAGGCCGTCTGCAGGAATTTGAAAAAGGGGAGGATTATTACCAGTTTTACCTCCAGCCACTGACTGATATACACTTTGATACCACCACAGGAGACGAATTTGAGGCAGGAATCCATAAACAGTATATATACATTTTTTCAGTAATTGCTGTTCTGATACTTATCATCGCCTGTGTCAATTTTATGAATCTGTCAACAGCAAAGTCAGCAGGCCGTGCCAGGGAAGTAGCTTTGAGGAAGGTGGCAGGGGCTTCAAAAAAACAGATGATCATACAGTTTTTATCTGAATCGGTCTTTTTGAGTTTTCTCGCCCTTTTCCTTTCAATGGTGATACTGGAATTGTTGCTCAGACCTTTCAACAGGTATTCGGGTATGAACCTCGATATATTTTATTTTAACACCTGGTACCTGATCCCCTCATTCTTTATAGGTGCTTTATTGATAGGTATCTTTGCCGGAAGTTACCCGGCATTTTATCTTTCATCATTCAACACGGTAAGTGTCCTGAGGGGAAGGAATTCAAAAGGTATGAAGAGCACCACACTGAGGGGGCTTCTTGTACTGGGACAGTTTTCTGTTTCCATTGCCCTGGCCATCGCAAGCATGATCATGTACGGACAGGTCCGGTTCTTCAGGGAAACAAACCTGGGATTCAATAAAAACGATGTGGTTGTCATTCAGAGAGCCTATGCACTTAAGGACAAGACAGATGCATTTAAAGCTGAGTTGCTTGAATATCCAGGGATTATGAATGCTTCCGTATCGCTTGCCATGCCCGGCCGGACAATGGATTATTTCCCTGTCCGAACTGATACCACCGGCAGGAAGGAAATTTTATATCTGGTCCCGATATTTGCCGACCGTAATTTTCTTGAGACCATGCAGCTTTACCTGGTTGAAGGAAAGAACTTTTCAGATGATTCCAGTTGTCTTAATTCAATTATTATCAATGAAGCCGCTGTAAAAAGGCTTGGTATGACTGATCCACTGGGTAAGATCGTTAGGGGCTTCAGCATATCGGGAGAGGAAAAGAATTATACCATAACAGGGGTGGTCAGGGATTACCATTTTGAATCGTTACGTAAGCAGGTTGAGCCGCTGGCTATGGCCATATTAGAAAAAGGCACACATGTTCAATATCTTGCTGTCAGGCTGGATGGATCCGACAGGAACGGGGCAACAAAACATATTGAAAATACCTGGGAAAAATTTGTCCGGGATGAACCATTTGACTATTATTTCCTTGATGAGGATCTGAACATGCAATATAAAGAGGAAGAAAGCACAGCCAATATATTCTCAATATTTACTTTCCTGGCTATCCTGATAGCGGCACTGGGTCTGTTCGGACTGGCTTCGCATACGGCAGAGCAAAGAACCAGGGAAATAGGCATCAGGAAAGCTATGGGAGCATCCACCAACAGGATCACATTGATGCTGGCTTTACAGTTTACCCGGTGGGTATTCTGGTCATGCCTGATCGCTATTCCTGTTGCCTGGATTGGCATGAGGCTCTGGCTGAGCAGGTTTGCATACCATATTGCCATTGACGGGTGGTTATTCCTGTTAGCTGCTGCATCAGCATTTATTATAGCCGTCGTGACCGTCAGCTACCAGGCTGTCAGGTCTGCCAATGAAAACCCCGTACATGCCCTGCAGTATGAATGAAGCTGAGGAAAGAGTATTTTAAATATATTGTTTTTAACAACTTTCCAGGATCATTTCCACCACATCATATCTGACAGCATCAAACATTGCTTCAACATTCTTGGTGTAATCAGAAGGATTGGTTATGAATATTTCTTTTATTCTTGATTTTACCATATTCGATGGCATAAAAAATAACCAGGACTAATCCGGTTAATATAAGAACCAGACATCTATAAATAACTATATCTGAGCGGTTTAAGTTAAATACAAGGAATAATAAGGTTGTTACGATCAATACAACACCAAGAATTAATAAAACATTAATAATAAGGAATCTTCTTTTTAATTCTTTAGTATTCAGATCAAATATTTTGTTTGTTTTTCTATTTAAGATTGTCCTCATAGCATATAATTTAATATGCATGCAAATTTATTATTTAAAGACCTTTTTTCAAATATATCAGGATATCAGGCAAAGTTGTTTTATTTCCCGGTTATATGATGCCGAAAAATCTGTTTCCACTGAATTGCTTCAATATTTTCAAAATCCTTTCCTGTCGTTCACATGACTTCATTTATTAATTAAATTTATTTTGGTAATTTTAACAATGGAATCAAATTTCATGGTTTGTTCTTTTGACGGCATGTGATGGTCAGCACTTTGATCCTGGAATGTTAACGCTTTTCCATATAATTCATAAACATATTATTCATACCTAAACCTATGGCGAAATATCTTTACCTGTCGATTACACCGGAGGCTCTGATTGCCTCCATGATCCCGCCGGCTGAATTCGGAGCATATATGGCAACCGGCACCAAGAAGCGTAACCGGGGTCAGGCGATCTTTTTCGAAGTTGATCTCGATAAGATCAGGCACCTGATAAACACGGATTACCTTGACCGTCGTTGTGTCAGACAGGCCGATGGCAGTCCGAAGCATTCCGTCTATTTGTCAGTGTACAGAGTGCTGGAAACCATCCCGTTAAATGCTTTTAAAAACCTCTATCTTACCACGGATAACGGAATTGTGCTTGAATTGAGTGCTGCAGCTTATGATACGAGTAAAGAAACCGGGAAAGCCTTGCATCTGTACCAGGAATTATGTCCGGTAACACCCCAGATAGCCAGTAAATTGACACCTTCCCAGCTCTTGAAAGAACTTACGGATAGTACTAAACCCATTTATCTTCCAAAGCTGATGTTCGTTGAGCTGAGACTGGATGAACTGGCCACCAATCCTTTAACAGGTTCAGGAGAACATTTACCGTACACCTCCATTGGCCATTTGAGGGACTGCCTGGAAATTCTTAAAAATGAAGAAGGAAAGGCAATGAAAACGGTGCAGCGTTTTTATCATGGATCATTGCTGTTCAGAACTATTCAATCTGGCTTTTATGTCGGTGATAAAGAAAACATACTTTTTTACCGTTATCCGACTATGACTGAGCTGGAGGATATTAATTACGAGTTCCTGCGTGCTATTTAATTATTCATTTAATACTAAATACTATGTTTAGTTTACCTGGTGCAAGTACATTTGAGGTTATAGCCATCTGGTGTGTATTGGCTATCGCACTATTCGGACTGGTATATGCGCTTATCCTTCGCAGGCAGGTAATTGCCTGTGATAAAGGCACCGACAAAATGCAGGCAGTGTGGGGTGCAATCAGTGAGGGGGCAAACGCATATCTGAGAAGGCAATTAAGGACGATCGTTCCGTTAATTTTTTTATTTACGGTCATCCTCTTCCTGTCGGTGTATATTGTGCCGCCTACGGAGGAGACCAAAGTGCGTTTTTCCGGATACTCTGATGAATCCCTTAAACTGATAATTGGTTTTGGCCGGGCAGTTGCTTTTATAATGGGCGCCCTTTTCTCACTCATGGTGGGTCAGTTTGGCATGCGGATGGCCGTACAGGCAAATGTGCGTGTTGCATCTGCCTCAAGGCGCAGTTTTGCAGAAGCATTAAAAATTGCATACCGGGCCGGGACCATAACAGGTATGCTTACGGATGGGCTGGGATTATTAGGAGGCACTATCATCTTCATTTTCTTTGGTGTGGCCTCACCCGACACATTGCTGGGATTTGGCTTTGGTGGTACTTTGCTGGCCCTGTTCATGAGGGTGGGTGGTGGCATTTATACAAAAGCTGCGGATGTGGGTGCCGATCTTGTTGGCAAAGTTGAAGCCGGCCTGCCTGAAGATGATGAGCGCAATGCTGCTGTCGTTGCCGACCTTGTTGGGGATAATGTGGGTGATTGCGCAGGGATGGCTGCTGATATATTCGAATCCTATGAAGTTACCATCGTATCAACTCTGATCCTGGGAGTAGTGTTATATATTACCACAGGTGAACTTTCCTGGATCATCTTCCCGCTTCTTGTAAGAGGGATCGGAGTCTTCTCATCCATTATCGGAACCTACCTGGTCAGAGGCAGGAAAGATGACAAAGAACATAATGCCTTGAGTGCTATTAATAAGGGCTTTTATACATCTGCTGTCATAAGCATAATTCTCTTCGGCCTGATATCTTTTTTTTATGTGCATGATTGGCATTCTTTCCTTTCAGTAGTGGTGGGTATCATCCTGGCTATTGTACTGGACGAGATCACGAAATATTTCACTGACGGACATTATACTCCGGTAAAAGATATTGCCAGAAACTCCAGGACCGGATCGGCAACCCTGATTTTGAAAGGTCTGGGGTATGGTTTTGAAGTGACTGTCTGGCAAATAGTGGTGATAGCCATCACAATTCTTGCAGCCCTTTTAATATACTGGGGACAGTCTGTCGTTCACGTACTTTATGGAGTAGCTATGACCGGTATCGGTATGCTTACCCTGACAGGTAACAATGTGGCTATGGATGCATTTGGTCCGATTGCTGACAATGCAAATGGTGTTGGTGAATTATCACACCTCGATAAGGATGCACGGAAGATAATGGATTCACTGGATGCCACCGGAAATACCACCAAGGCAATCACCAAAGGAGTTGCCATTGGTTCAGCGGTTATTGCAGCAGTGGCCCTGTTCGGTTCTTTCGTCACAGATGTAAGCAAAGTTCAGGTGCAGATGGGATTTGAGAAAGCACAGCAGCTCATCGAAACGGGCATCCGCATATCAGTACCAATGGTATTTATCGGATTTCTTATCGGAGGTGCAGTGCCATGGCTTTTCTCTTCCCTCACCATCAATTCCGTTACCCGTGCTGCAGCCATGATCGTCGAAGAAGTCAGGCGGCAGTTCAGGATTCCGGGGATTATTGAACGGACAAAAAAACCGGATTACCAGCAAGCCGTTGATATTTGCACAATTGCCGCCCAGAAAGAACTTATTCCCCTGGCATTAATTGCTGTCTTGTCGCCTATTCTGATCGGCAGCCTGCTGGGGGTGGAGGCCCTGGGTGGTTTCCTGGCGGGAGTGATCCTGTCAGGACAGCTTCTGGCAGTTTTTATGTCCGGCTCAGGCGGTGCTTGGGATAATGCAAAGAAAACCATTGAAGATGGTATGTATGGGGGTAAAGGTTCCGAAGCTCATCATGCCGCTGTTGTGGGTGACACGGTAGGCGATCCCCTGAAAGATACAGCCGGACCTGCGCTTAACCCCATGATTAAAGTGATCAACCTCGTTTCCCTGCTGGCAGCTCCCGTTCTGATAGCCTATCAAAAGCCGGGGACATTCTCGGCAGGATTGATCATAACAGGAATATTATGTCTGGGAATAATTGTAGGCGCTATCCTTTTTTCCAAGCGGGGAGGTTTTAAGAAAAAAGTGCGTGACTGATTTAAATGGACATTCTTCAATCCAACCGAATTGCCTTTTTTTGCATGAATCTGAAATAATTGAACCTTTTGTCATCATATGATTGAGACCTTTTATCCCATTTGGATTCATTTATTCTGAGGTTCTCATTAATCATGGTCGAGATTCATTTTCTGAGTATAAATTTTACCTGAGAGTCCGGTAAAAAAAGCGTTTACATTCTGCCAACTGCCGGATGAAGCGCTTTTTACTCTGTCCGACTGGCATTAAGCAGGCGGGCCCGTCTGAATGGACTTAATACGGGAAGCTCCCTTAGGCGGGTTCCGGATACAAATTTAATTCCGCCTTCGCGTTCCGCTTGTGCCTCCGCTAAAGCTTCGGCGACACGCGGACGGCGGACGAGAAGGTATGGTTTAATTCCCCGGAGCTTCCGCGAGCGCTGAAGCTGCTCAGCGGAGGCGCTGCTCCGGAATTCAGGGTCCAGGGCTTCCGCAAGCTCTGAATCCTCCAACTGGCGGAGGAGGCGCTGCCCTGGGGTTCAAACAATTGATTCAAGTTGGTTTATTAAAATGGATTAGCTACCTGGTTTGTCAAATCCAGGAATGCCACTACATCTCTCCCCTACATGAATTGCCTCGCTTTTAGGAATGGCAAAAGTTCCTTTGTATAGTAAGGTTCCTGAGTGCACCAAAAAATATAATCGAGATATAAATAATCCCTTCCAAATTCATAGATTTCACTGACAGTAACCCGTCT
>Ga0172364_10004470_pt1 | contig 11131 bp, 9 predicted proteins | sample LakKivSesite10cm_FD_114545 | JGI IMG/M metagenome (GOLD analysis project Ga0172364, IMG submission 114545) | Sediment microbial communities from Lake Kivu, Rwanda - Sediment site 10cm | ecosystem: Environmental > Aquatic > Freshwater > Lake > Sediment | place: Rwanda: Western Province, Lake Kivu... | reverse complement strand
TTACTTTTAAATATCCACCAAACGAAAGCCACGAACACAAAAAATGGGATTAAAATTATTACCGTAAATTTTGCCAACTGAGCTAAACCAAAAGAAATTCCAGAAAAAATAATATTTTTTTTAGAAGGTTCTTTTAACACTTTCAAAAAGTAATAGGTGGCAATAAAATAGGCTGTTGCTGCTCCGACATCAGTTGTTACTAATCTTCCATGTGCCAGAAAGGTTGGAGAAAAGGAAAACAAAAATAGAGCCAAAAGGCTAGCCCTATTTCCATAAACTTCTTTCACCCATTTAAAAATAAAAAAGCCAAGCAAGATTAAAACCAATATCATTGGGATTCTCCCCCAAAAAATCATTTTATCTACCGGATTACCTGATTTAAACAAAAAATGATTCCCGAATACCCATTGGCCATTGACGTCTTTTTTCCAAGCATCGATTTGGGACGGAAATTTTATTCCTTTAATAAAAAGCAATGGGATTGCTGATAAATCTTTAATTAAAGGCGGATGTTCGGGATTTAGCCTCATATCTTTTTGGGACAAATAAGAATAACCGGCTGGCAAATGGGCTAATTCATCCATGGTTAAAGAGTCGTCTTTCATCGAGAGAAGAGAAATTGAAAAGACAAAAATTAATAAAATTGCGGCAATTAAATTTGTTTTTTTATTATCTAATTTCATAGGAAAAAAAATTGTTTATTTTTTTAATTTGGCCTTTTGGAAATTTTTCTTTTAAATATTCAAAAATATTTTCATCAAAAATTATTGGTAAAATAACTCCCCCTTTTTCTATTTTAATTTGATTTAAATTATCTGGCAACAAATAATTTGATTTTATCTCTTTATATTTTGAAATTTCCAAAAACATTATTGACTGAGCCGACATTGGAATTCCATTTGCCCAAGAAACTGGAACTCCGCTCCTGTTTGCTATGACATATTTTTCAAAATCTTCGGGTAAAGAATTTAAATAATTTCCCATCTCTAAATATTCGCTGGTAAATTCGCTTTTAACTTCTTCTCTTTTCGCCCAAACAAAAAAGTATTTGTTGAATTCAAAAAGAAAAATGGCGAAAAGAAATAAAATACAGGCAGAAAAAAGCAATTTTTTACTTTTAACATTATTCTCGAGAAATTGATAAACTTTTACTCCCCCGAGGCCAGCAAAAATGAAAACTACTGGAATTACTCCTACAACCCTTAATGAGTGGGGGATTCCCTCTCTGGTTAAAGTTCCTGGCAAAAGCATGACAAAAAACCAACTAACTAACAACAAATTGTAAGTGGCAAGCGACAAGTTTTTGTTTTTGATTGAGGATATTGATTCTTTTATTGAAATAAAAATGCCGATTAAAAATAGAATTCCAACTGGCCAAAAAAGCTCAGGTTTACCGGAAAAATTATGACGCCAGTTTGGATCTCCATAGAAATTAAACATTGCCAAATGCAATATCAAAGATTTGAAAAATTCTTTCAAAGGATTTTCTGCATTAAAAATCGTAATTGGCGTCGCCCTGGAAATGAAATCTTGAGGATTTTTCAAAAAGTAAATTCCGATTGGTAAGGCAACAAAAAAAGTAGCAATCAAAAAACAAGCGACGAGTAATAAGTATTTTTTTTGACAGTTTTCTTTTTTGAAGATAAACCAAAAAGGAACAAAAATAAAAGGCAAGATTAAGACAGCCATTCTAAAAGAGGTGTAGGTGTAAAAGCCAAGGCCAAAAAAGATTCCAGAAATTATAAAATTAAAGAACTTTTTCGTTTTAAATCCTCTAATAAGAAAATAAAAATAAAAAACCAAGACAAAGGGAAGCAAAATCGCCCGAAAGCCGATGCGTGAGAAATTAGTATGCCAAAAACTCGTTGCCAAAAAGAAAGAAGAAAGTAAGGCTACGCCTTCTGAATCTAAACCATAAACCTTAAACTCTAAACTTGAGAATAATTCTTTTGCTAGAAGATAAAGGCCAAAGACAGTCAAAATTCCGAATACTGCCGATACAATTCTTATTGACCAAATTGAAACTCCGCAAATTGAAAAAGAGAAGGCAATTAACCACATCCACAAACCTTCCCTCCCATAATTTTCAGGGTAAAAAACTTTAAAATCCCTGTTTTTTAAAGAGAAAAAGGCCTCATTTCCGTTAATTGCTACATCAGGATAAAGGCCGGGCGGGATTTTGTTTAATTTCCACAGTCTGAAAAAAGAAGCAATTAATAAAATAATTAATAAGATAAAAAGCGACTTTTTAGCCATTAAGATATTATACAAAATTTTGAATTTTTTTTAAATTTTGTTAGTATAGAATTATCACTCAAAGGTCTTGACTGCTAATTTTGTTTTGCTATAATGGGAATATGCTTACTAGAAGGCAAGAAGAGATTTTAAAAAGAATTGTCAAAGATTATATTGAATTGGCAGAGCCCATTTCCTCGGAGTTTTTGGATAAAAAACACAAACTGGATATTTCTCCGGCTACGATTAGGATTGAGTTTCAAAAATTGACAAAAAAAGGTTATTTATACCAGCCCCACACTTCAGCCGGCAGGGTTCCGACTGATAAGGCCTACAGGTTCTTTGTTGATGATTTATTCGTAGAAGAATTTAAAGAATTCGACATAGAGGGTTGGATAGGAAAAGAAATCGAAGACAGCGTGAAATTTTTACAATCTTTGACAAAAAATCTGGCTGGTATTTCTGATTCTCTGGTTTTCAGTTATTTAAAAGATGAAGATATTTTTTGGAAAGAGGGCTGGGAAGAAGTTTTGAAAGAGCCAGAATTTTTTGAAAAAGAACATATTTTAAATTTCGTTGAATTTTTAGAAAGTTTTGAAAAAAACATCGATGAATTAAAAATCAATTCAAACATTAAGGTTTACATTGGCAGGGAAAATCCTTTTCCGAAAGGCAAAGATTTCTCTACCATTATCTCAACTTGTTATCTGCCAAAAGGCAAAGAGACAATCCTTTCTATTTTAGGACCAAAAAGAATGGATTATAATAGAAACATTGGTTTGATGAATTCGTTGAAAAATTGCTTGGAAAATTTATGAGCGAAGATTTTAAAAAAGAAATTGAGAACTTAAAGAAGAAATTAGAAGAAGCAGAAAAGTTAAAAAATGAGTATTTGACAGGTTGGCAAAGAGCAAGGGCTGACCTTTTGAATTATAAAAAAGAAGAATTAGAAAAAGTTGGCGAGTTAATAAAATTTTCTGCTAATGGTTTAATTTTAAAAATTTTGCCAATTATGGATAATTTTGAAATCGCAGAAAAAAAATTGCCAGAGAATTTGAAAAATGAAGAAAACGTTAAAGGATTATTACAAATTAAAAATCAAATTTTGGAATTTTTGGAATCGCAGGGAGTTGAACAAATTAAATCTGTAGGAGAGAGGTTCGATCCGAATTTTCATGAAGTAGTTGAAGAGGTGGAGGTAAGGGATAAAGAATCAGGGATTATAGTTGAAGAAGTTCAAAAAGGTTATAAAATAAACGGCAGACTTTTAAGACCAGCCAAAGTGAAAATAGTAAAATAAATTAAATCAAAAAGGTCATAAAAATTAAAAATTCACCCTGTTAAATAATCGCGAGGCGAGTTTAATAGGGTAAAAAATATGGCAAAAGCATTGGGTATCGATTTAGGTACATCAATTTCCAAAATGGCTACCATTTCAGAAGGTGAGCCAAAATGCGTCGAGAGTAGGGAGGGTTCGGTATTAATACCCTCGGTTATAGCATTGGCAAAATCTGGTGAAAGATTGGTAGGGGTTCTGGCAAAAAGGCAGGCAGTAACTAATCCCAAAAACACGATTTTTGCCGTAAAAAGGTTTATTGGCAGAAGATTTTCTGACCCCGAAGTTCAAAAAGAATTAAAAAGGTTGCCTTACGAGACCAGAGAAAGGGCAGATGGCGGAGTAGAAATTAAATTGGGAGATAAATGGTACACGCCAATTGAAATTTCAGCCATGATTTTACAAAAAATAAAGTTGGATGCCGAAGAAAAATTAGGAGATAAAGTGGATGCGGCAGTCATTACTTGCCCGGCCAATTTTGATGATTCCCAAAGAAAAGCAACAAAAGCCGCTGGAGAAATCGCTGGTTTTAAAGTTTACAGAGTAATTAATGAGCCAACGGCCGCTGCTTTGGCTTATGGTTTTGGCAAGAAAAAAGCCCAAAAGGTTTTAGTTTATGATTTTGGTGGAGGAACTTTCGACGTCACAATTTTAAATGTTGCCCCCGATACGGTAGAGGTTTTAGCAACAGGAGGTGAGGCGCATTTGGGCGGAGAAGATTTTGACCAGAGAATAATCAACTGGGTAGTAGAAGAATTTAAAAAAGGTGAAGGAATTAACTTATTAAAAGATCCCTTGGCTTTACAAAGGATAAAAGAAGCGGCTGAAAAAGCAAAGATTGAACTATCTTCGATGGCTGAAACTGAAATTAACCTCCCTTTTATCTCTGCCACAGAAGAAGGACCAAAACACCTCTATTACAAAATCAACAGGGCTCAATTTGAAAATTTAACCAGAGATTTAATAGAAAGGTCAATCGAGAGAGTGAAAAAGACAATTGAAGAGGCAAAGCTTTCTAAAAACGAGATTGAAGAAATTGTTTTAGTTGGGGGGACAACGCTAATTCCTCGAGTTCGAGAAGCAGTCAAGGATTTTTTTGGCAGGGAACCAAATAAAACCATTAACCCTGAGGAAGTGGTAGCAATGGGAGCATCGATTGAGGCAGAAATTTTGAAAGCAAAAGAAGAAGGTAGAGCGCCAGCTGGAGAAATAAAATCGGTTTTGCTTTTGGACGTTTTACCATTATCTCTGGGGATTGAAACCTTGGGAAATATAAATACGACAATGATTTCCAAAAACACAACCATTCCGACTGGTAAGACCCAAATTTTCTCAACTGCTTCCGACAATCAAAATTCGGTTGAAATCAATGTTTTACAAGGCGAAAGGCCGATGGCTGCTGATAATAGATCTTTGGGGAGGTTTATTTTAGACGGAATTCCGCCCGCTCCCAGGGGAATCCCTCAAATTGAAGTCACTTTCGATATTGATGCTAACGGCATTTTAACTGTTACTGCCAAAGATAAAGCCACTGGAAAAGCAAGGTCAGTGAAGATTGAAGGGTCAATTGGCCTTTCAAAAGAAGAGATAGAAAAAATGAAACGGGAAGCCGAAATCAATGCCGAGGAAGACAAGAGGAAAAGGGAATTATCCGAAGTTAAAAACCAAGCCGACAATCTTGTTTATGTTTCAGAAAAAACATTGAGGGAAGCAGGCGAGAAGGTTTCTGACCAAGTGAAAAAAGAAGTTCAAGAGAAGATTGATAGTTTGAAAAAAATAAAAGAGAGTGATAAGATAGATGAAATTAAAGCTAAAATCCAGGAATTATCGAGCGCAATCCAAAAAATCGGAATTGAAATGTATCGGCAGACTGGAAAGAAGCCCGAGGAAGGTGAAGGGCCAAAAACCGAAGAAGGCGATTATAAAGAAAAATAATCGCTTGGCAATCTCGCTCCTTCAGCACGGCATCGGCTAAAGTAATGTCTCACTCGCGAGTTGCCCCGCTTTATTTATAAGCATGAGAGATTACTACAAAATTTTGGGAGTTTCAAAAGATGCCTCGACCGAGGAAATAAAAAGGGCTTATTATAAATTAGCCCACAAATATCATCCCGATAAAGGCGGCGATGAAAAAAAATTCAAAGAAGTAAACGAGGCCTATCAAACTCTTTCTAACCCCGAAAAAAGAAAACAATACGATATGTACGGGAGAGTTTTTGAGAGTGCAGGGACAGAGCCAGGGTTTGATTTTCAATGGTTTTGGGGAAAGCCAGATTTCGATTTTGAAAAATTTGGGTTTGAAGATTTGAACGATATGGTAGGGGATATTTTTGGTTTCGGTGCGCCAAAGAGAAAAAAGGATTTAAAAAAAGGAAAGGATGTTGAGATTGGAATTGAAATTCCACTAGAAGCTACACTGAAAAATTTTGAGAGAAAAATAAACCTTTATAAATTCATAAAATGTACACGCTGCGATGGCACAGGGGCGGAACCTGGAACAAGGGTGGTTGAGTGCTTTTCTTGTCGAGGTACGGGTTATGTTCAAGAAATAAGAAAAACATTTTTCGGGGCTTTTACAAGATATACTGTTTGTCCTGAATGCGGCGGTGAAGGTTATAGACCAGAAAAACCTTGCAATGTCTGCCATGGAGAAGGAAGAATAAAAGGGAAAGAAGAATTAGAAATTAAAATACCATCTGGAATTGATTCGGGCCAAATTTTAAAGTTTGAGGGAATGGGCGATTCTGGAAGAAAAGGAGGAAAACCAGGGGACTTGTATGTTAGAGTAATTGTCAGAGAGCACCCGATTTTTGAGAGAAAAGGTGATGATTTGGAAATGAGGGTCCCAATTTCTTTTTCTCAAGCTGCTTTAGGAGATGAAGTGGAAATTGAAACTTTGGAGGGAAAGAAAATTTTATTAAAAGTGCCCGCTGGAAGTGAATCTGGAAAAGTTTTAAGGATTTCTGGGAAAGGAATTCCCCATTTTTCCGGTTACGGAAGAGGGAATTTGTACGTAAAATTAATTGTTAAAACTCCAAAAAAAATAACAAAAAAACAGAAAGAACTTTTAGAAAAATTAAAAGAAGAAGGGATATAAGAAGATAGCGTCCCATTTCGGAGAAGGAGAGGGCGAGCGACTAACTTGGTGTTACTACTGCCCCCGTAGCTCAGGTGGTAGAGCAATTCCCTTTTAAGGAAGAGGTCAGAGGTTCGAATCCTCTCGGGGGCACATTTCAGTAAAAGTCAACGATTTATGGGCCGCCTCGCTTCGCTCGGCGGGCCAAATTGAAGGGAAATTTCCAGCAAAAATTCAATTTTTGGTTTTGTTGTCGGCGAAGCCGACAGTAAAAGAAAATTTTTAAATTAAAACAGAAATATGAATTTTCTCATAGAAGGTAAAACTAATTGGAAGTTTTTATTAATCGTAATTATCTTAGTTATCGTAGTTGGCGGAGGGATTTTAGTTTGGCAGTATTTGCCGGAGGTATCGGTCAAAAAATCTAGTCCCGAAGAAAAAGCTAGCAACTTAGTTAAGTCTCAGGAATTTTTCTCTTTCATGGAAAGCTACGAATCAATCAGATCCTCCGATTCTTTTAAAGCAGAACTTAGAGATAAAATTTTAAATGAAATTAAAAAAGATCCTGGATTGAATTCTACCTATGAAAATAATAAAGAAAAAACAGATAAAATTATCGATGAGATTATAGACATGAAGACAGAAGCGTCTTTCTCGGCAGAGACTCTATCTAATGGAAATGTTAAAGTTAACGTTCTATTAAATAATGATTTGGTTGGAAATTTTGTCATAGACCCAAGGCAAAATAAGATTATTGAAACAAACGTTAGATTAGTTAAACCAGCCCCATCTTTAGATAAAGAAATAATTCTGAATCAAATTTTCATGGATTATTGTCCTATTGTCCTTCAATTTCTACAAGGAAAACTAGAGGACGAAACCACCAAGTGGAAAACTTATAAGAATGAGGAGCTGGGATATAGTATAAAATACCCAGAAGATTGGTATACAAAAGAGGAGTATCGAGAAAAATGCGGTTTCGAGAATTGTTTAGAAAATTTGTATATAGAAAACATGGAAGAAAAAGTAATAGTTGCTGGAGGCGGACCATTTACAGAAGATGGTAGTTTTTTTAACATAGTAATTCTTGAAGCTCCAGATATTTCATCTATCGAAGAATGGATACAAAAAGGAGATATTCCAGATAGGATTAAGCAAGAAAGATTAAATTCTATAGCAACAATGAACATCGGAGGTGTTGAAAGGAAGGTGTGGAAAGGGGCTGGTACTCAAGACGGAGGGATAGAATTTATCCAAAATAGCAGATTTTATCGAATTCACTACATATCAGGGAGCAAAGAACAGTTTAATAAAGATTCGGCTACATTTAACCAAATGCTTTCCACTTTTAGGTTTTTGGAGTAATTTTCCGCCAAAGAAAAACTTGAAATTGTTAAAGAACGCGGCGAGCCCGCGCTCGGGCGAGCCGCCCCAGTAGTAGAAGCTTCGTTTCACTACGGGGCAGGCAAATTATGGGGGCTTGTTTTCGCCGCCTTCGGCGGCGAAATTCGTTCGAACTATTTTCAATATAGCGCACCGCGTAAAATTTCTCATGGAAAAAAGACAACAATTTCCACAGGGTGTAGAGGTGGTTGGTTCGGCAATCATTGAGAACTCAGAAGGCAAAATTCTTTTAGTTAAATCTCCTAAATGGAAGAATAAATGGCTGATGCCTGGCGGACATATTGAGCCTGGTGAAAAAATTGAAGAGGCCTTGTTGAGAGAGGCTGAAGAAGAGGTGGGATTGGATTTAAAATTTTGCGGGATAGTAACTTTTGGAGAACTTATTAACTCAAAAGATTTTTACAGACCAGCCCATTTTATTTATTTTGATATTCTCTGCAGGGCGAAAAGTGAAAACGTTAAACTTGATAAAAGGGAATTAACTGATTTTGTTTGGATTGACCCACGAGAAGCCCTTAAAATGGATTTGGCCGAAAGTTATGATAGAACCATCAATGATTATTTAAAATTCAAAAAAATAACAAGATGAGTAAATTTTATCTTGAAACTTTTGGTTGTAAATTCAATCGGGCAGATTCGGAATTGATTAGAAAAATTTTAAAAGAAAAATTTAAAGAAGCCTCAGAGAAAGAGGCTGATTTTGTTATTTTGAACACCTGCGGAGTGGTTGGAAAAACAGAAAGAAAAATAATAAAAAGAGCATTAGAGTTAAAAAGAAAAAGAAAGAAAATAATTTTTGCCGGTTGCCTGCCTTTAATTTTGCCAGGAATTTGCAAAAAAATTGCCGATGGAATGGTAGGACCAACAAATATTTTTGATTTGCCAAAAATAATAAAAAAAGTTTTAAGAGGAAAAAAAGAATTTTCTTTAAAGCAAAAACCAATTGACAAAGCAAAATTGAGATGCTTTGTGGTATTAAAAAATACTTGCACAGCTATTATTCCCATTTCTGAAGGTTGTCTTTCAAACTGTTCCTATTGTGCCACAAAATTGGCAAAAGGAAGGTTGAGAAGTTTTGGGCAAAAAGAAATTTTAGAAAATATAAAGTTGGCTTTAAATTCAGGGGCTCAAGAAATTCAATTGACCTCCCAAGATTTAGCAATTTATGGAGCAGAGAAAGGAAAATGGGCATTACCAGATTTATTAAGAGAAATCACAAAAATTGAAGGAGATTTTATGATTCGACTTGGGATGATGAATCCTTGGGGAGCAAAGAAAATTTTTAAAAAATTGCTTTCAATAATGGAAAACAAAAAATTTTATAAATTTTTACATATTCCCTTGCAATCGGGTGATAACAGGGTTTTAAAGAATATGAATAGGAATTACAAAGCAAAAGATTTTTTGGAAATTTCGAAAAAATTTAGGCAAAAATTCAAAAATTCACTTTTGGCAACCGATATTATCGTTGGTTTTCCGACTGAAGATGAAAGCAAATTTCAAAATACGGTCAAAATTATAAAAAAAATAAAACCAGAGATTTTACATTTGTTTAGATATTCAAAAAGAAGGGGAACCCAAGCAGAGAAACTGAAAGATTTCCCAGATAAAATAAAAAAAGAGAGGTCAAGGATTTTGACAAAAATTTGGCAAAAATTTAATTTCGAAAAAAATAAAAAGTTTTTGGGCAAAAAATTCAATGCGTTAATCACTGAAAAGAGAGAAAATAATTTTTTAGCAAGGTTGGATTCTTACAAAGCCGTAATTTTAAAAACAGGAAACTTGGGGGAATTTGTGAAAGTAAAGATTGTTAAAGTCAAACCAAATTATCTAATTGGTAAAATATGGAAAGGATAATTTTACATATTGATATGGATTACTTCTTTGCTCAAATTGAAGAGCGTGAAAATCCTCAGTTTAAAGGAAATCCGGTTATAGTGGGTGCTGACCCTAAACAAGGAAAAGGGAGAGGGGTTGTATCTACGGCAAATTATGAAGCAAGAAGATATGGAATTCATTCAGCTATGCCAATTTCAAAGGCTTATCAACTTTGCCCTAGGGCAATTTTTTTACCAGTAAATATGGAACTTTATCAGAAAGTTTCAGAAAGTATTATGGAAATTGTCAAAAGATATTCGCCAATTTATGAAATTATTTCATTAGATGAGTCCTATTTAGATTTAACTAAAATCGCAAAAAATTTAAAAGAAGCAGAAAAAATTGGAAGAAAATTAAAAAATGAAATTTTTGAAAAAGAAAAATTAACTTCGACGGTCGGGATCGGTCCAAATAAATTAGTTTCCAAAATTGCTTCTGGTAAAGGGAAGCCGAACGGACTTTTAATTATAAAACCAAATCAGGTTAAAAAATTTTTGGAACCATTTGACATCGAAGACTTGCCAGGGATTGGACCGAAAACTGCGGAAAAGTTGCGAGCGATTGGAATAAATAAAATTAAAGAATTAAGAAAATTATCAAAATTGAAATTAAAAGAAATGTTTGGAAAAGTGGGGGAGTATTTTTGGGAAAGGGCGAGAGGGATTGATGAAGAGCCAGTAAGTTCGGAAGAAATTATAAAATCAATTGGCAAAGAATATACTTTTGAAAAAGATACTCGCGACCCAAAAATTATTTTTGAAACTTTTAAGAAAATTATTATTGATGTTTATAAAGAGATTTCAGATAATAAATTTTCTTTCAGAACGATTACCGTTGTCTGTCGCTATTCGGGTTTTGAAACTCACACGAAATCAATAACCTTGAAAGAATCTACTCAAAAGTTCGAAATATTAAAAAAAGAAGCAAAAAAACTTCTTTTGAAGTTTTTAATCGAAACCCCAAAATTAATTAGATTAATAGGATTAAGAGTATCTAAATTAGCCTAAAAAGAGCTTTTTCTTCCGTCTTACTCTTGACTCAATTTCTCTTAAAAATAGTTTGATTTGTTCGGGCTTATAAACCCGATAGTTATTTATTGGATTCCGATAGGGTTTCAACTTACCAGATTTATCCCAATTCCTTAAAGTTTGAGGAGTGACACCTAGAATTTTGGCTACTTCTTTAATTGTTAAATAATTTTT
>Ga0172364_10004469_pt1 | contig 11136 bp, 13 predicted proteins | sample LakKivSesite10cm_FD_114545 | JGI IMG/M metagenome (GOLD analysis project Ga0172364, IMG submission 114545) | Sediment microbial communities from Lake Kivu, Rwanda - Sediment site 10cm | ecosystem: Environmental > Aquatic > Freshwater > Lake > Sediment | place: Rwanda: Western Province, Lake... | reverse complement strand
CTGTTTCCCTTGTTCCTAAACTTGAAGTGGGAGGAACGATAATCCGAGGTGGATTAGCTGAAGTTCATGCTGGTGAAGAGATACGTCCTGCTGCAGCAGTTCGCAAGAGAGAAGCAGCAGGTCCTTCAACAGTGAATGTCAACTTCTATGGTCCAGTAACTTCTCGAGACTTTGTAGATAGAGAGGTTGTTCCTGTAGTTAAGAAAGCAATACAAGATGAGTTGAGGCGAACATAATATGGGTATGAAGTTAAGAGAATATGCTTGGAATGGAACTGGTTGGAAGGATACTGGAGATTATCTTGAATTCGATCCTAATCCTAATGGAGTAACTAAGGAAGTCAAGACTGAATGGAGAGTTAGGCACGCTGGTCTATATGCTACATGGCCTAGATGCAAGTATAGGTATAGACGAACAGTGATCTTTACTTTGAAAGGAGCTTGCAATGGAGAAAAGAGGCGGGAATTAGAATTCTATTCAATGAGAAACTCTAAGTTTAAGATAGATATTTCAAGCTGGACAGGTCTTCAAACTCCTGAATACTATAACCAGAAGGATGTCTACAATCCATATGATCATCCTTGGGAAGGAACAAGTCATCCAAATCAGACAATCTATGTTATGTTTCAAGAGTTTAATGCTGATATTGCTGAAGGGAAGGTTGACTGGTTTACTTATACCATTAAACTTCAAGTAATTAATAATGCTAACATCATAGAGGCATAGTAGACTATGGTTGAATATCTGAACATAGAACCTTGTGATGATCTAGATGATTGGACTTATACGTTAGATCTATCTCTTGCTACAGATAGGCAAGAAGGTGATTATTCTGTTCAATTCAATGCCTCTGAACCTGGAAATGCTTCTCCTTCAACGTTTAATGCATCTACATGGCCTGTAGGTTACAAAGTCTGGGGCTTCTGGTGGAGATTAAGAACAAACCCCGTTTCAACTGATGATATCTTAATTAAATTAAGAGATACAGGTAATAATCACTTTGTCGGTTGGTGGTTCTATCCTCAATCTCAAGGCTATTGGGTTTATGAAGCTATAGCCCTTGGAAGTACAGAGCAAACATATTCTACATCAGTTATAGATGCTAATGATTGGCATTGGTTTGAAGTAGAATGGATTGACTCAACTCACATGAAGTTCTATAAGAATGGAGCATTATTCTTTTCTACCACAACAGCTGATGTTGATCTTGGAAGCACTTTGAGTATCTCAGTTACGGTCTCCTCAGGCAAGACTTGCCCACCTTCTAATATAGATTATATCGTTTCAGCTAGTACTATTCAGTATCCTCCTGAATACTCTGAAACTTTCCCACCTTACTTGCCTGGAGGAACAGCAGAGAAAGTCTACCTTGAAGTACATCGTGGATCAACCCTAATCTATTCAACTCCTTATCAAGATAACGATGAATTAGAGAAGACTGAGATCTTTCTTTCTCTCAATGAAGTGGATATAGCTAAATGCCGTCTAGATAATGAAAAACTCTTAGATATCCAAGCAGGAGATAACTTGAAGATCTGGATCGATTCTGAGGGCGAGGGGACAATGACTCTCTCCTTTAATGGTGAGATTATAGAAGCAACTCAAGTTCGAGAAGAAGCTATGCCATTCCTTGATATTTCAGCTAAAGGTTGGTCTAAGATTCTTGAAGAGAATGACATTACTTTAAGCTATCCAATAGCTACCAATGCAAGTACTATTTGTAAGGGAATTGTAGAGTCAGTAACTGATGATTCACCAGAAGATTGGGAGCACTTGATTACCATTTATGATGTTGAGGAAACTGATAAGACTAGAACCTTGGACTTTGAAGGTATCTCAATGCTAGAAGCTCTCAAGAAGTTAAGCCAAGTTACTGCCTTTGATTTCTATGTAGATGCTGAGAAGGATCTGAACTTCTTCGCCCGAGGAAGTCGATCTTCAGGCAAAACTTTAACTTCAAGCGACTTGCAAGACTATGATTATAGCAAGAAGAGACAGATCTGCAACTGGGCTAAGGTATTTGGTGCTCCTATTAAAACCTATCCTGATCCTTGGGAACTCTGTCTTTTAACTGAAAGCATTGATGGATGGTCAATTGAGGGTTATTATGATGGAGGCACGGCAATTCCCTGCACCATTGACTTGGACAGTAACTTTAAGAAATGTGGTAATTATTGTGTCTCTTTCAATCCTACTTCTGTAAGTGGAGCTCGAGCAGAAGAGATTTTTATAGCAAGTTATGATTTCTCAAATACAATTGATTTGTCTCTTAAGGAATCTTATACTGCTTTAAGATTCTCAACTATTCTTTATTCTCTTCCAACCTCGGGTGATAATGCAAGAAGAGAATCATTTGATGTTTACCTGATAGATTCGGGTGGAAATACAATTTCATTCCCTGCTGGAGACAAAAGCATCAATTGGTGGCAAGGTGACTTTATCAAAGAAAGTGGAACTTCTACAGTTGTATGGCAAGACTTTAACATTGCAGTCGGAGGAGCAGAAGAAGGAGGAGGGAAATGGGAGAAACTCAATGATAACTTTGATTGGTCCACTGTTGTTACTATAAGATTCAGATTTGCTGTAACAACTCGAGCAGGAACAACTCCAGACATAATCTATGGATTCATTGATTGGTTACACTTTGCAGAAGGCAGATTTACAGGAGAATATAAGTTAGAAGATTCTGATCCAGATGTTACTGCTTATGGAAGAAGTTATGGAGAATTCTTTGATGAGAGCGCTTATTCTGAAAGTGATTGCTACATGCAAGCTAAATCATATGTTCAACTATACAAGGCTCCAGTTGACTGGCTAGAGAATGTAGAGATAGATTATCAAGGAATGGAGACTTTAAATGTAGGAGAGAAAGTTGGATTTGATCTCCCAGAAGGTGCTTTTACTTTGAGGATTATAGGAATCACTTGGACCTGGGATGGAGACTTATATGGCAAATTAGATCTTAGTTCAACTATAGGAATATAAGGTGAATAAGGTGTCACTTAAAGAAATTAAAGATATGAGAAAGAGGATCAAGACTCTCGAGCAGAAGAAGAAAAGAAAAGTGATTGATCCAGGTTCAATAGTGGAATAGACTTAAATCTGAGAAGTCTACACTATAAAGTAGGAATCCTTATGCAAAGTAAAGAGAGACAGGAACTTAGAGAATTACGTGATAGGATTGTGAGATTAGAGACTCTTATAGAAGTTGAGTTCAAAAATCTAAGGGAACAACTTCAAGAAACTTGTTCCCATATCAATAAGTTGAATGAAGAGTATGGTACTCTTATTAAGCGTCAGAACGATTTAGAATTAAAACAAACTCGAGTTGAAGATGCTTATAAGAGAGACATCTTCTATTGGAAGGTCTTCACACCAATTATAGTTTCTCTTATTACTACAATAGCAATCTTTGCCTTCCATTACTTCTTAGGTATTTAAAATATAGATGGATGGAGGAAAAAACCATCCTGTTTATTCTTTCTTACTCAGGTAATAAGTCCAAGCCATAGCTGTTAGAGGAAAAGTGAACTTCAATAGTTCCATGCCATTTGTCTGCATATCTTTGTTGCCCAGGAAACTTCCTATTGCGACTATAACAATGTTCATGATAGTTATTCCAGAAGATATTATTGCTAATACAAATGGCTTGTCTTTTTCTTCTATTCTTGTTGATGACATTTAATCACCTCTAGCTAACGATTGTTTGTCAGTTGGAAATCCAAGTCCCATCCAAGCAATAATTGGTGGAAGCATAGCTAATCCCAGTTGAATGAGACGTTTTTTTGTTTCTGTATCCATATTTAAATCACAAAATAAATTAATAACAAAGAACTACTTAAAGATTGTGGTATATCCAAATTTGATAGTATAAAAGAATGAATCCAATTAACAAAATTATTATTCCGAAATATCCGCCTTGCAAACTAAGAATTTCGTGATAACCGCCAACATGATATAAGGCATCAAGATAGTCATGTATAAGAACACCTAGTCCAAAAAAGAATAACGCTACCGAAATTGGAAACTTTCTGATTTTCAACATAGAGTCAGTCTCTTTCCTACTTTTCTCAGAATTGTTTTTAGATATTTGACTTTCTTAACTATTTCTGAATGAAATATATACATTGCGGTTATACTTATAAACCAGCCGAGAATTATCAACCCTATAAGAGCGTCATACCAAAATCCAGTTGTAAACATACCTTGCGGAAATAAGTGAACGTTAATTGTAAAGTAGTTACTAGCCGCATAAGAATAGAAACCATCTCTAATTAATCCTTGATAAAACTCTATATTTTCTAGTGCTGAACCCCACATTCGACTTACAAACATAATATCCCATTGCCATACACAAAAAACTTGTAGTAACAATCCCATGAAAACAATCAAAAGTGGTATTAAACCTTTAATTATAGTTTTTAAAATTTTCATTTTATCCCTCAGAAGGATTTAAGTAGAAAAATCGCCCACGTCTATGACCTAACCAACAGAAGAAATTGATTATTTTTGCAAGAGTTTTTCCAACTTTACATGGTGATGGTGTAGGCGGATTTGGTTGAGGTGGAATTTCTCCATCTGGAATTATTTCATACATACAAGTGTCTATTTCGCTATCGCCATATTTAATCCAACAATATCCATCTTCACCCCATCCTGTACCCCAGCTGTTACGTAACAACCATGCTTCTTTCTCATCATCATAGCCTACTATTGAGATACAATGTCCACCTAATATAGGATCTAGCCATCCAAGACTATGATATACTCCTGATTGATAATTCATGAATGATTGGTGAACCTCCATCACTCCTACTAAAGGAATGCTATTAAGAGTAATCTTCATTTCTTCTTTGTTTGTAATTGCTCTCCAGGAATCTAACTTCTTGCCTGAAGCCCACCATTCGGTGCACTTCCCCTCCCCACATTTATGTTCTCTCCCATCATATGGACAGCATTCTTCTAAACAAACACCAGAATCTCTAGCATAATTAAGAACAGGATCCATCTCATTCCCGATGGAACAACCTCCTCCACTGCAGAAGAATAAATCTTGCTCGGAGAGGTCAATCAACACTCCTCTGAGGATGTTAAGACATCCTTCCCATGCTCCAATTGTTCCAAAGGCAGTACAACTCCCACAACTCAATTGGTCTCTTATGGGAGTGAGCTTTTTTCGCAGATCACTACTTGCCATTTTTCTTTACTCCTGACGCTATTCTTTTTTGAATATTTGGAGGCAATTTGCTTACACTTGTCTCTCCTAATTGATAATCACTTTTCAATTCAACTACATCTACTGGGACATTCTCAATTTCATCAGGTAGTATATCCTTCTTCTTAAGTTGTGACTTAGTCAACTTCCTAGAGACATAGACAATAATTGCTTTCTTCCCTGTCTTAACACCCTGAGCTATCTCTTCACCTACTTGTATATTCAGAACATTCAAATACTTCTTTAACTTAGAGAAGTTCTTCTCCAATATCTCTTCTATATCTGTCATTATCTTACCTACCAATCTTACCTTTCACGTCAATATAAGCATCTTGGTTGAGTCTCTTTTTGTTCTCAGATTTTCCTCCATTTCTCTTTAGTCTCTTGGAATGTTTATTAGTTACCTTTCCTACCTTATGAAACATCCTTAAGACAAAGGAGGCTTGTGATTCTCTTTCCTCAGGAGTGAAGCCATCCTCTCTGAGGGCATACAGTCTTCCATCCTTCCTACTTAGATAGATAATTGGCTTACCAGGATATTGAATGAGGAAATAAGTTGGTGTTTCCAAGACATAGACATCCCTTGCATTCTGCATCTGATAGATATGCTTGATTTCTTCCACGTCTAGTCCTTCTGTTCTTATCCTATCATAGCTAAAGATCTCAAGGATAGTACCATGATTCTGAACAGGTGTTACTGCATACAGAGTAACCTCTACAATCTTAGAGTAATCAGAAGTGTGACACCTATATTGTCTAGACCTATAGTCTTTATCCATTACTATCCTCCTCACAAGAAGGAATTGACTTATCGTCATGTTCCTTCAGATATTTAGCTATCTCTGCTTGACATTGCAAGCACTTAATATGGAACTTCTTTAGAGTATACCATTTCTTCAACCAAGTGCAAGTTATTAAATCACCTTTCGTTTCAAAGCAACATAATGGAACTTGTTCTTTATTTGCTTCCCAGTGCCTTCTAACAAAGTCAAGTATTATTCCTTGCTCACAGTATTCTCGAATCGTTGTCATTTAATACCCATCTTTTTATTAGCACATTTCTCAGGCATCATATGTTCTATTGACTTCTCTGCCGTCATACCTCTTACTTCTGCCAATAGCAACATCAGTGCGTGTCCTATCACTAAATGTGCTGTTTGTATCTTAGAGGAGCTTGGACCTTCTGGTTTTGCCTCTGACTTTATTATAATATCTGAATACTTACCTAGAGGAGTATCTGCATTCTCTGTAATTGAGATTGTCTTAGCTTTCTTTTCTTTCGCTAATCGTAGGGCCTCGAAAACAAACCCAGTTCCTCCTGAAGCCGAGATGCCAATACAGACATCTCCTTCATTAATAACTAAAGTTCCATACCTAGCTAATCCACGTTCTTCCTCAGCAATACCTTTAGCAAATGAGACCGGAGATGCTTCAGCCAAATCGTTAGTATAAACAACTATCGGAACACCTGTCTCTGTTCCTTGTCCTGCCATCTCTTTAGCGACTAGTGCAGAGGCACCCGCTCCCAATACAATTACCTTCTTTCCTTTCTCTATCTGAGTCTTTAATAGTTCCACTGCTTCTAAAATAGCGTTCTTGCTTGTTAGGAATGAGGAACTCAACCCAGAAATCTCTTCCTTGAATACTCTTTCTATCTTCTCTTCAGGAGTCTTGCAACCAGTAAAGTCTATTGAGAACATGAGTGGCTTCGTAATGTCAATTACTTGTCCAACCGAATCTATAAGTGTTCTATCATCCCAGAGATATTCGTCAAATGTCTGTGTCTTTCCTGGCACTGCTTCTCCTAGCACATCTGTTATTCCTACATCTTTACCTAGAAGTTGTCTTATCATGCTTGTCTTACCAGAATTAAAGATGCCAAGAACAAGTATGCGTTCTCCAGGACCAAACTTCATTGTCATACTCTTCTTAAGGAAGTCTATGCCGTCTCCTGTCTTGCATGATGTAAGGAACCAGATACGATGAGTTCCGGGCAGATCTGTCATCATAATCTCAAACTCCTTCTTTATCTTCTCAATCTGTTCTTCCGTTACTAAGTCTGCTTTGTTACCTACAGCAAAGTAATGAAGATCATAATCTACTATTGCCTTCATGAAGACTTTCAAGGTCTGGAGTTGGGGGTCTTGCAAGTTAACTAGTAGTAATGCTGCTGTTGGATTAACAACTTCGAATGGTGTATTTAGTTTCTTGATGATTCGTTTACTCAATGTTGCATACCTTCCCAGCTTTTTCTAAGAGCTTCTTTGACTGAGTTCTTAGGTTCCCAGTCAAGCATTCTCTTAACTTTCTCAATAGAGATCTCCTCATGAAACACTTGTCCAGGTCTATCAGGTAGAAATGTGAACTTAGGTTCTACTCCTATCACTTCTGCAGCCCAAGTTGCTACTCGAAGAACAGTGGGAGATTCGAAGCCAGCAATATTGAAGACCTGATTATCTTGTACTGCTAAGGACTTAACTGTAGCTTCAATCAAGTCATCTATGAATACCCAGGATCTAGTTTGTTGTCCATTTCCATGTATTGTAAAAGGAACTTTCTTTGAAGCTTGTGTCAGGAAGATATAAGTAGCTAGCGCTGCTCTCATCTCAGGTCCTATTACTGTTGAGTATCGAAGGATTGTATATCTTGGAAGCGTCTTAACAAAGAGTTCACCCATCAATTTAGTTTGACCATAAATCTCAGTTGGATAAGTAGGAGCAGTCTCAGTTGTTGGATGTTCAGTAGTGGCGCCATAAACACAACAAGTTGAAATGTAAGTAAGAGGTATGTGGAACTTCCGACAACATTCAACTATATTCCGAGTACCCTCAACATTCAACATCAAGCACTTGTGATTATTCTCTCGTGCTTCATCTAAGTTAGCCATTGCTGCCAAGTGATAGACATGATTAATTCCTTCCCATATAGGATGAGTTATTATCTCTGGATGAGTAATATCTAAGATGAGATAGTCAATTGGTATATCTGGCTTTGTAATATCAAGTCCCCAGACATGATGACCATCTTTCATAAGTCTCCGACACAAGGATTTCCCAATGAAGCCTGAGCTTCCTGTTACAAGAATCTCCATCTTACTTCCCTTCAAACATATTGTCATACTGCTTTACTATATCTTTCCATGTCCAGCTTTTTAAGGTTTCAGAGAGGTTCCTCTGTCCTACGGCTTTCCTTAATTCAATGTCTTTCTCTAGCAACTTGAGTTTAGCATTCATTTCAGATATTATTTGAGTAGCTGGATTAAGAGGGACTAGCCAATCCTTATCTAGAAAGTATGGTATATCTCCGGCAGGTGTTGAGACTATAGGCAATGCACTTGCTCCTGCTTCCAAGATTGTCTGAGGCATTCCTTCACTCTTGCTTGCTGCAACATAGCAATCTATTGACTTGTAGAATTGAACCATCTCATCTCTTGATCTATCTGGAATAAAAAACTTCTCACCCCACTTAGATTGTATCTTGAGAGGAAAAGCTAAAGCTGTCAAGATCTCAAGTCTTTTCTCTGGTCTACTACTATTACCAGCCCATCCAATCTGGAATCTGTTAGGATTAACAACTAGAGGTTGGAAGATCTCTGTATCCACTCCATTCTGAGTTAAATAAATCTGAGCACTAGGATACACTCGCTTCATATCATTATATATTTCATTGGAGACACAGGCCCATCTAATATCTCCTATCCTTCTAGAAGGATATTGCTGCATTACATCCTTTATATATCCTGTATGGCCAGGACTTCTAATGCCTATACAAATCTGAGGAATCTTTGCCTCAAGTAACCTTCTTGTGTTATCTTGTATGTTATTCCATCCAGCAGCCACATGCATAGCAAAGAGAATATCATAATTGATGTCAAGTGGACTTATTTGATTCCACCTTTTGATTGTGATCTTATGATTGGAATATTTCTGAATTCCTCTAGCAGCAAAGTCAAATGCCCATCCATGTTGATCTATGATTATCAAGACTTGCATTTCTTTCTCCTCTCCGCATTCAATTTCTCTAGCATCTCTAGGAACTCACTTCCAGATATCTGGGTAAGATGCTTCAAATCCTTGGGCAGACACTTCCCTCCAAATGGTTCATTAAACTTAGAAGTGCCATATGAACCTACACGTTTATCAAGAGTGACTGCTTGTGCTACTTTCTTTATATCTATTCCTGACTTGGAACAGAAGTCATAAATCTCATTCCAGAATGTAATATGAGTCGCTAGGAAAGCATTAGTAGTTAACTTGACCACTTCACTAGTAGAAGGAGTTGTCCTGATTACCTTTGGCTTAGTACCTAAGGACTTGAGAATTAATTCCTCTAGCAACCGACCATGAAATGGGCAACATTCACCTATGATAATTCTTGATGGATGCTGCTCCTCCCATATCGCATTATTCTCTCTTGCAAAGCAAGGGAAGTGACAAATGTGCCTATCCATCTCATGCATTAGTCTCTCTATTGTTCCTGGTATAGTTGAAGATCTAATTACTATGAGTCTATCTAGTGGAATCTCATTAATTGCATCTTTCACATGATCCTCTAATGTACAAATAAAGTAAACATCTGCTTCTGTAAGAGGATCCCAAGTAGGATTCTTAATACCTTTTAATTTAGAAGAGTCAATATCAAACACAGCCTTCTTTCCCTTAAGAAATGCTACTGTTGCCTTACCTACGACTCCATATCCTACTATTGTAATTCTCATCGTTCATACTCCACTATCTTGTCAACTACCTCTCTCAAGGGGAACTTCATCTTCCTAAGAACTTCTGAAGCAACATTCTTGCTTGGTTGTTCAAGGAATCCTTTTGCTAGTCTAACTCCATCTTGTACTGTAGTTGCTTTACTCATCAACTCCATAGTAAGCATATAAGTATCATAGTAGGTAGAGAACGGTCTTGTAGTAATAGTCCAAGTTCCATAGTAAGCAGCTTCAATCTGAATAGTGCCACCTCCTCCTATAAAGAGATCTGAATTAGCTAAGAGACTAGGTAAATCAACTATCTTATGTCCTTGATATCTTGGTAGAGGATAGAGGTGCAAAACCTTATCTTTCCTAAGTTCCTCAATGATGTCATTTGTTATATCTTTAAATCCCTCATAGTATGATGCTTCTGTCTCTGCTGGTCTATATGTGATAAATGGACGATCCATCTGAAGTTTCTTAGTCTTCTTAGGAAGCCAGATCATAGGATCTAAGCAAGGATAGACATAGATCTGTCTTGCACCATAGTGCATGATTGTATCTCTTGGGACACAGAAGGGAATGAAAGTCCATTCACTCAAAGCAATGGTTAACTGACAGACCTTCTTAGACTCGGGCATGTCTATGAAAGTGAATATTGGAATATCTAAACCAAAGGCGACTCGGCTACTGTTAGGCTCAACAAAGTTGATTAATCCTGTGATATCTCTATGACTCATGAACTGATAAAGTTTCTCTTGCCTCTGGATTCCTAAGAGAAGTTTCTCTTCCTTAGTCTTACCAAATCCACCTATAGGAAAGGTAGGTAGCTTGTAATATTGCTGCAGTGCTAGAGCCTCTGGATTATCTCTTGTGATTAAGTCTACGGCAATTCCTCTTCTAATCAATTCTTCATAGATTGGTTTGAAGAAGAGTGTCTGCTTAGGAGTTCCCATATCTATTATGTATCTCTTCATTTAACTCACCTTCAAATTCTTGGCATGAACTACACAAGTAAAGGGACAAGGTTGACAGGTTCTCTTCTTTATTCTCTCCAAGATCTGTTTTACATCTTCAGAAGCAAACATCTCTGAGAGAGTCTTCGTCTTGATATTTCCTAGGCACATTCCTTTAGGATACATCAAGCACGGATAGACATCTCCAAATGGATTCACATCTATACTCCTTAAACCCATCAAGCAATCAAAGTGAATATCCTTCCTTG
>Ga0172364_10004468_pt1 | contig 11137 bp, 8 predicted proteins | sample LakKivSesite10cm_FD_114545 | JGI IMG/M metagenome (GOLD analysis project Ga0172364, IMG submission 114545) | Sediment microbial communities from Lake Kivu, Rwanda - Sediment site 10cm | ecosystem: Environmental > Aquatic > Freshwater > Lake > Sediment | place: Rwanda: Western Province, Lake Kivu... | reverse complement strand
CTCGCCGGTTAGGATTCGGGCCGTAGGGATTTGCCAGTGACGTCACACCTTTGCCATTGCTGACAAGAATCTTCTTTCCTGCAATTCTCACGCAGGTAGGGTACCAGCCTGTCGGGATGAATCCCCTGCTTTTGCTCTGCCCGGGTATGGTCACATCAAAAACCGCGAGGCAATTATTATCGGCATTGGCAATGAAGAGAGTTTTCTCATCCTTGCTAAGTGCGACACTGTTTGTCGTAGATCCTGCAGGTGCATCAGGATATAGGGCTGTATTGAGTGTTTCGATAACTTTCTTCTGCCTGGTATCTATAACAGAAACATCATTGTCGTTGGCATTGGCAACGAAAAGATACAGACCATTTCCTGTTATGCAGAGATCGTTGGGATTATCGCCGACCGGTATCGATCCGGTTATTTTCTGTTGTTCTGTATCGAATACAATTACCTTATCGCATCCCCAGCATGAAATGTACAGGATCTTATGATCGGGTGACAAGATGCAGGTAAATCCTTCACCTCCCAGTGGATGCCTGGCGAGAACTATTTTTGATTGTGTATCAATAACATAGAGAGAGTTATTTTCCTTTGTGACAGCATACAACCTGTTTTTTTGATCATCCAGTGCCAGGCCTGCAACCGAGATCCTTTCGGGCCACGGTTTTCCGATAATGATTGTATCTGCAGGGGAAAGGTGCTTTTTGCTGACTTCATATTTTATAATGATATTATCATTTCCGCCGGAGGCATAGAGATATTTACCGTCATCTGAGAATATCAGTCCAAGCCATGATTTGCCGATTTCAATGGAGTCGGCAACGATTCCGCGTTTAATATCGATGAGCTGGATAGTCTGGACGCTTTGGCCATTGTTTGTTACTGCCGCAAGTTTCTGTGAAGGTGAAACAGCAATATTCAGAGGGAGGTCTCCAAGCGGCAGTAACTTTCCTACCGGAGTCAGATGCCATCCGTTAGGAAGTGAAATGCGGTGAGATTCGATCTCGTCAAGTGTCTGTGACTGCAACGGAACGGCAGATACAAGGCTGATTATTATTGTTCCGATAATAAACAGCCTGTTTATTGTCTGGTCGGTATTCATATTATATGTATAAAGTTTATTTATCTTCTGACAAAGATAAAATCTCCGCCTTCATCTCCAACGTTCTGGATTTCCCCGAACTGAGGAATATTCGGACTATTGCTCATGACTGCAGCTTTGAAAGTACTGAATAGTGACTCGGAGGGCAGATATTTATCTTCATTTTCATTAAGACGTTTGATGAGGTATTTAATAAACTGGCTTTCATCAGGCACTTCCTGGAGTACTCCGCTTGTCATTGCTTTTCTGCTGGGCAGTTCATAAAGTTTTTCTATCACCTGAGGGACATCTGAGAAAGCAGCTCTGGATTTAAAAATAGCTCCGCTGAAACAGGCATCAGCAATAAGGATTGTATGTTTTGTTTCTATGCTGCTTATAAAGTCTCTCAGGTTGCTGTTGGAAAACCAGTTAATCCTGCTGTTCCTTGAAGCGTCCGAAGGCATCCAGTAACCGAGTTTCGCTTTTTCATCCCATTTACCGTGGCCGGCATAGAATATGAGAAAATTGTCATTCGGAGTTATTATTTTTCCCATATCCTCAAAGGCAACGAATATTTCTTTCTGGGTCGGATTCCTGAGGAGCGTGATATTTTCTTTTTCAAAATTATAGCGGGCAATCAGGACATCATATAAGCTCTGTGCGTCCTTAACGGGATTGTCGAGGTCGTTTATTTCGTCACTCTGGTATTCGCTGACTCCGATAATAAGGGCAAAATATTTGCTTTTGGCTATTTCAGGTATTTCTTCTCCTGCCGCGGTGGCATTTTCTGCAATGCAATCAACAATAAACTTCTGTTCATTCAGGATTCCCTTATTATTGATAGCTACAAGGTCGACAATATTCTCGCCTTTTGCAAGGCTGAGGTTAAACTGGAAAATGCCTCCTTCGGAAGCTTTGATTACATTCTTGTTTATCAGCAATGTATTGACACCGTCAGGATCACTTACACGACCAATGATCAGAATGGAATTCTTATCACTCACGGTTTTCCCCTGTACAGGAACGGGAGAGAACAGCTCGATCATGGAACTGCTTCTTGCAAGATCGCCTGTCACAGGCTTAACTTCTTCAGAGGATTCCCGCGCAGCTTTTTGACGTTCGTCAGTAATTATTTTGTCAGGTATTATAGCTGCAGCAGTTATCCCAGCAGGTTTTTTCCATAGTGTCTCTTCAGCTCCGGAGAGCGCCCAGTCGTTCAGATCAGCAGATTTATAATTCACGGATATAAAACCCGGCTGAACGGGATCGAAGTCAAGTGCCAGAACAATATTTTCCTGTTTTTCAGACCGGTTCAGGACAGTTCCTGAAGCAATATCCCACAGGATAATATACTCATCCCGGCTGCCACTTATAAGATTTTTACTGTCGGGACTGAAATCGATCGTTTGTACCCAGCCCTTGTGGCCTTTGAGCAGAGCGGGATTGTTTAAACCGGGCAGCTGGAATATTGCAATCTCGTTGCTGTAGCCGCAGCTGGCCAGGAGTTTTCCGTCCGGACTAAAGGTAATTTGCTGAATACCGTTTTTCTGACCGGGTTGAGATCCCATAATGATTCCGCTGACCGGATTCCAGAGGGTTATGATTCCATCAGCACCTCCTGCAGCAAGGATTTTACCATCGGGGCTGTAAGCAACGGAATTTATGTCTTTGCTTTTATTCTGTGCTCTAAGGTCAAATACCAGGCTTGAGCTCCCCAGGTCCCAGATTTTAACAGATCCCCCCGTACTTCCGGTTGCAAGATATTTTCCGTCAGGACTTAAATCGAGGGTTTTTACAGGGCCTGTATAGCCCTCAAGAGTCTTTATTACTTTCGGGGGCATGGCAGTGAGATCCCACACAGATACTTTATTATCCCTGCCTCCCGAGAACAAATATTCATTTCCCGGAGAAAGAACTGCAGCGTTCGGTCTTGCTGACAAGCCGGTGAGAGTGCGGTAAATGGTCCTGCGCTCTGCATTCCATATAATTATACTGCTGTCAGTTCCTGTAGTGATTATATAATTGCCGTCAGGGTTATATGATGCAAATACTATTTCATGACCGGTCTCTCCAAAAGTGCGGATCACATTGAAATTATACTGGGCATTCAGTTTCCCTGCACTAAAGGAAAGGAAGCTTAAAATGAGTATTGGTATCTTTGGATTCATTTTACAGCTCTTTAGTTTTTATGAAATTCAGCCGGCAGCCGGCCTGAAAAACAACAGCATTAAAATTCTCTACGCGCGAAGGATCTTTGAAATTATTTTTATCAAGGGCAATGAAATAGTAACTTGTCTCAATATAAAAATGAAATCTGCCGCCGGAGCTGTATTCCACTCCGAAACCCGGATTAAAGCCAATTCCGAAACTCTCTTCAAGGTTATCGTTCCAGGGTCCGGGGTCATCGGGGGCAAGCCGGCCCAGCTTGTCCATTGCAGCCCATAGATTATTTTCAAACCAGGCACGGGTCCAGTTCAAATTTACACCTGCAAAAAAGTAAGGATCCCATTTTTTCCCCGGGAGCAGGTAATACTTAGGGCTGGCGAAAACAGAGTAATTGCGAAGATCCAGGTAATCTTCTCCCTCAGCAAGAAGCTGCCATGTAGTTGTGTCTTCAATAGTCCAGTATAACCAGTTATCTTTATCCGGAGTACTGTAATTCCACCTGTTGGTTGTCATAATTCCAAAACCGGCCGCCACTGACAGATGTTCCCCGATTCTAAACTGGAATTCGCCATTTACAGTTAATCCTAATTTGTAATTTGGCATTTGCAACGGACCTGTATATTCAGTGTACTTTTTACCAAATGTTTTAAAACCCCCGGCCGAAAGGTTAATACTTACTTTTTACTCAAACTGTGCAAAAACCAACGCGGGAAAGAGAATAAATCCAAGTACTAAAAGTCTTTTTTTCATAGTATTGCGATTAGAATAGACCTTATTAAGCAAGTTACACTATTTTTTCTTTTAAATAATGCTGAAATGAAGATACTGAATACTTTTATTGCAATATTATCTGGGAACAATTCCGCTTGTGACATGAATATAGATTGAATCGTTGAGTGCCTCCGGATCCTGGCTAGTACAAACAGTCACTATCTGATTATCATTCCAGTAGCCATTGCAGATCTCTGTCATCAGCATGGTGTCTCTTTCAAAACCGCAGTCGGTAAGATATCCGGAGATCAGTTTAAGATCATCCGAAGAAAGAGTGCTGCCCAGAGAAATTGAATAACCTTTTAAGGTAAAATCATTTGCACTCTGAGTGCTGTCTGTCCAGGTTCCCCATGTCAGGTCAGAAAGTTTGGGTTCGCTGAATTTAAGGCCAAGATCGGAAATGAGGTTCTTAAGAATTCTCGTTTCCGGGAACTGAACTTCAAGCGGCACCGTTCTTGTATAAATTTCCAGGCCTTTATTGAAATAAAGTGTATCGTTCATAAGTTCAAATGAATATGCGGTTGTAGTGCCGTTGTCCATTGTAATCACGAATTTATCCTCATCAATTTTCCAGGTTCCGTATATCACCGGGCGCATCCCCTGGGTTCCTGTGAAGATAAAGCTGCCATTGTCCCTGAGGAAACTATAAGCCTCGACATCTCCCCTGACGGTGTACCATTCACCCAGAAACGCATCTTCATTTACAGCTTGATTTGAAGACGTTTTATTCTGCCTGCAGGCGGTGAGTGAAAGAATTATAATTAACAATGCTGAAAGAACCAAGATATATTTTTTCATTGCCTGGTTTATTAGGTTACAGATCAGAGCATTAAAGTTAAGAAAAATATACGATTTCAGTATTGTCACAGAATCAAATTGTTCAATTAACACTGATAAATAACAATAAAGCAGCTTTAATTGCTGGCAAAACAAAGGGCAATTAACAGAAATATATCAGGAAGGAAGGGTTATTGAAGGTTTCAGGTGTTTGGTTTTAAGCACTTTCAGAGCGTTTTTTTGTACCCTGACAAGTATTTCACCTGGTATATCAACCGGTTCTCCGTCGATATGGAACCGGTTCTCCTGGGTGTTGATAGTAAAAGGTTTATCAGTTTTGATATACCTTACATATTTTGAATTATGAAGCGTGCCTCTGAAAAGCCTGTAAATAATAACTGGAGACATCAGCTTCGGAAATGGCCTGATGAGCACAATATCTATGATACCGTCATTAGGTCTGGCACGGGGCGCTATGAAGGCATTATTTCCGAACTGCCGGGTATTTGCAATCGACAGGACAAACACATCCTCGGAAACAGGTTCCTCGCCCGGAATGTTTAGGTCGACATGTACAGGGCGCAGCTGAAGGAAATTCCTGATGGTGACCCAGGCGTATGACCAGAATCCCCTGGTTTTAAGTTTATCAAAAGAATGCGCGACAAAGCTGTCAAGGCCGACACCGGCCACGTTCAGGCAAATATGTTCATTGATCTGTATTATGTCAACCTTCAGGCTCTGTGCCTTTTTTATAACTTTCAGCAATGAAGGGATATTGGGTCTGAACCCGAACTCTCTTGCAAAACCGTTACCGGAACCCATCGGCAATACCCCTAGTGTCTTATTCGTACCCACAATTTCGGAAGCCACGCTTCGTACAGTTCCGTCTCCGCCAGCAGCAACGAATACATCATATTTATCGAAAGACTGTTTTATCCGATGTCCGGATTCATCAATGCTGAGGGATTTGAAATAAGAAAGGTCATGTTTCCTGCGCTGCAGTTCCTTTGAAATGATAAATTTTGCAGGCTGGACACCTGCAAACGGATTAAGAATGAAAAGAGATCTTTTTATCTCGGAAGATTCCATACCCTGTTTTTACCCCTCATGATTCAAAACACGAAGGTTAAAAAAAATCCTGATGAAATCAAAATTAACTGTGACGATCCGGCAGGGAAGTCCTGCCATGTGGTGATTTGGTCCTGAAAATACTCTGATCAGTCAACAGGGAGAACTATTGTTCAGTTTACCATAAGTGTACTTGTATTCTGTTAATAAGATATATGGTAAATATTCATCTCATAGTGGAAAAATGGAGCATTCAGATAATAATTCTTCATGGATTCATGAAGAGAAAGTATGTTATCATTCTTCCTGATTGAAACAAATCGCGACAATTCAGAAATATGTGCTTAAGCAGGATTTATGGGGAAATAAGACAATAATTACCTCCGGCCTTAAGCATAAATTTATGTATTTACCATGAAATGTTTTTTTGAAACAGTATTTTTTACAAGTATGATCATAAGCTGATATTTTGAGGTTTTCCGGAGAATAAACAATGATCCTGAGAAATATGGAATGAGTTATGGAGGACAATTTAAAAATATTAATAATGACTTTTAAAAGGTGATTCACAAGTTGATAAAATTAACTGCTCAGACTCAGCTTTCTCGAAACAATTATTGTAATTTAGAACGGTTTTGCGGTAAAAGATTCATTAAAATAAAAACAAAGCCATGTCGGAATCTCAGTTTTATCATTTTGCATCAAACGGACTCTTTTACGGAATTAAATCTGTCGGGGAAGCAATAGATGCTTTTCATGAAGGAGGATTTGTATGGCTGAATTATTTCAAGCCGGATAAAGAAGAGCTCACGGCACTTACCGGAACTTTCGGTGTCCATCCCCTGTCAATTGAAGACTGCCTGGACAGCAGCCAGGTACCAAAGATCGAGCATTTCCCGGGAAATACATTTATAATCTTCAACGCGTTCAGCTATCGCGGGAAAACACTGTTCATAGATGAAATCGATCTTTTCCTGGGGAAGAATTTCCTTATCACGGTAAGCGGAATAAACTCGGAAGGCAGGAAGCCTCTGCAGGACATTGAAAAAATCGTGGAAAATGATCCGTCCATGGCCAGGTCAGGCCCTGCATTTCTAATGCATGTAATACTCGACTATGTTGTTGATCAGAAATTCAAGGCCTTTGAAGCGCTTGAAGACGAGCTTGAGGACGCTGAGGAAACTGTCCTGAAGGAAACCTCAACATTCAGGCCGACTGAACTTATAAGACTGAGAAAAGACCTTGTCAATCTGAGGAAAAGCCTTTTCCATGAACGCGAGATCCTGGTCAAGATATGCAGGAAGGATTACCCTTACATAACAGATGAAGCTATTTTCCACTATCGTGATATTTATGACCACCTGGCTAAATTCTTCGAACTTACCGAGACCTACAGGGAAATTGTCACCAGCCTTATGGAACTGTATACCTCGCTGCTGAACAACCTGATGACAAAAGTATCGAACAGGACCAATGCTTCGGTAAGAAGGCTGACCTTAATAGCAACCATTTTTATGCCCCTTACATTAATTGCGAGCATCGGGGGAATGTCGGAATGGTCCATGATGACGGGCCCGGAGAACTGGAAAATCGCCTACCCCTTGTTTCTTTTCGGGATGCTGGTTGCAGGGATAATAATGTATTTCCTGATACGGAGGCTTGAAAAAGGGGTCAGGAACAATGATGACGATGGTCTCTAACCGGCTTTTGTCTGATGATATCCCAGGTCGAACACATTAAGGTACTTATCACCGAAAGCCTTGATTGCATAGGCAAAGAAAAATCCTGAGAGTATGTCGATACTGTAATGTCCGTGTGAAAGGAAAAGGGAAAAAATAATTACGGCCAGGCAGAAAGCAAGGATATATTTGTAAATTTTATCTTTGACCAGAAGCAAAAACAGAAAAGAATTACCAACATGGCCCGACGGATAGACGCCGAGTTCATATTTTGAGAAGCCATTGAAAAGAGGATCAGAACCGGGGAATTCCGGAGGATTACCAAAAGGAGTGAGAACAATAAATATTCCCCTTACAATATAAAAGATACCGCAAAGCAGTAGAAAATAGGGCAGGCGGTTAAAGTCGTTTTTATGAACCATATAAATGACCACAATACCGATCACAACAAGGCAGAAAATATCGTAAATAAGCGATACATCAATTAAAGGAAGGTTATCGAGTATCATATCGGATAGCATCGGAAGGGTTTTCCCCTTGATCATGTAATTGTGAAGATAAGTCTGGGAAGCAAAATTCATGGCAGCTCCTACAATTACCGCAAGAATACCTATATATAAATATTTACTTCTGAGTACCGGGATCATTGACCGGATGATTTCAGAGATCAGAGAAACCGGTTTTTGTTTTATTACACCTGTCTCGTCCATACTTCCTGTCTATAAGAGTAACTGTTAAGGTCTGCAAATATAGTATTCTTTAAATATATAATGCAAGAATATTTCTCTCTTAATCAGTCTCATCCGGGTTTGCGGGCAGGGAGATCTCGTTAAAGATCTTCAGGATCTCTTCCCTGAAATCTTCGGGAGCATCCAGGTGGCCCCAGCAGGTCGGTGTCTGCCATAGACCATCATAAACGGAATCGTGATATGAACGGACAAGGTGAGGTATTCCTCTCTGAGTAAGTATCTCACTCAGCAGGGTTGCTTCTATTTCATTATTAAAACTTAGAATTTTAATGGTTTTTGGCATGGCTTATCTATTTATTTTTGTCCGCATTGGTTTATACTGAACGAAGAAGAAACAATTTTTGCCTGATCGCTTTCAGATCGCAGGGAGAGGGATATTTCTGCTGACTTTGAGCATATTTCATCATGAAAAATATACACCTTCACATCCTTTGTTTTATCAGTGCCCATGGTTATCAGATCATTCATAAGGAGGGCATGCCACCCTTCATCTTCAGTACCGGCAGAAAGACGGAAAATATCATTCACTGCTGCCTTGCCTGTTTCATCAGAAATGTTTTTTAATGTGAATACAAAGTATCCGGAAGGCTGTGTTAATTTATTAACAGAAGGCGGGATGACCTGTATTTCTTCACCGGCAGCAGGAATTCCGTCAAGTGATCTGACACCAACCGTATAAACCAGGATCCCATCCTTGTTTTTCATCATGTCGATGATATAGAAATGAAGCCTGTTAGGTTCGTCGGTCCAATCATTCCGGCTCCCGGAGTTGGTTCCTGCATGGAAAAGAGCATCATTCAGCTGCCTGTAATCGGCAATTGTCCGCATCACTTTAGTGCCATCAGGTTTTAAATAATCAATCATGTTAATGTCCTCAGGATGAGCATCGATTACCCAGTTAAAGCATTTAAAGCCGTTAGGTCCGCCATTGCGGCTTTCTTTATCCTTGTTCTTTGCCAGTAGCACTCCGTTGTCGGGGCAGAAAGAGTCATAGCCTATTCTCTGAACAACCTCCATTGAATAAAAATCGTAGTTTGGGATTCCGGGAGAGAGCGGGTTCAGGGAGGGATCGTCGGCCGGGGTTCTGTCATGCGGCTCATCTCCGTCAAGCTTTACAATTAGTCCTGCAAAGGTTCCAGCGAGCGGTTCAACAGCCCTGGCAGTGATGGCAGCAACAACAGGACCGCTTTTTGCCAGTTCTTCCCTGCTCAATGTAATTACCTGATTTTCATCAAGAAAACCATTTTTCATCCTGTTACGGACCATAAGTCCGGCAGGCATTGAAGCGCCCATTGCCGGCGGAACAACCCATCTCATGTGAGGACCTCCCGGGCCGTTGAAACAACCCCGGTCCATCATATCCCACGGACCGGATCCGACCCTTCTGTAGGGTGTGACGTATGGATTATTGTTATTATCACCGGTTCTGAATGCATAGTGTCCGAGCTCATGCGTGATTGTCCCGGAGTTTTCTCCCTGCCTTATAGATGAGAGACCCCACTGCATCTGACCTGCCTTCCATGATGTCCACGGCACATAACGTGTTGGTATCCACCGTGGTTTTGTCGGATCCGGGTTACCCCATTCTGCAGGGATATCGTCCTTTGACAGGAACTTCATTTCCCCGAACTCCTGCCATACGCCGGTTTCATCGTAACCTGCATAGATCCTGAGGATTGCATCATATTCAGATTTGATGTCCCCGGCGTCAGCCTTCCATAAGGCGTCGACATCGGGTTCCATTCTTGATGATGCGCGGCTTCCGTCGGGAGTGGAATTATTCTGGCCAAACTCGTTGAGGCCATATTCCCACAGGTTTTTCGGCATGCGGTAGGGGCCATATGCATCTAAAGCAGTAATACCGAATCTGCCCCGCGACTGTTCCATCCAGTAGCCGTTTATCGTCTGGCCGTGATTGACCTGAGACGGTTTCAGCCAGAATTCGGAATAAAAACGGGGGACATCTTTTCTGCTGACAGGATCTGTCTGAGGATTTCCGAACATTTCGGAATGCTTTGGCAGAGTTATTATAAACGGCTGATCGGGAAAGTCTACGGCGACAAGCGCCATTTTGAATTTCCTTTCAGGGACCAGGGAGGGATCTGCCCAGTTTTTGCCGGGTATAGGACGATAATCATCCCAGGTCATACTGTCCTGATCCTGGACGATCTGAGGGTCTGTTGGTTCGGGCAGTTTTGTTTTTTGCGGAAGAGCGAGGGCAGAAACAAAAATGAAAAATACCGGGAAAATGAATTTTCTCATTGTAATACAATTCTGAATATTACACGAAGTACGGAATTTTACAGGAAATAATCCGCGTCAATCTGCGGAATCTGCGGGAGATTTTTTATGTTTTCCCGCAGATCACACAGATTTTCGCTGATAAATAAAAAACAGGAATCAGATTATCCGGCGAATAATCCCGGAAGAACCTGTAAGCTTTATTTGCTTGCTAACGGTGTATATTTTACTGTTATGGTAACTTCAAGAGTTTTTGCAATATTATCCCGTACGATTCCCGGGATGTTTATTTTATAATCCTCAGGGACGATATTAAATTTTGATGCAGCATTGATACCGCCGCTTATAACCTCGATAATTCCGTTGACAGTAACCTTGTTAGTGACTCCGTGCATTTCCAGATCTCCCTCTACTTTAACATCGTATTTTCCGGTTTTGGTGAAATCAACTGATTCAGTATTCAGTATTTTACCTTTAAATGTTGATCGGGGATATTTTTCAGACTCCATGTAATTTTCGTTAAAATGTTCCTCCATCAGTGCTTTCTCGAACTTGAAAGATTTGATGTTAACCTGGAATACAATCTCACCTGTGGAAATATCAAGAATGCT